>Ga0182749_1000956_pt1 | contig 23818 bp, 24 predicted proteins | sample eDN3rd37CKraftMG_FD_128875 | JGI IMG/M metagenome (GOLD analysis project Ga0182749, IMG submission 128875) | Enriched Miracle-Growth compost microbial communities from Emeryville, California, USA - eDNA 3rd pass 37_C Kraft MG (version 2) (version 2) ...
CCAGGCAAAAGCATCGCACAATCAGAGACGATTCAAGGATGTTGTTGTGCTTCGCATTTTAACTGCGCAGAATAGTCAGCGTTAAGTAACGACCATGTGACGCGACGGATCCCCGTTATCGTTCTCTCTCACGGGGGCTGGCCAGGCGCAGGGTCCGCTAGGCTACGGCCAGTCGGGGAGACTTCGATGTTGACGTTCGGGAAAGCAGCGCGGCGCGCCGCGTGTTCTATTGCGATCATCGCCTCTTTGGCGGCGGTTACATTTTACGGAGAAGGTGCGGCCGCGGAGGACAAGATCCTTCGTGTTTACAATTGGTCGGATTACATCGATCCATCGATCCTCACCGACTTCACGAAAGAAACCGGGATCAAGGTCGTCTACGACGTTTTCGACAGCAACGAGGTACTCGAAACGAAACTTCTGGCGGGCGGCAGCGGATACGACGTGGTGGTGCCGACGGGTCCGTTTCTTTCGCGTCAGATCGCGGCCGGCGTTTTTCAAAAGCTCGACAAGTCCAAGCTGCCAAATCTCGCCAACATGTGGCCCGAGATCATGAAGCAGCTCGCGATTTATGATCCCGGCAATCAGTACGCAATCAATTACATGTGGGGCACGACGGGGATTGGCTACAACGCAGCCATGGTCAAGGAACGCATGGCCGACGCACCGGTCAACTCGTGGGATCTGGTGTTCAATCCGGAAGTTCTGGCCAAATTCAAGGATTGCGGCGTCATGATGCTTGATGCGCCGGACGATATTCTGCCAGCGGCGCTGAATTATCTCGGGCTCGATCCCAATAGCAACAAGCCCGAAGATATCGAGAAAGCTGGCGCGCTTGTGGAGAAGGTTCGCCCGTACGTCAGGAAGTTCCATTCCTCGGAGTACATCAACGCGCTTGCCAACGGGGACATCTGCATCGCTGTCGGTTATTCGGGCGACATTCTGCAGGCGCGCAGCCGCGCGCAAGAAGCGAAGAACGGACAGGAGATCGTCTACTCCTTGCCGAAGCAAGGAGCGCAGATGTGGTTCGATGAAATGGCGATCCCCGCCGATGCGAAGCATCCGGAAGCGGCTCATATTTTCCTCAACTATATGATGCGGCCCGAGGTTATCGCGAAAGCTTCGAACTATGTTTCTTACGCGAACGGCAATCTCGCATCGCAGAAGTTGCTCGACGATACGATAAGGTCGGACAAATCGATTTATCCTGATGCCGACACGATGAAGCGGTTGTTCGTGAAGACGGCCTACGATCCGAAGACGCAACGCATCGTGACGCGTACGTGGACAAAGGTCGTTACAGGCCAATAAGCAAACGCCGCGCCAGAGACCTTTCTGGCGCGCTTTGCATTCAGGCCGTCGTGGCGGCGCTCAACACCAGCAGCGAGGAATTCAATCATGGCTGTTCTGGCAGCGGGCGGCATTCAAGAGTCCGCTCCCTCACAGCAGCGTGCCGGACCGCGGACGGCGGCGCCGCAATCAGGATTCGCCCCCTGGAAAGATCCCACCTTATCGCCGATCGTTCGGTTCGAGAACGTCACGAAGCGTTTCGACGATTTCACCGCAGTCAACGACATCACGCTCGACATCTACGAACGCGAATTTTTTGCGCTTCTTGGTCCTTCCGGCTGCGGCAAGAGCACGTTGCTCCGCATGCTCGCAGGTTTCGAGCACCCAACGGAAGGACGGATGCTTGTCGGCGGGCAGGACATCACCTCGTTGCCGCCTTACGAGCGGCCCGTGAACATGATGTTCCAATCCTATGCGCTCTTTCCGCATATGACGGTCGAAAAGAATATAGGCTTCGGGCTCCGGCAGGAAGGAATGCCGAAGGACAAGATTGGAGTGCGCGTTGCGGAAGCCATGGCAATGCTGGAGCTGCAACCATTCGCCAAGAGAAAGCCGAACCAGCTTTCGGGCGGCCAACAGCAGCGGGTGGCGCTCGCACGCGCGATTGCGAAGAAGCCTCGTATCGTCCTGCTCGACGAGCCGCTCGGCGCGCTCGATAAAAAGCTGCGCCAGCAGGCGCAATTCGAACTGATGCGTATTCAGGAGACGACGGGCACGACCTTCATCATCGTGACGCACGATCAGGAGGAGGCGATGACGGTCGCGAGCCGCATCGCCGTTATGGAAAAAGGCGCACTCGTCCAGGTAGCGACGCCGGGCGACATCTATGAAAATCCCAAAACACGTTACATCGCAGGCTTCATTGGTGACGTGAACGTATTCGAGGGCACCGTCAGCTCAGCCAGCGGCGGCTATGTCGAAATCGACGCGAAAGACGGCTATAAGTTCAAGACAAGGAGCGCCGAGCCGGTGTCGGTCGGGCAGCAGGTCTGGCTCGCATTGCGGCCTGAGAAAATCCGCATTGCTCACGACCAGCCCGAATGCGCGGTCAACGCCATTCCGGGGAAAGTCGAGGACATCGGATATCTGGGTTCGATCTCGCATTTCCATGTCCGCACGGCGCCCGGGGAGCGTATCACCGCGCTTCGCGCGAATTCAGCGCACGCCGTCGAACGCACGATCAACTGGGAAGAAGACGTGTGGCTCGACTGGCCGATCGACGCGGGCATAGTTCTGACGGGTTGAAGGAACGATGGGCACGAATACCGGGAGTTACCGCCGCTGGTATGTGATTGGGCCGCCCTACCTGTGGCTCGTGATCTTTTTTCTCATACCGTTCTTTATTGTCGTGAAGTTGTCGTTGTCGGATTCAGCGATCGCCATTCCGCCCTATGTTCCGGTGTTCAGTTGGTCGACGGGGCTCGGCAATTTTCTTTCGCAGCTCGATTTCGAAAACTATACGTTCCTTTTTAGCGATCCCCTTTACATCAACGCCTACCTGTCGAGCCTAAAGATCGCGGGCGTCTCGACTTTGCTGACGTTGCTCGTTGCCTATCCAATGGCTTACGGGATGGCGCGGGCGCCGCGGGCCTGGCAGCCGACGCTGATAATGCTCGTTATCCTGCCGTTCTGGACATCCTTTTTGATCCGCATTTATGCCTGGATCGCGATTTTGAAGCCCGAAGGCTTTCTCAGTCTGTTCCTGATCAAGCTGGGGCTGATTTCCGAACCGCTGCAGATCATGAACACAACGACGGCGGTCTACATCGGCATCGTCTATTCGTATCTACCGTTCATGGTGCTGCCGCTCTACGCGAGTCTCGAAAAAATCGATCCGTCGCTGCTCGAAGCGGCGCAGGATCTCGGATCGCGGCCATGGCGCGCGTTCTGGCAAATTACGTTTCCGCTGTCGCTGCCGGGCGTTTTTGCAGGCTGTCTGCTCGTCTTTATTCCGGCCGTCGGTGAGTTCGTCATTCCCGATCTCCTGGGCGGCTCCGATACTCTGATGATCGGCAAGACGCTGTGGACTGAATTCTTCAATAATCGTGATTGGCCGCTGGCTTCGGCTGTTGCGGTGTTGTTGCTGCTCGTGCTGATCATTCCGATCGTGCTGTTTCAGCGGCAGCAGGAAGCCGTCAGGGAGGCGGGGCGATGAACGGACGCTTTTCCTGGTTTAACGCGACGTCGATTACGTTCGGGTTTGCATTTCTTTACATCCCCATCCTGTTGCTCGTGATTTTCAGCTTCAATGAGTCGAAGCTCGTGACCGTCTGGGCCGGTTGGTCGACAAAGTGGTACGCCACGCTGCTTCAGAACCAATCGCTCAAGGACGCGGCGTGGGTGACGGTCCGCGTCGGGCTCATGTCGGCGACGGTTGCAACGGTGCTCGGGACGCTTGCGGCGATCGCACTGGTGCGTGTCGGCCGGTTTCGGGGACGAACTCTGTTCTCCGGCATGATCTTCGCGCCGCTCGTCATGCCGGACGTCATCACGGGCCTGTCGCTGCTTCTCATTTTCGTTGCGCTCAATGTCAATCGCGGCATTTGGACGATCACGCTGGCGCACATCACTTTTACGATGTGCTATGCGGCTGTCGTGGTGCAGGCGCGATTGCAGGATTTCGACAAGTCTGTCGAGGAGGCCGCGATGGATCTCGGGGCGACGCCGATCAACACTTTTTTCCAGGTGACGCTCCCAATCATCGCGCCATCCGTCATTTCGGCGTGGCTGCTGGCGTTCACGCTGTCGCTCGACGATCTCGTCATCGCGAGCTTCACAACAGGGCCCGGCGCCACAACGCTGCCGATGAAGATCTACAGCCAGGTTCGTCTTGGCGTGACGCCGGAGATCAACGCAATTTCGACGATCCTGATCGGCATCGTGACATTCGGTGTTCTCGGCGCCGCCTATTTTTCGCGCCGCCAAACGCTCAAGCGGGAGCGCGAACGTCGCATCGCATTCGGCGCTACTGGATGATTATTTCCTTCAATCCATAGCCCGTTTCGATCCGGCCTTCCGAAGGAGGGCTTGGGCGATGTTTGTACTTCGGCTCGCAGCACGCTAAGCAACGGACCATCGTGACGGCTCAAAATTACATTTCGTCGTACTACACGGCGACGGCGAACGACCGGACGCGCTACCCCGCGCTCGAAGGAACGGTGAAAGCCGACGTCTGCGTCATTGGCGGCGGCTTTTCAGGAGTCGCAACGGCGCTGACGATGGCCGAGCGGGGCCGTTCCGTCGTGCTTCTCGAAGCCAATCGCATTGGCTGGGGCGCGTCGGGGCGCAACGGCGGCCAGATGATCGGCGGCATCAGCGGCGAAGCGACGATCGAGCGGCAGCTCGGCAAGGCTGGAGCCAAGCTCGTGCGCGATATTCGTTATCGCGGGCACGAGATCATCGAAGGACGCATCGCCAAGTACGGCATCGCGTGTGACCTGAAGCATGGTTGGATCGAGGTCGCCGCGCGGCCGCGCCACATGAAGGCCATTCGCGCGCACGTCGAGGAGCGGATCGGGGAAGGCGAGGGCGATCACCTCGAAATCGTCGAGCCAGAGGACATGCGACGCGTGCTCGGCACGTCTGCCTATCATGGCGGCTTCATCGATCGCCGCAGTGGGCATCTGCATGGGTTCAATCTTTGTCTTGGCGAGGCGCGCGCTGCGGCCCAGCTTGGCGTGCAGATCTTCGAGGATACGCGCGCAATCGCGCTTGGTGGCGGCACTAAGCCCTGGGTGCAGACGAAGCGCGGACGCGTCGAAGCAGGGACCGTCGTTATCGGCGGTGAAATTTTCGACCGCTTCGGGCAATCGAGACTCAAGGGGCTGATGCTGCCAACGGGGAGCTACATCATCGCGACCGAGCCACTCAGCGAGGCGCTTGCCGCAGAGATCAATCCGCAGGATCTGGCGGTTTGCGACAGCAACGTCGTTGTCGATTATTTCCGCTTGTCGGCCGACCGGCGCATGCTGTTCGGCGGGAGGTGCAACTATTCGAACCGCGATCCAAAAGATATCGGCGCATCGATCCGGCCGCGCATGATCAAGATTTTTCCGCAGCTCAAAGACGCCAAGATCGACTTCGCATGGGGCGGCCGTATCGCCATTGTGATCAATCGTGTTCCGGTGATCGAGCGGCTAGCGCCCAACCTCTACGTGTTGCAGGGTTACTCAGGACACGGGGTCAATGCCACGCACATCGCGGCCGAGATTGTTTCAGATGCGATCTGCGGTACGACCGAGAAGTTCGATCTTTTCGATCGCATTCGTCACACGCGATTGCCGCTGAGCGACTGGTTCGGCAACCAGATGCTGGCGCTTGGCATGCTATATTATCGCATGCGCGATTTGCTTTAGGACCGCTTGCTCGACATTGCACCTAGCTTCAGCCCCGACCCGATTTCCGTCGAGGGAGGGGAGAAGGGGGTGACGTCCTTCGAGGAGTGGGTGAGGTTTACGTTTTCTTCGACCAGGGTGAGAATCTTGCAGTCCATTCCCCTCCCACCTGCGGGGAGGGGTTAGGGGTGGGGGTAACAATTCGGGAGTGATCTCCAGGATGCGACGCGTGGGCTCGTTCGAGACAATTGCACCGGGCAGGCAGTGGACGCGTTTGAACCGCGGGCTCTACCAGCGCAAAAAGCGCGAGCCGATGAGTGCGCCGAGAACGGTCATCAAAACGAAGCCGACCGGATACCACATGGCCACGAACATCGGGCTGTCATCCGTGCAGTGGCTGGCATAGAGCGTCGCCGCGATGCCCGCCGACAGAATTCCGGCGACGGCTCCGGCAATTGTCGGGTTCGCCGGTGCCCCGGCCTTCAGCGCGTAAAGCACGGCTGCGAATGGCGCCAGCGACAAGAGCGGGATCAGCGTCATGCAGTAGAATGAGTTGTGGCCAATCATGCGCGCGTGCCACGTATCGGACGGAACCGACATCATTTCGAGTGCGATCCCGAAAAGGAGTAGCCCTGGCCCTAGCGTCAGCCACCACAGGCGCTTGTCGGGTTTGAAATCCGGCCGCGACAGGCCGCGCACGAGCAGGAACGCCGAGATGGCGAGGCTCAGCGTCACCACAAACTTGAAGACGAAACGCACCGAACTGGACGCGACTTCCGCGAAATCGGGACGTGGTCCGACCATTGCCAGGAACAGTACGAGCGACAACAAAGCCCCGACCGCGACCGCGGCGGCAAGCGTCCGCGCGATCGGCGGCTCAACGCTTTTGGCGTCGGCGGCAAGAGCCTTGATGAGGTCGTCGGTCTTCATTCAACCTTCTCTTGATAGGTATCAGCCAAAGTTTTCAAACTCCGGTGTAGCGCGACGCGGACGGCGACCTCGGTCATGCCGAGCCGATCCGCCACATCGCGCGCCGAATGTCCGTCGATGCTGATCGACTGGACAATGTCGCGGTTGCGCTCCGAAAGACCACTCAGCACACGCTGCACGTCGTGAGCATCGATGGAGGCCTGCTGATCTTCTCCCTCGATATCGAACTGCTGCAGGTCAATCGCAACCTCCGGACGACGTCCGCGGCGCCGCAGACCGTCAATCATCTTGTTGCGGGCGATCGCGAGCACCCACGGGCCGAGCGGCATTGCCGGATCCCAGGTATGCCGTTTCAGATGTATGGCAAGCAGTACGTCCTGCACCACGTCCTCGACATCATCGCGCGCAATGCCGACGCCCGCGAAACCACGCCGCACCACGCCTCTCAAGAAACGCGAAAGATCGTCAAGAAGCTTACGGTAAGCCGCTTCGTCGCCCGCAAGTGCGGCGCGCATGAGAGTCGACCATTCCGCGTCTCGAGTCTTCCGGTCCAATTCTGCGCCTTCAAGAAGCTTCGTCGGCGGACGATAAAACGTTACATTCAAGACATGGCCGCCCTGTATGCGCGCCATTTGCACGCCGCATATGGCAGAGAGCCGGCGAGGTTCGCAAGATGATAGAGTCGTGACACCGGGGTGCCGGGGAAGCAATCAGGCGGCGGGCAGCCAGATCCAAAGAATTGCGACGTACGTGAGGCCGTGCAGGAGTTGATCAAGCCCGAGGGCGCACCAATAGGGGCGGTCGGAAAGTTTCCAGCCGGAGTTGCGGACGATCTGCTCCTTCGCCCAATCGATGTGATAGTGGACGAGGAATTCGCCTGCGAGCAGGGCCGCGGCTAGTCCGGCTGTGCCCATCGGAAAGAGCAAAAAAACGGGCAAAGTCAAAAGGATATGTATTGAGGCGTGAAGCAGCCCGCCCAAGGCGCCGTAGGTTCCCTTCTGCCTGTAGATCAGCTGCGTTTGCAGGCCGAAATCGGCTATGGCGTGCTTCGCAAGCAGGTAGGCCATTGCGGCCAGTGCCGAATGTAGGGGCGAAATGAGCATTGAGAGCCCTGTTACGGGGCTGCCCGAGCACCTTTGTTGAATGCTGGGTTCTTTAAAAAACAGCCGCGGATATCTGACAGCGCGTTGCTACCGCAACTGCGGAGCCGCGGCTGTTACCTAGGAGACAGCGGCGTGGGGGATCGCACGGAACTGATCATTCCGGTCATCGCTGTGAGAATCGCAGTCTAGATCAGCAGTTGCGCGCACAAAACGTCCCGGCTCGCTGGTTTGCAGCGGCCGGGATGACACTATGGGATGTCGCACACCTGGGTGGTCAGTTCACCCGCTGAACTTCGACAAGATTATCGGAGAACGTCGGCGCGCGGCCGAGGCCCGAAAATGCGTCCGATGAGATGCAGTTCACCGAGCCGTCGGAGCGGTTCAATGACCGCCAATAACCGAGCGTCGCGACGACGACACCGTCAGGAACATCATCGGTCACGCGCGCAACTCCTTCGAAGTCGCCCCGGTCATTGTAGACGCGGACCGGATCGCCGTCGCGGACGGCGCGCTTCTGAGCGTCGCCCGGCGAGATCATCACGAACTGATCGCCCTGCGTTTTGATCTTGTGCGGCTCGTTCGCGTAGCACGAGTTCAAGAACGCATGGCTCTTCGGCGAGATAATGTTGAGCGAATATAGCTTGGCGCGTTCCGGGTTCGTCTCGGGTCGCTCGCGCGCCGGTACATAGCCCGGCAGCGGATCGACGTCTTCGCCCGCTTGATCGCCCTCGTACATGGCGCGAAACGGTCCAGCGACGAAATTCTTGGCATCATGCAGCAAGAATTCGACTTTGCCGGAGGGCGTCGGGAATTTGCCTTCGGCGTGCGGCGCGCGCGTATCGACTGGGCCGACGTCGATTCTGTAAAAGCCGTGCTTCTTGAAATACTCCATGTCAATGCCACCCATCTTTGGGTCGGCCCAGTTGATGTATTCGGCGCAAAGTTCGCTATCGGTCATTTTGAAGACCGGATCGTCGAATCCCATTTCCTTTGCGAGCAGGCGCCACATCTCGCTCGTCGGCTTGCATTCACCTGGCGGATCGACGGCCTTCTGATTGTAGGTCAGATAGAAATGACCCCACGACCACAGCATATCTTCGGCTTCGCCCGCCATGGCGGAAGGCAGCACGATGTCCGCGTATTTCGCCGTGTCCGTCAGGAAATGTTCGGCGACGACGGTGAAGAGATCCTCGCGCTGGAGGCCTTCCACGACCTTGTTGGTTTCGGGGGCCTGCGACACCGGATTGGTGCAGAAAACGAACAGGCTTTTGATTGGCGGATCGAGCTGCATCTCGCCCGTGAGCGCGGCGCCGAGCCGCAGGTTGTTGATCGCGCGAGTCCCGGGCTTGATCCAATCGGGACGGGCGGCCTTCGCCCAATCGATCGGAAAATCCCAAAGCGGCATTTGCAAGAGGCCGCCGCCGACGTGGCGCCATGAACCCACCAGCGCCGGCAGGCAGCATGCTGCGCGGATCGCCTGTGCGCCGCCGGCGCTTCGCTCCAATGCGACGCCGAGACGTATCACCGACGGCTGCGCCGTCGCGAACTCGCGCGCGAATTGCGCAATGTCCGCAGCTTTCACGCCAGTGATGCTCTCGACGTATTCCGGAGTGAAGTCCGCCGCACGCGCTTTGAGCTCGGGGTATCCGTACGTGTATTTGTCGACGTAATCCTGATCGACCAATCCCTGCTCAATGATCGAATTGATGAAGCCCATCGCCAGCGCGCCGTCGGTGCCGGGCTTGGGGCAGATGTGCCAATCGCCGGCCTTCGCGGTGCGCGATCTATAGGAATCGATGACGACGATCTTGGCGCCGCGCTTTTGCGCTTCGAGTACGAACGGCCAGTGATGGAGATTGGTCGAGATCGAATTGCAAGCCCAGATGACGATGAACTTGGAATGGACGAAACTTTCGGGGTCAACCGCGCCGGTCGGGCCGACCGTCAGAAGCCAAGCCGTCGAGGAGCCGGAGGCGCAGAACGTCTTTTCGTTGACCGTTGAACCGAGTTTATTGAAGAATGGATCGCCGGAATTGATTCCTTGCACCAGCCCCATATTACCGAGATAGCTGTAGGGCATGATAGCCTGCGAGCCATATTGAGAAATAATCTCGCGCCAGCGCGAGCCGATTTCGGATATGGCCTCGTCCCAACTGATACGCTTGAATTGTCGCGATCCTTTTGGGCCGGACCGTTTCAGCGGATACATAAGGCGGTCCGGGTTGGCGTGATGGTCGGCAAAATCCTTGAGTTTCACGCACAGGCCGCCCCGCGTAATGGGGTGCTCTTTATTGCCGCGCACTTCAACGAGTCTGCCGTCGAGAACTTCGTAGACCATTGCGCATGTGTCCGGACAGTCGTGCGGGCATGCGCCGAAAAATCTGTCGCGCTTCAGTTGCTCGTTCATATTTCCTCCCTGAATTCGTAGCCCGTTTTGGGTCTTTTGCTCGGTCTGATTTGCCTTAGTTTGGCATCAGAGTGCGCCGAACCCAAGAGAAATAAAAAACACGCCGTTTGACGCACGAATGCACAAAAATGTACTCGAGCATTTGCAAAATACTGAATTTCTACGACAATCTTCAATTGGTCTTATGTAGAATTGGCGTCAGCGCGTTTATTGCCATCATCGTGTTAGAGGACCACCGTGACGAGAGCATTGTTTCCTGATCGGCGCGTTATCTGGTTACCGGTCGAGACGGCCTGGAGCCGTCCGACCAAAGCCGTTGTGCATTGCTGTGCCTCGATGGCCAAGGCTCTCGAGTTCGAATGCGATCGACATGAAGATCCATTCGAATGTCCGGATGCGCTCGTGATCTACAACGAAATTATGGACGAGTATGGACTGATCATCCACGACGGAACGGAGTCGTATGTTTTGATCGATTGCTGTCCCTGGTGCGGCATGCGGCTGCCGGCAAGTGCGCGAGACAGATGGTTCGACGCGGTAGACGCGCTCGGCCTTTCGGACAGCCTCGCATTGCCTGCCGCATATCGCACAGGAGAGTGGCGGCGCCGGGTTTAGTCGCTGTGTCGCTTCGGCGGATGAAATTCCCCTCCCCAATGGGGAGGTGGGTGAAAACGAGCGGCGTAAAGAAAATCTGTGAGATTAGGACCGGTCGGGTTGGGGGACTGAAGTCAGGGCGTGTCGGGCGCCGCGCAGCAGTCGTCATAGATGTGTTCGCCATCGCGGGCGTCGCGGAGGCGCGTTCGTCCGTCTGTTTCCCGCGTCGCATAGCTTTCCAAGGGCACTTTGCCATGCGCTCCCGGAAGATCGAGCACGTACGTGGGAAGCGCGAGGCCGGAGAGCCGTTTGCGTAGCTCGGTCATCAGTGCCTGTCCTTCGGCAATCGTCGTGCGGAAATGTGCCGTTCCCGGTGCAAGGTCGCCGTGGTGCAGGTAGTAGGGCTTCACGCGCAGTTCGACGAGCGTTCGCAGCAATTCTTCCAACGTGTCGGCATCATCGTTGATCCCGCGCAGGAGGACCGTCTGACTGACGAGCGGAATGCCGGCATCGATGAGCTTCGCAATTGCTGCTCGCGCGTCGGCGGTCAGTTCACGTGCGTGATTGGTGTGTAGGCCGACGAACACGGTTTGCTTCGTCGCATGGAGTGCATCGATCAAGTCGGCGGTTATGCGCGTTGGATCTACGACGGGCACGCGCGTGTGCCAGCGCAAGATCTTCAGATGCGAAATGTCCGACAGAGCTTCGGTCACGTCGCGGATGCGGCGCGGCGACAAGACGAAGGGGTCGCCGCCAGTCAGGATGACTTCCCAGATCGCTGGCGTCGCGCGGATGTAATCGAGCGCGGCCGCAAGATCGCCGGCGGACAGTGTTTCGCCATTCTCCGGTCCGACCATTTCTCGGCGAAAGCAAAAGCGGCAATAGACAGGGCAAACGCTCGCAATCTTGAGCAGCACGCGATCGCCATAGCGATGCACGATGCCGGGAGCCGGACTTTTTATGCGATCGCCGATCGGATCGGCATGTTCGGCGGGGTGCGTTTGGAGCTCTCGTGCGTCAGGTAGGAACTGGCGCGCGATGGGATCGTTGGGATCACTTGTGTCTATCAGGCTTGCGATATCCGCCGTGAGGGCGATGGCATAGCGCCGGCCAATCTCATTCAACGAAGCGGCCGATGACGGAGGAACCAGCCCCGCGGAGATCAAATCGTCAACGGATGTCAATTTTTGTGCCGTGCGCGTCATAATTTGGTTTTTCCTCTCCCGCTTTGACGGGACGGAACAGTTGATTTCATCTTATCTGATGTCATCTGGTAGCGGCGTCCAGATGACTTGGTCGACGCGTTCGGCACCGGCTGCAAGCATTACCAACCTGTCGAAACCAAGTGCGCAGCCGGAGGCGGGCGGCATTGACTCCAATGCGCTCAGAAAACCCTCATCGATTGGGTAGCGTTCGCCGTAGATGCGAGCCTTGTCAGACATCCACGTCTCGAACCGGCGGCGTTGTTCGGCTGCATCCGTCAACTCTCCGAAACCATTCGCAAGCTCGACACCGCATGCGTAAAGCTCGAAGCGTTCGGCCACCGCGGGATCGCGCGGTGAGGGGCGGGCGAGGGCGGCCTCGTGCGTCGGATATTCGTAAAGGATCGTGGGTGCGGAGTTGCCGAGTTCAGGCTCGATCTTCTCAACGAGCACGCGGCTGAAAATATCCGACCAGCTGTCGTCGTGCCCCGTGCGAATGCCGGCAGCTTCCGCGAGCGCGGCGAGGCGCTCGCGATCGACGTCCGTATTCGATATCGTCTCACGCAGCGGTATCTGCGCCAGTTGCTCGAACGCTTGATCGAGCGTCAGTTGCTGAAAGCGGGCGCTTGGATCGCATATCCTGTCGCGATGGTTCCACCGCGCGTGTCCCGCCGTCTCGCTCGCAATTTTCAATAGCGCCGCGCAGTCGCTCCAGAGAGTCTCGTACGGCTCGTTGGCACGGTACCATTCGAGCATGGTGAATTCGGGAGAATGCAGTGCCCCGCGCTCACGATTGCGAAACACGGGTGCGAAGGCGAAGATTTTGGTTTCGCCTGCGGCTAGCACTTTCTTCATCGCGAATTCGGGCGAGGTATGAAGATAGAGGTCCCGGCGGGACAAATCGGTCCCGACGAGCTCGGTGCGGAACGCATGCAAATGCGTCTCGTTGCCCGGAGAAATTTGCAGGCATCCCGGCTCGACTTCGATAAAGCCTTCGGCCTCGAACCAACGCCGCACCGCGGCTTTGATGCGTCCGCGTGCGAGCAAAAAGGGCCGGCGATCCGAATGCCGGTCAGGGGTCCACCAGGGCGAAGGTTGTGACATGGCTAAATTAGGGCTTTTGCGGTGCCGTTGCCGCACTTGGCGACAGGAAGGTAAGCGGGTAAGAGACGCGACAGATTCCCAGGAGGGTACCCGCTGACGGCCGCCACGCAGGCGAGCGCAGCGTCGCATTTGAGAACGGAGATGTTAGGTGGTCAAGGTTATTGCAAGCTCGGTCCGGAAAGGCAATGTGCTCGATCTCGATGGCAGGCTCGCCGTCGTGATGCACGCCGAAAATATTCATCCCGGTAAGGGCACGCCCGTGACGCACCTCGAAATGCGGCGCATTGCGGACGGCGTCAAGGTGGTTGAGCGCTATCGCACGACCGATCAGGTCGAGCGCGCGTACCTCGATGAAAAGGACTACAATTTCCTTTACGAGGACGACATGGGGTATCATTTCATGCACCCCGAGACTTTCGATCAGATCGCGATTTCGAAGGACGTCGTCGGCGACCAGGGGCAGTGGCTGCAGGAAGGCATGACGTGTCTCGTCTCGCTGCATGAGGGCAATCCGATCTCGATCGAACTGCCGCAGCGTGTAACGCTCGAAATCGTCGAAGCCGATCCGGTCGTCAAGGGACAGACGGCATCTTCGTCTTACAAGCCTGCGAAGCTGTCAAACGGCGCACGTGTGATGGTGCCGCCGCACATCGGCACCGGCACGCGCGTCGTCGTCATGACGGCGGACGGCTCTTATGTCGAGCGCGCGAAGGATTGATCGTCAATCAGATATCGAGTTTGAGAACCTTGAGCGGCGCTCTGGCCGCGAGGGGCGGCGAGTCCGCGGGAACAACGATAAGACAATCCGCATGCCGAAGCGCGGTGATCAGGCCGCTATCTTGATTTTTGAACGGCGCAACTTTGGCCGGCGATGTGCTCAGATCGAGACGTGCGCGCATATAGTGCTCGCGCGGTCCATTGGCAGGAAGCGGGTCTGCGAGTACGGCTTCGATCGTATCGAGCGGGACCTCGCGTCCAAGTAGCCGTCCGATCAGTGGCACGAGGAAAACGCGCGAGCAGATCAATGAGGATACGGGGTTGCCCGGCAGCCCGAGGCAATGCTGGTGGATGCTGCCGATCGTCCTTGCGCCGAAGAACACCGGCTTTCCAGGCCGCATCGCGATTTTATAAAAATCGAGCTTGGCGCCTGCTTTCTCTAGGGCGGGGCGGACGAGATCATGATCGCCGACAGAGGCCCCGCCGATGGTGACGAGCACGTCGGCGCCTTTGGCACTTTCAAGACACTCCGCAAGAGACTGATGATTGTCCCTGGCGATGCCGAGCAGGCGCGCTTCGCCGCCCGCTGCTTCCACGACGGCCGCAAGCCCAAATGCATTGGAGGCGGATATCTGGCCGGGTCCGAGCGCGGAGCCGGGTTCGACAAGCTCGTCGCCCGTCGAGAGCAACGCGACGATCGGCTTGCGGACGACGGGAAGCATGGCATGGCCTGCGGCCGCGGCAAGAAGAATATCGCGACCCGTCAGGCGCTGGCCGCTTTCGAGCAACGTGCGTCCTTTGGCAAAATCCTGGCCCTTGGGACGAACGTTATCACCGCGTTTGGCCGCTTCCCGGATCGTGATGCGCGATCCCGAGGCGGTGACGTCTTCCTGAATCACGACGGCGTCCGCCCCGGCTGGTAACGCAGCACCCGTGAAGATGCGGACTGTCTCGCCTTTTTTCACCTCGCCTGCGAATGGGTGTCCGGCTCCGGACTCACCGATCAAGGTGAGCGTTGCAGGAACGGTGGCCGCATCATCGCCGCGAATGGCATAGCCGTCCATCGCGGAAGCATCGAAGGGCGGATTGTCGAAACGCGCTTGCACCGGTTCGGCCAGCGTGCGGCCGAGCGCATTGCGCAATCCGACGTTTTCGGTTTCGAGGGTCTTTGCGGTTTCGAGGATGCGCGTCAGCGCTTCGGCGACGGGAAGCAGCGCCATGAGATCAGCTTCCTTTCCTTCGAGCGGAAGCCTTGAAGGTGCCTGACTTGCCGCCGGTCTTTTCGATCAGGCGCACGCCTTCGATGACCATCGTTTTATCGGCGGCCTTCAACATATCGTAGAGGGTCAAGCAGGCGACGGACACGGCGGTCAAAGCCTCCATCTCGACGCCCGTCTGGCCGGATACCTTGACCTCGGCGGTGACGTGGATGCCCGGCGGCGATTGCGAGAGAACGAAGTCGACCGTCGCCTTGGTGATCGCCAACGGATGGCAGAGCGGGATCAGTTCGTGCGTGCGCTTGGCGGCCATGATGCCGGCGATGCGCGCCGCACCGATCACGTCGCCCTTTTTTGCTTCCCCTGTTTCGACGAGTGCCAGCGTCTGCGGCTGCATCGCGATGAAGCCCTCGGCAATCGCTCGGCGGGCCGTGCTCGCTTTATCCGACACGTCGACCATGCGGGCCTCGCCCTTTTCGTCGATGTGAGAAAGCTTGCCCACGATACGTCAGCTACTGCCGAGCAAGATCTTTGTGGCGGCGGTGACGTCGGCTTGGCGCATCAGGCTTTCGCCGACGAGGAAGGTGTTGACGCCGGCATTCGAGAGGCGGGCAATATCGGCGGCGGTGAAGATACCGCTTTCACCGACAACGATGCGATCTTTCGGGATTTTCGGCGCCAGTTCCTCGGTCGTCTCGAGTTTCACTTCGAACGTTTTGAGATTGCGGTTGTTGACGCCGATAAGACGGCAATCGAGCCCCAAAGCACGATCGAGTTCGGCGGCGTTGTGCACTTCGGCGATCGCGTCCATGCCCCAGTCCTTGGCGGCGGCGGCGAGATCGTGCGCCGTTGCGTCATCGACTTCGGCCAGAATGATCAGGATGCAATCGGCGCCCCAGGCACGTGCTTCCGCGACCTGATAGGTGTCGATCATAAAATCCTTGCGAAGCACCGGCAGCGAGGTCGCCTCGCGGGCGGCGCTGAGGAATTCGGGCGCTCCCTGAAATGAGGGACGGTCGGTCAGCACGGAAAGACACGCGGCGCCGCCGGCCTCGTAGGCTTTCGCGAGCGCCGGGGGATCGAAGTTGGCGCGGATCAAACCTTTCGAAGGAGATGCTTTCTTGATTTCCGCGATCAGCGCTGGCTGCTTCTGCCTGTGCTTTGCCTCGATCGCGCCGGCAAACGAGCGCACGCGCGGAGCCGAACGCGCGTATTCCGAGATGACGCGCAATGGCTTCAGTGTCTTTGCGCGCGCCACCTCCTCACGCTTGTAGGCGGTGATCTTGTCGAGGATGTCGGCCATGAATCATTCCATATCGTTGGTAACGGAAACCAGGCGATCGAGAGCGCGGGCGGCTTGGCCGCTATCGATTGCAGCTTCGGCTTTTTGGATGCCGGTGCCCAGGCTGTCGGCCTTGCCTGCGACGATCAGTGCTGCAGCAGTGTTCAACAGGACGATATCACGATACGGGCCGGGCTCACCTTGAAGAAGCGTGTGGATCGCCGCCGCGTTCGTTGCGGCGTCACCACCCTTGAGCGATGCAATATCGCTGCGCGGCAAGCCGGCGTCTTCCGGAGCCAGATCAAACGCAAAAATGTCGCCGTTTTTCAACTCGGCGACGTGCGTGACGCCGGTCGTGGTCAATTCGTCCATGCCGTCGGCGCCGTGCACGACCCAGGCATGTTCGGATCCCAGCTTGCGCAATACCTCTGCAATCGGCTGCACGAGCTTGCGGTCATAAACGCCGAGCACCTGCCGCTTCACTTCGGCGGGATTGCAGAGCGGTCCGAGCAGATTGAGGATCGTGCGGAGGCCAAGATCGGCGCGGACGGGCGCCCAAGTCTTCAGCGCCGGATGATAAAGCGGCGCCCATAGGAAGCCTACTCCTGCATCTGAGATGGCCCGCGAAACGACGACAGGCGGGACGTCGAGCTTCACGCCGAGGGCGGCTAGCACATCGGACGCGCCCGAAAGCGAAGTCACCGCACGATTGCCGTGTTTGGCGACGATGGCTCCGGCGCCTGCGGCGACCAGTGCTGCCGCGGTCGAGACGTTATATGTGCCGCGACTGTCGCCTCCGGTTCCGACGATGTCGATCGCACCCGGTGGCGCGTCGACGGTCGTCATGCGGCTGCGCATAAATTTGGCCGCGCCGGTGATTTCATCCGTCGTTTCACCGCGGAGCCGCAGACCCATCAGGAACGCGCCCATGGCTACCGGTGGCGCGACGCCGGACATCAGAAGATCGAGTGCATGCTGCATGCCCTCGTCGCCGAGCGTTTCGCCGTCGGCGATGCGGTTCATCAGCCGTTTCAGTTCTCGGGCGGGGTTGGCGACGGTCGTTGTCATGGGCGTTGACGTCACGGGTGCCTTCTCGCCTGTTAGGCCGCTTTGTGGCGTTTCGGCGTGAAGCCGGCGAGTGACAAGAAATTGGCGAGCAGCGCATGGCCCTGCTGGGACGCGATGCTTTCAGGATGAAACTGCACGCCATGAACAGGTTGCGTCTTGTGCTGCAGCCCCATGATGATGCCGTCGTCCGTCTCGGCCGTGATCTCGAGACAATCGGGCAGCGTCGCGCGGTCGACGATCAGCGAATGATAGCGCGTGATATCGAATTGTTTCGGCAGGCCCTTGAAAATGCCCTTGCCTGTGTTGGTGATGGTCGAAAGCTTGCCGTGCATCGGTATCGGCGCGCGCACGACTTTGCCGCCGTACGCCTGTCCGATTGCCTGATGCCCGAGGCAGACGCCAAGCAGCGGAATTTTTGAACCGGCCTTCTTGATGAGATCGAGGCAGACACCGGCTTCGTTCGGCGTGCAGGGGCCGGGTGACAACACGATCGCTTGCGGCTTCTTCGCCAGAACCTCATCCGCCGAGACCTTGTCGTTGCGGATGACAACGCTCTCGGCGCCAAGCTCGCCCAGGTAATGGACGAGATTGTAGGTGAAGCTGTCGTAGTTATCGATCAGGATCAGCATATTGGCCTTTGTGCTCGAAAACGTGAGTCCAAGCCGAAATTTGCGATCTATCTAGCAGACCGGAGGCGTGAGGCGACAGTAGAATATCGTCGCTCCCGGCTTGCCGCTCAAACGGCAGAGGAGCGATCGCGCGGTGTGATGAACGCTTCGAGATGCCCGGAGGCGGGGCCGACGTCCCGCCAGGCCGTCTCCGGAAACGTAAACAGCGCCAGTGCCGCGGTCGGAAATTTGTCTTCGAGGCGGGATATCGACTTCGCGTCGCCCGTACCCGTCAGCATCAGGGCGAGACCGTGCAGGCCAGGGTTATGACCGATCATCAGCACCGCATTGCTGGACGCGGGAACAAGGCGCAGACGATCGAGAAGCGTTTCAGGGCTTGTGAGATACAACTGATCGTCGAACACAACGCTGTCATGCGCGCCGTTCAGATCCGGTTCCATCAGGGTGAGCGTTTCGCGTGTCCGCTTGGCAGGCGAGCAGAGAACGATTTGCGGTTTGAAGGGCAAACTCTTCAGTGCTTTTCCCATGACCGGAGCGGCGCTGCGTCCACGCTCGTTCAGGGGCCGCTCGAGATCGTCGAGCTCCCCGGTTTCCCGGCTCGATTTGGCATGACGAAGAAGTGCGAGAGAAAGCATTGCGCCCCGGAGCTGGCGTTGCGGATGATGCGCCGAGTCTATAGCACCTCGTCTGCGTCGTTAAGCGTTTGGGCGAAGTTCGTGTGGCCGGACTGAAAGGCTCATGACCAATGGACTACGTGCTCGCTCCATTCCTCTGGCTACTCGGGTCGCTGCTCAGCATCGTGCTTTGGGTCATGATGCAGCTTTTGTGGATTGTGCTCTGGCTCGTTCTGCCTCTCGCCATTGCAGCATTTGTTGCACTGCGCATCGCAGAACGCGTGCTTGGACAGGAGAAAGTGCGCGCATGGGTGCGGGCGCGTACGCAGAAATACGGCGTGGCGGCGTCTAAACGCGCGCAACGCTGGATCTTCGCGCTGGGTGTCGTGCCGGTGCGCGTTCTCTTCTGGTTCGTGCTCTACGCGATCTGGCACAGCGTTGTCAGCTTGCTATGGCGGCCACGCTGGTCGCCGTGGCAATGCGCCTGGGCGCGGCGCTGGAGACGGGGACAGTTGCCGGCGAAGACCTAAGTGATCCGGATTGGCACCACGACTCCATGGCCGGGCCTGACCCGGCCATCCAGATGCTCGTTGCGCTACCAGAGTGTGTTGCCCTTGATGGCTGCCTTAGGGCTGCCATGACACGAGAGGAGGTATAAATACGTTCAGGTGAACGTGCCGCCGTTGCCGCCGGTGTCGGGAGTCGCTGATCCTTTGGATGCGAAACGCAGGGCCTCTTCGGCGGCTCTGACGACAGCTTTTGCCTTATTGATGCATTCCTGCTGTTCGTTCTCCGGAATGCTGTCGTGCACGATGCCCGCGCCGGCCTGCACGTGGATCATGCCGTCCTTGAGGATGGCTGTTCTCAATACGATGCAGGTATCCATTTCGCCGCCCGCCGAAAAATATCCGACGCAGCCGGCATAAGGACCGCGTTTTGCCTTTTCCAGCTCTGCAATGATCTGCATGGCGCGGACCTTCGGCGCTCCGGAAACGGTGCCGGCCGGGAAGCCGCCCATCAAAGCATCGATGGCGTCGTGATTTTCCTCATCCAAGGTTCCGACCACGTTCGAGACGATGTGCATGACGTGGCTGTAGCGTTCAATCACGAATTGATCCGTGACGCTGATCGTGCCCGGTGTCGCGACGCGGCCGACGTCGTTGCGTCCGAGGTCGAGCAGCATCAGATGTTCGGAACGTTCTTTCGGATCGGCAAGGAGAGCCGCGGCGAGGGCCTTGTCCTCGGCCTCGTTGACACCACGCCGCGCCGTTCCGGCGATCGGCCTTATCGTGACCACACCGTCGCGCACGCGCACGAGGATCTCGGGTGACGATCCCACGAGCTGGAACGTGCCGAAATCGAGATGGAAGAGGAAGGGCGAGGGGTTGAGCCGGCGCAGCGCGCGGTAGAGGGCGAACGACGGCAGAGCAAAGGGCGCGGAAAAGCGCTGAGAGAGCACGACCTGGAAAATATCGCCGGCTTTGATGTACTCCTTGGCCTGCGCGACCATCGCCATGTATTCGGCGGGAGACGTATTGGATTGCGGTTCCGGGATTTCGATCGCGGCCGTTGTCGCTGACGAGCCGTGCGGCAGCGGTGCTTCCAGGCTCGCGATCGCCGACTGCAGTCGTGCAACGGCGTTTGTGTAGGCTTCTTCGGCTGCCACGTCCGGACTCGGACGCACCGGCGTCACGAGGGTCATCTCATCCTTCACGTTGTCGAAGATGAGCATGAGAGTCGGACGAATGAGGATTGCGTCGGGGACGCCTAGCGGATCAGGCGTCATTTCCGGCAATTGCTCGGTCAGGCGGACGGTGTCGTAGCCCATGTAACCGAAAATTCCGGCGGCCATCGGCGGCAGCGATTCCGGCAGCGCGATCGTGCTCTCGGCCAGGAGTTTGCGCAGGGACTGGAGTGTCGGCAGGTCATCCGGAACGAATGCCGCGGGATCGGTGACCGGTGTCCGGTTGATGCGCGGCGTGTCGCCTTCTGCCTGCCAAATGACATCGGGCGAAAACCCGATGACGGAATAGCGGCCGCGCGCCGAACCGCCCTCTATGGATTCGAGCAAGAAGCTCATCGGACGACGTTCACCGAGCTTCAAGTACGCCGAAACCGGCGTTTCCAGATCGGCGACGAGCCGCGTCCAGACGACCTGCGCGGTGCCGCTGGCATAGACTTTCGCGAAGTCGTCACGTTGCGGGAGAATTTCGGCCCCCGCAGTTGACCCTGCGTCGCTCGGCGACGGCGCTGACGACGTCAAGGCGGTCACCTCGCTCTCACTTTGCTTACTCTTGGCTGACGCCGACGGCTGAATCGACTTCGGTCTGATTGACCGAAGCACCGTAGCGCTTCTTCAGAGCCTCGGTGTATTCGCTTAGCGTCTGGTTAGCCAACTCCTGCTTGAGCTGTTGCGTCAGCTCGTCGGTTTCGGTCAGCGAAGGCGGTGGCGCTGGGATGATGTCTGCAACCCGGAACACGATTTCCGTCGTGTGGTCGCTCGACGGTCCGTGGCCGGCTTTATCCTTGGCAAGTGCGAACGCCTGCGTGACCATTGCGCCCGTGATGCTCTGCGGGATCGTCTTGCGCGTGATCGGTTCGGTCTTTTCGACTTTGTTTTTGGCTTCAGCTTCGAGTGAGGTCATCGGCGCGCCGGAATTGACCTTATCGGCCATCTTCTTCGCAAGCTCGTCGATCAGCCGTCGCCGTTCGGAGGACATGTAGTTTTTCTTCACGTCCTCTTTGACTTCATCATAGGGCTTCTGTTTCGGGGCATCCGTCGACAGCACGTTGACCCAAGCGAAGCCATCGTCGGCGAGTTCAACGGGTGTGTCATCGTTGCTGTCGGGAGCGAACGCGCGCGCCATGATCTTGCGAAGCTCCGGCGTCTCCATGACGGGTTTGCCATCGGGACCGAGGCCATTCGAGTCTGCCGCCGGTATCTCCTTGAAGCCGATCTTCAGGTTGTCGGCGATTTCCTTCAGCGTTTTGCCGGCAAGGCGCTGATCCTCGATGTCATCGCGCTTGTTCTGCAAATCGTTGCGCGCCTTGTCCGAGGCGAGCTTGTCCCGGACCTGGTCCTTGACGTCTGCGAGGGTATGCGTGACGCCCTTTTCGATCTGCGTGACGCGCAGAATTACCGTTGCGAAGCGGCCTTCCACAACGTCGGAATACTTATCTTTTTCGAGAGAAAACGCGACGTCGGCGACTTTGGGATCAATGAGCTGCTTCTTGGTCACGAGGCCGAGGTCGACGTCGGTATACTTCGCGCCCGCATCCTTGGCGACGTCGCCGAATGTTTTCGTTCCGTCCCGCAACGCCTTGAGGGCCGCCTCAGCGGTTGCTTTATCCTTGAAGGCAATCTGCTGCACCCGCCGTCGCTCGGGCGTATTGTAGCTATCCTTGCTGTCCTCGTAAGCCTTGGCGATTTCGTCGTCACCGATCTGAATCTGTTTCTTGAGGTCGTCGACCGTCAGCGTCAGCACCTGAACCTTGCGGTACTCCGGCGTCATGTACTGGGCTTTGTTGTCCTCATATTGCTTTTTGAGGGTTGCTTCGTCGGGCTCGGCGACAGTAACGGCGTCCGGGTCGATCTTGATCCACTCGATGACGCGCTTCTCGTCATTGTAGGCGTGCATGATTTCGAAGAGGGGCTTCGGAACCGTCTGGCTCTTCAAAAATGCTCCAACGATGGCGCCTCTGAGTTCGTCCTTACGGCGAAGCTGGAGGAAGCCCTGCTCGCTGAGGCCCATTTGCTGCAGGAGGCCTTCGAAGCCCTGCCGGTTGAATTTTCCATCCGTTTGGAAATTCGGGTCGGAACGGATGCCTTCGACGAGAGTCTTATCCGATATCGCCAACCCCAATTGCTTCGCATGCTCTTCGATCGCGGTTCCAGCCAGCATCTGCGCCAGAACTTGGCGGTCGAGACCGAATGCATGGCCCTGCTCGGGAGTAATGCGTTGTTTCGCCTGCCGCGAGATGCGATCCAGCTCATCCTGGTAGGAACGGCGGAATTCCTCAGCCGAAATTTCAGTGTGGCCGACCTTGGCCACGTAGCCGCGGCCCCAGCCGCGAAAGACGTCGGCCACGCCCCAAATTCCGAAGCTAAAGACCAGAATACCGAACAACAGCTTGGCGACCGGAGTTTGGGCGCCGCGTCTCATTGCTTCGAGCATGGAAGTAGAAATTCCCGTTAATGGAAGCGTGACGCTGCCGCGCGGGAGGGCGTAGGGTCAATCTGCTTCAAATGGTAAACGACCCCGCGCGTGACGGGGCGGATCGGCATGATATGAAGCGCAGGCCGCCGCAGATTGCAAGGGCAGAGGATGCCGGAAGGCACAAAGCAGTGGGACGCACGAGAAACAATGGTTCGCCCCCCGAATGAAGGGATAGCATGACCGGGCAGACGCAAGATATCCGGCCGCTGGTCGCCGGAAACTGGAAAATGAATGGCCTCAAGGGGAGCCTTGCCGAGATCGTAGCCGTCCGGAATGCGCTCGCCGGGCCCTTAGCCTCAGTCCGTGCCGACGTGATGATCGCGCCGCCTGCGACTCTCATCGCTTCGTTCGCTCTTGCGACTGCCGGATCTCGTCTATTGCTTGGCGCGCAGGATTGCCATGCCATGCCTCTGGGCGCCCACACGGGTGATATCGCAGCCGAAATGCTCAAGGATGCGGGCGCTTCGGCCGTCATCGTCGGGCACTCGGAGCGGCGTGCCAATCACGGTGAAACAAGCGCCGAAGTCAGGGCGAAGGCGGCAGCCGCACATCGGGCCGGGCTCGTTGCCATCGTCTGCATCGGCGAGACTCAAGGAGAGCGAGCAGCTGGACAGACACTCAATGTCGTATCGCGGCAACTCAGGCAATCGCTGCCAAAGGAAACCACGGCTGCGAATACGGTCATTGCTTATGAGCCCGTCTGGGCTATCGGCACGGGCTTGACGCCCAGACCCGCCGACGTCGAGGCCGTTCATGGCGCGATCCGGCGCGATCTGGCGGAAATTGCCGGTGCGGAAGGGGCCAGAATACGCATCCTTTACGGTGGATCAGTCAAACCGGACAACGCGGCAACTCTGATGTCGATCGCCAACGTCAACGGAGCGCTTATCGGCGGTGCCAGCCTGAAGGCCAGCGATTTTCTGGCCATAGTTCGCGCATATGAGGGCAAATGATGCCGTTCCTCCGATTCTCTGCCGTGTTTGCGGCCGTTGCCTGCATTGTGCCGGCTGCCGCTGCGCATGCCACCAAGCCGAAACTCGACGACGATAC
>Ga0182749_1000967_pt1 | contig 23707 bp, 22 predicted proteins | sample eDN3rd37CKraftMG_FD_128875 | JGI IMG/M metagenome (GOLD analysis project Ga0182749, IMG submission 128875) | Enriched Miracle-Growth compost microbial communities from Emeryville, California, USA - eDNA 3rd pass 37_C Kraft MG (version 2) (version 2) ...
AGGGAGGATGCGGGCACGGGCTCTATCCGATGACGCGCTCGACGGCCGCGACCACGGTCTTGGCGCGCAACTGCGCGATGATCGAGGTCAGGTGCTTGAGGTCGTAGACTTCGAGGTCGATGGTGACGCAGGTGAAGTCGGGCGCCTTGCGCTCCATCTTGATGTTGTCGATGTTGCCGTCGTGCTCGGCGATCACCTGGGTGATCTGGGCGAGCGAGCCCGGCTCGTTGACGGATTCCACCGCGAGCCGCGCCGGGAACCGCTGCGCGTTCTCGGCCACGTCCCAGCGCACGTCCAGCCAGCGGTCCGGCGCGTCCTCGAACCGGGCCAGCGTCGGCGATTGGATCGGGTAGATGGTGATGGCCTCGCCCGGCGTCATGATGCCGACGATGCGGTCGCCGGGCACGGCGCCGCCGGGCGCGAAGCGCACCGGCAGGTCGCTGTTGATGCCGCGGATCGGGATCGAGCCGGGATCGGAGTCCTCGTGCGGCACGCGGAACATGACGTTCTTGGCCTTGCGCAGCCCGAACCAGCCGCTGTCCGTCTTCGGCAGCGCCGCCGGCACGCGCTCGTCCTTGTAGTCGGGATACATGGCGCGCACCACGTCCGACGCCTTCATCTCCTGGCGCCCCACCGCCGCGAACACCTCGTCCATGGACGAGCGCGCGAGCCGCGGCAGCGCGCCGGTGAGCCGCTCGTCGGAATACTCGCGCTTGGCGCGCTGGCACAGCCGCTCGACCAGGCGGCGGCCGAGCCCGGCGTATTGCGCGCGCACCGCGACGCGGGTGGCGCGGCGGATCGCGGCCCGCGCCTTGCCGGTGACGACGATGGATTCCCAGGCCGCCGGCGGGGCGAGCTGCGCCTTGGAGATCAGGACCTCCACCTCGTCGCCGTTCTGGAGCTGCGAGGTCAGCGGCGCGATCTTGCCGTTGATCTTGCAGCCCACGGCCTCGTTGCCGATGTCGGTGTGCACCGCGTAGGCGAAGTCGATGGGCGTGGCGTTGCGCGGCAGCGCGATCAGCTTGCCCTTGGGCGTGAAGCAGAACACCTGGTCGTGGAACAGCTCGAGCTTGGTGTGCTCCAGGAACTCTTCCGAGTTGGAGCCCTCGGCCAGGAGCTCGATGGTGCGGCGCAGCCAGGCATAGGCGTTGCTCTCGCGGGACAGCATCTCGCTCGGCGAGCCGTCGGCGTCCTTGTAGAGCGCGTGGGCGGCGATGCCGTATTCGGCGATCTCGTCCATCTCCTCGGTGCGCACCTGGAGCTCAACGCGCTGGCGGCCGGGGCCGATCACCGTGGTGTGGATCGAGCGGTAGTCGTTCTGCTTGGGCGTCGAGATGTAATCCTTGAACCGGCCGGGCACCACCGGCCAGGTCATGTGGATGATGCCGAGCGCCTCGTAGCACTGGGCCGCGGTCTTGACGATGACGCGGAAGCCGAAGATGTCCGACAGTTGCTCGAAGCCGACCGCCTTGCGCTCCATCTTGCGCCACACCGAATAGGCGCGCTTGCGCCGGCTCTTGACGCGGGCGACGATGCCGCGGTCGGCAAGCTTCTTGGTGAGCTGGCGCTCGATCTCGTCGATCAGGTCGCTGTTGCGCTCCGCCATCTCGTCGAGGCGGCGGCTGATGACGCGGTAGGCGTCGGGCTGCAGCTCCTGGAACGCCAGGTTCTCCAGCTCCTCGCGCATCTCGTACATGCCGATGCGGCCGGCGAGCGGGGCGTAGATCTCCAGCGTCTCCTCGGCGGTGCGCTGGCGCGCCTCCGGCCGCATGTAGGAGAGCGTGCGCATGTTGTGCAGCCGGTCGGCGAGCTTGACCAGCAGCACGCGCACGTCGGCGGCGATGGCGAGCAGCAGCTTGCGCAGGTTCTCGGCCTGCTTGGCCTCGCGGGTGACGAGGTCGAGCTTCTTGAGCTTGGTGAGGCCGTCCACCAGGCCGCCGATGTCCTTGCCGAACAACTGGTCGATCTCGGCGCGGGTCGCCTCGGTGTCCTCGATGGTGTCGTGGAGCAGCGCCGCGACGATGGTGGCGTCGTCGAGCTTGTGGTCGGTGAGGATCGCCGCGACCTCGAGCGGATGGGAGAAATACGGGTCGCCCGAGGCGCGCTTCTGCTCGCCGTGCGCCTTCATGGCGTAGACGTAGGCGCGGTTGAGCAGGTCCTCGTTGACGTTGGGATTGTATTTGCGGACGCGGTCGACCAGCTCGTACTGGCGCATCATCCGCGCCGGCGTCCGGCGCGTCGTCCCCGGCGTCAGCGCCTGCCCGACGATGGCGCGGCCGCGGTCGAGCGGGGCCCGCGAGCGGGCCTGGTTCTGCATGCGCGGAAGATCGGTCGGCGAGCGTGCCATGACGATAAGGTAGCACGCATCAGGGCGCGTGCCAGATTGAAATGGGCATGACGCGCGCGCGCCGGCGCGGCGGAACATGGTTCATGAAACGACAACGGCCCGGAGGTCCGGGCCGCTGCAACGCTTCGCCGCGGGCGGAGCGGGACTATTCCTCGTCGTCGGGCTCCGGCGGCTCCGGGCGCTGCTCGGGCGGGGCGAGCCCCTCGAGGCCGCGCAGCAGCTCCTCCTCCGTCATGCGATCCACGACCACCTCGTTGTCGTCGGACTCCGCCTTCTCGCCGTTGGCGCCGATCAGCGGCATGGCCTCGGGCTCGGGCTCGTCCACCTCGACGTACTTCTGCAGCGAGTGCACCAGCTCTTCCTTGAGGTCGTCCGGCGAAATCGTCTGCTCGGCGATCTCGCGCAGGGCGACCACCGGGTTCTTGTCGTTGTCGCGATCCACCGTGATCTGCGCGCCGGACGAGACCATGCGGGCGCGGTGCGCCGCCAGCAGCACCAGATCGAAGCGGTTGTTCACCTTGTCGATGCAGTCTTCCACCGTGACTCGGGCCATCGGCTCGTCACTCCTTCGCTCGGAAATTCGCTGAATTGGCCGGCTAGATAGGCGCGCGGCCGCGAAAATGCAAGGCAAATCAATCCCCAGCATGCCCGTGTGGCGGATTATTAACTTGGCGGGCCCATCACGCTCTGTTAGGGCACATAAGAGCCACAATCGCCGGCTTGCTCGGCGGTCGCGGCGGCCCGCCGCGGCGTTTTCATGCTGCGGCATCGGACCGGCCCTTTGTGCGTCGTCGACGCCGGCATTGCAGACCCTGGAACGGCCGGCGGCCTGACCCTGCACGATTCGCCCACTGACCCATCGACGGGGATTTTCCGCTCCTTCGTCACGACAAAACGAGAAAAACCATGACAGTACCCGGCGAGAAGATCGCTTTGTTCATCGACGGCGCCAACCTTTACGCAACCGCGAAATCCCTCGGCTTCGACATCGATTACAAGCGCCTGCTGCGCGAATTCCAGTCGCGCGGCTACCTGGTCCGCGCGTTCTATTATACCGCGGTGATCGAGGACCAGGAATATTCCTCGATCCGGCCGCTGATCGATTGGCTCGACTACAACGGCTATACCGTCGTCACCAAGGCGACCAAGGAGTTCGTGGACCAGACCGGCCGCCGCAAGGTGAAGGGCAACATGGACATCGAGCTCGCCGTGGACGCCATGGAGCTGGCCGGCGCCATCGACCACATGGTGCTGTTCTCCGGCGACGGCGACTTCCGCTCGCTGGTCGAGGCGGTGCAGCGCCGCGGCGTACGCGTCACTGTGGTCTCCACCATCTCGACCCAGCCGCCCATGGTGGCGGACGAGTTGCGCCGCCAGGCCGACGTGTTCCTCGACATCGCCGAGCTGCAGTCCAAGGTCGGCCGCGATCCCTCCGAGCGGACGCCGCGCGAGCCCCGCGAGGCGCCCGGCCGCGAGCCGCGCCACACGCCGCAGTTCCTCCAGCGCAGCACCAGCCGCGCGCCGGTCGGCGCCGACGACGATTTCGACGAGGATTGAGTTCGCCCGGCGGCAGGCTCCCGCGCCCGCCGCCGCTTCCCGCTTGCTTTGAATCATTTCGGAACCCATCGCCATGACCGCGGCGGAGCCGCCGCGAGACTGTCCGCGCTGTCCCCGCCTCGTCGAATTCCGCACCGGCCTGCGCGCCCGCGAGCCGGACTGGTTCAACGCGCCGGTGCCCTCGTTCGGCCCGCGCGAGGCGCGCCTGCTCATCGTCGGCCTCGCGCCGGGGATGCAGGGGGCGAACCGCACCGGCCGGCCGTTCACCGGCGACTACGCCGGCGACCTCCTTTACGAGACGCTGATCGATTTCGGCTTCGCCCGCGGCCATTACCAGGCGCGGCCCGACGACGGCCTGCGGCTCATCGATGCCCGCATCAGCAACGCGGTGCGCTGCGTGCCGCCGGAGAACAAGCCGACCGGCAGCGAGATCGCCACCTGCCGGCCGTTCCTCGAAGCCACCGTCGAGGACATGCCGAACCTCGCCGCCATCGTGGCGCTGGGCCGCATCGCCCACGATAGCGTGGTGCGCTCGCTGGGCGCGAAACTCTCCGCCGCGCCGTTCGCGCACGGCGCGGCCCATGCGCTCGCCATCCGGCTGTTCGACAGCTACCACTGCTCCCGCTACAACACGAACACCGGCGTGCTCACGCCCGCCATGTTCCGCGCGGTGTTCAGGGCCGTGCGGGATTATCTCGAATCCACGCCACGACGTCCGCCGCGCTCCGGTCCGGCGGGAACACCGGATAAAACACCTTTGCGATCGCGCCCGCGTCGATGACGAGGGCCATGCGCTTCAGCAGCGTCATGCCGGCGACCGTGAAAGTCGGCAGGCCGAGCGCGCGGGCGAAGGCGAGATGCTCGTCCGACAGGAGCGCGAACGGCAGGTGCAGCCGCTCCGCCGCCTCGCGCTGGAACGGCGTGTCCTGGGTCGAGAGCCCGAACACACGGGCGACGCCGAGCGCGCGAAGCTCGGCGTAATGGTCGCGGAAGGCGCAGCTCTGCGGCGTGCAGCCGCGCGCGCCGGGGATCTCGTCCCAGCCCTGGGGCAAGGGCTCGCCCGGCACGCCGGTGCGCGGATAGACGTAGAGCACGGTGCGGCCGGGGAGCGCGGCGAGATCGACCGTGCCGCCGTCGGTCGCGGCGAGCGGCACGGAAGGGAGCCTGAGACCGGGCAGATGACCGGCCGCGCCGTCGTCCTGCGGCGCCGGCAGGTTGTCCGGCAGCGTGGTATAGGCTGTGACGCTCATAGCGCTACCCTCGTTCCTTCACGTAGGACATGAACTCCAGGAGCGAGCCGTCGGGGTCGCGGAAATAGACGCTGGTGCCCTCCCCCTTGGCGCCGCGGCGCGGCACCGGGCCGAGCTCCACCGGCACGTTGTGGCGCGCGAGATGCGCGACCGCCTCGGCGATCGGCCCCGGCCACGCGAAGCACAGGTCGCTGTTGCCCGGCTGCACCGGCAGCCGCGCCACCGGCGCGGGATCGAGGCCCGGCCCGTGCAGGTTCAACTGGGTATCGCCGAAGCGATAGGCGACGCGGCCTCCGCTCTGCACGATCTCCGCCCCGACCACGTCGCGGTAGAAGGCGTTGGAGCGGTCCCAGTCGGAGACATGGATGACGCAGTGGTCGAGCTTTGTCGCAACCGGCATCTTCATCCCCGCCTTGGACATTCCAGAGTGCCCGGCAAAGGCGATCAGGGATATTTATCCTTGCCCGCCCGATACATTCTTATACGCAAAGGTCATCCCACCAAGGGTTATGGTTGCCCCGGGATAACCGGTAAAGTCCGTTGCCCTGACACGACGCTTGATTTCCTCGGCCGTCATATCCGGCGTTATGACGCAAAGCGCCTCCAGGTCGCGGCGCGTGAATGCGGGGCGTTTCCACTGAACATCCGTCTTCGGAAGCGGCCGACCGGCGGCAAGCGCTGTGACCAATTCGGCAAACATACCCAGCATGACGGCCATTGTCCTGTTTTTCAGGCTGGCAACCGTATCGCCCGGGAAAAGCGGGAACCGTCTTTCCTCGACAATGGGGCCGGAGTCTACTTGCGCTGCCATGTGGTGGCAAACCGCGCCGTAAGTCGCCGCGCCCTCGTAGATTGCAAAGTTGTAGCACCCGATTCCGGGATATTCGGACGACGCGGGATGAAAATTAATGGCGAGCGCGAACCGTTCGAGCACAGCTTTTGGCAATACCCAGGGGCAAAGAAAGGAAATCAGGACGTCCCCCTGCCACCAATATATATCCTCCGGGAGTGACTCCGACGGCTTCGCGGATACGGCACTGATGTCGCCGAACGCGTCCCTCGCCAGCGAAGCAGCCATTTTCGACCAGCGGTCGGTCTTGGTGATGAGCAACGCTGCGGCCATCGGCTTCACCGAAAGAAAGAGACGACTGGCGTCTTCTGCGGCAGGCGCCGCAATTCCCTATTTTGGGAAATTATCTAAAACAGAATATTTGGCCTGTCCATCACGCCGAGCGGGCGGTGCATGGACAAATCCATCCATTCAAGCCAACAGGCCCAGCTACGCCGTCTTTTGAAGGAAGCCCGCAAGGCCGCCCGCTTGAGCCAGATTGAGCTGGCCCAGCGGCTGCACGCCTATAAATCCTATGTGAGCAAATACGAGAACGGCGAGCGTCGGCTCGACGTCATCGAGTTCATGGCCGTTTCCAAAGCCATCGGCATCGATCCGTTCAAGCTGCTCAAGAAGCTGCAACCCTAAACCCGAGCCAACCCGGCCTTACCCCTTCACCCGCATGAGCCGGCCGCGCTCGCGCTCCCAGCTTCGCTTGCGGTCGGTCTCGCGCTTGTCGTGCAGCTTCTTGCCGCGCGCCACGGCGACCTCGAGCTTCGCCCGCCCCTTGTCGTTGAAATAGAGCTTCAGCGGCACGATGGTCATGCCCTCGCGCTCCACCGCGCCGGCGAGCTTGTTGATCTGGCGCTTGTGCAGGAGCAGCTTGCGCGGCCGCTTCGGCGCGTGATTGTCGCGGCCGGCCTGCACGTATTCGGGGATGTTGGCGTTGACGAGCCAGAGCTCGCCGTCGCGGGCGTCGGCGTAGGACTCGCCGATGCTGGCCTTGCCCTGCCGCAGCGCCTTCACCTCGGAGCCGGTGAGCGCGATGCCGGCCTCGATGGTCTCGCCGATCTCGTAGTTGAAGCGGGCCTTGCGGTTGTCCGCGACGATCCGGCTGTTGTTGTCTTTCTTCGCCGTCATGATGTCCGTTACTTTATAGAAATTCTAAGCGCTGTCGATTGTGCCGCGTCCCATCCGCGTCCAAATGACATATAAGTTGCGCCGGCGGCCAGGGCGAGCATGGGCGCGCGCCGCAGCGAACGACGGGATGAGACATGATCCGACTGATTGGGGGCGCGGTGGTTGCGGCAAGCCTGGGAGCGGCGGGTGTCGCGCTGGCCGCCGAGCCCATCGAGGTGACCATCTCGGTCAAGGACCACAAGTTCGACCCGAGCGAGATCCAGGCGCCGCCGGACACGCCGGTCAAGGTGACCGTCAAGAACCTCGACGCCAAGCCGATGGAATTCGAGAGCTCGACGCTGCGCTTCGAGAAAATGGTCACCGGCAACGGCCAGGTCACGCTGACGATCCGCGGGCAGAAGCCGGGAACCTACGAGTTCTACGACGACTTCCACGACGAGACCCGCGGCACGCTGGTGGTGAAGTGACGTAAAGGGACGGGTCCCGTGATCGCCGCGCTCATCATCGTTTTCCGCGAGGTCTTCGAGGCCGGCCTGACTGGTCGCCGGCATCGTAATGGTGGCCGTCACGACGCACATTGCACTTCGCCGGGGGCGACTTGGGCAAAGTAAAGGGACAGGTTCCGTGATCGCCGCGCTCATCATCGTTTTCCGTGAGGTCTTCGAGGCCGGCCTGCCTGGTCGCCGGCATCGTGATGGTGGCCGTCACGACGCACATTGCACTTCGCCGGGGGCGACTTGGGCAAAGTAAGGGACAGGGTTCGTGATCGCCGCGCTCATCATCGTTTTCCGTGAGGTCTTCGAGGCTGGCCTGATCGTCGGCATCGTGATGGCCGCGACCGCCGGCGTGCCGCGGCGCGGCCTGTGGGTCGCGGGCGGCATCGCCGCCGGCGTCCTCGGCTCGTGCATCGTCGCGCTGTTCGCGGGCGCGCTGTCGCAGGCGTTCGAGGGCTCCGGGCAGGAGCTGTTCAACGCCGGCGTGCTCCTGGTCGCCGTGGCGATGCTGACCTGGCACAACGTCTGGATGGCGAGCCACGGCCGCGAGCTGGCCGCGAGCCTGCGCGCGGCCGGCGAGGCCGTGGCTTCCGGCGCGAAGTCGCTGTTCGCCCTCGCCGTCGTGGTCACGATCGCGGTGCTGCGCGAGGGTTTCGAGGTGGTGATGTTCCTCTACGGCGTGCTGGCGAGCGACGGCGTGACCGGGACCGCGGTGCTGATCGGCGGCATCGGCGGCGTCATCCTCGGCGCGCTTGTCTGCTACGGCACCTACCGCGGCCTCCTGCGCATCCCGCAGCGCTACCTGTTCGGCGTCACCGGCGTGATGATCGCGTTCCTCGCCGCGGGCATGGCGTCGCAGGCCGTCAACTTCCTCCAGCAGGCCAACATCCTCACCGCGCTCGACATGACGGTGTGGGACACGTCGTGGCTGCTCACCGAGGACAGCCCGCTCGGCCGCGTGCTGCGCACGCTGGTCGGCTACACCGACCGTCCGACCGGGATGCAGCTCGTCGCCTATGCGGCGGTGCTGATCGTGATGTTCACGTTCATGAAGCTCTTGTCGCCGCGGCGGCCCAACATCACCGCGGCGCCGGCGGGATGACGCGCCGGACGCCCGCGGCAGCCCTCAGGCCTTCTTCACCAGCGCATCGCGGATTTCGGTCAGCAGCTTTTCTTCCGTCGTCGGCTCCGGGGGCTTGGCCTCTTCCTTGCGGATGAGCCGGCCCATCAGCCGGACCACCAGGAACAGCACGCCGGCAATGATGAGGAAATTGATGACGAGGGTGATGAAATTGCCCCAGGCCAGCACCGCGCCCTGCTTGCGGGCGTCGGCCAGCGCCGTGGCGGTGACGTTCTTCGACAGCGGAATGAAATAATTCGAGAAGTCGAGGCCGCCGGTGATGGCGCCGATGACCGGCATCAGGATGTCCGACACCAGCGAGTTGACGATGCCGCCGAACGCCGCGCCGATGATAACGCCGACCGCGAGGTCGACGACGTTGCCGCGCATCACGAATTTCTTGAAGTCCTCGAGCATGCCCTTCGCCTCCTGGACACGGGAATCCTGCCGCAAGGCGGCAGCATACGCGAGGCGCGGCGGCAGATAAACGCGCCGGACGATCCGATCAGTTGATAAGGCCGGCGTGGACCATGGCGCGGCGGACGATGGGCCGCGCCTTCTCGGACAGCGGCACCAGCGGCAGCCGCAGCTCCTCCTCGCACTTGCCGAGCAGCGCGGCGGCGTACTTGGCCGGCGCCGGGTTCGCCTCGACGAACAGGTTGATGTGCAGCGGCGCGAGCTTGTCCTGGTAGGCGAGCGCGGCGGCATAGTCGCCGCGCAGGCAGGCGTTCTGGAATTCCGCGCACAGCCGCGGCGCCACGTTGGAGGTCACCGAGATGCAGCCGTGGCCGCCGTGGGCCATGAAGCCGAGCGCGGTGATGTCCTCGCCCGAGAGCTGGTTGAAGTCCGGGCCCATGGCCTCGCGCTGCTGCGAGATGCGGGCGAGGTTCGCGGTCGCGTCCTTCACGCCGGCGATGTTCTTCAGCTCGTAGAGGCGCTTCATGGTCTCGACCGAAATGTCGATCACCGAGCGGCCCGGGATGTTGTAGAGAATGATCGGGATCCCAATGGCGTCGTTGATGGCCTTGAAGTGCTGGTAGAGACCTTCCTGGGTCGGCTTGTTGTAGTAGGGCGCGACCACCAGCACGCCGTCGGCTCCGGCTTCCTCGGCATGCCTCGCAAGCTCGATCGCCTCCTTGGTGGAGTTCGAGCCTGCGCCGGCAATCACCGGCACGCGGCCGCGCGTCTGGTCCACGCACCACTCCACCACCTGCTTGTGCTCGTCGTGGGAGAGCGTCGGGCTTTCGCCGGTGGTGCCCACGGGAACGAGCCCGTGGGTGCCCTCGGCGATCTGCCATTCCACCAGGTTGCGGAACGCCTTCTCGTCCACGGCGCCGTTTCGGAACGGGGTGATGAGCGCCGTGAAAGAGCCGCGAAAGTTCGTCCTGGCAACCATGGCGTCAACTCCTGGCGCGTTTCCGGGCACCGGCGGGGGACCGCCGCGTTCGTTCGGATGTCATTGATATAACTTAACAACTCCGGGTGGAAGTGGCCTTGCCGCATGACCCACAGGCGGCGGCGGATTGCCGGCGCGGCCATATCGGATTAGGGTTTCGTCAATGGGATCAAGAGAATAGGAATGAGTTGGGGCACGAATCGGCCCCCGGGGGATTTGGATTGAGAGCGCAACGGGTCAGGCGCCCACATCCATCGGTCGTGCTGTTGGGCACGCTCGCCGCCGCGGCGATCGCCTTGGCGTGCCCGGCCGCTGCCGATCCCGGCGCTGCCGCGACGACGCCGGCCGCCAAGCTTTCCGCCAAGTCCACGGCGAAGCCCGCCGCTCATTCCGACGCCAGGCCGCAGCACAAGGACGCCAAGCCGAAGACGACAGAGTCCAAGGCCGCGGAATCCAAGCCGGCCGCCGCCAAGGCAAAGCCGCCGGCGAAGACGGCGACGAAGACCCCGACAAGGACATCCGCCGAGGCCGCCAAGCCCGCGCCGGCCAAGCACGCCGAGACCAAGCACGCCGAGACCAAGGCCAAGCCCGCCAAGGCCACCGTGGCCGGCGCCGACCGCAAGAAGACCGTCGCGTCGGACAAGGGCCCGGCCAAGACCAAGGGCGTGACGATCACGCCGGTCCGGCTCACCGACCACAGCACCACGGCCACCATTCCATCGGTGGCGGCCCCGGCCTTGCGCGCGGCGCCCGACCCGGCGCTGCTGGCGCCGCGGGATCTGTCGCCCCCTGCGGTGCGCCAGCCGGCCAAGCCGCCGCTCGTCGAGGCGCCGCCGACGCCGCCCTCCGAGGCCGACGTCGCCGCGGTGCGCCGCGTCATCGAGGCGATGCGCGGCGGCGACCGCGAGGGCGCGCTCGCGCTGGCCGACGCCATTCCCGATCCGGTGGCGCGCAAGCTCGCCGAGTGGGTTGTGCTGCGGTTCGACGACAACGTCGTCGGCTTCGACCGCTACCAGCGCTTCATTGACGCGAACCCGAGCTGGCCGAGCGTCGCCCTGTTCCGCCGCCGCGCCGAGGCGACGCTGTGGCAGGAGCGCGCCGACCCCGCGATCATCCTCAACTACTTCAACGCCCAGGCGCCGCAGACCGCCAAGGGCAAGCTCGCGCTGGCCCGCGCCCTGCTCGTCCGGGGCAACCGGAGCGGCGCGGCGGCGCTGGTGCGCGACGCCTGGCGCACCGAGCAGATGACGCCCGAGCTGGAGGCGCAGGCGCGCGACCAGTTCGGCGTCTTCATCACGCCCGGCGACGACAAGGCGCGGATGGAATCCCGGCTCTATGTCGGCGACAACGGCGCGGCGCTGCGCGCCGCGAGCCGGCTCGGCGGGGCCCAGCTCGCCATCGCCCGCGCCCGCATCGCCATCGCCGCCAAGTCCGGCAACGCCAAGGCGCTGCTCGAAGCCGTGCCGGCGGAAGCGCGCGGCGACGTCGGCTATGTCTTCGCGCGGCTGCAGATGCTGCGGCGGGAGGAGAAGTTCCAGGACGCCGCCGCGCTGATGCTGCGCGCGCCGCGCGAGGCGTCGCTGATCCACGACACCAACGAATGGTGGATCGAACGCCGGCTTCTGGCGCGCAAGCTGCTCGACGTGGGCGACGCCCGCACCGCCTACCAGGTCGCCGCTGACGGCGTGCAGCCGGAGAAGGATGTCTATCGCGTCGAACAGCATTTCACCGCCGGCTGGATCGCGCTGCGCTTCCTGCACGACCCGGAGACCGCGATCCGCCACTTCGCCCGCATCCCGCAGGAGACCACGAACCCGATCTCGCTGTCGCGCGCGGGCTACTGGCTCGGCCGCGCCTACGAGGCGCAGGGCCGCCAGCAGGACGCGCGCCGCGCCTACGAGAGCGCCGCGCGCTGGACCACGGCCTATTACGGCCAGCTCGCCCGCGCCAAGCTCGGCCTCGGCGACCTCGTGCTCTACGCGCCGCCGGCTTCGGCCGCCGCGCGCGCCTCGGTCGAGCGGCTGGAGCTGGTGCGCGCCGCGGAAATCCTCTACGCGCTCGACGAGAAGAAGCTGATCGTGCCGCTGATGGCCGATCTCGGCGAGCGGCTCGACGACATCGGCGCGCTCACCGCGCTCGGCGAGATCACCAGCCGCCACGGCGACGCGCGTTCCATGCTGCTGCTCGGCAAGGCGGCGCTGGCGCGCGGCTATCCGTTCGGCCAGTACGCCTTCCCCACCGTCGGCCTGCCGGCCTTCGCGCAGATCGCGCCCAAGCTCGACCAGTCGGTGATCTTCTCCATCGTGCGCCAGGAAAGCTCGTTCGATCCCCGGGACGTGTCGCCGGCGGCGGCGGTCGGCTACATGCAGGTGACGCCGGAGGCCGCCAAGGACACCTGCCGCCGCTTCAAGTGCCGCTTCGACCGCGAGCGGCTGCTGCGCGACAGCACCTACAACCTGCAGGTCGGCGCCGCCGAGCTGTCCGCGCTGCTCCAGGAGTATCGCGGCTCGTTCATCCTCACCTTCGCCGCCTATAACGCCGGCCGCGGCAGCGTGCGCGACTGGATCGCGCGCTACGGCGACCCGCGCGACCCGAGCGTCGATCCGATCGACTGGGTCGAGCGCATCCCGTTCTCGGAGACGCGCAACTACGTCCAGCGCGTGATGGAGAACCTCCAGGTCTATCGCGTGCGCTTCGGCGGCGGCTCGCGGCTGCTGATCGAGGCCGACCTGCGGCGTGGCGGCGCGGCGGACTGACTTTTCTCCGGCGCGGTCGCGCGGCGGCGCGATTTGCGCTAGTGTCCCGCTTCCGAAGGTCGCTATCCTTGCAGCAGGCTCCGATGCGAACTTCGGAAGCGAAAGGACACTAGCAAGTTTATGCTTCTAGTGTGGTTTAGGTTCAGAATTTCGCTTGATGGACTCGCGGAAACCAATGAAGCGAAATTCTGAGCCACCACACTAGACCATCGCCGCCATGGCTCCCTCTCCCACCAGCGTCTTCGTCAGCGCGCCCGACGGGCTCCGCCTGCACGTGCGCGAATGGGGCCCGCGGCTCGATCCGCGGCTCCCGCTCGTGTGCCTGCCCGGCCTCACCCGCACCGCGGAGGATTTCGACGTCCTGGCCGCGGCGCTCGCCGCGCGCGGCCGCCGGGTGCTGGCGCTCGATTATCGCGGCCGCGGCCGCTCGGACTACGACAGCGACCCCGCCCGCTACGCGATCCCGGTGGAGCTCGCCGACGTCTCCGCCGTGCTCACCGTCCGCGAGGCGCGGCCCGCCGTGTTCCTCGGCTCGTCGCGCGGCGGGCTCATCGCCATGGTGCTCGCCGCGCAGGAGCCGGCCGCCATCGCCGGCGCGATCCTCAACGACATCGGGCCGGTGATCGAGCCCAAGGGACTGATGCGCATCAAGGGCTACGTCGGCAAGCTGCCGGCGCCGCGCGACTACGCGGACGGCGGCGAGATCCTGCGCCGGCTGTTCGGCCAGCAGTTTCCCAAGGTGGACAAGGCGGGCTGGGAGGCGGCGGCGCGCCGCGCCTGGCGTGAGGACAAGGCCGGGCTGGCGCCGACCTACGACGTCAGGATCGCGCAGACGCTGGAAGCCATCGGCCCGGACACCCCGGTGCCGGCGCTGTGGCCGCAATTCGATGCGCTCGCGGGCATGCCGGTGATGGCGATCCGCGGCGCCAACTCCGACCTGCTCTCGCCCGAGACCGTCGCGGCGATGAGGCAGCGCCACCCGGCGCTGGAGGCGATCGAGGTGCCCGACCAGGGCCACACGCCGCTGCTCGCCGAGGACGACATCATCGGCCGGATCGCGGCCTTCATCGACCGCTGCGACGCGGCGCGGCCCGCCGCGCCGGCTTCGTGACCAGTCCGCCGAAGGAGCGCCCATGCAGTTCTCGTTCTTCCACCTGATGCCCTGGACGGACCTCGCGGAGCCGCCGACCGAATGGCCCGCGCCCAACGCGCCGTTCGACCCCGCCCGCGGCACAGAGCTTTACGGCAGCTACATCGACACCATGGCCTATGCGGAGCAGTGCGGCTTCGACTGGGTGGCGGCGAACGAGCACCATTTCTCGCCCTACAGCCTGATGGCGAACTGCAACCTCGTCGGCGCGGCGCTCACGCAGCGCACGAGGACGATCAAGCTCGCCATGCTCGGCAACCTGGTGCCGCTGCTCAATCCGATCCGCGTCGCCGAGGAATACGCCATGCTCGACGTGATGAGCGGCGGCCGGCTTGTCGCCGGCTTCGTGCGCGGCATCCCGCACGAATACATCGCCTACAACGTGGCGCCGAGCGAATCCCGCCAGCGGCTGCGCGAGGCGCTGGCGCTGATCGTCAAGGCGTGGACCGAACCCGAGCCGTTCGGCTGGGAGAGCGAGCACTACCAGTTCCGCTCGGTGTCGATCTGGCCGCGGCCGCGGCAGAAGCCGCACCCGCGCATGCTGCTCTCCGCGACCAACGAGGAATCCGCCGAGTTCGTCGGCGAGCACAGGGCCATGCTCGGCATGGCGCTGATCGTCGATCTCGATTCCGCGCGCAAGACCATCGAGACCTACCGCCGCGTGTCCCGCGCCAACGACTTCGAGCCGGGGCCGGAGGACACCGTCATCATGCAGCAGACCGTGATCGCCGACAGCGACGCCGAGGCGCGCGCGCTGATGGAGCCGGCGGTGAAATACTTCCACGGCATCCTGATGCGGCCGCAGCTCGACGCCCAGCGCATCGTGCTGCAGAAGACGCGCTTCTTCGGCACCGACGCCCAGCGCCAGCATTTCGTCGGCCGGCTCTCGACGCTCAAGGCGCGCACGCTGGAGGACCAGATCGAGGCGGGCTCGGTGCTGTGCGGCAGCCCCGAGACCGTGGTGAAGCAGATCAAGCGCCTGCGCCAGCACCTCGGCGCCGGCCATATCATCATGAACATGAAGGTCGGCAACCTCGCCGACAGCGCGGTCAGGCATGGCATGGACCTGTTCCGCGACAAGGTCCGGCCCGAAGTCGCGGCGCTTTGAGAGGACAGGCAGGATGGCAACCGATCCGTTCTCCACCCGCGACGTCACCCTCCACTCCGGCCATCTGCGCGTGCGCGAGGCCGGCCAGGGCCGCCCGCTCCTGCACCTGCACAGCGCCGCGGGCCCGCGCGTCTCGCCGGTGGTCCTGACGCTGACCAGGAAGCACCGCGTCATCGCCCCGGTGGCGCCCGGCTTCGACGCCATGCCGCTCGATCCGGCGGTGAAGGATTTTCCCGCGCTGGCGGGCCTTTACGCCGAGTTCATCAAGCAGGAGATCGGCGCGGCCTGCGACGTGGTGGGCGAGAGCTTCGGCGGCCGGCTGGCGCTGTGGCTCGCGGCGCTCCACCCCGACCTCGTCGACCAGATGGTGCTCGAAGGTCCGGCGGGCTTCCGCCGGCCGTCGAAGGACTGGCCGCCGGCAAGCCCCGCCGACCGCGACCACATGCTCTACGCGCGGCCCGACCGCGCTCCGGCCGAGACGCGCAGCGCCGAGCAGCAGGCGGCGAACCGCAAGGCGACCGACAGCTATGCCAACGGCATCACCTACGACGAGGCGCTGGCGGCGAAACTGCCGGACATCCACGCCCGCACGCTGATCGTGATGGGCTGCCAGGAGAAGGTGGTCCCGGCCGAGGCCGGGCGCCTCCTCAAGGCGCGCATCCCGCACGCCCACCTCACCTACGTGTTCGGCGCCGGCCACGCGGTCGAGTTCGACCAGCCCGACCTGGTCGGCCGGCTGGTGGCCGATTTCCTGGAGCGCGGCGAGAGCTTCATCGTGCGCGACCCGGAGGCGGCATAGCACCGCCCGCACGCAAGGCCTGACGCTGCGGCGGCCGGCCTTGCTTGCCAAGCCCGGCAGCCTCGGGCATATCGGGCGCGACGGAGCTGTGGCCGAGTGGCTGAAGGCGGCGGTTTGCTAAACCGTTATACGCTTGTAAAGGCGTATCGAGGGTTCGAATCCCTCCGGCTCCGCCAAACTTCGCTAGAGCGCGCCACGCTATCCTGCGACTGAACGCAGCGCTCCGCCGGTCCGTGAACCCATCGGTTTACGTCACGGCTGCCGCCAGCTTGCGGTCGAGTGTGACCAGCTCCGCGCCAATGGAACGTGCGACCCACAGATAGCTGGCGTCGTAGGCGGTCAGCTCCGTGGTCTCGGCGAGGTCCAGTACGCCGAGAGGATCGACTGCGACGATCTCGACTCTCAACCGATGCGCCATGCCGTATGCAGCCCGCAGCGTCTTTGCCTGATCCGGCGCGCGCCGGATCTTGACCAGGCAAACGTTGGCCAGTTCATAGCCGAGCAAAGAAGGCGCCGCCAACCTGGCCCCTTCCAACCGGCCGGCGATGGTGTCGGCTTCCGGCTCGGAGAAAATCAGCGCGGCAAGCGCCGATGCATCTACAACCTTAACGCTGGTCACGATCCGCCCGAATGATCGCCGTCGCATCATCTGGCGTGCGGACACCAAGGCGCCGGACCTCTGCGAGAAGCTCGCGGGGGCTCAATTCTCCCTCCGTCCGGACAGCTTCCTCGATAATGGCCAGCAACTCACCTTGCAGGGACCTGTGATGCCGCTCTGCCCGCCGGCGCAGATGCTCAACGATCTCGTCGGGGGCGTTCTTGATCGACAGGTTCACAGGCATCGGCTCCGAAACTCCACCATTTTGGAGCCTCGGTAGCATATCCAGGCGGCGACGGCCAGTGGGCAGGAAGGTCGGAGGGCCACAAGAGAGCCATAGCGTGCTTCAGATCGCTATGGCGTGGGTATAGTGCCCATCTTCATTGTTTTCGGCCCGCCAGCAAAGCCGGCGCACTTGCCGCCCGTGGCGGAGCGACACGATTCGATGTACGCTATGTCGCTCCGCCGCAGGGCCGGCCGGGGTCGTTCGACCCCGCTCTATCTACCTCATTTCACGGAGGCGCGCGCACATGAAGCAGCGTTTCTCAAGCCTGTCGTTGGCCATGGCTCTGGCCCTTGGCCAGGCTGCGCCTGCATCCGCTTGCTCCCGCGCAGAATATCATGGGCTGGATGGCCTGAACATCACGGGGCGCACCATGGATTGGAAGGACCCGATCCCTGCCAGCCTGTGGATTCTGCCCCGTGGCATGCACCACGACGGACTGGCCGGCCCCCATTCGGTCCAATGGACATCCAAATACGGCAGCGTGGCCGTCAGCGCGTTCGGCATCGCCTCGGCTGACGGCATGAACGAGAAGGGGCTGGTCGCCAATATGCTGTGGCTGGCAGGCGCCAAGTATCCGGAGCCGGAGCATCCCGACAACACCCTGAGTATCTCGCTGTGGGTGCAGTATTTCCTCGACAACTTCGCCACGGTGAACGAGGCGGTGCAAGCCATGCAACAGCACCCGTTGCAGGTGGCGTCTGCCGTCATTCCCGGCACCGACACCTACACGACCGTGCACCTGTCCATTTCGGATGCAAGCGGCGACAACGCGATCTTCGAATACATAGACGGCAAGCTCGTCATTCATCACAACCGCGACTATCAGGTGATGACCAACGAGCCCGCTTACGATCAGCAGCTGGCGCTCGCATCGTATTGGGAGGATGTCGGCGGCACGACGTTCCTGCCCGGCACGAATAGCTCGGCCGACCGTTTTGCGCGCGCATCGTTTTACATCCACGCGATCCCGCGAACCGCCGATGGCCCCCAAGGTGTGGCGGAAGTGATGAGCGTGATGCGCAACGTTTCGGTGCCCATCGGCATTTCCACACCCGACAAACCAAACATATCGAACACGCGCTGGCGCGTCGTGGCCGACCAGAAAAATCTGAAGTACTATTACGAGGCGGTGACGACGCCGAATACGTTCTGGGTCAGCCTGAACGAGGCAAATTTCAATGCCGGCGCTCCGGTGCTCCGGTTGCCGCTGGAGGAACAACAGATTTACTCGGGCGACGCCACCAAGGACTTCAAGCCGTCCAAGCTCTTCGAGTTCATGTCGATCTCCCCGAAGCAATAAATCGCGCCGGGTGCCGCCGGCCGATTGATTTCGCTTCAACAATCGCCGGCTGTTCCGGGGCGTGGCAGAGAACGCAGCCGCTGCGGCACTCCCGACCGGAGGGGCGTCCCGAGACCCGCGACATCCGCGCTTCCGAAAAAAGCCGATCCGGGTCAGCAATGCTGATTGTGTTCGACCCTCCGCGTCACCATGATAATCCTATCACCGGCTGACGGCTCTGTCCGCAGGCGTCGGTGGCTGAGAGACCGATTGCGCTCCCGCCTGTTACAAGGGAGCACGTGGATGCCACGGCACCACCACGATAACGATTCAGCCCGCTACATCATTCCGAACGTGAGGTGCCCGCGATGCGGCGACGGCATGCGCCTCGCCCTCATGGAACCCGGCGCCATGACCCCGTCGGGGCGCGACACGCTTGTCTTTGAATGCGTCTGCGGATTTGCCTACCGGACGGCCGTGCACAACCCCGACGATACGGGTTTGTAGCTCGCCGGAGCCTGCGGGCTGCACGCCGTTGCGATGCCCGAGGCTTGCTGCCTCGGCTGGCGAGAATCGCTGCGTAACCTGGCAAGGCTCGTCGAGCCGCAGATCGGTCCATAGGCCGTCCCGCTCCCGCCGCCGCTCCGCCATGACCCCGGCCCGGTGGCGGTCGCGGCCGCGTTCGCGTATGTGCTCCCGGACCAACGTCGCCTGGCGGTCCCCGACCGCCAGGCGCAAGCCGGGGGAAACGAACGTGACGTGGCACGCAGAGGCGGACGTGGTGGTGATCGGGGCCGGAGCGACGGGGCTTCCCGCCGCGATTGCGGCGCGCGAGGCCGGGTCTTCCGTCATCCTGGTCGAGGCCGAGCCCCATATGGGCGGCCACGCCATCTGCAGCGGCGGCAACGTGCCGCTCGGCGGCGGCACCAGCGCGCAGAAGAAATACGGCATCGAGGACTCGCCGGACCTGCTGTTCCAGGACCTCACCGACTGGTCGATCGTGCAGCCCAACGGGTTTCCCGATTACCGCTACAACGACCGCGAGATCGTGCGCGCCTTCGCCGACAACAACGTGGCCGCCTACGACTGGCTGCTGGCGCACGGCGTCACCTTCGCGGACAAAGCGCCCGATGAGCGCGGCGGCATCTCGGTCGGCAACTCGGTGCCGCGCGAGATGCACGCGGTGCCGCTCGACCGGCCGCTGGTCCACACCGGAAAGCCGGTCGATCCCGCGATCCGGGCGACCTACTCCAGCGGCGCCGGGCTGATGTATCCGCTGATCGACGCGGCGCGGCGCGCCGGCGTGGACATCCGGCTCGAGCACAGGATGACCGCGATCCTGCGCGAACAGCCGACCTCAGGCCGCGTCATCGGCATCGAGGCCGACCATCGCGGCGCGCGCCTCGCCATCCGCGCCCGCAAGGCGGTGATCGTCGGCACCGGCGGCTCGGCGGGCAACGTCAACTTCCGCCGCATGTTCGATCCGCGCCTGACCGAGGAGTATTGCGGCCTCGCCGGCATGCCGTGGTCCGACCAGGACGCGAGCGGCGAGATCGCCGCCATGGCGATCGGCGCGGCGCTGTGGGGCCTGTTCAACCAGACCGGCGAGTTCGGCTACGGCCTCACCAAGGCTGGCCGCATCGGCTGCCAGTACGGCTACCAGCACCTCCACTGGCAGCCGGAGAGCGAGGTCTTCGCCCGCGCCCGCGCCTCGGGCCTGCCGGTCACGGACTGGCAGAACGTCATCCTGGTCAACATGCTGGGCCAGCGGTTCTACGACGAGACCGGCCCGGGCTTCACGGCCAACAACTACAATCGCGTCAATCCCTACGTGCCGAACAGCTACCTCAACGCGAAGCACATCACCTACAACCCCAACAACTTCCTGAACGCGGCGCTGGCGGGCATCGGCGACGGCCATAACGGCGGCGGCCCGATCTGGGCCATCTTCGATTCCGAGGCCGTCGCGCGCGAGAAATGGTCGCCGCAGCCTCCGGCCGTCGACGTCGCGGAAGGCTTCTTCTTCAGCGCCGACACGCTCGCCGATCTGGCCGCGGCCATCCGCATGAAATACCAGCGCGTGCCGATGCCGCCGGAGGCGCTGGAGGCGACGGTCGCGCGCTACAACGCGTTCGTCGACCTGGGCGAGGACAAGGACTTCGGCAAGCCGACGCCGCGCTATAAGATCGCGAAGCCGCCCTTCTACGCGGCCTGGGCCACGCCCGTGATCCACGACACGCGCGCGGGCCTGCGCATCAACGCGCGCTGCGAGGTCATCGACATGCAGGGCGAAGTTATTCCGGGCCTCTATTGCGGCGGCGAGTCCGCCGGCGGCTTCAGCCAGCACGGCCTCGCGCGCTGCCTGGTCCAGGGCCTGATCGCGGGCCGCAATGCGGCGGCAAGGCCGTGACCCGCGCGCGCGGCTGACGGTAAAGCGCGCGACGCCGCAAATGGCCCCGGCAGCGGCTCAATTTTGATTCAATTTACGGCTGTTTAACCACGCTCCGCCATTCTCGGCGACGAGTTTTGTCCCGGGTGGCTGTGCGCGTTCATCATGGCGTATGCGACATCAATCCCGTTGCATGTTGAAACGCCATGCCAACGCAGCTTCCGACATCGGCCGCGTGGACTGAAGGCCGTCGCAGTCTTCATCGTAGCGGTGCTTGCGATGGCGGCCGCCGCGGCAGCGACCGCCGGCATCGCGAGGCTCTTCGCCCTCACGGTTGAGGCGCGGTCGGACATCCGAACCACGATGAGGCTGGGCCCATCGTCCGGGGACCTCGCCTGGGCGCTCGGGGTTGCGAGGATGCGGACCGCGTCCCGCGTCGTCTTCCTGCCGCCGGCGGTCATGCCGTCGTCAGACAGCGCCGAGGCGGCGCCCGTGACCACCGTCGCCCTCGCCATGGCGGATCCGGCGGAGGCCGGGCCGGACCAGGCGGACGACGATCTCATCACCGGCTCCCTCCTGCTCGACGCGCCGACAATCTCGCAGCCGAACCGGATGCCGGTCCTGTCCGGCGACCGTGCAATCTCAGACCTGACCCTCTCCGCGCTGCCGGCTCCGCCGCCTTCACCGTCGTCTGCGGCGGCCAAAGCGGCATCCCTCGTCGCGACGCCCCCGGTTCCGCCGGCGCGGTTGCCGCTCCCGCGGCCCCGGCTCGCCTCGCGCGAGCCCACGACCAACATCGACATCGGCCCGGACGACAACAACGATCGCGCCCGCACGGCGATCTACGACATCACCGCCCAGACGGTCTATCTCCCGAACGGAGAGCGGCTCGAAGCGCATTCCGGTCTCGGAAACTTCATGGACGACCCGCGGTCCGCACGCTGGAAGAACCGCGGCGTCACGCCGCCGAACGTCTACAGGCTCACGCTGCGGGAAACGCTGTTCCACGGCGTCCAGGCGATCCGCCTGACGCCCGTGAACGACGAAGGCATGTATGGCCGCGACGGCATCCTCGCCCATACCTACATGCTCGGCCCGAGCGGCCAGTCGAACGGCTGCGTGTCGTTCAGGAACTACCAGCGCTTTCTCCGCGCCTTCCTCAACCGCGAGATCGACCGCCTGGTGGTCGTCGCGCGGCTGGACAAGGTGCCGACGTTCCTCGCCCGCTCCAATACCCACGAGAACGATCGCATGTTCTGACCCGAGCGGTCAGAACAGGCTGTATTGCTGCAGCGGGCGTCGCCGGCGCGGGATCGGCGCCGAGCGGGTGACGAGCTCGGCGGGGACGGCGTCGAGGAAGCGCGAGGCCGGCAGCGCGCGCACCGCGCCGCGCCAGAACCGCTCGGCGGCGCGGGTGAGGAACAGCCGATCCCTGGCCCGCGTCATGGCGACGTAGAACAGCCGGCGCTCCTCCGGATCGTCGCGGCTCTCGGCGTCCCAGGCGAACGGCGCAAGCCCGTCCTCCAGGCCGACCACGAACACCACCGCGAACTCCAGACCCTTGGCCGCGTGCATGGTCATCAGCGACACGCGGCCGGCGCGGGCATCGCGGAAATCCGCCTCGGTCGCGAGCGCGACGGCCTCGCGCAGCCGTGCGTCGTCGCCGGCGACCTCGTCCGACGCAGCGAGCGCGAGCAGCCATCCCCTCGCCTCGGCGATCGCGGCGATGTCGGCGCCGTCCCCGCGGCGCGCGGCGTCGGCCGCCGCGGCGATGCGCGCCGCGAGGTCCGCTCCGTCCTGCTCGTCGAGCGCCGCCAGCAGCGCGGCGACGCCGGCGTGGCCCGACAGCGGCGCCGGCGAGCTCTTCTTGTAGGGGATGCCGGCGCGGTCGAATGCCACGCGCAGCGCGCCCGCCTGCGCGTCGGTGCGATAGAGCACGGCGAAATCGGCGAAGCCGAGCGGCGCGGCCGCCTTGCCACGGTTGGCGGCGAGCATATCGTGGCCGCCCATCAGCGCCTCGACGGTCGCGGCGACGAAATCGGCCTCCGCCTCTTCGTTGGCGGCGGCGTGGACCACCACGGGCTCCTGCATCGGCCGCGTGATGCCGTCCGCCGGCGCGCCGACGAGCGCGCTCGCAGCGGTGACGATGGTGCCGGTGGAGCGATAGTTGCGGGACAGCCGCACGGTCCGCGCGGACGGGAAGTCTTCGGCGAAGCGCGCGAAGCACGAGGAATCCGCGCCACGGAAGCCGTAGATCGCCTGGTTGGGGTCGCCGATGACGCAGAGGTTGCCGTCCGGCCCGGCGATCAGCCGCAGCAGGCGGTATTGCTGCTCGTCCACGTCCTGGAACTCGTCGGCAACGATGTGAGCGAGGCGCGTGCGCCATGACGCCGCGACGGCCGCGTCGCGCTCCAGAAGATCGACGGCGAGCGCGACGAGATCGTCGAAATCGACCCAGTTGCGATCACGGCCGATCCGGCGCAGCGCGGCGAGCGCCTCCCGCTCCTCGCCGTCGCCCGGCGCGCCGGCGCGCTTGAGTACCGAGACGGAGCGGAGAAGCTGCGCGGCGCGGCTCGCGCTGACGCCGAGCGCCGCGGCGAGGGCCGTCCTGCGCTCCGCCTCGTCGGCGATGCGGAAGTCCGGCGCGAGCCCGAGCGCCGCGCCGTGGGCGCGCAGGATCGCAAGGCCGAGCGAGTGGAAGCTGTGCACGGCGACGTCCCGCGCCCTGCCGGGCAGGAGCGCCGCGAGCCGGCTCCGCAGCTCCTCCGTCGCCTTGCGCGTAAAGGTGACGGCGAGGCACGAGCCCGCCGGTACGCCGCGCTCCGCCACCAGATGGGCGATGCGGTGGGTGAGCATGCGCGTCTTGCCCGAGCCGGGGCCCGCGATCACGATCACCGGGCCGTCGGTCATGGCGGCGGCGCGCGCCTGGTCGTCGTCGAGGCCGGCGAGAATGCCGCCGCGGCCCGATTGCGCGCGCATGACGGGTTCGGGCGCGGTCTCCTCCGCCTCCTTCGCCCGCGCCTTCGCCGGCCTGGCGCGGCGCGACAGCGGCGCGTCGAACAGGAAGTCGCCTTTGGCGAGGCGGTCGAGCTCGCCCTCCGCGAACAGCCGGATCACGCCGTATTCGCCGTCGTAGCCGGCCTCGCGGATCACGTTGCCGGCGCGCAGCCGCGCCTCCGCCTCGCCCATCAGCGGATGGACCTTCGCGA
>Ga0182749_1000969_pt1 | contig 23696 bp, 20 predicted proteins | sample eDN3rd37CKraftMG_FD_128875 | JGI IMG/M metagenome (GOLD analysis project Ga0182749, IMG submission 128875) | Enriched Miracle-Growth compost microbial communities from Emeryville, California, USA - eDNA 3rd pass 37_C Kraft MG (version 2) (version 2) ...
AACAAGCCGGAATATGAGTGGGGGGGATCAGTCAAGCTCGCTTACGGCAATTATAATGCGATTTCCGGCACGGGCGTGATCAACGCGCCGCTGATCGACGATCGTCTGGCGATGCGGCTGGTCTATAGCCATGTCCAGCACGATGGTTATGGATATAATCCCGCACTCCATAGCGATGTCGCCGATCAGAATGACGATTTTCTTCGTGCCAGCCTGCGAGCTGACCTGACGCCCGACCTGCGCGTCGATCTGAGCTTCGATCATTATTGGGGCAAGAATCATCAGCCGCTTTGGGTTTTGTCAGCCTATCAGCCCGGCCTTTCCCCTGCCTCCCTGGCTCCTTATGTGGCCGGCCCGCATTCGAGGATCAGCCAGGCGGGCATCAATCCGATCAACAATACCAAGGTCTATGACTTCACCGGCGCCATTACCGCGGATCTGGGTTTTGCAACGCTGAAGACGATTACCGGATATCGCAATGTCGACTTCGAAGGCGCATCGGATCAGGACGGCACGCCGTTGCCTAACGCCGATGTCGGCACGTTCCTGTTGAGCGGCGATCAGATCACTCAGGAAATCCAGCTTTCCGGCACTGCTTTCGATAAAAGGCTTACCTGGCTTACCGGTGTCTATTATTTCCGCGAGCATATTCTGAATTCACCGATCAGCCGCACGCCGACCCTGATTTCAGACAATACGATCCGTCCCGATAACGAATCGATGAGCGCCTTCGCACAGGCGACCTTCGAGATTCTTCCCCGACTTCGGCTGACCGGCGGCGTCCGTGTCGTGAAGGATCAGCGAGGCATCACCTATACGCCCGCCCGCACGACCGTCGCCGCTTCGCAGGCGTCCGTGGTCAACCCGGCGCCCGGCACGACCACCCCCGCGCCCTGCCCGTTCACCGCCATCGGGCTGAACCAGGACCCCGCAGGCTGCCTCTATCATCCACGCGACATCACGTTCCATTATGTGCCGTTCACGGTGGGCATCGACTATCGCCTGCCGAGCGATGGTTTGATTTTTGCCAAGTTCTCGAAGGGCTTCCGGTCCGGAGGCTTCCAACAGGCAAGTGGCACCACGGCGGCCTTCTATCAGCCCTTTGGCGCCGAGAACGTGTCCAGCTATGAAGGAGGCACCAAGCTATCGCTGTTCGACAGGCGGCTCCGGCTGTCGATCGGCGGCTATTATTCGCTCTACAAGGATATCCAGCAGAATGCCGTGCTGTCGCCCAGTCCTGTCATTATCGCGGTGCTGAACGCTGGAACGGCCAAGATCTATGGTGGGGAGTTCGAGGCGACGGCATTGCTGGGCAAGCTCCGCCTGAACGGATCGCTGGGCCTCATCCACCCGAAATTCACCAAGGGCCCCTACAAGGACACGGAAGTCCCCACGGTTGCAAAGACCACTTATTCCGTCGGAGCCGATTATCCGGTAGAAATGGCGGACGGAGGCCGCGTCGATTTGCATGTCGACTATAATTATCGTTCCAAGGTGTTCTTCCTGAACACCGTCACGATCACCGGCACGGGCTCCATTCCGTTTACGGATTTCCAAAAGGACGCGGTTTCCCAGAAGGGATATGGTCTGTTGAATGCGCAAATTTCCTACACACTGGGCTCCATGCCGCTGACGATCGGCGTGTTCGGCAAAAATCTGACCAATGAATATTATGCCGGACGCACCGGCTCTTTTGCCGCATCATATTATAACTCCATGGTCATCGGCGCTCCGCGCACTTATGGTGTAAGCGCTTCCTACAACTTCTGACAGGCGGTCGCCGTCCCGGGTCGCTTGACAGCGGCCGGGGACGGCTTAGGACGCATCCACCGTCCACTCCGGGCAACGCCAATGCGAGGAAGAAGCAGCATGGCCGCACGGCGAGCCGATGAGTCTGTCGCCGCACCACGGCATGCCGGACATTCCACACGCGGTGGGCGGAGCACCTCCACGATTGACAAGATACTTGTCGCTACCATTCGCCTGCTGCGCGAACAGGGCCATGCGGGCATGTCGATGCTGGAGGTCAGTGAGGCCGCCGGCGTGGCACGAGGCACATTATACCGTTATTTTACCGACAAGTCCGCATTGATGGATGCGGTGACGGCCCGTCTGGGCGACGATTTTGAACGCCGTCTTCTGGAAGCGACGTCGCCATATTCGGAGCCCGAAAGCCGGTTGAAGGCATTGCTCGATTTCATGGACTCCTACATGGACGGCCGACAGGCGGAGCATTTCATGGATAATGAGCCGGAATTCCTGCGCCGTTTCCAGCGGAGCAATTTCGATCGCTTCGTTTGCCATACCCGCAAGGCTTTGGACCCCGTGTTCGATTCATGGGATCGTCGCCGCAAGGCGCCCATAGACCGGCAGCTCGCCGCCGAATATGTTATCCGCTTCAACTTGAGCGACGTTCTGGTGCCGGCAGGCACGCGTCGAAAGCAGCTCATCCGTTCATTGCTCGGCGCGCTGGAAGGGCTGAAGTGACGCCCCGCCGCTTTCAGATCAAACCCGCATAGCTACCGCCGTCGAACTGCAAATTCTGGCCTGAGATATAGCCCGCCTGCGCGGAACACAGGAAGGCACATGCGTCGCCAAACTCTTCCGGCAGGCCGAAACGGCGCGCCGCGATCGGCCGCGCCATCTCCGCCCGCGCCTCCTCGAAGCTTATCTTGCGGTGCGCGGCAAGCTGCTCGGTCATATATCGCAGCCGGTCCGTTTCCACCCGCTCCGGCAGCAGATTGTTGATCGTGACATTATCCTTCGCCGCCTCGCGCGAAAGCGCTTTGACGAGAGCTGTCAGCCCGGCGCGCGACGCTGTGGAGAGGCCCATGGAAGACGTCGGCGATTTCACCATCGCGGAGGTTATGTTGACGATCCGGCCAAAGCGGCGCCGGCGCATGCCCGGCAGCAGGGCGCGGATCATCATGGCGGGCGCCAGCATATTAGCGTCGATCGCGCCATGCCACGCGGCTTCGTCCCAGTCGTCGAAACGGCCTGGCGCCGGCCCGCCATTGTTGGTCACCAATATATCCGCGTCCGGGCAGGCGGCAATCAGCGATGCCCGTCCCTCGACCGTGGAAATGTCCGCGACGACCGTGTCAGGCCGATGACCGGTCGCTTCCTCGATCAGATCCTGCGCGGCCTTCAGCCTGGCAGCATCCCGACCATTGATGACAACCATGCAACCCTCCCGCGCGAGGGCGAGGGCGCAGGCGCGCGCCAATCCTTGGGATGACGCGCAGATCACGGCCCTGCGGCCCGCAATGCCAAGGTTCATTCCCCGCTCCGATCGGTCACGGCGCCCTCATTCCCCGTCCGTGAATCGCAACCAGGATTTGTCGGTGCGACCCGGGCGATCCGCCTCGGCCGTGAAGTCCCAGGTCGATCCCAGCATCCGCGTTGCATTGAGGGCTATGTCCGGTTGCTGGGAGAAGCAATGTCCATCTGGCTGCGCCCGGTCGACCATATCGAGATTACGAACGCGCCCCAGCGAAATCACGACGCAGCGGCGCAGGATCAACGCCGCCTCGGCAATTTCGGTGTCGAGATTGGCAAACGCCCAGCGCGCGAATCCCACACGCAGATTTTGGCCGGCAAAGGGGTAAGGATCGACAATGGTCACGCCGTCAACGCCCCAGTCCAGCAATCGCCGGCCGTCGCGATCCAGTGTAGCTCTTGTCCGGTCGTCAATGCGCCTTGGAACCGCAGCCCGATATTCCCGCCATCGATCGCCCCGCGCCACCGCCGCGACCGCCAGCCCCGCCAGATCGAGCATGTGAGTGCATTGCAGGGCAGGCTCGGTATAGCGCACCACGCTTTGCGCCACGTCGGACACGGCCATCCCGACAAGTTCGGAAATACGCCCGCCCGCCGCGGAACATGTTCGCCATGGAAAGCGGCGTGACGTTCCGACCGCATGCCTTACGTGGCCATCGCGCACCAGGAGGGCGACACGAAAATTATGGAAATCGTCCTCGACCGCGGCACGCGCCTCAATGCCGTCGACAGCAGGCCGCGTGGCTATTCCGATCCATCGGTGGAGCGTCTGTCCCGTCACCTCATGGCATCCCGGCTGGCGCCGTCTTCTGTGTGGCGAGATGCTGGATGCGGGTCCGCGTATAATGCGCCTGTCCCGACCAACTTGCCCACAAAGCGAGCAGCGCCGCAGGCGTCGCCACCGTCACCAACGCCCAGCGCAGCGCCTGCTCGTCCTTGAAGACATAGTCGGTGACCAGAGCGACCGAGGTGGGGCCGAATCCGATGCCCAGCAGACCGGCGATCAACAGATAGAGGGCGATAGCCTGACCACGCATGGCGTTGGGCGTGATGTCCTGCAGGGAGGGCGGAGCCGCCGCCTGTGCCATGCTCGTGCCGAAGATCGACAGGCCAAGCACGCCGAGGCCCAGCCAGGGAGTCGGCATCAACGGCCACAGGGACGCCGCCGGCGCCAGTATCGCCGTTGCCAGCAATGTCACGCGGAACCGGGCGCCGACGATGCCGCGCGCAAGCCACCTGTCACTCAGCCATCCGCTGAACAGCGTTCCAACGAGGCCCGCGACCGCAACGAGGACGCCGAGGATCGGTCCCGCCGTTCCGACACCCATGCCGAAAGTACGATCAAAATAGGCCGGGGCCCAGGCGAGCATCCCATACCCCAGGATGGTGAGCAATGTCGCCACGGCGATCACGCGAAAGAAGGTGGCACCGTTGCGATATACGTAGGTCAGGAATTCACCGAAGGTGCCCGATTGCGCGCCCGCCGTCTCGCGGCGAACCGGCTCGCGAATGGCGAACAGCAGGAAGATCAGCGGAAGACCCGGCAAACCGGCAAACAGAAACGCCGCCTGCCATGCCTCGATATGGCCCACGAACGGCAGCGCGATCCCATGAGCGGGTATCTCGCTCATCATCAGCCCCCCGATCAGCAACGACGCCCCCGATCCGATAGCGAGGGAAACATAATAGACGGCCAGTGCCTTGCCCCGTCGTTCGGGCGCCACATAATCGGCGATGATCGAATAAGCGGCCGGCGCCAGAACCGCCTCGCCCACGCCCACGCCCATGCGCGCGATGGCCAGTTCCAGGAAACTTTCCGCCATGGCCGAAACCACGGTCATCAGACTCCACATGGCAAGGCCGAAGATGATGAGGTTGCGACGGTTCGTCCTGTCCACCAGACGGCCGAACGGAATGCCCATCACCGTATAGACGACCGCGAAGGCATAGCCCTGGATAAGGCTGAACTGCGTATCGCTGAGGTTCAGCCCGTGCTTGATGGGCTTCACCAGCAGCGCGGGAAGCTGACGATCCAGTTGAGAGAAAATCGTGGCGATCCACAATATCGCGATCACCATGGCCGCCTTGCCCGCCGCCGGATAGGCCTCGCCGGCTCTGGAGAACAGCGCCGACGCCCCTTTATGTTCGCCAAATCCGTCAGGGGGTGTCCCCATGCCTTGCGGCCTCATCATCGCTCTCCCTCGCCGGCGGAATCCTCGGTTGCGATCGCGTAGCAACTTATGTCGTATATAAAAATGCATTCTTGCACGCGAATTTTTACCCTATTCCGTTTTTGAACAGAAATGCAACTATTGACTCATTATCGTGTTGCCACCACTATCCCGTCGACGAGGAGACAGCCCCCTGACGCCGGCACGGCCGGGGCCGACCCGGCTCCATGGAGATGGATGACCTTTTGGAAAAGGACAATCGAATGCTGATCGATCTGCACGCACACGCACCGCATCCCGGCTATTATAACCAGCACCCTCATTGGGGGCCCTTCTTCGAAACCGGCGCCGACGGCGATATCAGGCTGCGCGTCGGCGACTGGATCCTGACCCTCGGATCACCCGAGCGCAAGGCTGCGGTACGCGCCGGCAAGGCGCCGAAGCTGGAAGAGTATCTGGCGAGCTGGGCAAACCCCAAGAACCGCCTTGCCAACATGGACAGGGCCGGACAGGACGCCCAGGTCGTGTCCGTCCCTTCGCACTGCTACATGTACTGGACCGAAGCCGAATTCGCCGTGCCTTTCGCGCGCAAGGTCAACGACGTTCTGGCGGAATATTGCGCCGGCGGCGAAGGACGTCTGTTCGCCTGGGCCCATGCCCCGCTGAACGCCCCCGAAGAGGCGGCAAAGGAAATCCGCCGTGCCTGCGGCGAACTCGGCGCGCTCGGGCTTTCCGCCGGCGGAGCGAATTTCGGCGGATTGGAATTCGACGATCCGGCGCTGGACGTCGTCTGGCGCGCGCTGTGTGACCTCGATCTGCCGATGTTCATCCACGGCTACAACCAGTCGGTGACATGGGGCAGTAAGGCCAATGACGATAAATATGAAACGACCGCCATCGTCGGCATGCAATATGACGAGACGCGCTGTTTCTGGTACATGGTCAATGGCGGCGTGTTCGATCGCTTTCCGGATCTGAAGGTCTACATCACCCACGGCGGCGGCTACGTTCCCTATCAGCTCGGCCGTTTGGCCCAGTGCAATCCGAATCTGGACACGAAATACAACAAGAAGCCGGTTCTGGATTACCTGACCAATTTCTATTTCGACCTGGAGCTGCACGAACTGCCGATGCGCCAGGCATTGCTGGAAATCGTCGGCGCGGATCGCCTTCTCTACGGCTCCAATTTCGGCGGCAGCGACGCGGTCCGTTCGGATCTGACGGAGGGATTGCGAATCTCGGCGGAGGATCTGGAGAAGATCCGCTACAAGAATGCGGTGGACCTGCTGCATCTGGATATCGACAAGATCGGCCGGGCGCGGACCGCCGAAGCCGCCTGATGCGTCTGGCGCATTGCGAGCGCCCAGACGGCGGCACGTTCTGGGGTGTGGTGGATGCCGAAGGTGGCTCCATCCGCCCTATTCACGGGCAGTTTGCGGATTGGGCTCCTGCCCTGACCTCGGCCATCGGCGGGAAGAACGGAATCGAGCCGGGACGCGATGCGTTGCCGCTCGGCGCCGCGCTCCCGCTCGCCGGGCTTCGCCTGTTGCCGCCCGTGGAAAGAAATGCACGGGTGGTCGTCGCGGGCGCGAATTACGGCAGGCACCTGGATGAGTTCGGGATAGCGCCGCCGCGGCAGCCCTTCGCCTTCCTCAAGGCGATGGGCGCACTCGTCGGCGCCCGCGATCCGATCCGCTATCCTCCGCTGACCAGTGAACTCGACCATGAGGTGGAGTTGGTCGCGGTAATCGGTGTCCACCGTGTCGATCGGGCCAATCCGTTGGCAAGCGTGCTGGGATACACTGTCGGCAACGATGTCAGCGCTCGCGACCTGCAACGCAGCGGGCCGGCGGGGATCGGCATGGATCTGATGGCCGCCAAGAGCCAGGATCGCAGCACGCCGGTAGGGCCCTGGATCGTGACACGCGACGAATTCGGCCCGGATTCCCCGGCGCTGCGCATGACCCTGTCGGTGGATGGCGATATCCGGCAGGACGGCTCCAGCGGCGATATGACCTGGGGCGTCGGGGAGTTGATTCGCTTCGTAGACGAACGGACAAGCTTCGGTTGCGGCGATCTGCTGTTCACGGGCACGCCCGACGGCGTGGGACAGGGATCTGGCCGCTACCTGAAACCCGGCCAGTTGGTGGAAGCCACCATCGAGGGGATCGGGACATTGTCCAATCGAGTAGACGACAAGGCCTGAGTCCCCCTCCCCTTCAGGCGGGGTCTCGGACAGAAATAGCGGCAAGTCGCATACAGGATTGATGGGCGCCCTCCGGAACTGGTGGGCGCCCTTTTTGTTTCCGCCATACGCATGCAAGGGCTTTGCCCCGGGGGCAAAATATTCTGAAATCAGTATTTCAGTCTACTTATAGAATTGACAGGTGGCACCTTCTGGTGTGCATGGGCGAGGAGTGGTGAGGCGGACACCCGTCCATGCCTGCCACCCCGTCAGCGGGACCGGAAGAGCAAAGGGTGACGATGGGTATCGAAAGAAACGAGAAGATCGCGGTGATCGGCGCGGGACTGATGGGCACAGGCATCGCGCACGCATTCGCGGCCGCGGGCTTTCAGACTGTCGTGGCCGATACCAGCGCGGAGGCGCGCGATCGCGCCCGCGCGGCGATAGACGCTATTTTCGCTGACGGAATCCGCCTGGGCAAGATTGCAGATACCGATGCGCGGGATGCCCGCGCGCGCCTCTCCTTCGTGGAGCAGGCGGCACATGCGGCCGCCGGCGCCGATCTGTGCGTCGAGACGGCTTCCGAACAATTGCCGATCAAGCTCAAGATCGTCGAGGACATCGGAGCGGTGATGGCGCCGGACGGCATCATCGCAACCAATTCCTCGGCGCTGAGCGTCACCCGAATCGCCACGGCAGCGCCCGACCCGGCGCGCGTGATCGGCATGCATTTCTTCAACCCGGTCCATAAGATGAAGCTGGTGGAGCTTGTGCTGGGTATCGGCACATCGTCCGATACGCTGGAACGCATGCGCCGATATTCCGCCGCACTGGGCAAGGAATCGATCGTGGTCAACGAGGCGCCGGGCCTCACCACCAGTCGCATGTCCGCGCTTGCCGGCAACGAGGCGATGTACATGCTGATGGAAGGCACGGCGACGGCCGAGGACATCGACACCGCCATGCGCATGGGCTTCAATCATCCCATGGGACCGCTTGAACTGGGCGACCTCACCGGATGGGACACGCGCCTTTCGGTGCTGGAATATCTGCATCGCACGCTGGGCGAGAAATTCCGGCCCTGCCCCCTCATCGTGAAGATGGTTGCCTCCGGCCGAATCGGGCGCAAGGCCGGTCATGGCGTGTATCGCTATGAAGACGGCAAGAAGGTTCCCGGTTCGGGCCTGAGAGCGCACCTGCTGTGACGAACACCTTCATCATCGAGGCGGTCCGCACCCCGATCGGCCGTTTCCGCGGCAGTCTTTCGGGCGTGCGCGCCGATCATCTGGGCGCGCTGGTGATCCAGGAAGTCATCGGGCGAGCCCGCCTTCGTCCCGATCAGGTTGATGATGTCGTCTTCGGCTGTGTCACCCAGGTCGGCGAACAGAGCGCGAATATCGCCCGCACCTCGCTCCTCGCCGCCGGCTGGCCGATCGAGATTCCGGGAATGACGGTGGATCGCAAATGCGGGTCCGGCGAGGCTGCGGTTCATGTCGCCGTCGGCGAGATTGCGTCGGGAATGGCGGAGATCGTGATCGCGGGCGGCGCGGAATGCATGTCCAGGGTGCCGATGGGCGGCAACCTGGATGTCCACGGCAAGGCTTTCGGCTGGAAAATGGGCGAGCGGTTCGATCTGGTCGGCCAGGGCGAGGCGGCGGAACGGCTGTGCGACGTCTATGGACTGACCCGCGATATGCTCGACGATTACGCCATCGAAAGCCACCAGCGGGCCGCTCGTGCCGCTGATGCCGGGCATTTCGACCGGGAAATCGTGCCCGTGCCGGTCACCGACCTGCGCGAGAAGGATCTGGCGGGCGCGACAGCCGATCTCCGCTCCGACGAGACCATTCGGCGCGATACCAGCCGCGAAAAGCTTTCGAACCTCAAGACCAGTTTCCGATCCGAGAATGGGAGGGTCACCGCCGGGAACGCATCCCAGATCTCGGACGGCGCGGCGGCACTGCTGCTGATGTCCGAACATAAGGTCGCCGAGCTTGGCCTCAGGCCCCGGGCACGCATCATCGGCACCATCACCGTCGGATCGGACCCCGAACTCGTGTTGACGGGGCCGATGTCCGCCACCCGCAAGCTTCTGGATCGCGTCGGGCTTTCCTGCGATGCGATCGATATCTTCGAGGTGAATGAGGCTTTCGCGCCCGTGCCGATCGCGTGGATGCGCGAACTGGGCGTCGGGCATGATCGGCTGAACGTCAATGGGGGAGCGATCGCGCTCGGTCATCCGCTCGGCGCAACGGGCGCGCGCATCATGACGACCATGTTGAACGAGCTGGAGCGGCGGGGCGGTCGCTATGGATTGCAGGCGATCTGCTGCAACGGCGGCCTTGGCACCGCAACATTGATCGAGCGCCTCGACTGATACGAAAGACATGACGTGGCACAGATTGTCACGGATTTCGGGATAGGCTAGATTTGTGAGCTAAGGTATCGTCACGCATCCAATTTTTTCGGAGCATGTAATTTGGTGAATCGAGCTGTTGGTGCCAGCGCAGTTTCCCAACGGGCCCAGAGGAAGAAAAAGGCTGCGCCGGAAGACAGGGAGAACCAGGTCGATGACAATCCCCGGATCGTCATCGTCAAGCCAGCCGCGAACACGATACGAATATTGCGGTATCTGAGCGAGGCCGGTGGCTCGGCTCGTGCCATCGCCATTGCCAGGCATCTGTCGATCAACGCCAGCACCTGCTTCAACATCCTGCGGACGCTGGTGCTGGAGGAAGTCGTCGATTTCGATCCCCTGTCGAAAACCTATTCCACGGGCCTTGGTCTTTCCAGGCTGGTTGGCAGCCTGCTGACGGAGGGGCAACGCCTCCAGGCGACGGTGCCGCTGATGCGCGACCTCGCCGCGCAGTTCAACGTGACTGTTTCCCTGTGGAAGAGGCTGGGTGAGGACCGGATCGTGCTCGTCCGCTGCGTTCCAAGTCCGTCGGACGTGCGGATCGAGATGGCGGAAGGCCAGCGATTGCCCATATTGATGGGAGCAACAGGCCGGATCATGGCCGGACACAGCGGCTTCGACAAGAAAGCGCTTCGAAGTATGTTCAAGACTCTGCGTTGGCAGCGCCCGCTTTCGTTCGAGGATTATGTCGCCCAGGTCAGTGAAGCCCGGGGCCGTGGCTGGGCGATAGATGAAGGCTTCTATGCCAGCGGCATGCGGTCATGCGCGGTGCCCATCCGTGACAATATGGGGGACGTGATCTTCAGCTTGTCCACCGCGATGTTCCTCGGCCAGCATAACGACAAGACGCTGGAACGCCTGGGTCAGGCGATGATTGAGCTGGCGCCAAAGCTCAGCCGCATTCTTTTCTAGTGAACCGCGCCGGAAGTCGGGCACCTGTTTTCAGAAAAAACGGTGCGATAACAAAAGGCGTTCTGATCCAGCGGGCGGGGAAATGCTCAAGCCCTTTCCCGAGATCGCTTTCACTCCCAAGCCGCGCACCTCTCCGCTCGTGGCGGGGCGCCAAAGATACTTCCGAAATTGAATGAACCGACCGGCCCTCGCGGCCAGTTGAGCACGTTCTTGTAAATTATTTTATTTCAAGAATGCAATTCTTTATATAGACTTTATCTCTCGGTGCCGCTATGCGTTCGCGCCCATGCGACAGGTGGACGCCACCATCGATTTCGGGACTCTCTTTCCGTGCCAGCCTCTCAATTCCGCTTTGCTCCCGTGCCTCCCGAAGCCGAAAGGCTCCGGCCGGAAATCCGGGCTTTCCTGGCCGATGAGCTTGGGGATTTTCCTCCGTCGCGACGCGCGGATTCATGGATGGGGTTCGACGCCGGGTTCAGCCGCAAGCTGGGCGAGAAAGGGCTGATCGGCGTCGCCACGCCGACGCGCTATGGCGGCCGGGGCCTGGGCGCCTTCGCCCGCTATGTCGTCAATGAGGAGTTGTTGGCGGCCGGCGCGCCGGTTTCGGCCCACTGGATCGCCGATCGCCAAAGCGCGCCCCTGATCCTGCGCTATGGCACCGACGCCCAGCGCGAACGGCATTTGCCGGCGATCAGCCGCGGGGAATCCTATTTCTGCATAGGCATGAGCGAGCCCGATTCGGGTTCGGATCTGGCCTCCATCGGCACGCACGCTTCCCGGACGGGGGGCGGCTGGGTGCTCGACGGCCGCAAGATCTGGACGACCAATGCCCATCGCTCACATTTCATGATCGCGCTCGCCCGCACCGGGGAACGCAGCGGCGATCGGCACGGCGGCATGTCCCAGTTCATCATCGACTTGTCGCTGCCGGGCGTGACCATCCGTCCAATCCGCGATCTCACCGGCGCGGAGCATTTCAATGAAGTGTTCTTCGATTCCGTGGAATTGGGTCCGGACGCGCTGATCGGCGAGGAAGGTCGCGGCTGGGATCAGGTGATGGCCGAACTTGCCTTTGAACGCAGCGGGCCGGAACGTTTCCTGAGCGCGATGGCACTGATGCACACGCTGATCGACCGTATCGGACAGCAGCCGGACGCGATGCAAGCACATCATATCGGTCGCATGACGGCGCGCCTGTTCGCCCTGCGTTCGATGTCGCTCGCCATCACCGAGGAACTCGGCGCGGGGCGCGATCCCAGCTGGGCGGCGACCTGCATGAAAGATATCGGCACCACGCTGGAACAGGAGCTTCCCGAACTCGCCATGTTGCTCATCGATGACGAGCCCCGGGTGGCCAGCGGCAGCGACCATCAGCAGGTCCTGTCATGGCTCATGCAGTTGGCTCCCTCTTTCTCGCTGCGCGGTGGCACCCGTGAGATTTTGCGTGGCATCCTTGCTCGCGGACTGGGACTTCGCTGATGCGGGAAGATTTCGAAATAACCGCCGAACGGCTGCTGCGTGACCTGGTCACGCCGGATCTGCTTGCCGCCGCCGAGCGTGGAAACTGGCCGGAAAGGCTATGGGGCGCGATCGAGGAAAACGGATTCTGCCTGGCGATGACAGCCGAGGAACAGGGTGGAATCGGCGCGCGCTGGAGCGACACCCTTGCGCTGGTGCGCGCTGCCGGAAAGTTCGCCGCGCCCATCCCTCTCGTCGAGGCCATCTTCGCGAATTGGCTGCTCAGTCGCTGCGGCATCGCGCCCGTTTCCGGCCCGCTCAGCTTCGCGAGTGCCGAAGGCGCCCTGTCGAACGGCCGCTTCAGCGGGGTTCTGTCCGACGTCCCCTGGGGCGGCCAGGCCGACCATGTCGTCACTACCGCCAATTCTCGCCTGCTGCTGTTGCGGACGGGGGACGCACATGTCACGCGCGCCTTCAATATAGCGGGCGAGCCACGCGACATGCTCCGTTTCGAGGATGCTGCGCCCGCCATCGACGTACCGTTGCCCGATGGGATCGACGACGAGGCCCTCCGCCTCGGAGGGGCCATGCTGCGAGCGGGTCAGATCAGTGGGGCCTTGCTGCGTACCCTGGACATTGCCGTCGATTATGCCGGACAACGGGTGCAATTCGGCAAGGCGATCGGCAAATTCCAGGTGATCCAGCATCGTATCGCCCTGCTTGCCGAAAGCGTCGCGCTGACGACCGCCGCCGTCGAAGCCGCCTTCGCCCTGGCGTCCGATATTCTGCCGACGCTGCCGGTCGCCTCTGCCAAGGTGGTCGCGGGCGAAGCCGCGGGTGAAGGGGCGGCCGCGGCACATGCGGTGCTCGGCGCGATCGGTTTCACGCATGAACATGCCCTCCATTTCACGACGCGGCGGCTATGGTCGTGGCGCAGCGAGTTCGGGAGCCACGGCTTCTGGTCCCGCCGAATTGGCGCCTTGGCCTGCGCCGGGGGAGCAGGACGTTATTGGCCAGCGATCACGAGCGGTGCTTTCATCACCGAACCGAAGGACAATCGATGAGCGACTTTCTCCTGCGTGAGCGCGACGGCGCGGTGCTGACGGTGACCATGAACCGGCCGGAGCAGCGCAATGCGTTGAGCGATCCCGAGCAGATCGGCGCGTTCGAGGATCTGCGCCGGGACGTGGAAGCCGATCCGACGATAAGGGCCATCGTCCTGACCGGCGCCGGCAGCGCTTTCTGCGCGGGTGGAAACGTGAAGGACATGCGGGACAGAAAGGGCATGTTCGAGGGATCGCCCTATCGCCTGCGCAACCGCTATCGCGAAGGTATCCAGCGCATTCCGGTCGCCCTCTACGAACTGGAGATACCCGTCGTCGCGGCCATCAACGGCCCCGCGATTGGCGCCGGTCTGGACCTAGCCAACATGTGTGACGTGCGCATCGCGGCCGATACCGCGACATTCGCCGAAAGCTTCGTGAAGCTGGGCATCATCCCGGGCGACGGAGGCGCATGGTTCCTTCCGCGCGTCGTCGGGATGCCGCGCGCGACACTCATGGCATTGACGGGAGAGATGATCGATGCCGCCACCGCGCTCGCGTGGGGGCTGGTGACGGAGGTGCGCCCAAGGGAGGAGTTGCTCCGCCATGCGCAGGACATCGCACACAAGATCGCCGCGAATCCGGTCCATGCGCTACGCCTGACCAAGCGCCTGCTACGCGAAGGGCAGAACATGAATCTGGGATCGCTACTGGAGATGTCGGCCGCCTATCAGGCGCTGGCACATTTCACCGCCGACCATGAGGAGGCCATCGCAGCCTTCATGGAAAAGCGCATGGCGGACTTTGACGGCCAATGACCTGCTATCCTGCCCGCACCGTCTTTCGGGACGACCATGAAATGTTTCGGGACCAGGTCCGCCGGTTCGTGGACCGGGAGGTCGTTCCCCATCACGACCAGTGGGAAGAAGACGGCGTCGTGCCCCGTGATGTCTGGCGCCGGGCCGGGGCCGAAGGCATGCTGGCCGTCACCGTTCCCGAGGCCTATGGCGGCGCAGGGGGCGATTTCGGCCATTCCGCGATCCTGATCGAGGAAATCGCACGGGCCAACGCGACCGCCCTGGGCTTCACCACGCATAGCGAGATCGTCACCCAGTATATCGTCTCCTACGGATCCGAGGAGCAGAAGCAGCGCTGGTTGCCCGGCATGGTCAGCGGTGATCTCATCGGCGTGATCGCCATGACCGAACCGGGAGCCGGTAGTGACCTGCGCGCGATCAAGACGTCCATCCGCCGTGATGGCGACGATTATGTCATCTCCGGCGCAAAAACCTTCATTTCCAATGGCAGCAATGCCGACCTCGCGGTGGTGGTTGGCAAAACCGACACCGAGGATCGTCGGCTGACCCTCGTCTGCGTCGAGGCGGACCGGCCCGGTTTCTCCAAGGGCAGCCGGCTGAAGAAGATCGGCCTGAAGGGGCAGGACACCTCCGAACTGTTCTTCGACGACGTGCGGGTGCCGGTTTCCAATAGGCTTGGCGAAGAGCAGGAAGGCTTCCAGTATCTCACCCATCAGCTCGCCTGGGAACGGCTCATCATCGCCATTCGCGCGGCCCAGTCGATCGAGACGCTGCTGGAGGAGACGATCGACTATGTCCGGGGTCGAAACGCCTTCGGAAAGCCATTGATCGACTATCAGAACAGCCGCTTCACCCTGGCTGAAGCACAGGCCGAGGCAACCATGCTGCGCGTCTTCGTCGATCACTGCCTGGCATTGGCGATGGCGGGCAATCTGTCGCCGATCATGGCAGCCAAGGCCAAGCTGCTCGCGTCGGAAATGCAGGGCCGGCTCCTCGACAGATTCCTTCAGCTCCATGGCGGCTATGGCTTCATGAGCGAATACAAGGTCGCCCGCGCCTGGGTCGATGCACGGGTGGCCCGAATCTATGGCGGCACGTCGGAGATCATGAAAGAGATCATCGGCCGCTCGCTGTGACGCCGGCTCGGCATGTGCATCGACACCGCGCGCATCGCCGTATCGCCGGTCTTTCCGAATGCCATTCAAGGAGAGACGCATGTTCGAATATCTGCTGAGCGCCGACATGATGGTGCCGGACCCGGATGGCATGGCCGATCTGCTGGTCTCGAAGCTGGGCATCCACAGTCATCCCAACTGGCGCCAGGCGTTCGACAACCATCCTTATATCGCGCACTTCCTGCGCGTGCAGAAATCGCTGGCGATCGCACCGACGCGAATCGAGCCCCAGGTTCATCTGGATCGTCCCAATCCCGGGGATCCCCTGTTTCATGATCACCTTCGGGGACTGGAACGCTTCCAGGGCGCGCACCGACCGATGCTCACTCATTCGATCGTGCTGGTCACATGGCGTGAAAAGCTCAATGCGCTGATCGATCGCCTGCATCGGCGGAAACTGCGGTTCCGGCTCGCTCAACGGACGCCGGAAATGGATTTTGACCGGCTGTGGCTGGGCGTGACTCCGGAAGATCCCCAATATGAGCCTTCGGTCGACGGCGGGCTCTGCATCGAGTTCATTCCGGTGGAACCGACGCTGATGCCGGCGGAGGCGTTCGAAATCCCGCCGCCTCGTGTCCGGAATCCCAGGCCCGGCGAACTGCTGCGCGTCACGGCGCGGGGCTTCATCGTGCGCGATCTGGAAAAGACCGTCGACAAGCTGCGCGAGAATCTGGAATGGGAACCGGAAGCGATCACCGATCTGGAAGGCGAAGGATATCGCCGCGCGCGGATGGGCTTCACGCTGCCGCATAGCGCCACGCTGGATATCGTCGAACCGACGCGATGGGATTCGATCACCGGCCTCTATCTCAACAATTGGGGGCCCGGTCCGCATTTCACACGCATCGGCGTGTTCGATCTGGAAACGAAGGCGGCGCAATTGCGGGAGCAGGGCGTCCGCTTCGAATGGGTGCCCGAATCGGATGCTGTCGACGGCCGCCCGCTGATCCGCATCCATCCCGCCGAACTGAACGGTCAGGTCTTCGAATTCGAAGGTCTGGAAGGATAGCCTGACCAGCAGCGAGTCCCGCCGTGCCCGCCTCTCCCTGCTTCCGGCAGGGTGGGCAAGGACGGACGGGACAAGCTATCTCGCGCCTATGGAAGTCCGGCGCGAGAGGATTGGAAAATGCCTGTCAGCCTTTGACGATCCGATTCCGCAATATACCGATCTTCTCGATCTCCAGCTCGACCACGTCGTTGGGCTGGAGATAACGTAACTGCTCCAGACCGCAGCCGTTGCCGACCGTGCCGGACCCCAGCACCTCTCCAGGATACAGCGTTTCCGACTGCGAGATGTGGGCGATCAAATCCTCGAACCGCCAATGCATGTCCCGCGACGTGCCGCGCCCCCATTCCTCGCCATTGACGCGTGCGATCATCGTCAGGGAATAGGGATCGCCGATCTCGTCGGCGGTCACGATGCACGGGCCCAGGACGTTGCCCGTATCGAAATCCTTGCCCTTGGCGGGGCCAAGGCCGCCACCGGATTCATAGAACTGGGCGTCCCGCGCGGAAAAATCATTGTAGATCGAATAGCCGAAGATATGGGCGCCAGCCGCGGCGGCCGACACGTCCTTCGCCTTCGTTCCTATGTAGCAGGCGAGCTCCAGCTCGAAGTCCATCGCCTTGGAATAATGGGGCCAGATCACGTCCGTCCCGGTCCCGACGACCGAAAAGCGATTGCCCTTGTAATAGATGGGCTGGCGACGGAACGCGGCAATGACGCGATCCTCCTCGCTTGTGTCCAATGCCTGATAAGCAGCTTCGGGATCGGGCGCGTTGCGCACCTGATATCGGCGCCCGGCAATATAGCAATTGCGCAGATGCTGCTCGAAGCAGGAACAATCCCTGATCTGTGGCGGCGGCTGAAGCGGAGCCAGAAGACGAGCGGTCTCGCGAACGACGAGCGCCGACGCCGGCGCCCTGGCAACCAGCTCACGTGCCAGCGCGCTCGCGCGCTCGCCGCCTTCGATCAGATCAAGCAGACTCATCAATGATCGCGGCGCGTCCCCTCGTCCCACCGCCTCGTGGGCGGCCACCAGATCGACGATGTCACGATCGCCGTTCACAAACGCGCCGAGGCGGGTTGTCCGTCCATCGGTCGAATAGGTCAGCAGCCGCACATTTATTCTCCAGCGGCGGCCAGATCGGCACGAAGGCCAGCGCGCCACGCAAGGACATAGTGGATGCAACTCCACAGACCCAGCAGCATCAGCGTCGCCAGGCCCCACCGGATGCCGTTCGCGCCGCCCATCCGATCGCTGACCACCCCCGCAAGGTAGGGCCCGAAACCATAACCGATGAGATTGGTCGCCACCTGCACGGCGGAAATGCAAAGGCCGCGCATGCGGGGCTGAAGCGATCCGACCGCGGCGCTATAGGCGGGGCCCACATAAGTCCGGCCGACAAGCTCGAAACCGACAAGCGAAATCGTGGCCACGAGCACGCTGCCCGAAAGAGTGAACACGATCCCCGTCATCACCGCGATAAAGGTCGCCACCCCGGCGGCCAGAGGCAGAGCGGCGACGCCGCCCCGCTTGTACATGCGGTCTCCCAGCGGCCCGCCCGCCAGCGCGCCGACACCGCCGAAGAGGCCGACCGCAAGGCCCGCGAGCAAGCCGGCATGCTCCAGGGAAAGGTGGTGCACCCGCACCATGAACGATGCCTGCCAGACCAGGACACCGGAGAGCATCATGGAATTCAGCGTCATCCCGATGAAATTGTGGACAAACAGCTTGCGCGCCAGCGCATAGCGCAAGGTCTCTCCCACGGTCGGCGCGCCGTCCCGGTTCCCGTCCCGATTCGTTGCTCCTTCGCGCGGGGGCTCCGTGACCGTGAAGAACAGGATCGCGGCCAGCGCCAGCCCGGGCAATCCGGCGAGCATAAAAGCCGCCCGCCAGCCATAATGTACCGCAACGATGCTGCCGACGATGAAGCTGGCAGCGGTTCCCAGCGCGGTGCTGGCCCAGAATATCGATATCGCGGTGGTGCGCCGGCGAGGCGGAAACAGGTCGCTGATGATCGAAATCGAAGTAGGCGCGCCACCCGCTTCCGCCATGCCGACCGCAAGCCGCGCGAAGAGCAGGGCCATATAATTCTGGGCGATCCCGCAAAAGGCCGTACATCCACTCCATACCGCGACCAGAATGGAAAGCAGCTTTCGCCGTTCGACCCGATCGATCAGATAACCAAGCGGCAGGCTCGCGATCGCATAGGTGCAACCATAAGCAAGCCCGGTCAGGATACCGATCTGGGAATCGGTCAGCCTGAATTCGGCTTTCACCGGCTCGATCACCACCGACATAACCGATCGATCGACCGAATGGAGCGTGTAGACCAGGGTCAGGATAGCAAGCGCATACCAGGCCGAAAGACCGATTGGTCGCTCCGCAGCCATATCCGCTGCTTCACCGGACGCGGTCTCGCTCATCGATGCAGTTGCCATTCCATCCGTCCCCTGCGTCCTGTCTCCCCGCCATTGCGGTGCCGCACGCCGTGATTCGGCATCGGCATTCGCCCCAACGGGGTGCCCCGGGCGGTCTGCGGCGATTCGGGCACCATTCTCCCGGTCGCATTTCCCTGATACCGGAGCAAAGCTGCACGGCTTTTAGCGGCGGCCTCGCCGCCCTTCAATCATGACAGGAGAAAAATTCTTTATTCGACACAATATTCTTGTATTGGAATATCTCTGGCTCGAAAATCAACCCGCCACCAGGGCCAGGTCCGATCGTTGGGCACATCCGGCGGCGGCCGGGTAATGGAGAGACGGATGACAGAGCGGAAACTTCCCAGGCTGACACCGGAAAACCGGGCCTTCTGGCAAGGCGGAGAACGGGGCGAACTGCTGATCTATCGTTGCCGCGCGTGCCGGCATTGGTTTCATCAGCCTGCACCCATCTGCCCAAGATGCGGCAGTCGCGATGTCGGCCCCGAGCCGGTGTGCGGCAAGGGCAGGGTCCACAGCTTTACGATCAACCATCAGCCGTGGGATGCCTCCCTCACCGAACCCTATATCATTGCCATCGTCGAGCTGGACGAACAGCCGGGCTTGCGCTTCGTCACCAATATCATCGGGATCCCCCCGGAGGAGGTCGCGATCGACATGCGCGTCCGGGTCACCTTCCTGCAACAGGAGGACATATGGCTCCCGCTTTTCCAGAAGGATTTGCAATCGTGACCCGGACGGGAAAAGACGCCGCCATAACCGGCATCGGCCAGTCGGAAATCGGCCGGCCTTCCAGCCGATCGGCGATGGAACTGACGCTGGACGCCGCCATGGAGGCGATCGACGACGCGGGGCTCAGCCGCGCGGACATCGACGGCGTTGCCTGCTGGCCGGGCGACAATGACAATGGCAACGGCTTCTCACCGGTCGGGCCGCTTGCGCTGGCAACCGCGCTTGGACTGGAAACGCGCTGGCTGAGCGGCGGGTACGAGGGGAACGGCCCTCTATCGGCGGTCATCAACGGCGCCATGGCAATCGCCGCCGGCATATGCCGCAACGTGCTGGTATTCAGGACCATCACCGAGTCGAGCGCCCGCAAGGTCAATCGCGCCGCCGCGTCACTGACGAACAAGACGGTGGGCCGGGACAGCAGCTATTTCTGGCAATGGTACACGCCATTCAATGCCCGGTCCGCGATCAATCTGATCGCCAATTACGCGCAGCGCCACTTCCATGAATATGGGACGACATCACGGCAGCTGGGCTGGATACCGGTAACGCTTCGCGCCCATGCGGGGCTCAATCCCAAGGCGGTCTACCGGGATCCGATCACGATCGACGACTATATGGCGTCGCGCATGATTTCCACTCCGCTGCGCATGCTCGACTGCGACGTTCATTGCGACGCCTCCACCGCCCTGGTGCTGTCGCGCGCCGACGTGGCGCGAGATTCGCGACGTCCACCAATCCGCATCGAATCGATCGGGTCCGCGTTGGCGCAACCGTGGTCGTGGGATCAAATCTCCACCACGTCGATGATAACCGAGGAGGTGGCACGCATGATGTGGTCGCAGACCGACTACAAGCCTTCGGATGTCGACACCGCGCAACTATATGACGGCTTTTCCATTCTCACCCTGATGTGGCTGGAAGGCCTCGGCTTCTGCCCGAAAGGTGAGGGCGGCCGGTTCGTCGAGGGTGGAACCCGTATCGCCCTGGATGGGGAGCTGCCGCTCAATACCAATGGCGGGCAGCTTTCGGGAGGACGGACCCACGGGCTTGGCTATGTGCATGAAGCATGTCTGCAATTGTGGGGCCGCGCCGATGCGCGCCAGATAGCCAGGCATGACGTCGCTGTCTGCGCGGCGGGTGGCGGGCCCCTGGGCGGCAGCTTGCTGCTGGTGCGTGAATAAGACCGGGCCTGCGACGGCGAAGGCCGATCACGATAGCAATATGTTCTCGTACAAGAATATAATTCTCTCTTTATGTTACAGAGGGGCCGCGCTAAAAGACGCATGGAATTCGGGTGCGGAACGCATCGACGCCGCTCAGGAGGAACGCGATGAATCTGGAAGACATGATCCTTGTCAGCGTGGACGACCATGTCATTGAGCCACCGGCGGCCTTCGCCCCCCACTGGCCGGCCCATCTGAAAGGCCGCGAGCCACATATCGAAAGCCGTGGCAATCGGGACGTGTGGGTATTCGAGGACAAGGTGTCCGGCTACATGGGGCTGAACTCGGTGGTCGGCCGTCCCAAGGAAGAATATGGGATGGAGCCGCTCAATTACGAGCAGATGCGCCGCGGTACGTGGGATATAAAAGCGCGCGTCGAAGACATGGATGCCAATGGCATATTGGGTTCGATCTGCTTTCCGACATTCCCCGGATTCGCGGGCCAGCGTTTCCAGAAGGTCGCCGCCAACGACCCGGAAGTCGCGCTCGCGGCCATTCGCGCCTATAATGACTGGCATTTCTATGATTGGGCTGGGGCCGCCCCTGGAAGATTCATTCCCCTGATGCTCATCCCGATGTGGGACCCCCAGGCGGCCGCCGTCGAGATCGCCCGCATGGCGAAACTCGGCGTGCATGCGATGTCGCTGTCGGATAATCCGGCCGTGAATGGCTTCCCGTCGATCCATGACGAATATTGGGATCCGGTGTGGAAGGCCTGTGCCGACAACAAGGTCGTGATCCTCTGCCATATCGGCAGCGGTGCCGCGGCTCCCCATGCCTCCGACAAGTCGCCGATCGATGCCTGGATCACGTCGATGCCGATCTCGATCGCCAACTCGGCGGCCGACTGGATCTGGGCACCGATGTGGAAAAAATATCCCGATCTGCGCATGGCGCTTTCGGAAGGCGGAATCGGCTGGATTCCCTATCTCCTCGAGCGGGCCGATTTCACCCACGGCCACCATAATGCGTGGACCAATTCCAACTTCGGCGGCAAGATGCCGAGCGATATTTTCAGAAAGCACATCATCAGTTGCTTCATCGAGGACAAATTCGGCCTCGATAACCTGGATTATATCGGTGAAGACATGGTGATGTACGAGTGTGACTATCCCCATTCCGATTCGGTATGGCCACGTTCGGCCGAAAAACTGTGGGCGGACGTGAAAGATCTCTCCCGCGAAACGATCGACAAGATCACTCACCTGAATGCGATGCGCGAATTTTCCTACGATCCATTTCCGCTGCTGGGCCGGGAGAATTGCACGGTCGGCGCGCTGAAGCGATCGGCGGCGGCGGTTCCGGTCAATACCGCTCCGATCCTGGGCATGGGCGGCGCCGCGCCGAAGCGCGATAAGAACAAGCCCGTCACCTCCGGCGACATAAACGCGATGTTCGCCAGCGCCGACGCCGAATCGACCGTTTCCGGCCGATCCTGATCCGATAATGGGCCACAGGCGGAGCAACCCTGCTTCGCCTGTGCTCAGGGGGCTCAAGAGAACATGGCCAGCATGATCGAGGATCGCCGCGTCATCATCACCGGGGGCGCGAGCGGAATGGGTGCGGGCCTGGTCCGCGCGTTCCCGAAATTGGGCGCACGGGTCGTTTCGATGGACCTGTCGGAGATGGCGGGAAGCGAAGTCGCACGGGAAGCCGGAGCGAGCGGCTTTTGCAGGGTCGACGTCACCGATGAGGATTCCGTCGCCGCCGCCGTGGAATCGGCCGTCGACATTCTCGGCGGGCTGGATGTCCTCATCCACGCAGCGGGCATCGCTCCCTCGGCGAGGACGGAGGAGATGACCCTGGACCACTGGAACCGGGTGATCGCCATAAACGCAACCGGCACGATGCTGATGAACCGCGCGGTGTTTCCGCACCTCAGGGAAAATGGGGGAGCGATCCTGAATTTCGCATCGGCGGCGGGAATGAAAGGGCATCCCGGCAAGGCCGCCTATGCTGCCGCCAAGGGCGCCGTGATTGCATGGGGGCGCACCCTCGCCGCCGAATGGGGGAAATATGGGATTTCCGTGAACTCCATCGCCCCCGCGATCTGGACCCCGATGTACGACAAGACACGATCGGAGCTGACCGCGGAACAATTGGCGGTGCACGATCAACTGAAGATGGCAGCCATCCCGATGGGCGGCAGGCTGGGCGATATCGAAAGGGATTTCGTGCCGGTCATGGCTTTCCTGGCGTCATCGGGCGCGCATTTCGTTACCGGGCAGATTCTGCCAATCGACGGCGGCATGATGATGACGCGCTGAACCAGTCGCCAGCGCCTCCCCCTATCCCGCCAGGGCCTTTCGTGCCGTCTCGTTCGAGATGGGGCCGACGATCATCGCCTCCAGCGTGTCCAGCAGATTGTCCATCGTCTCGGGTGCGGTCCAGAAATGGCGGTGTTCCCGGCGGTGATCGAGCGCGGCCTCACGCGCCGCCATGATAGCGCGCAGTCCAAGGCTCATGAACACGAGCCGCTGGCGCAGAAGCGTCGGCGGCACATGATCGACCAGACGGCGAATATGGTCGAGGCAGCGCTGATAGCCGGAATTCCAGCGGCCAGCCAAAACCTCGTCCAGCAGCTCGCGCTCCTGTAGGCCCAGATTGGTGATGAAGCGGATATAGCTGTCTTCTTCGCCCGGTGCTTCACCCAGCCCCGCTGCCGGCCAGACCAGGATCGCGATCACGTCACGCAGGCAGGTCGGCCCGCCCTCCCCCTCCAGCGCATCGAGCGCCTGGTTGCGCCGGTCGTCGATCAGCCTGGCGCCGTCGACGATCAGCTCGCGCACCAAAGCATCCTTGGTCCGGAAATAATAATGCAGGGATCCGCCATTCTTCT
>Ga0182749_1000970_pt1 | contig 23675 bp, 22 predicted proteins | sample eDN3rd37CKraftMG_FD_128875 | JGI IMG/M metagenome (GOLD analysis project Ga0182749, IMG submission 128875) | Enriched Miracle-Growth compost microbial communities from Emeryville, California, USA - eDNA 3rd pass 37_C Kraft MG (version 2) (version 2) ...
GCGCACCCCGGAGGAGATCGCCCCGGCGCTGGTCGACAGCCTGCACGCGATCGCGGAGCGGGTCGAGTGGGAGGACGTGCCGGGCGTCAGCGCCGTGGAGTGCGGCAACTACCGCGACCACAGCCTGCACAGCGCGCGGGAATGGGCGGCGCGCATCGTGGCGCAGGGGTTCAGCGTCGATCCGTTCGCCCGCGTCGGCGTCGTCTCCTGAGGATGCGCCGAGGGCCCCGGTCGGTCGACCGGGGCCCTCGGCGTTCGCGTCAGAACTGCACGCGCGGCGGTTCGGCGATCGCGGCGCCGTCCACCACCTCGAAGAACTCGCGCTCGTGGAAACCGAGCTGGCGGGCGAAGAGGTTGTTGGGGAAGACCTTGATCTTCGTGTTCAGCTCGCGGACCCCGCCGTTGTAGAACCGGCGCGACGCCTGGATCTTGTCCTCGGTGTCGACGAGCGACTGCTGCAGCTGCAGGTAGTTCTGGCTGGCCTGCAGCTGCGGGTACGCCTCCGCCACCGCGAACAGGCTCTTCAGCGCCTGCTCCATGTGACCCTCCGCGATGCCCGCGTCGCGCGGCGTGGTGGCCTGCAGCGTCTCGGCCCGGGCCCGCGTCACGTTCTCGAACACGGCCTTCTCGTGCGCGGCGTAGCCCTTCACCGTCTCGATCAGGTTCGGTATCAGGTCGGCCCGCCGCTTGAGCTGGACCGTGATGTCGCTCCAGGCCTCGTCGACCCGCACGTTCAGCTGCACGAGCGAGTTGTACGTCGCCCACAGATAGATGCCGATCGCGACGAGGAGCACCACGACGATGCCGACCGGAATGAGCCATTCCATGAGAACCCCCTCTTGCCTCTGACATCCTATGCCGCGCCCTCGTGGCGAACGGGGGAATCGGCGGCATTCCCGCTGTGAGCCCGCCCGGCGGTACCGTGATCGCGTGACCCTGAGCTTCCGCGCCGCCGTGCCCGCCGACGTCCCCGCCATCGTCGCCCTCGTCGAATCCGCCTACCGCGGCGACGCGAGCCGCGCCGGCTGGACCACGGAGGCCGATCTGCTCGACGGGCAGCGCACAGACGTCGCGGAGGTGACGCGGCTGCTGAGCGGGCGGGGGTCCGTGATCCTGCTGGCCGAGCGCGAGGGCGCCGCGGTGGCGTGCTGCCATCTGGAGCATCGCGGCGATCACGCGTACTTCGGGATGTTCGCGGTGTCGCCCGGCGCGCAGGCGGCCGGTGTGGGGCGCGCGCTGCTGGGAGAGGCGGAGCGCTTCGCGCGCGCGGAGTGGTCGGCCCCCGAGCAGCGGATGACCGTCATCTCGGCGCGCGAGGACCTCATCGCGTGGTACGAGCGCCGCGGCTACCGCCGCACGGGCGAGCGCAGCCCGTTCCCGTACGGGGACGAGCGGTTCGGGATCCCGCGGCGGGATGATCTCGAGTTCGAGACGCTCGTGAAGCCGCTCGGGGTCGCGAGCGACTGACCGTCACGCGCGCGACGCGTCGAGGGTCAGTCCGCTGACGAACGCGCGGCGCCGCCCGGTGAACGGGTCGTCGAACGCGATCCGCTCCGCCAGCAGCTGCAGCGTCTGCGTGAAGTCGTACGGGTCCGGGCCCCGATCGACGGGATAGACGGGGTCACCCAGCAGCGGCATGCCGAGGGCGTTCATGTGGACGCGCAGCTGATGCGTCTTCCCCGTGTGCGGCGTCAGCACGAACTCCCCGGCCCACCCGGCCTCATGCGGGAACACGCGGACCAGGCGCACCGTGGTGTGGGCGTTCGGCTCGCCCGGCACCACCCGCACGGGCCGCTCGCCGTCGATCTTGCGCAGTCGGCTGCGCACGTCGCGCGGCTCGCCGGATTCGAGCCCCAGCGGCAGCGCCGACCCCGGCGCCCAGCCCTCCGGCAGCCGCGCCAGCGCGCGGTACCGCTTCTCGATGCCGCGCTGCTGGAACAGCACCTGGTACGCGCCGCGGGTCTGCGGCCGTCGCGAGAGGACGAGCAGGCCCGCCGTGACGCGATCGAGCCGATGGATCGCCACGAGGTCGTCCTCGCGCCGCTGCACGCGCAACCGGGTGACGACGCACTCGCGCACGAACACGCCGTTGGGCGTGGAGGCGAGGAAGTGCGGCTTGTCCACCACGAGCAGGTCGTCGTCCTCGTGCACGACGCTCACCTCGAACGGCACGCGGTCCTCGTACGGGATCGGCTTGTGGAACCAGTAGAACCCGCCGGGCACGACGGGGTCGTCCAGGCCCACGCGCCGTCCGGAGGCATCGACCATCGCGCCCTCGCCGACGAAGTACTCGGGCCGCAGCGGCGCGAGCCCGAACGCCTGCTCGCGCCCCATGGTCGAGGGGATCACCACCTCGTCGAGCCACTGGCGCACCGTGGCGGGCACGGGAAGATGCGCGGCCGCGTGCGTCTCGCGTCCTCCCGGCGCCCGCAGCCGCGCCGCGGAGATCCCGTCGCGCGGCGGCAGCACGGCGTTGCGGCGCACCGACCTCACGGCGCCGGCGTCCGGCCGGCGCGGCCGTTCGGGCGCCACGGTCCCGCGTGGCATGTCAGAACCAGTCGCTCTCCCGCACGGCCCGCATCGCCTTGGCGCGCTCCTCCTTCGGCAGCCGCTGCAGGTACACCACGCCGTCCAGGTGGTCGGTCTCGTGCTGCAGCATCTGCGCGAACAGGCCCTCGCCCTCCAGCACCACCTTGCCGCCGTCCAGATCGATCCCCTCGACGCGGGCGTACGGGTGCCGCAGCGCCTCGTGCCACAGGTTCGGCACCGACAGGCACCCCTCCCCCGTCGGCACCGGTTCGCCGCGCACCTCCACGACGCGCGGGTTGAGGATGTAGCCGACCCGGTCGTCGACGTTGTAGCTGAAGGCCCGCAGGCCGACACCGATCTGCGGCGCGGCCACGCCCGCGCGCCCCGGCACCCTGACGGTGTCGACGAGGTCCTCGACGAGCGCGCGGATGCCCTCGTCGATGTCCTCGATCTCGGCGGCGGGCGTGCGCAGCACCGGGTCGCCGTAGAGGCGGATGTCGCGGACGGTCACGCCGTGGCCCCGTGGCGCACGCCGGAGCGCAGTCCCTCGACCACCCGCGCGGCGAGCTCGCGCGCGGCCCGGCGGGTCTCCGGCTTCAGCTCGGCGTAGCTGATCGCGCTGCCGGTGGCCAGCGCGGGGTCGTACGGCAGCCGCACGACCGCCCGCACGCGCGTGCCGAAGTGCGCCTCGAGCTCGTCGAGCCGCACGAGCGGCGCGCCCGGCGTGGACTGGTTAAGCACGACGACGGCGCGCTGGACGAGGTCCTCGCGGCCGTGCGCCTCGAGCCAGGTGAGCGTCTCGGAGGCCAGGCGCGCCTCGTCGACGCTGAGGCCGGCCACGATGACGAGCTCGTCGGCGAGGTCGAGGGTGCCCTCCATCACCGAGTGCACCATGCCGGTGCCGGTGTCGGTGAGGACGATCGAGTAGTAGTGCGCGGCCACCTCGGCGACCGTGCGGTAGTCGTCGTCGCCGAACGCCGCCGCCACGTGCGGATCGGCGTCCGACGCCAGCACGTCCAGTCGCGTCTCATCGCGCACGACGAGGTCCGACATGTCCGCGTAGCCCTTGATCTTCGTGTGGTCGCGGACGACGTCGCGCACGGTGCGCCCCACGCGCCCCGCGACCCGGTCGGCGAGGGTACCGCGGTCGGGATTGGCGTCGACGGCGACGACCCGGTCGTCCCGGGCGTCGGCGAGCGCCATGCCGAGGAGCGTCGTCACGGTCGTCTTGCCGACGCCGCCCTTGCGGCTCAGCACCGGCACGAAGCGGGCGCCGCCCGGCAGCGGGGCCGCGATCCGCGCGCTGAGCTCCTTGCGCGCACGCACCTTGGCGCTGTCGCCCGGGTTGATGAGTCCCCGCGTGGCGCGGTAGATGAAGGAGCGGAAGGCGCCCTCCGGCTCCGGCTTGGGCTGCGCGGTGGGGGCGATGAGGCGGTCGCTCGTGAGCTGATCGGCGCTCTCCGCGCCGGCCGCGTTCACCCGCTTCGACTCGACGGGGCGGGCGACGAAGCGGGTCGCCGCCACGGCCGTCGAGGGCTGCGCGGCGTGCTCGCCGGTGGAGTCGGTCACGATGTCGTCCTTCGGGTCGTCGGTCTCGGGCGCGGCCTCGCGCGCGGGTGGGGCGCCGGTCGACGCCCGGAACGGGGCGGGCTCGGGCGCGGGCTCGATCACCGGCTCGGGCTCGACCGCCGGCAGCGGCTCGGGATCGGGCTCGATCACCGGCTCCGGCTCGATCACGGGGGCCGGCTCGGGCTCCGGCACGGCCACGGGATCCGGCTCCGGGATCGGCTCGGGCTCCGGCTCCGGCACGAGAATCGGTTCGGGCTCCGGGGCGGGGATCGGTTCGGGCTCCGGGGCGGGGATCGGTTCGGGCTCCGGCGCGGGAACGGGCACCGGCTCCGGCTCCGGCTCCGGGGACGGCTCCGGCGCGGGCTCCGGCTCCGGGGACGGCTCCGGGGACGGCTCCGGCACGGGCTCGGGCGCGGGCTCCGGGGATGGCTCGGGCTCGGGGACGTCGGCGGCGCGCTCGCCGATCGAGGCTCGCGCGGCGCTGAGGGCCTCCGCGATCCGGGCGCGCGCGGACGCGACGGGGTCGGGTGCGGGCGCGTCCACGTCGATCTCGCCGGTCTCGGCGACGATCTCGCCCTCCTCCGGCTCGTCGAGCGCGTCGTCATCGGTGTCGGCCGGCAGCTCGAGCACGATCGTGCCGAGGGACAGGTCGGCGGGGGCGTCGTCGACGACGTCGACGTCGTCGTCCAGGTCCTCGTATCCGCGCGGCAGCGTCACGCGCACCTGCGAGGTCCGGGTGCCGACGACGCCGATCACCGTGGTGTCGGCGGCGGCGTCGCCCAGGACGCCGTGGTCCTCGGGCTCGTCGTGCCGCTCCTTCTTGTCAGGCGTCACAGATAGAAACTACTCGGCCGAGGCGATGACGACCAAAAGGTCCCCCGCCTCGACCTGCTGCGTCCCGCCGATCGCCAGCCGCTCCACGCGCCCGTCGATCGGGGCGGTGATCGCCGCCTCCATCTTCATCGCCTCGATCGCCGCGACCGGCTGCCCGGCGGTGACGCGGTCGCCCACGGCCACCTTCAGCGTGACGACGCCCGCGAACGGCGCCGCGATGTGGCCGGGCGTGCCGGGGTCGGCCTTCTCGGCCTGGCGCGTCTCCACCGTGATGCTGCGGTCCCGCACGTACACCGGTCGCAGCTGCCCGTTGAGGGTGGTCATCACGGTGCGCATGCCCTTGTCGTCGGCCTCGCCGATCGCCTCGAGACCGACGTAGAGCTGGACGCCCGGGTCGATCTCCGCGATGTGCTCCTCGCCCGGGCGCAGCCCGTACAGGTAGTCCGGCGTGCCGAGGGCGGACAGGTCGCCGTACGTCTCGCGGTTGCGCTCGAACTCGGCGGCCGGTCCGGGGAACAGCAGCCGGTTGAGGGTGCGGCGGCGCGTGGCGGCATCGCCGGCCAGCCCCTCGCGCTGCTCGTCGGTGAGCTCGACGGCGCCGACCGAGACCTCGCGACCCGCGAGGACCTTCGACCGGAACGGCTCGGGCCATCCGCCGGGCAGATCCCCGAGCTCGCCCGCCATGAAGCCGACCACGGAGGCCGGGATGTCGTAGGCCTGCGGGTTCTGCTCGAAGTCGGCCGGGTCGGCGTCGGCCGCCACGAGCGCGAGGGCGAGATCGCCGACGACCTTCGACGAGGGGGTGACCTTCGGGATGCGGCCGAGGATCCGGTCCGCCGCGGCGTACATGTCCTCGATGCGCTCGAACCGGTCCGCCAGCCCCAGCGCGATCGCCTGCTGACGCAGGTTGGAGAGCTGACCGCCCGGGATCTCGTGGTGGTACACGCGCCCCGTCGGCGCGGGCAGGCCCGACTCGAACGGCCGGTACAGCTGGCGCACGGCCTCCCAGTACGGCTCGAGGTCGCTCACGGCCTGCAGGTCGAGACCCGTGTCGCGCTCGGTGTGTGCGAGCGCCGCGACGAGCGCCGTCAGCGACGGCTGGCTCGTCGTCCCCGACATCGGGGCGGCCGCGGCGTCGACCGCGTCCACGCCGGCGGCGCTGGCCGCCAACAGCGTGGCGAGCTGCCCGCCCGCGGTGTCGTGCGTGTGCAGGTGCACCGGCAGGTCGAACCGCTCCCGCAGGGCCGTGACGAGCCGGGCGGCGGCGGCCGGGCGCAGCAGCCCCGCCATGTCCTTGATCGCCAGCACGTGGGCGCCGGCCGCCACGATGCGATCGGCCAGGCGCAGGTAGTAGTCCAGCGTGTAGAGCGACTCGGCCGGGTCCAGCAGATCGCCGGTGTAGCACACGGCGACCTCGGCCACCGCGGTGCCCGTCTCGCGCACGGCCTGGATCGCCGGCGTCATCTGCGACACGTCATTGAGGGCGTCGAAGATGCGGAAGATATCGACGCCGGTCGCGGCGGCCTCCCGCACGAAGGCGTCCGTGACCTCGGTCGGGTACGGCGTGTAGCCGACCGTGTTGCGCCCGCGCAGCAGCATCTGGATCGGGATGTTGGGCATCGCCTCGCGCAGCGCCGCGAGCCGCTCCCACGGGTCCTCGGCGAGGAACCGCAGCGCGACGTCGTACGTGGCGCCGCCCCACGCCTCGACGCTCAGCAGCTGCGGCGTCATGCGCGCGACGTGCGGGCCGACGCGCACGAGATCGCGGGTGCGCACGCGCGTGGCCAGCAGGGACTGGTGCGCGTCGCGGAACGTCGTCTCGGTCACCGCCAGGGCCGTCTGCTCGCGCAGCGCCCGGGCGAAGCCCTCGGGGCCGAGCTCGCGCAGCCGCTGCAGGTTGCCCGCCGGGGCGGGCGCCGTCAGGTCGATCGACGGAAGCTTGCTGCCGGGCGACAGCATGACGGGCTTCTCACCGTACGGGCGGTTGACGGTGACGTCGGCCAGCCAGTTCAGCAGCTTCGTCGCGCGGTCGCGCGACGGGTTGCTCTGCAGCAGCTCGGGTCGCTCGTCGATGAACGCGGTGCTGAGGTCGCCCGCGACGAACGCCGGGTCGTCCAGCACGGCGCGCAGGAACGGGATGTTCGTCGCCACGCCGCGGATGCGGAACTCCGCCAGGGCGCGCTTGGCGCGTGCCACCGCCGCGGGGAAGTCGCGGCCGCGGCACGTGAGCTTGGCGAGCATCGAGTCGAAGTGGGGGCTGATCTGCGAGCCCGCCGCCGTCGTGCCGCCGTCGAGGCGGATGCCCGCGCCGCCCGGCGAGCGGTAGGTGGTGATGCGTCCGGTGTCGGGGCGGAAGCCCTGCGACGGGTCCTCCGTCGTGATGCGGCTCTGCAGCGCCGCCCCGCGCAGCACGATCCGGTCCTGGGTGAGACCGAGGTCCGCGAGCGTCTCGCCGGCGGCGATGCGCATCTGCGACTGCACGAGGTCGACGTCGGTGACCTCCTCGGTCACCGTGTGCTCCACCTGGATGCGCGGGTTCATCTCGATGAAGACGACCTCGCCGGCCCGCTCCCCCGCCGTCTCCAGCAGGAACTCGACGGTTCCGGCGTTCTCGTAGCCGATCGACTCCGCGAACGCGACGGCGTAGCGGTGCAGGTCCTGGCGGATCGCGTCGTCGAGGTTCGGCGCGGGCGCGATCTCGATCACCTTCTGGTGGCGCCGCTGCACGGAGCAGTCGCGCTCGAACAGGTGGACGGTCGCCCCGGTCTTGTCCGCGAGGATCTGCACCTCGATGTGGCGCGGACGCACGACGGCCTGCTCCAGGAACACGCGCGGATCGCCGAACGCGGCACCCGCCTCGCGCATCGCCGCCTCGAGCGCCTCGGGCAGCGCGTCGGGCGACTCCACCCGCCGCATGCCGCGCCCGCCGCCGCCCGCGACCGCCTTGACGAAGATGGGGAACCCGATCTCGCCGGCCTGGGCCACGAGCGCGTCGACGTCGTCCGACGCCTCGGTGGAGCGCAGCACGGGCACGCCCGCGGCGACGGCGTGCTCCTTCGCGGTGACCTTGTTGCCGGCCATCTCGAGCACGGTGGCCGACGGGCCGATGAAGGTGATGCCGTTCTCGGCCGCCCGGGCCGCCAGCTCGGGGTTCTCGGACAGGAAGCCGTAGCCCGGGTAGATGGCGTCCGCGCCGGCGTGCAGCGCGACGCGGATGATCTCGTCGACGTCCAGGTACGCGCGGACGGGGTGGCCCGGTTCGCCGATCTCGTAGGACTCGTCGGCCTTCTGGCGGTGCAGCGAACCGCGATCCTCGAACGGGAACACCGCGACGGTGCGCGCCCCGAGCTCATACGCAGCACGGAAGGCGCGAATCGCGATCTCACCACGATTGGCGACAAGAACCTTCGAGAACATAGGCCTCCTCCGGCCGTGGGTTTCACGGGTCCGCACGTCCTCCACAGCATAGGGGCGATAACGTGGGGAGGTGCACGTACTCAGCGTCAGTTCGCTCAAGGGCGGCGTCGGCAAGACGACCGTGACCCTCGGCCTCGCCTCGGCGGCCTTCGCGCGGGGCCTTCGCACGCTCGTGGTCGACCTCGACCCGCAGTCCGACGTGTCCACCGGGATGGACATCCAGCCGGCCGGCAAGCTGAACATCGCGGACGTGCTGACCTCCCCCAAGGAGAAGATCGTCCGTCAGGCGATCACGCAGAGCGGCTGGGCGAAGGCGCACCCGGGCACGATCGACGTCATGATCGGCAGCCCGTCGGCGATCAACTTCGACGGCCCCCACCCGAGCGTCAAGGACGTCTGGAAGCTCGAGGAGGCGCTCGCGCTGATCGAGAGCGAGTACGACCTGGTCCTGGTCGACTGCGCCCCCTCCCTCAACGCCCTCACCCGCACCGCGTGGGCCGCGAGCGACCGCGTGGCCGTCGTCACCGAGCCCGGCCTGTTCTCCGTCGCCGCCGCCGACCGCGCGCTGCGCGCGATCGAGGAGATCCGCCGCGGCCTCTCGCCGCGCCTGCAGCCGCTCGGCATCGTCGTCAACCGCGTGCGCCCGCAGTCGATCGAGCACCAGTTCCGCATCAAGGAGCTGCGCGACATGTTCGGCCCGCTCGTGCTCGAGCCGCAGCTGCCCGAGCGCACGTCGCTGCAGCAGGCGCAGGGAGCGGCCAAGCCACTGCACGTGTGGCCCGGCGAGTCCGCCCAGGAGCTCGCGGCCGACTTCGACGTGCTCCTCGACCGCATCATGCGCTCGGGCCGCATCCCCGACCCCCGCGAACAAGCCTGACCCCCGCCCCGGGCTGACCGCTCGTCGCCCGGAGGCGCAGCCGAGACCACAGGGGTTCACCCCTTGATCTCGACTCGCTCCGCTCGCTCGATCCGTCTCCGCTCGCTCCGCTCGGTCGGCGAGCCGTCACCCCCGCTCGTCGACCGGAGGCGCGCAGCGCCGGAGCGGAGACGGGTCGAGCGCAGCGCCGCAGGCGCGCAGTCGAGACCAAAGGCCACAACCCCTGATCTCGACTCGCTCCGCTCGCTCGATCCGTCTCCGCTCGCTCCGCTCGGTCGACGAGCCGTGACGCCAACCGCTCGTCGACCGCAGGCGCGGAGCCGAGACCACAGCCACAACCCCTGATCTCGACTCGCTTCGCTTGCTCGATCCGTCTCCGCTCGCTCCGCTCGGTCGACGAGCCCAACCGCTCGTCGACCGGAGGCGCGCAGCGCCGGAGCGGAGACGGGTCGAGCGCAGCCGCGCAGCGGCGGAGCCGAGACCTGAGGCTTCAACCCCTGATCTCGACTCGCGGAGACCCGCACTGAGCGAGCGAAGCGAGCCGAAGTGTCGCTCGATCCGTCTCCGCTCGCTCCGCTCGGTCGACGAGCCGTCACCCCCGCTCGTCGACCGGAGGCGCGCAGCGCCGAAGCGGAGACGGGTCGAGCGCAGCGCCGCAGGCGCGAAGCCGAGACCTCAGACCACAACCCCAGATCTCGACTCGCTCCGCTCGCTCGATCCGTCTCCGCTCGCTTCGCTCGGTCGACGAGCCGTCACCGTTCGTCGACCGCAGGCGCGGAGCCGAGACCGGGATGGAGGGGCGGGTCAGGCGGACTTGCGGGCGCGGCGGGCGGCGAGCTCGTCGGTGGGGTCCGGGGCGGCGGCGTCGAAGTCGACGAGCTCCGACTCGACCTCGCGCAGCACCTTGCCGACCGCGATGCCGAACACGCCCTGGCCGCGGCTGACCAGATCGATCACCTCGTCGTTGGAGGTGCACAGGTACACGGACGCGCCGTCGCTCATGAGCGTCGTGCCCGCCAGGTCCTGGATGCCCGAGGCGCGCAGCTGCTCCACCGCGGTGCGGATCTGCTGCAGGGAGATGCCGGTGTCGAGCAGCCGCTTGACGAGCTTGAGCACGAGGATGTCGCGGAAGCCGTAGAGGCGCTGCGATCCCGATCCCGTCGCGCTGCGCACCGTGGGGACGACGAGCTCGGTGCGGGCCCAGTAGTCCAGCTGGCGGTAGGTGATGCCGGCCGCGCGCGCCGCGACGGCGCCGCGATAGCCGACCTGCGGGTCCATCTCGGGCAGGCCGTCGGTGAAGAGGAGCTCGACGGCGAAACCCGGCTCACCGCTCGGAGTGCCTGCGTCCATGTGTCCCCCTGTCGTGCCTCTGACCTGTCCAACGTACGCCCCCGGATGTGCCGCGGCAACGACATCGGGCCCTCGACGGGTGGCGTGTCGCACGCCCGTTACCGGAACGAGACGATCACTCCATCAGGCGCGACAGCGCGTCCTTCACGAAGATCGCGCGCACCTCGTCGAGGCGCGCCACGAGCTCCGGCGCGAGCTCGTTCGCCTTGGCGCGCGACGAGGCGTCGGTGCGCCGCCGCACGGTGGCCAGGGCCGTCTCGACGAGCGCCACCTGCCGCTCCGCCGTCTGGCGCAGGCCGCGCACGTGACGCGGCTCGATGCCGTGCCGATCCAGCGCCACCAGCGCCCGCATGAGCGCGACGGCCTGCTCGTCGTACGTCTCGGCCGGCTTGAGCACACCCGTACTCACGGCGTCGTTGAACAGCTGCGGTGCCGCGCCCGCGGCGGCCAGGAGGTCGGCGCGGCTGTAGCGGCGCTGCGCGGGGTGGATCGACGGCGGCGCGACGGGCGTCTGCACCTCGCGCCCGGCGTCGACATCGGCGAGATGCTCGCGAATGACGCTCAGCGGCAGGTAGTGATCGCGCTGCAGCGTGAGCGCGAAGCGCAGCCGCTCGAGATCGGCGGGCGAGAACTTGCGGTAGCCGGACGCCGTGCGCTGCGGGGTGACGATCCCCTGCATCTCGAGGAACCGGAGCTTGCTCGACGTGAGCTGCGGGAACTCGGGCGTGAGCTTGGCCAGCACCTGACCGATGCTGAGCATCGCGCCCGCGCCCGGCTCACGCCGCGGCAGGGGTGCTGCGGCACCCGCCATCAGGCCCCCGCCGCCGGCAGGTCGAGCGGTGAGCTGAAGAAGTTGACGCGGAACTTGCCGATCCGCACCTCGTCGCCGTTGCGCAGCACGCCGCGGTCGACGCGGGTGCCGTCGACGTACGTGCCGTTGAGCGAGCGCTGGTCGACGATCTCGAAGCCGGCCTCCGTGCGGAGGATCTCGCAGTGCCGGCGCGACACGGTGACGTCGTCGAAGAAGATGTCGGCCTCGGGATGGCGGCCGACGGTGGTGACGTCACCGTCGAGCAGGTAGCGCGCTCCGGCGGTCGGGCCCGAGCGGACCAGCAGCAGCGCGGAGCCGGCGGGAAGGGCCTGGATCGCCTCGAGCTCCGTCTCACTCAGCTCGCCGTGGAACGGCACGAACGACAGGTCGGAGTCGTGCCCGAACGACTGCGTCGAGTCGCCGTGGCCGTCATGGCCGCCCTCGCGCCGCACGGATGCGGCGGATGTGGGCGGGAATTCCGAATCCGTCACGCTTCATCCCCTCCTTTCGTCCAGCCTATCCGATCGGTCGCGCGCTTCGCCGCCGCGATCGGGTGCCGGATCCCGATTCTGTCGTACGCCCTGCACTGTCGGCAGCGACCGGGCCAGCGTTCGCTCAGGCGCCGCCCCTACGGTCGTGCACGTGACCGCCTTCGCCCGACCCCTGCGGCGTGTGCCGGCTCTCGCGGCCGCCGTCGCCGCCCTGCTCCTCGCCTCGCTCGCCGCCGCGTCGCCCGCCGCGGCGCACGATCAGCTCGACGCCTCCGACCCGGCCGCCGACGCGACCGTGGAGACGCTGCCGGGCGAGCTGACGCTGACCTACAGCGCCGAGCTGATCGATGCTCCCGACGGGACGGCCGTCGAGGTGCTCTCGCCGTCCGGCACCGACGTGACCGCGGGCGCCCCGGCGATCGACGGCGCGATGCTGACGGTGCCGCTCGCGGAGGCCGCGGAGGCCGGCGTCTACACCGTGACGTGGCAGGTGGTCTCCAGCGACGGTCACGCCACCGACGGCACGTTCTCGTTCACGGTCGCCACGCCCACCACGCCCTCGGCGATGCCCGAGCCCACGCGCACGCCGCACGCCACAGCGCCCGCGCAGGAGCCATCGGCCGCGCCGAGCGCGGTCGCCACCGATGACCCGGCGGAGGGGACGCCCGGCGACGGCGACGCGTTCGCGCGCGCGCTGCCGTGGATCGTCGCCGGCCTGCTGCTGGCCGGCGGCGGCGGCGCCCTGGTGGCGGTGCTGGCGGCCCGCGGGCGCCGGGGCTCCGGCGACGGCGACGCCACGCGTACCCCTCCCTCCGAGCGATAGGCTTTCGGTATGGCTCACTACGACCTCGTCATCCTCGGCGCAGGCCCCGGCGGTTACGTCGCCGCGGTGCGCGGTGCACAGCTCGGACTCTCGGTCGCGATCGTCGAAGAGAAGTACTGGGGCGGTGTCTGCCTCAACGTCGGCTGCATCCCCTCGAAGTCGCTGCTCAAGAACGCCGAGGTCGCGCACACGTTCACCCACAAGGCCGACTTCTTCGGCATCTCGGGTGAGGTCTCCTTCGACTTCGGTGCTGCGTTCGACCGCAGCCGCAAGGTGGCCGAGACGCACGTCAAGGGCATCCACTTCCTGATGAAGAAGAACAAGGTCACCGAGTACGAGGGCCGCGGCACCTTCACGGGCCCGAAGTCGCTCTCGGTCGCCAAGGCGGACGGCACCACCGAGGAGATCACGTACGACAACGTCATCATCGCCACCGGCTCGAAGGTGCGCCTGCTTCCGGGCGTCGAGCTGAGCGACAACGTCGTCACGTACGAGGAGCAGATCCTCTCGCGCGAGCTGCCCGAGTCGATCGTGATCGTCGGCGCCGGCGCCATCGGCATGGAGTTCGCGTACGTGCTGTCGAACTACGGCGTCAAGGTGACGATCATCGAGTTCCTCGACCGCGCGCTCCCCAACGAGGACGCCGACGTGTCGAAGGAGATCCAGAAGCAGTACAAGAAGTACGGCATCGACATCCTCACGTCGACGGCCGTCAAGACCGTGACCGACAACGGCTCGTCGGTGCACGTCACCTACGAGACCCGCGACGGCCAGGCCGGCGAGATCACGGCCGGCAAGGTGCTCATGTCGGTCGGCTTCGCCCCGAACGTCGGGGGCTACGGCCTCGAGAAGACCGGCGTGAAGCTCACCGAGCGCGGCGCCATCGAGATCGACGACTTCATGCGCACGAGCGTCGACGGCATCTACGCGATCGGCGACGTCACCGCCAAGCTGCAGCTCGCGCACGTCGCGGAGGCCCAGGCCGTGGTCGCCGCCGAGACGATCGCCGGGGCGGAGACCATGCCGCTCGGCGACTACCGGATGATGCCGCGCGCCACGTTCTGCTCGCCGCAGGTGGCCAGCTTCGGCCTCACGGAGGAGCAGGCGCGCGCCGAGGGCCGCGAGATCAAGGTCGCGAAGTTCCCGTTCAGCGCCAACGGCAAGGCCAACGGCCTCGGCGAGCCGATCGGCTTCGTCAAGCTGATCGCCGACGCCGAGCACCTCGAGCTCATCGGCGGCCACATGATCGGCCCCGACGTCTCGGAGCTGCTGCCCGAGCTCACGCTGGCGCAGAAGTGGGACCTCACCGCCGTCGAGGCCGCGCGCAACGTGCACACGCACCCGACGCTGTCGGAGACGCTGCAGGAGGGCTTCCACGGCCTCATGGGGCACTTCATCAACATGTGAATCGGCGCGAGCCGATGCGAGCCCCCTTCCGCGATCCGCGGGAGGGGGCTCGTTCGTGTGCGGGAGGATGACGGGATGAGCATGTCCGATCCCCTCATCGTCGCGATCGATCTCGGCGGCAGCGGCACGCGGCTCCTTGCCGAGGGCGCCGCGGACGGGCGCACCGTGGCGCGCCTCAGCGGTCCGCCCCGGGCGGCCAGCACGGGCGCGTCGGACGACGCCGTCGCCGACGCGCTCACCCACCTCGCCACGCGGTTGGCGGAGCAGCTCGATCAGCAGCGCCCGCCCGTCGTGGCGGTCGTCGCCGGCATCGCCGGGTTCTCGAGCCTCGTGAAGGATCCCGTCTGGGTCCGCGACCGGGTGGCCGGCGCGTTCGGCGCCCGCGACGCGCTGCTGGCGAGCGACATGGTCACCGCCCACGCCGGCGCGCTGGGCGGCCGCCCGGGCGCCGTGCTCGCCGCCGGCACCGGCGCCGTCGCCCTCGGCACCGACCTGGCCCGCGCGTGGCGGCGCGTGGACGGCTGGGGGCACCTCATCGGCGATCTCGGGTCGGGCGCGTGGATCGGGATGGAGGCGCTGCGCGAGGCCGCTCGCGCCCTCGACGGCCGCGCGGCGCCGACGGCGCTCGCCGACGCGGCCACGGCGCGGTTCGGGGACCTCGCCTCGTGGCCCGCGCAGCTCTACCCGCGCGCCGATCGACCGCGCGTGCTGGGCGAGTTCGTCCCCGACGTGGTGGCCGCCGCGGAGGGCGGCGACGAGGCCGCGGCGGAGATCCTGCGGCGGGCCGCCGGGCACCTCGCCAACACGCTGTCCGCCGCGATCGGCGAGGGCGTGCCGCCGCGCGTCGCCCTCACCGGCGGTCTGTTCGGCATGCCCGACGCGCTGCTGCGCGAGCCCGTGCTCGCCGCGCTGCGGCGGCGCCACCCCGGGCTGGAGATCGCGGACGACCCGGGATCCCCGCTGGACGGGGCGGTGCTGCTGGCGCGGCGCATCGCGGCGGGCGAGCCCGTGCCGCGCGTGGCGCCGTACGCCTGCTGAGGCGTCAGCGCCCGAGCGCGCGGGCGAGCTTGGAGGCGGACGACGCGCCGCGCGCCCCCGCCGCGAGGGCGGCGTCCGTCACGGCGGCGAAGAACTCCTCGCGCGCGGCGCCCGCCGGGGCCGCGGGCCCCAGCTCGATCTCCCACTCGTGCCAGGCGCGCTCGGTGCCCGCGCGCAGGTCGTGCGCGCGCACGTGGTCGTCGACGAACTCCGCCAGCACGCCGCCGCGCGCGTCGAGCAGCTCGTACGCCATGCGGTCGTTGACGATGCGCGCGAGCGGCTCGAGGGCGTCGCTCGTGTACGCCGCGAGCTCGGTGCGGACGGCGTCGGGCACCTCGTCGCCCTCCCCGAGCGGCCAGCCGAGCTCGACGCGCGCGCCGTCGACGAGCGGGCCCTTGACGTGCCAGCCGGCGTCCGGTCCCCCGATGCGCCGGCGCACGGCGACGCCGGCGCGCGCCAGCGCGAGATCCGCCGTGTCGAGATAGAGCGCGTCGAGGTGCCGCCGCTCGCCCGGGCTGACCGCCGCGACGCCCGGCACGTCCGTCCACCGCGGGAGCGGGGTTCCCGCATCGACGTCGAACTTGCGCTCGACCTCGACGAAGCGCGTGGGCTCCGTCATGCGCGGCTCACCGGTCGTGGGCCTTCGGCTCGTCGTCGTCGGTGGAGTTGATGTCCCCGACCTCGCCCTCGTAGCGGTACGAGAACGACGTGGGGCCGTCCGACTCCCCCGTGTTCGCGGCCTCGCCGTCCCGGCGGTAGACCAGCTGACCCTCGGCATACGGCATGATCAGCTGCTCGAGGTCGGGGGATTCGAGGGGCAGGACCTGTCCGTCGAGCGGTCCGCCGTGCAGTCTCGCGATAGCCATGCCGCGAGCCTACCGCGACGCCCCGCGGCGCGGCGCTTGAGCACCCGCGTCCGGGCGATCGGCGAGCGAGGCGCGCTCCTGCGCCTCCTGCTCCCGCGCCTCGCGCAGCGTCGACGTGGCGATCTCGACGTCGCGCTCGGCGCGCCGCACGCGGCGCTGGGCGAACGTCTCGGCGCCGTACTTCTCGGCCACGCGATCGCGCTCCTCCTCGGAGATCGTGATGATGTGCGCGCAGCCGATGAGGATCATCTGCGCCGAGAGGTTCAGCCACAGCAGCAGCGCCACGAGCGAGGCGAAGGACGTCAGCAGCGGGTTCGCGGGAGCCCCGCCCACGAACACGCCCGACAGCTGCTGCAGCACGACCAGGCCGGCGCCGCCGACGACCGCGCCGCGCCACAGCGCCCGCGCCGAGACCCGCACGCCCGACAGCAGCGCGAACAGCAGCGCGATGAGCACCGTGTCGAGCACGAAGGTCACGACGATCGAGATCACGCGCGTCGTCACCGTCGCGAGCGGGCCCGACGCGATCCCCCACCACTCCAGCAGGCCCGTCGCGAAGGCCGAGCCGAGGAACGTCACGCCCGCCGCCACCACGAACGTCGCGCCCACCGCGGCGGCGAAGATGAGGTCGCGCACGATCAGCAGGAACAGGGGCGTGGTGTCGTTGGCGGTGCCCGCCATCATCCGGATCGCCGTGCGCATCGTCTGGATCGCCCCGATCGCCGCCCACGCCAGTCCGAGGACGGCGACGATGCCGGCGATCGTGATCCGCCCCGGCTCGTTCTGCAGCTCGCTGACGTCGATCACGGCATCGGAGCCCCCGATCAGGCCGGGTACCACGTTCTCCATCGCGGAGATGAGCGCGTCCCACAGGTCCGGGCGCCCGCGCAGCCAGATCGCCGCGGCGGAGAACCCCAGCAGCACCGCCGCGAACAGCGAGAACAGCGCCCGGAAGGTCACGCTCCCGGCCAGCACCGCGCCCTTGCTCTCGGAGAACAGCAGGAACGAGCGCACGACGCGCAGCCGCAGCGCCCAGGCCACGACGCGCCGAATCAGGTTTCCGACCGCTGCCATGCCGCTACCCTAGGTCACCCGATCCGGGCCGCGCGGCCCCCTTGCGACCGGCGCCGATTCCCCCTAGGCGTCACGCCAGCAGCGGCCCGAGGCACGCCCCGATCAGCATGAACGGCCCGAACGCGATGTGCGTGGCGGCGGTGGCGCGGCGCGAGGCGACGAGCACGAGCGCCGTCGCCCCGCCGACCACGAACGCGGCCGCCGCCCCGATCGCGAGCTCCGCCCAGCCGTGCCAGGCGAGGAAGAACCCGATCAGCAGCGCCAGCTTGACGTCTCCCCCGCCCATGCCGCGGCCGCGCCCGGCGGCCCACAGCACGCCGTAGAACGCCCCGAGCAGCAGTGCGCCCGCCGCCGCGCGCCCGACGGCCGCCGTGTCGCCGTCCGACACCGACGCGAGCGCGAGCAGCGCGCCGATCGCCGCGGTCGCCGGCAGCACGATCGCGTTGGGCAGGCGATGCTCGGCGAGGTCCGTGCGGATGAGGAGGATCGCGGCGACGCCGAACGCAGCGTACGCGGCGACGACCAGCGACAGCATCCGCCCTCCCGCAGTCCCGCGATCGATCACGCCGAGCGTAGGCGCGCCGCGCGGGGTGGCATAGATGCCTGTGGGCTCAGCCGCGCGTCACTCGCCCATGCGGTTGCGGGTGCGCATCGCGCGCTCCGCCTCGCGGCGGTCCTGGCGCTCGCGCAGGGTCTGACGCTTGTCGTACTGCGTCTTGCCCTTGGCCACCGCGATCTCCACCTTGGCGCGGCCGTCGACGAAGTACAGCTTCATCGGCACGAGCGTGTACCCGCCCTCGGCGGTCTTGCGCGCGAGCTTGGCGATCTCCTCCTTGTGCAGGAGCAGCTTGCGGATGCGCTTGGCGGCGTGGTTGGTCCACGTGCCGTTGGAGTACTGCGGAATGCTCACCTGATCGAGGAAGGCCTCGCCGCGATCGATGTACGCGTAGCCGTCGGTGAGGTTGGCGTGGCCCTCGCGCAGCGACTTGACCTCGGTCCCCTGGAGCACCAGGCCGGCCTCGTAGGTCTTCTCGATCGTGTACTCGTGGCGGGCACGCCGATTGAGAGCGACGACCTTCTCGCCCTTCTCCTTCGCCATCCTGATCACCTCCCGACTCTGCGCAGAACAGCCTTTCACCTTACCCCGACGGGGCGGGATGCAGCGAACCCGCCGCGCTCAGGCGCGCAGCCAGCGGCGGATGGCGAAGCCGGCCGACACCGCGGCGAGCACCACGCCGATCGCGACGATGATGGGCACCACGACGAACGCGTCGGCCATGCCCACCCACGGCACGGTCGCCATGTTCGCGGCCAGGTACCCGTCGACGCCGAAGTGCACCATCGCGATGACCGCGCCGCTCGCGAGGACCGCGCCGAGGAACGCCGCCACCACGCCCTCGAGCACGAACGGGGTCTGGATGAAGCGGTTCGACGCGCCCACGAGGCGCATGATGCCCACCTCGCGCCGTCGCGCGTAGGCCGAGAGCCGGATCGTCGTCCCGATCAGCAGCACGGCGGAGACGAGCATCAGGGCCGCGATCCCCACCGCGATGTAGGTGGCGATCGTGAGCGCCGCGAACAGCGGCTCGAGGTGCTCGATCTGGTTGCGCACCATCTCCACGCCGGCCACGCCCGAGAAGGCCTCCGCGATGACGTCGGCGTTGCGCGGATCCTCCGGGTTGACCAGCGTGACGCGGAACATGCCGTTGGTCTGATCCTCGGTGAGCAGATCCGCCTGGTCCGGGAAGTTCGCCACGAACGACGCGTACTCCTCGGCCGGCGAGCTGTAGGTGAAGCGCTGGATCACCGGCGCGAGGGTGTCGGAGGTGAGCTCCGCCTCCACCGCGGCGATCTGCTCGTCGGTGGCGGCGCCGCCCGTGCACGTGTCGGACACGGGAAGCGTCGAGCACATGTAGATCTCGATCTGCGCGCGGTCCTGGAAGTACTCGCGCATCGTGCCGATCTGCGCCTGCATGAGGATCGCCGCGCCCACGAACGTGAGCGAGACGAACGTGACGAGCACGACGGAGACCACCATCGATGCGTTGCGGCGCAGCCCCGTGAGGGCCTCGCCCAGGATGAGCCCGAGCCTCATGCCGTGGGACCCACTTCCTCGTCGTCGTCCGCGTGCAGCCCGAGCCGCTCCGCGAAGCCGAGCTCGGCCACGTGTTCGGCCTGCTCGGACACCGGCCGCGGGCGGGCGCGCCGCACGTCAGGCGGCAGCGGATCGTCGCCGTCACCCTCCGGCGGCGGGGCGAACCGGCTGGGCGCCGCGGCGCGCGCGTCCGCCGGGCGCTCCGCGTCCGCGGCGGGACCGGTCCCCGCGGCGGGCGCGGTCGGTGCGGCGGGCTCCGGCGGTGCGGCGGGAGCGGCGGGCTCCTGCGGCGCGACGCGCTCGGGCGAGGCCGCGGGCGCGACCGGATCGCGGGGTTCGGCCGGGCGCGCGGGCGCCTCCGCGGCGGGGCGCGTGGGTGCGTCGTCGGCGCCGTCCGCGGCCCGCGCGCTTCCCTCGAGCCGGCCCTGCACCTCGCGCTGCACCTCGAGCACCGCGGTGAGCGCGGCGACCGCCGCGGCGCCCCGCTCCACCTCGGGCTCCAGCCGCTGGATGACGGACGTGTCGCCGTAGCCGCCGTGGCGCTCGTCGCGCACGAGGCGGCCGTTCGACAGCTCGATCACGCGGCGCTGCATCCGGTCGACGAAGGCGGCCTCGTGCGTGGCCATGACGATCGTGGTGCCGGACGCGTTGATCTGCGCCAGCAGCTCCATGATCTCGGTGGAGGTCGTGGGGTCGAGGTTTCCCGTCGGCTCGTCCGCGAGCAGCAGCTGCGGCCGGTTCGCGAGGGCACGCGCGATCGCCACGCGCTGCTGCTCGCCGCCGGACAGCTCGTGCGGCATGCGCTTCTCCATGCCCTGCAGGCCCACGCGGCCGAGCGCCTCGGGCACCGCCTCCTTCACCATGGCGCGCGATGCCCCGATCACCTGCAGCGTGAACGCCACGTTCTGGAAGACGTTCTTCGACGGCAGCAGCCGGAAGTCCTGGAACACCGAGCCGATGTGGCGGCGGAAGTAGGGCGTGCGCCGGTTCGAGAGGCTCTTCGTGTCGCGGCCGAGCACGACGATCTGCCCCGACGACGGCACCCCCTCCCGCAGGATGAGCCGCAGGCACGACGACTTCCCCGATCCGGAGGCACCCACGAGGAAGACGAACTCCCCGCGCTGGACCTCGAACGAGACGTCGTCGAGTGCGGGCGACGCCGTTCCCTTGTAGCGCTTGGTGACGTGCTCGAACCGGATCATGGCCTACCCAGGGTACGCACGCGCCCGCGCCCCGCCCCGAGCGACACCCCCGCGCGCCGGACTGCCCGCGGAAGCGATCTCAGCGCCCCAGCTCGTCCATCGACTCGAGCTCCATGCCCTTCGTCTCGCGGACCTTGAGCCACACAAAGAAGAACGACACGAGCGAGAAGGCCGCGTACAGGCCGTACGCGAGCGTGAGCGAGATCCCGCTGAGCCACGGGAACGTCGTGGAGATGGCGAAGTTCGCCACCCACTGCGCGGCCGCCGCCACGGCGAGCGCGCTGGCGCGGATCCGGTTGGGGAACATCTCGCCCAGCAGCACCCACACCACGGGCCCCCACGTGGTGCCGAAGCCGACGACGAAGAGGTTCGCCGCGATGAGCGCGATGATCGACCACGCGCCCTCGAGCGAGACCGACCCGTCGGCGGCCGTCGTCGCGAACGAGAACGCCAGCGCCATGACGCCCAGCGACAGCGTCATGAGCACGGAGCCCGCCAGCAGCAGCGCCTTGCGGCCGACGCGGTCCACGAGCAGGATCGCGACGATCGTGACCGCGATGTTCGTCACGGAGGTGATCACGCTGGTCAGGAGGGCGCTGTTCTCGTCGAAGCCGACCGAGCGCCACAGCGTCGTCGAGTAGTAGAAGATGACGTTGATCCCCACGAACTGCTGGAACACGCTCAGCAGCACGCCGACCCACACGATCGGCTTGAGGCCGAGCACCGGTCCGAGCAGGTCCGCCATGGACTCGCGCTTCTCGAGGTTCAGCGAGTCCTTGATCTGCTGGATCTTGAGGTTCACGTCGGGCTCGCCGCTGAAGTCGAGCAGCACCTGCGACGCCTTGTCGTAGTCGCCCTTGCGCACCAGATAGCGCGGCGACTCCGGCAGCCGCAGCGACATCAGGCCGTAGACGACCGCCGGCACCGCCTCGGCGATGAACATCCACCGCCACGTCTCGATGCCGAACCAGAAGGTCTCGGCGGCGCCGCCGGAGGTGGCCGCCAGCACGGCGTTGGTGAGCAGGGCGGCGAAGATGCCGAGCACGATCGCCAGCTGCTGCAGCGATCCGAGCCGGCCGCGGATGCGCGCGGGCGAGACCTCGGCGATGTACGCCGGCGCGATGACGGACGCGGCGCCGACGCCCAGGCCGCCGACCGCGCGCCACACCATGAGGTCCCACACGCTGAACGCCAGGCCGGACAGGATCGACGACACGAAGAACAGCGCGGCCGCCCACAGCATGACGGGCACGCGACCCCAGCGGTTCGCGATCGACCCGGCGAACCACGCCCCCAGCGCGGCACCGAGCAGCGCGATCGAGACGGAGAAGCCCTTCAGGCCGGCGCCGAGATCGAAGTCGGCGGCCAGCGCGTCGACCGCACCGTTGATCACCGAGGTGTCGTAGCCGAAGAGGAAGCCTCCCAGCGCGGCCGCGATCGCGATGCCGACCACGCGCCCCGAGATCCGCTTCAGACTGCCCTGCGTCATGCCGCCCCCTTCCGGGCGCCCGCACGAGCGCCCTGGCGACTCTATCCGCGGCCCGCCGGGAGGGCACGGCGAGCGCGCCGAGCCGGCGTCACGCGCCCGGCGTGATGCGCTCGTCGTCGGCGTCGCCGGTGGCGACCGGGCGCGTCGGATCGTTCGACCACTGGCTCCACGATCCCGGGTACAGCGCGGCGTCGTGTCCGGCCAGCGCGAGCGCCGCCACCGCGTGCGCGGCGAACACCCCGCTGCCGCAGTAGGCGGCGATGCGGGCGTCGCCCGCCGCCGCCCGCTCGACACGCGCCCGCAGCACCTCGGGCGCGTGGAAGAACCCGCCATCGTCCACGTTCCCCGTCGACGGCAGATTGATCGCCCCGGGGATGTGGCCGGCGACGGGGTCGATCGGCTCCGTGTCGCCCCGGTAGCGCTCCGGGGCGCGCGCGTCCAGCAGCACGCCCTCGAAACCCGCGACCTCGTCGATGCCCACCACGGGCATCGCGCCGTAGCGGATCTCGACGTCGCCCGGCGGCGCCGTCTCCTCCCCCGCTGCGGTCTCGTGGCCCCCGGCGATCCACGCCGGGAGCGCGCCGTCGAGCAGGCGCACGTCGGCGACGCCGCCGTGACGCAGCAGCCACCACGCGCGCGCCGCGGCGACGTTGCCGTGGCCGTCGTAGACGACCACGGGCCGATCGGCGCGCACGCCCCAGCGCCGCGCGGCCTCCTGCAGCGCCTCGGCGCTCGGCAGCGGGTGCCGGCCGTCCGCGGCGGAGGGCGGTCCCGACAGCTCCGCGTCGAGGTCGACGTACACCGCCCCCGGGATGTGCGCCTCGGCATAGCGCTCTCGCCCGTCCGTGCGCCCCAGCGCCCACCGCACGTCCAGCAGCACGGGCGGGGTCGGGCCCCGCAGCGCCCGGGCCAGCTCGTCGACGGTGATGAGGATCGATGACGTCACGACGCGAGCCTACGCCGCGCGAGCGTGCGGCAGGATGGGCTTATGCGGTCCAGACGCGGTCGGGTCATCACGGTGGAATCGCTCGCGGAGTTCGATCGCCGGCTCGCCCACGGCGCGCGGCGCCTGCACGGCTGGCGCCTGGTGGGCCTGGACCTGCGGCAGCGCTCCGCGCAGCTGCGCGCGTGCGACACCTCGCGCTCGACGTTCGCGGGCTGCCGGTTCGCGCTGGGAGACGCCGAGCACCACGCACGGCGCGGCGCCCTCATCCTGCCGTTGGTGCCCGAGGCGCCGATCGACCTGCACCGCGCGGAGCTGTACACCGCCGACGAGCTGTACGACGCCACCCCGTACGCGGCGACGCTCGATGCGCGCGCGTACGCGTGGCAGCACGAGCGCACCTCGCCCGAGGCCGCGCTGGCGCGCGCGCTGCACGACGAGGGCATCGACCGCGCGCTGGAGCGCTGGGCGAGCGGCCGCCGGCTCGCGGGGGTCATGGGCGGGCACGCGCTCCGCCGCGGCGAGCCGGCGTACGCCGACGCCGCGCGGCTCGGACGGCTCCTGGGGGCGACCGCCACGGTCGCCACGGGCGGCGGGCCGGGCGCCATGGAGGCCGCGAACCTCGGCGCGCGACTGGCCCGCCGGGACCCGGCGGAGCTGGACGAGGCGATCGCGCTCCTCGCCCCGGTGCCGTCGTATCACCCGTCCGCCGATGCGTGGGTGCAGACCGCGCGCGCGGTGCTCGCCCGCTTCCCCGACCCGGTCGACTCGCTCGGGGTCCCGACCTGGCACTACGGGCACGAGCCGCCCAACCTCTTCGCCACCGCGATCGCGAAGTACTTCCGCAACGCCCTGCGCGA
>Ga0182749_1000971_pt1 | contig 23660 bp, 23 predicted proteins | sample eDN3rd37CKraftMG_FD_128875 | JGI IMG/M metagenome (GOLD analysis project Ga0182749, IMG submission 128875) | Enriched Miracle-Growth compost microbial communities from Emeryville, California, USA - eDNA 3rd pass 37_C Kraft MG (version 2) (version 2) ...
GGCTCGTCGGTACCCGTCGTGGCTACGACCGTCGTCGACGGTGCAGCAGGAGCGACCGCATTTACAGCCGTACGCTCTTCCATCCCGCCCTGAGCTGCGCCCGCATAGCCGCCCGCAACGGAAACTTCCGCCTTTTGAATCGTCTGCATTGTTGTAAACCCCCGCACTTATCGAACTTTTTGACTTGCACCTCAAAGTCACCCAGACAAAGACCTACCGTCGCCCTCCGCCGCCGCGGGTGCGCAATGGGTCAAAATCCAGGTCTTCCGAAACGGGTGCCTAACCTTGCACCCAAGCAAGACCGGCCGCCTTCCAGCCGGCTACCTGCCCTCGATGGCGGCTGGCGTCGAGAGGCCCCTCGAAACCGTCCGCCACATTCCTGCATCGTCGATAGCCTGCGTTCGCCATGGCTTCAGCAGCCATGCGCGAGCGCGCGCCTGATCGGCAAATGAAGAACAACTCGCTGTCTTTATCAGCGCCCGCCGCATCGAGCGCTTTTGTCAGTCGTTCCGGAAAGCCCGCATCGATCTTGCTTTCAGGACCCGTCTGCCACTCAACCGTGAGCACCCGCTTGCCGATCTCGCTGAGATCAGGGAGGCCCACGAACGTCCACTCTGCTCGCGTCCGCACATCGATCAGAACTGAACCCGCATCCGTTTCGAGGTGTGCCCAGACCTCTTCCACAGGCACGTCCTCGATGTGGACGACTTCGAACGACTGCACCTTCGTCCTCCACTCACAGGCTGCGCCGAACGAAGCGCACTCAGAACAGCCTGCTCACACAACCAACGGCGACTAGAAAACAGCTCCTTCACTTCCCAAGCATGCGCCCAGAAAGGGACGTGAGCAACGACTTACGCTTCGATGAAACCAGGGACGCGGTACTGTACAAAACCTGGCGTTGATTGGCACCAAAACGCTGGATAAATCCGAGCGCCTCGACCTCAAGAACCGTAGCTCTTAACTGTGCGTTAAGCAAGCGCATCGGGCGCACGGATGCGCGGTTGCAGAGGCGTACGCAAGCGTGCCGAAGCAGTGGAAATCCTGTGAATACGATGCAGCTTCTGTGGATAGCGAGCTGAGCAAGTTCATGATTTGCAAGGCTCACGCGCACGCATCTACAGCGGAGGAAACTTGTCCTCGGCTACATCGCACAAATGTCATTTTCCACTTGTGCCAGTTGTGCGCGGCGTCATGCGCAAACGCTTGTCGCGAACGGCAGCGCTGCACACAAGCGTCGATGAATCCAATACTTATCCCTGTTTGCGACTCGTGCGCCGACGGTGGATCACGTGGCGTAACTGTTGCGAACATACCGCACCGCTTTTTGCCGCCCGGATAGCCCAACGGAGCGCGCGCAAATGCTCTGCCGGCGCGCATTTCTTCGCGCTCACATCGCGGTGGCCAAGCGCCGTCGGTGCGGTAGCGTGCAATCTGCGAGGGATGTCACATTGCGTTACGCTCTGTTGCGCACGCGGAGGAGAATTGCCGCTGCGCTCGCGCGGGCGCGTTGATTTCATTCAACGGCGCGCGCGCCGGTGCACGCTGACGCATATCGGCGCGGCGCATGCGCAGCGCACGTCGACACACGGAGAGCGAGCGCACTCTCCGTCGCGCAGATCAGATGGTCAGCGATGTTGTCATGCGGGCTGCGGCATCGACCAGGGGGACACCCACCAAGTCAACGCGCTTCACACATGGACACCGAAGGCACGCCTGCCGCGCGCCTGCGATCACGACGCATTGTGCGTCGCGGATCCATTGTGAGACGGGGTGATGTGAAGCTGTTCGCTGAGGCTCGATGTCTGCCCAGCCGGCACAATGGCGCGGCTGGCGTCAGCTCATCGCAGGTGCGCGGCAGACGCCGGCGCACACGCAAAGTTGGAGTGCCCCCACGAGGGGGGCATCGCTCCTCAGTTGGCCATCGCCTTCACGCGCGCGGTGAGGCGCGAAATCTTCCGGCTGGCAGTCTTCTTGTGGAGCACGCCTTTCTGCGCGGTGCGGGCAAGCACGGGCGAAGCGCCGCGCAGAGCAGTGGCGGCGGCTTCCTTGTCGCCCGACTTGATCGCGTCCTCGACCGAGCGCACGGCCGTGCGCGCACGGGACGTGCGGGCCTTGTTCACTTCCGTGCGGCGGATCGCTTGGCGCGCCGCCTTCTTTGCCGACTTGGTATTGGCCATATAGTCCTCGTTCCTCTCGATCACTCCGGCGTGCAATGTCGGCCGGAGCGCGGTTAATCCGGGCAGCTCGTCCCAAAACGCGTTAATCGCCCGGAGCGCGGGGCTACGAGCGGCATCAAGTGGCGATCCTATAGACGCGGCAAAGTGTAGGGTCAACGGCGCTTCGCGGGGCTAAGCCATGCGCAGGCTTGCCAGAAAGGCCTTACCAAGGCTCTCTTGGCGCTCGACGGCCGGTTTCGGGATATTCGGGGGGTGGGTGATGTCGTTTTGGCTATGGATCGTTGCTCTGGGCGCTGGAACGGCGGCCGTCTCCTGGGCGGCCCAGTGGGGGCAAGAGATGCATATGGCAGTTACCGCAGCGGTCTGCCTCGTCTTCACGGTTTTGGCGATTTTCGAGCGCTGGCGGCGGGTGAGCGCCGGGGGCGGCGAGGCGGCCGTCGCCAGCACCACATCCGGCGGCATGGCGCTGGTCTGGGCCTGGGCCGGCCTCAGCATGCTCTTCACCTATCAGCTCGTCCTGAGCTGGCACGAGTGGTGGCAGTATGTGCTCGCGGGCGTCGGCGTCGCGGCACTCTGCCTCGCCTTTGCATCGATGATGGCGAAGGATGCGGCGGCCGGACGCACCGATGAGACGCTGCTGAAGATCGCCCGCTACCTCACCATCGGCCAGCTCGCCGGCATGGTGATCGCCATGGCGGGGATGGTCATCGACAACAAGATGCCGCGCAACCCGGCCGAGCCCGACTGGGCCGCGAACGCGATCTTCTTCTTCGGCGCGGCCGCGCTTGCGCTTATCAGCGCTTACGCGCTTTGGGGACAGGCGCCACGGCGCGCCTCATAACTCTCACCAAAGGAACGCCGCATGCCCGGCACACACGCGAACCGAATGCTCGCCGCCGCCGCGATTGCAGGCATCGCCAGCATTCCAGTCGCGGTCGCAGCGGCGGGTCAGCGATCGGCGCCGCTGATGGCGCTCGCGGTCGGATTTTTTGCCGTGGCGATCATCATCGCCCTGCTCGGCACAAACCTCCCGCTGCAACGGAACGCTCGTGCCGATCTCGACAGCGCAGGGCGGGTGTGGGGCTGGGGCAATTCGCTGCTCGCAACGCTCGCCTACGGCTGGGGCGCCGCTGCGATGCTGGCGGTGTATGGCCTCAGCGCGCTGTCCTGGCGGCACTGGTGGCAGTACGGCGCCGGCATGATCCTGTTCGCGACGCTGGCTTATTTTTGCGCCCGCTACGCGCTTGGCGACCGCCACATGCAGCCGACACGGGCAGGACTCCGGATGCTCGCGGCGATGGCGTTCGCGCAGGCGGCATTCGTTATCGGCGGGCTCGCCTATCTGATCGGGTCGGGCGCACTCGACACGCCGAAAGACGACTGGGCCGCCAACCACATCTTTCTGACGGGCGGCATCATCCTAGCGCTCATCTCGACCGTCTCGCTGCTGACCTACGGGAAGCTCGCGGCACGGTCCGCGACGCCGGTGACGTGACGATCGCGGCTGCCTGAGGTCGACGGGCATCAGCGCTGACAGCGCGGGCAATAGAACGTCGAACGTCCGCCTTGCACGATGCGCTGCACCGTCCCGCCGCATCCCTTATGCAGACAGGGCTTACCCTCGCGGCCGTAGACGCAGAAGCGATGCTGGAACGAGCCGATCTGGCCGTCGGCATGGCGATAGTCGCGCATCGACGAACCACCGGCGCCAATCGCATCTTCGAGGACCTCTCGCACCGCGCGCACCAGCGCCTCGGCGCGCGCGTTCGGCTTACCCTTCGATGTGGCAATGGTGGCCGCGCCGCGGGTAGGGGATAGCCGCGCGCGGTACAATGCCTCGCAAACGTAGATGTTGCCGAGGCCCGCAATGATGCGCTGATCGGAGAGGAACGCCTTGAGGTCGGTGCGCTTTCCCTGCGCGCGGCGCGCAAGATAAGCGGCGTCAAGCTCCTCGCCCAGCGGCTCGACGCCGAGATGGCGCAGCAGCGGATGCGTTGCTTCCTCGCCGGGCGGAATGAGCACCATAAAGCCGAAGCGGCGCGGATCCTCGTAGCTGACGACGGGGCCGCCGCGCATGTGAAACACCACGTGCTCGTGCAGCCGGGGCTTCGCGCCGCCGCGCTCGCCGTTAACACTTTTGTGCACGGTGAAGCAGCCGGTCATGCCGAGATGCATCAGCAGCAGCTGCCCGTCCGACAGGTGCGCGAGCAGGTATTTGCCGCGGCGCTCGAGCCGCTCGACCTTGCGACCGGCGAGGCGGGCCGGAAAGCTCTCCGGCAAGGGAAAGCGCAAATCCGGGCGGCGTTGCTCCACGCGGGCGAACGCGCGGCCGACGAGCGCCGGCTCGAGGCCACGCCGCACGATCTCGACTTCGGGCAACTCGGGCATATCGGGCTTTTTCGTATGATTGGCCGCAGTCGGGGGAGCATAGCGCGCGGCCTCCGGCTTAGCTATGCTCGCCCCATGAGCGATGCATCTTCCTCCGATACCTCCAGGACGTTCGGCTTCCGCAGTGTGGAGGCCGACGAACGCCAGGGCCTCGTCAACCGCGTGTTTGCCACCGTGGCGGACCGCTACGACCTGATGAACGACCTGATGTCGGGCGGTCTGCACCGGCTCTGGAAGAACGATCTCATCGCGCAGCTCAACCCGCCAAAGGCGGATACGCCCTTCCGGCTGCTGGATGTCGCGGGCGGCACGGGTGACGTCTCGCTGCGTTATGCGCGGCAAAGTGGCGCCAGCTCTACAGCGGTCCTTTGCGACATCAGCCCGGAGATGATTGCCGTCGGCCGCCGGCGCGTCGCGGAGGCGGGTCTCGAGAGCCGTATCGAGTTCGTGGAAGGCAATGCCGAGGCGCTGCCGTTCGAGGACGGCTCCTTCGATGCGTATACGATCGCCTTCGGCATCCGCAACGTGACGCACATCGACCGTGCGCTCGCCGAAGCATTCCGCGTGCTGAAAATCGGCGGCCGCTTTCTGTGCCTAGAATTTTCCGAAGTGCAGGTGCCCATCCTCGACCGGATTTACGATTTCCATTCCTTCGAGGTCATTCCGCGCATTGGCCAATCGATTGCGGGGGACGCGGCGTCCTACCGCTATCTCGTGGAGAGCATCCGCAAGTTCCCCAACCAGGAGCGCTTCGCGGCGATGATTCGCACGGCGGGGTTTGCGCGCGTCACGCACCGCAATCTCACGGGCGGTGTCGCAGCCATCCACTCGGGCTGGAAGATCTGATCGCGCTGCACGCGCCGGCCTCAATTCACAGGCACCGGCAGGCTCGGCCACTGAGTTTCTCTGTGGATCAGCGACGTTGATCCAGTGAAAACACACCTATCCGGGGTGTGACAGGTCTCGTTTCCTGCCTACCGTCGTCAGCGACCGAGGGGCTTGGGGGCAGACGATGCAGTGGCTAGCTGAATATCCGATCGCGACTGCGTCTTCGGTGGTTTTCTATGCGTTCCTGGCTTTGCTGGCCTTCGCGCCGACGCGCGCGTTCCTCGCGCCGTACTTCGTGCACCCGGTTCCGCCGCACCAGAAATACCTGCAAGGCTTCGATACGATCCGCGGCTTTGCCGCGTGTCTCGTCGCGCTCGGCCATTGCTCGTGGGCGACGTATCCTGTTTTTGCAGAGTCGCAGAGGATCATCCCCATCATAGGCTTCGCCGTGAAGGCCGTGCCGATCTTTGCGGTTCTCAGCGGGTTTCTCATCTATCGCTCGGCACTGTCCATCGCCTCGCTCGCAGATCTGCGCGCCTACGTGGTGCGCCGCTTCTTCCGCATCTATCCGGTGTATCTCGCCGCGGTGCTCGCGTGCTTCGTCATCGGTCAATACGTCGCCAGCAACCAGCACACCGGCTTTGCATTCTTCATGGCCGACCTCTTCATGTTCAACGTGGTCAGCTGGCCAGCTTATGCGAACCCACCCGCCTGGAGCCTCTACATCGAGGTGGCGTTCTACGCCTTCATGCCGCTGGCTCTAATCACGGTTGGTCAGCGGCGGATGCTGCTTGTCGCTTCCCTCGCCATTGCAGCGATGGTGCTTGCCGACCATCCAAGCCGCGTGTTCGTGTTGTGGCGCTATTTCATGTTCGGGATCGTCGCATCGGAGCTTTCCCCGCGCATCACGCGTTGGGCGCCGGCGATTTTCGCGGCAGGCGTCATCATGCTTGCCGTCGATTTCCTCGGTCCCCGCGGAGACTGGGTTGCGATGCTCGGTATCGGACAGCCGCATCAGGACCATTCGACCATTGCGCTCGGCGTGTCCGTCGCCATGATCCTGATGTCGCTGCCGCATCTGCCGAAGATCGGCGCGATGCTCAATCTGCTGCCGTTACGGATTATCGGGGTTATTTCGTATAGCGTCTATCTCACGCACTTCTTCTACATTCGCGCGAGCTTCCCGCTCATCGACCGCTTCACGGAGGCCGGCACAAAGCCGGTTTACGAGACGCTTGCCGCCATGGCGCAGGCACCGTCGTGGTATCTGCCGTTCGTGTTCTTTCCCGGCATCCTCACCTGGGGCGCGGTGTGCTTCCTCCTCGTGGAAAAGCCGGGCATGCAGATCGGCCAGTATCTGCTGAAGCCTTCGCATCCGGTCGCGCGCAAAGAAGGCATCCGCCTACAGCCGGCCGAATAGCGCTGCCAATATCGTGACAACCGGCGGTCGCAACCTCGGGTTGATCGACCTCGTATCCCGAGCCGTCGCTGCGTCGGCTGCGGCTATCTCATTGCAGTCGACGCCGTTATGGTGCCCTCCCAATCAGACCTGCTCCGGGGGATTTGCGCGTGGGAATTAGCATTCTGAATGCTGCGATGATTTTGAACGAGCACAAGTACCGTCCGATCACGGGAACGGTGCTGACGATCGGCCGGCAGTCTGTCGGCCTCACCGCGGAAACAACCGACATCCTCCTGCAGCGGATGGGGGTGCCGAAGCGCGACGTCCAATATCAAGTTGACGAGCAAACCATAGGCGTTTCCCGCGCGCTGCCGTACATCACGCAGGAGTCGTTCTTCGCTGCCTTTACCGACGCGAAAGTCGCTTCACTCGACGTCAGCGCCTACGAGAATGCCGACGTCGTTTGCGATATGCAGGGCACGATCCCGGAGCAGTATCTCGGCTACGCGGATTTCATCTATAACGGCAGCTGCCTGGACAACATCTTCGATGCGGCAGCAGCGCTTCGGAACATGACGCTGCTGGCGAAGCCCGATGGCCGCATTTACAGCTTCGAGCAGGGCAACTCGCATCCAACGGCATATCTGAAATACTCAGCCGACTGGTTCATGGACTATTACGCGCTCAACGAATTCGCGGACTGCAAGACCTACGTCGCCAATTCGCCGAACACTCTGGGCACGCCGTTGATTCCGGGAACAGATGCGCAATCCTTCACGCTGCCGACGGCCAGTCCGCACGATCTCATCATCTACAATTACAATCCGTACGTCGTCCACGCGAGCGGCGATGGTTATGACTGCTCATCGGTGGAGCTGTTCTCGCGTTACGAGATCCATTGTATCGCGGAAAAGGCGGCATCCTCCACGCACGACCGCAATCCGATCCAGAAGCATTACCGTGTGGACCGATGGCATAATAAGGTTTGCCTGAAGAGCGCCCGAAGATTCCGGGATTCTCCGCGTCCAAACTTCTCTAACGATGTCGACTTCGATGTTGCGTCGATTCCGCGTATCGACAGTTCCGACTACCCGCAGCAGATGCGTTGCGTCGCCGTGTTCCCGTCGGGCTATCCGTCGGCCGATCAGTGAAGCAATTCTCAGCGTCGCGTCGCACTGGTGAGCGCGGAAAAAGATTGTTGCCGGTGGCGAGGCCCTGCGTCGCCACCGATACAGCCGCAGGCATTACGCCGCGCCACGCCGGGCGGCATCCGCGCCGTCGCAATATGCTCAGCTGTAAATGCCGCCGGAGCCGGTCGAGCCCGAAGCGCTGCCGGGGAAATAGTTCGCTCCGCCACCGTTGGTGAAGACCACGGAGTTATTGTCCGACAGGTAGCGCGCGCCGCTTGCCGAGCCGACATAGCTGTTGCTGTTGGCTTCGATCTTGCCCAGGCGTGAAGCCTGCGCGAATGCGGTGTCGATCGTCGGCGTTCCCGTCAATGTGATGGTTCTTCCCACGACCGTTATGTGCCCGCCCCACAGTGCCAGCATGTGCGCAGACGCCCTGCCGCTGATGGTGTAGTTGCCGATTGCCGTGATGCGCGCGTTGGCATCGGCGCGCATGTGATAGCCACCCGGCGGCACAGGGCCGAAGTCGATTCCCTTTGCTTCCACCGTGGCTGCATTCTCGACAAAAATGGCGTTGCCCGATGTCACCGTGGTCAAACGCATGTCACTCAACACCCACTGCGCCACGCCGGATCCAAAGAAGCAATTGTTGCCGGTCACCGAAATGATGGTGCCCAATCCGGCGCCTTCGATCGTCACCGTGCCCGCACCGGAGAGACGCTTCAGCCTGTTGGCTCCAGTGTATGTGCCGGTGCCCACGGAGATCGTCACATCGAAAACCGAAAGGTCTAGTCCGGCGACGGTGTCGATGGCCTTCTGGATGGTCGCAAATGCGCTGCCGGCGGAGAGACCGTTATTGCTGTCGCTGCCAGTGGTGCGGACATAGTAGGTGCGCGCGCCGGTGAGCGTGTCACGGCCACTGCCGCCGCCGCCGCCGAGGCTCGTATTGGGAAACGAGACGACGCCGGTGACGCGGTTGATGACAATGGCTTCTTTCCACGTCGCGCCATCGCCGCTCACCTTGAAATGGAAATCATCATCGCCCGCGAGGCCGAGCTCGGCACGTCCGGAAAAGCCCGTCTGATAGACGATGCTCGCCGTGTCGCCCGTGCCCGCCTTGTTGATCTTGAGGCGGTGATCGTCGCCATCGTGGCTCAGAAGCGTCGCGTCGGCCGCAACGGAGAGCCGGTTGGTGGCGTTGGCGTCCGCATTGATGCCCAATGTTTCGAAGCTGCCGTCCCCGCCTTCGCCACCACCGCCGCCGCCGCCCTCACCGGTGGTGAGCGCGATCCAGGCGGTACCGCTCCAGACAACGGCGACGTTCTCGTTGGCGACCCAGGCGATCCAGCCCTCCTGCGGGGCATAAAACATCCATGCGCCGTCCTGATAGGCCGCGATCTTTCCAGCATGGCCGGTCCAGGCGCCGGTCGGTCCCGCCGCGATGATGTATCGCGCGCCTTCGGCAGGCGCTGAGGGCGGGGTTGAAAGTCCGCGGTCGAGCACGCTGAGCTGCACGATAGCATCGAGCGCGCGGATGGCCTCGTTATGGGTGACGTGCTTCTGGGATTGAGCCGCCATGATGTACGGCAGGCTGAGATTGGGTGTCGCGTCCACGCGATCCTCGCAAGATCAGATTCGATGCGCGAGGATAGGCACGGCGGGAAGCGCCGGGGATAAGGCGAGCCCGTTTGCAGATGAGGTTAGAGGTCGGTGACCGCGCCACCGGCTGCCGCGCGGATGGCGTCGATGTTCGCGGCATAGGCTTCGCGCGTGCCGCCCTTGAACACGGCCGAGCCCGCAACGAGCACGTTTGCACCCGCAGCGGTGACGAGACCTGCCGTTTCCGGCGTGACGCCGCCATCGATCTCGATATCGATCGGGCGCGTGCCGACCATCGCCTTCACGCGGCGGATCTTCTCCACGACGGAAGGGATGAAGCTCTGGCCGCCGAAGCCGGGGTTCACCGTCATCAGCAGGACGAGGTCGATCCGGTCGAGCACGTACGCGATCGCGTCCTCGTGGGTCGCAGGGTTGAGCGCAACACCCGCCTTCTTGCCCAGCGACTTGATCGTCTGGAGCGTGCGGTCGAGATGGGGTCCGGCCTCGGGATGCACGGTGATGATGTCGGCGCCCGCATCGGCAAAGGCGGCGATAAAGGGATCGACGGGCGCGATCATCAGGTGCACGTCGAATACCTTATCCGAATGGGGGCGCAGCGCCTTGATGACGGGCGGGCCGAAAGTGATGTTGGGCACGAAGTGGCCATCCATCACGTCGAGGTGGATCCAGTCGGCGCCCGCCGCCTCGACGGTCTCGACTTCCTCGCGTAGCCGGCTGAAGTCGGCGGAAAGGATCGACGGCGCGATGGTCACGGGGCGGGGCATGGGCATTCCTCAACGGATCCTTCGACGTGCTCTGCGTCTTCGCTTGGCAGAGCAAAGCCATCCTATAGCGGCGCCGGTCCGTCGCGTCCCGCCGGGGGACGGCTGTGGCGCAAAAAAAGCTGCCGCCGGGGCATGGGGACTTAGGCCCGGCGCCGGCGCTCCACGAGCTTCAGGATGTGGGGCGTCAGGATGAGCTGCATCGCAAGGTCGAGCTTGGCGCCGGGAATGACGATGGAGTTCGCGCGCGACATGAAGCTGCCGGGGATCATCGACAGCAGATACTGGAAATCGATGCCGCGCGGATCGCGGAACCGAATAACCACCATCGACTCATCTTGCGTTGGAATCCAGCGGGCCACGAACGGGTTCGACGTATCCACCGTCGGCACGCGCTGGAAGTTGATATCGGTCTCGGTGAACTGCGGGCAGATATAATTCACGTAGTCCGGCATGCGCGTGAGGATGGCCTCGACCGCCTCGTCGTGGGAGTAACCGCGCGTGGACTTGTCGCGGATGAGCTTCTGAATCCACTCGAGGTTGATCACCGGCACGACGCCAATCTTCAAATCGGCGTGCTGGGCCACGTTGACCGACGGCGTTACGACAGCGCCATGCAGGCCCTCGTAGAAGAGGAGATCCGTGCCGCGGGGAAAGTCCTCCCACTCCGTGAAGGTGCCCACGGGGGCGCCGTGCAAGTCGGCCTCGTGCTGCTCGTGGATATAATGGCGTGTGCGTCCGCGCCCGGTCTCGCCGTAGGTGCGGAACACCTCCTCCAGCTCCGCCAGCAGATTGGCTTCCTCGCCGAAGTGGCTGAAGTGCATATTTCCGCGGGCCCGCTCCGCCACGATGGCCTGCTCCATCTCCACGCGCCCATAGCGGTGGAAGGCGTCACCCTCGATGAACGCCGCGCTGATGTGCTCGCGGCGAAAAATGTTCTCGAAGGTCTGGCGCACGGAAGTTGTGCCGGCACCCGAGGAGCCTGTGACCGAGATGATGGGATGCTTGGCTGACATGGCGGTGTGGAGACTGCCTTATAATTATTTATCAATTTAGAACCGCAGCAATCCCCGCCGGCTGAACAGCGGCGAACGCTCGCCGCGGATCTGCGACCCGTCGTGCAGGCGCACGACGTGTTCCACCTCCTTGCGCGAGCCTGCGATGAGCGGAACGCGCTGGTGCAGCGATGTGGGTTTCACTTCCAGCAGCCGCTCGCGTCCCGTGGACGCGGCGCCTCCCGCCTGCTCGGTCACCCACGCAAGCGGATTGGCCTCGTAGATGAGCCGCAGGCGGCCATCGCGGAAGCCACGCCGCTTATCGCCAGGGTAGAGGTAGATCCCGCCCCGCGAAAGGATGCGGTAGAAGTCAGCGACGGGCGACCCCGTCCAGCGCATGTTGAAATCGCGCCCGCGCGGACCTTCCTTGCCGCGGCGGCAGTCCTCGATGTAGGTGCGCACGGGATCGTCCCAGTGGCGCGTGTTGGAATCGTTCACCGCGTATTCGCTGGTGCGCAGCGGCACCTCGACCTTCGGATGCGTGAGCAGGAAAGTGCCGGTGCGCCGGTCGAGGGTGAACACCTGTGTTCCCGCGCCGACGGTCGAAACGAGCACCGTCTGCGGACCATAGAGGAAAAATCCGCCGGCGAGCTGATTGACGCCCCGCTGCAGAAACGCCGAAGGGTCATCGTTGTGCTCGAGCGCGGGGAGCACGGTGAAAATCGTCCCGATGGAAGCATTGGCATCGATGTTCGATGAGCCATCGAGCGGGTCGACCGCCACGAGCAAGGGCGCCTTTGCGTCGAGCAGCAGCGGAGCGTCCATCTCCTCGGACGCAACGGCTGCAACCGGGGCATTGCGGAGGACTTCGATGATCTTGTTGTTGGCGAGGAGATCGATCTCCTTCTGCTCGTCGACGTCGCCTCGCCGGCCGGTGAGGCGGCCGAGCGGTCCGGCGAGCGCGCCGAGATCCAGGAGTTCGGACAGCTCGACGGCAGCCGACGCCAGCGCACCCATCGTTGCAGCGACGGCTAGACGCGCCGGCCTGCTGGCCGCCCACCCGGCGAAATAAGCCGCAAGGGTTTGTGGCTGATCCATCCTGTTCGTTGCCCCCTCCACTTCGTCACGGCCGCCTCGGCGCCGATGGCGCCGGCCGCGCTCTGTTTCTATGGCATGCACGGTGCGGACGGGCGAGAGCGCGACAAGATTTTGCTTCTCCTCTCGTCGGTTGCCTGCGGGCGGGAAGGCCTGTCGCTGCGCGCTTGACCGCCATCCTGCAACCCATGATAGAATTCTGCCAACCTATGCACGTCGTCTCGGACTTTCGTTCCCCGTCGGGTCAGCAGACCGTGCGATATTGCTAACCGGCTGGCGTGCAACAAAAAGTCTGGCTCCCTCTCCTCACGATCATCGGCCGCGGGCGGCTGGCGGGCGTACTCGCCTGCACCGCGTGTCTCGGCCTGGTGGCGTTCGCCGGCCCGGTCTACATGCTGCTGGTGTACGAACGGGCGCTGCCGGCGCGGGACACCGGCGAGCTGTTGCGGCTCACAGTTGCCATGGGTCTGCTCTACGGGCTCGGGGCCGTTGCGGAGATCGCGCGCCAGCGCATTTTTGCCGGACGGGGCCGGGCGATCGACGATCTCGTCATCGAAGGTGCGGCCGGCGGGGGGCGTCCGGTGCCGGTCCGCGATCTCGACGGCGTCTATGGGTTCCTCGCCGGTCCCGTGCCGGCGGCTCTTTGCGACCTTCCATTTCTGCCCGTCTACCTCGCCGCGTTGTACCTGCTGCATCCCGCATTCGCTGCCGTGGGGGCGTTGGCGGCGGTGTCGATCGCGGGATGTCTGCTTGCGGCGGGGCGTGCCAGCCGGGCACCGGCGGAGCGTGCCAGCCGCTTCGACGTTCAACGCCGGACGCTCGAGGCTCACCTCGGTGGGCAACGTCCAGGCGAGAGGTCAGCCGGGCGAAGCCGGGCCTGGACCATCGTGCATCGGCGGCTGCGGGATGAGCAGGCTGCCGCTGCCCGCTCCATCGCGTCGGCGGGAGCCGTGGTGCGTGCCTTGCGCCCGGCATGGCAATCGGCAATGCTCGGTCTCGGCGCCTATCTGGTGATGGTCGGCGGGTGTGCGCCCGCCAGCATCCTCGTCGCCGCTATTCTGCTGCCGCGGGTGCTGGGACCGCTCGAGATCGCGCTCGGCCAATGGCGCACCATTCAAAGCGCCGGCGCAAGCGCGGAGAAACTGCGCGCCTTCATCGTACCCGGTCGAGCATTCGCGGCCCACGCCGGGCGCACCAGCGTGCCGGCCGTCCAGGCGGCGCTACGGGTGTCCGGCTCGAACGCCCGCGTGGCCACCACGGACGGGCACCCCGCTTCGGGCCCCAGGACAGTCCCTGCCGAATGAGCAGGGCGCGGCGAGCGCAGCACGATCAGACCTCGAACTCGTCGATGGTGGTAACAGCCTTCCGCAGCGCATCCGACCACGAGCTCGACAGGTGCTTAAAATATTCGTCGTTCTGGTTGATGCGCTTCTCGCGCCGGATCTCCAGGCTATCGCGCTCATAGAGCAGGATGTCGATCGGCATGCCTACCGACAGGTTCGAGCGCAGCGTCGAATCGAAGCTCAGGAGTATCAGCTTGGCGGCCTCGCCGAGCCGCATGCTGGGCTGCGCCACGCGATCCAGAATGGGCTTGCCGTACTTGTGCTCGCCGATTTGCAGGTAGGGCGTTTCGTCCGTCGCCTCGATGAAGTTGCCTTCCGGATAGATCTGGAAGAGCCGCGGACGTTCGGTGCCGATCTGCCCGCCGAATATGAAGGAGGCCGCGAAACCGGCCTTGGTCATCTCGAGCGCCGGTCCATCAATGGCGCGAATGCTCCGCACCGCATTCCCGACAAGGCGGGCCGCGCGATACATGGTCGGCACGGTGAAGAGGCTCAACGTGTCCGGATCGCCCTCTCCCGCGGCGAGCTGCTCGTTGAGCAGACTGATGACCGATTGCGTGATCGACAGGTTGCCCGCGGTCAGCAGCACGAGCACGCGGTCGCCGGGTTTGCACCAGGAGTTCAGCTTGCGGAACTGGCTGATGTTGTCGACGCCGGCGTTGGTGCGCGTGTCGGACGCGAACACCAGTCCGCGGTCGAGGTACATTGCGACGCAGTAGGTCATCTGCCAGCTCCCGTCAGCCAAGCCGCCACCGCGAGCTCTCCTGCGGTCACTGCTGCTGGGCACCGCTTTGCTGCTGGACTTCAACGGCGACGTCAAGGACCTCATCGCGGCCACCGCGACGATTGCCGGTGACCGGCGCCGCCGAGGCTGCGTCCAAACCGCACGCGAGCCGGATATAGCGCTCGGTCGGGCATAGCTGGTTGGCGGGATCGAAGCCGAGCCAGCCGAGACCGTCGATGAAGGCCTCGGCCCAGGCATGCTGGGCTTCGGAGGGGCGCGCCTCGCCGGTGGCGAAGTAGCCGCTCACGTAGCGGGCAGGGAACCCCATCAGGCGCGCGGCGGATATGAATACGTGGGCGTGGTCCTGACAGACGCCGCGCCCATCCTTCAAGGCTTCCGCCGCGCTGGTGTGGGCATCGGTGGCGCCCACCTCATAGCGCACCCGCTCACCGATGCGCTGCATCAGCGCATGCAGACGGTCGACCGGATCCATATCGGACAATCCGCCGGCGAGATCGCGGATGGCGTCGTCAGGTACCGTTTTCGATGTCTCGCGGCGGTAGATGCGCACGGGCGCGGTGTCGGCGAAGCCGCGTGCAAACCCTGCCTTGTCCTCGGTCTCGACCGTTCCGCGTGCGATGATCGTGATCTCGTCGTGCGGCTGTTGGAGCGAGACGAGATGCGATGCATTGCCGAACGCATCGCGGAAGCAGACGGCCGCTTCTATCCCCGGCATCTCCACGCTCCAGCTCACGACGCGCTGCCCCTCGAACGAAGGCGGCGTCAGCCGCAGCGTATGTATGCTGTAGAGCGCCGGCGTCGAATACGTGTAGCGCGTCACATGACCAATGGCGACGAGCACGTGGCGGGCCCTCCTCAGCCGTTGAAGTGATAGGCTTCGGCAACCTCGTTGCCGAGCCGGTTGTTGCGGGCGATGAAATCTCCGATGAACTCGTGCAGGCCGGATTGGAAGATCCGGTCGATGCTGCCGCCGGACAGGCGACCGCGCGTCGACGACGCGGTTTCGTGGCAACCCCATCGTGCGCCGTAGAGGCCGGCGAGATCATCGAGCGCCACGTTGATCTGATCATAACAGGCGCGCAGCGAGCGGGGCATCGCCTGGTTGAGGATGAGATATTCAGCGATGCGCCAGGGTTTATAGTTCTGCTTGTAGACCCAGCGGTAGCTCCGGTGCGCGGAGACGGAGCGCAGGATGGCGCCCCATTGCACGCTGTCGATACCGCCGCCGACCATCTCGATTTGCGGCAGCAGCACGTAATATTTCACGTCGAGAATGCGCGCGGTATTGTCGGCGCGTTCCAGGAATGTGCCGAGCTGGCTGAAGAAGAACGTGTCGTTGCGCAGAATGGTGTTGAGCAACGCACCACGGTAGAGCGCCGAGCGCGATCGCACCCAGTCGAGAATGCGCGGCAGCTCGCTCGCTGTCAGGCTCTTGGGATCGATACCCGAGAACTCGATCCACGCGCCGTTGAGGCTCTCCCACATGTCGCGCGTGAGCGAGGTGCGCTGTGCGCGCCCGTTCCGGCGCGCGGCCGCGAGGCACGACTTGACGCTCGAAGGGTTGGAGCCATCGAACAGCAGGTAGTTGATGGCGTCGCGGGTCGTCAGCGCTTCGTGTCCGGCGAAGTAGCCTTGCGCGCAGCCGGCGCTTGCGAGTGTCGAGCGCCATTCCTCATGGGCGCCCTCGGCATCGCGCGGCGATAGTACGATGCGGTAGCCCACCTCTATGAGGCGGGCCATGTTCTCGGCTCTCTCCACGTACCGCGCGAGCCAGTAAAGGTCGTTGGCCGTTCGCCCCAGCATCTATGCGCCACGCCGCTCCTTTTTTCGCCGCTGTCCGCTCAATCCTGCAAAACCCAGGTGTCCTTGGTGCCGCCGCCCTGACTGGAATTGACCACCAGCGATCCTGCGCGCAGCGCAACGCGCGTCAGTCCGCCGGCTGTAATGCGCACCTGATCGCCCATCAGCACAAAAGGACGCAGATCGAGGTGGCGCGGGGCCACGCCCGCCGCAACGAGCGTGGGGCACGTGGACAGCGCGAGCGTCGGCTGGGCGATATAGTTTGCAGGGTTCGCCATCAACTTGCGGCGGAACGCTTCGATCTCGGCACTCGAGGCGGTCGGGCCGACGAGCATGCCGTAGCCGCCCGAGCCGTGCACTTCCTTCACCACCAGCTCCGGCAAGTTCTCCAACACGTATCCGAGGTCGTCAGGCCTGCGGCAATTGTAGGTCGGCACGTTCTGGAGGATAGGCGCGCGGCCACTGTAAAATCTAATGATCTCGGGGATGTAGCTATAGATCGCCTTGTCGTCCGCGATGCCGCCGCCCGGCGCGTTGACGATAGTGACGCGTCCCGCGCGATAGGCATTGAAGAGGCCCGGAACGCCTAGAATGGAATCTGGACGGAACACCAGCGGGTCGAGAAAATCATCGTCGATACGGCGGTAGATCACGTCGACGCGCTGCAGGCCCTGCGTGGTCTTCATTTGCAGGTAGCCGTCAATGATCGTCAGGTCACGTCCCTCGACCAGCTCCACGCCCATCTGATCGGCGAGAAATGAGTGCTCGAAATAGGCGCTGTTGTATGGTCCCGGCGTCAGCAGCGCGATCGACGGCTCGGCATCAATCCCGCGCGGCGCAACGCTTTCCAGCGTCTTCAGCAGATTCTCAGGATAGTTCTCGACCGGCGCCACGCGGTTGCGGGCAAACAGATCGGGGAACATGTGCATCATCGTCTCGCGGTTCTCGAGCATGTAGGAGACGCCCGACGGCGTGCGCGTGTTGTCCTCCAGCACGAAGAAGTCGTTCTCGCCGGTGCGCACGATGTCGATGCCGATGATGTGGCTGTAGATGCCGAGCGGCGGATCGACTCCCATCATCTCCGGCACGAATGCCGAGTTGCAGACGATCAGCTCCTCGGGGACCTTGCCGGCCTTGATAATCTCCTGGCGGTGGTAGATGTCGAACATGAACGCATTGAGCGCGCGCACGCGCTGCTCGATGCCAGCCGTGAGGCGGCGCCATTCGGCGGCGGAGATGATACGGGGGATGATGTCGAAGGGGATCAGCCGCTCGTCGGCGTCGTCGCTCCCGTAGACCGCGAAGGTGATGCCCGTACGGCGGAACATCGTTTCAGCATCGGTGAGCTTTTGCTTCAGGTCGTCGAGCCGCTGCGTGCCGAGCCATTCCGCCACGGCATGGTAGGGCGCGCGCACGCCATCGCCCGCGCCGTTCATTTCATCGAAGGCCCTCGGCACAACCGGCCTTTGGATCGCTAAGCGCTCTTGCTGCAAGGTTCGCCTCGTTGACCACGCCGAGACGCATTCTGCCTCCTAACCACGCCCGTCGGGCGCCAAATCGTATTGAAAACACTGCCTGTTTTGCGAGCAGTTGCCTTGAAGTCCGGCAAACGAAAAAGGCCGGCCAACCGGGTTTCGCCCTGTTGGCCAGCCTTCGATGCGGCAGGTCGCTCGATGTGGGCTTTTAGAAAAGGCCCTCGATCTGACCTTCGGCGTTGAGGCGGATCGATTCGGCTGCCGGTACGCGCGGCAAACCGGGCATGGTCATGATCTCGCCGGTGATGACGACGACGAATTCGGCGCCCGCGGAGAGGCGCAGCTCGCGGATCGGCACGATGTGTCCGCTCGGCGCGCCGCGCTTGTTCGGGTCGGTGGAGAACGAATACTGCGTCTTCGCCATGCAGACGGGCAGGTTGCCGAAGCCGCCGGCTTCGAGATCCTTGAACGCGGTTTCGACCGATGCATCGCAGGCGATGTCAGCAGCGTGGTAGATCTCCGTCGCGATCGTACGGACCTTGTCGCGCAGCGGCATGTCGTCGGGATAGAGCGGACGGAAGGCCGCGCGGCCCTCGTCAATCAGGGCCACCATGTAACGCGCGAGGTCCTCGGTGCCGGCGCCGCCGTTGGCCCAATGGGTGCAGACGAACGCGCGCGAGCCGACGCTCTCTACGACCTTCTTCACCTCCTCGATCTCGGCATCGGTATCGGTGATGAAGCGGTTGATGGCCACGGCCACCGGCACACCGAACTTCGCCATGTTCTCGAGGTGGCGCTTGAGGTTCTCGCAGCCCTTGTTGACCGCCAGGACGTTCTCGTTCTTGAGGGCGTCCTTCGCCACGCCGCCGTGCATCTTGAGCGCGCGCACGGTGGCGACGACGACGGCCGCGTCGGGTTTCAGGCCGGCCTTACGGCACTTGATGTCGAAGAACTTCTCGGCGCCGAGGTCGGCACCGAAGCCCGCCTCGGTCACGACGTAGTCCGCCAGCTTCAGTGCGGTCTTGGTGGCGAGCACCGAGTTGCAGCCGTGGGCGATGTTCGCGAACGGGCCGCCGTGGATGAACGCAGGGTTGTTCTCCAGCGTCTGCACGAGGTTTGGCATCAGCGCGTCCTTGAGCAACACCGTCATCGCGCCCTCAGCCTTCAGCTCGCGGGCGCGGATCGGCGTCTTGTCACGCGTGTAGCCGACGATGATGTTGCCGAGGCGGCGCTCGAGGTCCTTGAGATCGAGCGCAAGGCAGAGGATCGCCATCACTTCCGATGCGACCGTGATGTCGAAGCCATCGGTGCGCGGGAAGCCGTTGGAAACGCCGCCGAGCGAATTGGTGATCTGCCGCAGCGCGCGGTCGTTCATGTCGAGCACGCGGCGCCAGGCGACGCGGCGGGTGTCGAAACCGAGGGTGTTGCCCCAGTAGATGTGATTGTCGATCAGCGCCGACAGCAGGTTATGGGCGGACGTGATGGCGTGGAAGTCGCCGGTGAAGTGGAGGTTGATGTCCTCCATCGGCACCACCTGGGCGTAGCCGCCGCCGGCTGCGCCACCCTTCATGCCGAACGACGGCCCGAGCGAGGGCTCGCGCAGGCACATCATCGCCTTCTTGCCGATGCGGTTGAGGCCATCGCCGAGACCCACGGTCGTCGTCGTCTTGCCCTCGCCGGCGGGGGTCGGGCTGATGGCGGTGACGAGGATCAGCTTGCCGTCCTTGGCGTCCTTCAGCTGATCGATGTACTGGGCACTGACCTTCGCCTTCGTGGTTCCATAGGGGATGAGCGCCTCGGCCGGGATGCCCACTTTGGCGCCCACCTCGCCGATGGGCTTCATCGTCGCTGCGCGGGCAATCTCAATGTCCGACTTGATCGTCACGGTTTCGCTCCTCCCAAAGGCGTTTTTTTAGCCCGTCGATGTGTCGCGCCACCGGCACGGGCAAAAAATCCCGGCGCCGATATTGTCGGTTCGAGGGCCGGGCGCAAGTCTCGACTGAGCGGTGAACCCCAATGCCGCACTGCATCGCGTCGAACCGTTAATTTCAGCGAAGGTGAATTCGCAGCCTTCACTAGAGCGGGTGGCTTTCCTTCGAAATCGCGACGGAGCTCTAGTCTTTTGATTAGACCAATGATTCGTCGCTCCGGCCGATAGGGGCCGAAGCGATCATGGGCTCTTGGATAAGCCCGATGATTCACGCTCCGGCCGATAGGGGCCGAAGCGATCATGGGCTCGGGCTGCGCAGTGCCAGCGGCACCTCGGTCGCATCGGTGCCGGGCAGCTGCGCGAGCGCACGGCGGCGCGCGAGCTTTGCCTCGCGGTGGGTGATGAAAACCGCCGCGACGAAAATCACGACGGCGCCCACCCAGGTCCAGCCGTCGATCAGCTCTCCGAAAACCAGATAGCCGACCAGCACCGAGAACGGCAGGCGGCTGAAATTGTACGTCATGGCGAGGGAGACGTCGGTGACGGCGAACCCACGCACCAGCGTCATATGCCCCAGCACCGCAAAGAGCCCGAGCACCGCCAAAGGCGGCCAGACCTCCAGCGGCGGCCAGGTCCAGACGAACAGCGCCGGGACCAGGGAAACGGGCGTCGAGACGAGGTTGGTGATGAAGACGATGCGATCGGCATCATCGGCCGCGGTGAGCTGCTTGATGAGCGGGCCGATCAGGCCCATCGACATGGCGGAAACGAGCGCCGCGACCTGGCCGAAGCCGAAATCTCCGCCGCCCGGCCGCAGCATGATCATGGCGCCGATGAACCCGGCGACGAGCGCGCCCCAGCGCTGCAGGCCGACGTGCTCACCCAGGAGGAAGATCGCGAACAGCGTGCCGAACAGGGGTGACAAAAAGCTGATCGCCGTGACCTCCGCAATCGGCAGCAATGCCAGGGCCTGGAAGTAGGTCAGCATGGAAATGAAGCTGACGGCGACGCGGAAGCCATAGAGTTTCGGCTGATCGGTGCGTACCAGCGACCAGCCGCGGCGGGCCAGCAGCGGCAGCATCCAGACGACGCAGAAGAAGTTCCGGAAGAACATCACCTGCAAGGGGTCCATGCCGGCGAGCGCAGCACTGCGCGCGGCCGCGGCGATCCCGACGAGAAAGGCCATCGAGGCGGTCACGAGCACGAAGGCCGCCAGCGGATGGCTGGTGCCGCCGGGCTTCCCGCTTGATCTCAGCGCCGCAGCGAGAGAACGCAGGCTGTCGCGCGATCTGGGGGACAATTGCACTCCGTTTCGGCCGCGCCGCTTGGCGGCCATCCTATCCGGGGCGGGCGGCGCGCAGGCCGCGGAGCGCATTCATGCCTCAGCTTTAGCTTTGTTGCTGCCTGACAAATTGCCCCGCGCGCGCGTTGTTATAGAGTGCGGACGAGGAGCGGCGCATGGGACATCATCACGGTCACGGGCCACAGGGTCATGGCCACAGCCACTTGCAGGATCTGTCGGCTGCCGACGGGACGCGCAACGAGCGCCGGCTGCTGTTCGCGGCCTGCCTCACCACGCTCACCATGGTGGCGGAGGGCGTCGGCGGCATCCTTTCCGGCTCGCTCGCGCTGCTGGCCGACGCCGGCCACATGCTCACCGATTCCGCCGCGCTCATCCTCGCCTATATGGCGGTGCGCGTTGCGCGCCGGCCCGCGGACTGGAGGCGCACGTTCGGGTTCGCCCGTTTCGAGGTGCTGGCCGCGTTCGCCAACGGCATCGCGCTCTTCTTCATCTCGGCGATGATCTGCTACGAGGCGATCGAGCGCATCTTTCAGCCCGTGGAGGTGCTGGGCGGGACGATGCTGATCATCGCGGCCATCGGCCTTGCGGTGAACGCGGTCACCCTCTTCGTGCTGCACAACGGCGGCGGCGCCAACCTCAACGTGCGCGCCGCTCTCCTGCACGTCATCGCGGACCTGCTGGGGTCAGTGGCGGCGATCGTCGCGGCGGTGATCATCCTCTATACCGGCTGGACGCCGATCGATCCGATCCTGTCGATCGTCATCACGCTGCTGATCCTGCGGAGCGCCTGGCTGATCACCAAGGAATCCGGGCACATTCTCCTGCAGGGCGCACCCAGCACCATCGATGTGCGCGAGGTGAGCCGGGATCTCGAGGCGATGATCCCGAATGTGCAGTCGATCCACCACGTGCACGCCTGGTCACTGAGCGAAAACCGCCACGTGATGACGCTCCACGCGCTCACCTGCGATGACGTGCCGCCGGAAAGTGTTGCAGCTGCCATCAAGCAACGACTCAAGCAGACGTTCGGCGTGGTGCACGCCACGGTGGAGGTGGAGCACCGGAGTTGCGCCGATGCCGCGCACGCCCAGGGCGGCGCGGAGCATTAGCGGCGCCGGAGGGTATCATCACCCATCGCAGCAACCGGATCAGGGTGTAGCAGCACCCCAAACATGCAGCCAATCTTGATTGTTTCCTTTAGGTTCATTGCTAACAAAGGGCGATGGCAGACGTGGTTGCACATTCGAAGCCGGGCGAGGCTCGCCCCCGGATCATGATCGCGGACAAGAGCCCGGTCGTGCGTTCGGGGTTGCGCGACTTCATCGCGCGCGATGGGCGTTTCGAAGTGCTGGAAGCGCACGCGACGGGCACGGCGTTCCTCGCCGCTGCGGAGAAACTTCCGCCCGATATCGGCGTGATCGGCTGGTCACTGTCCGACATCACGGGCGGCGAGATCCTCTCGGCGCTGAGACGACGCCATTCGCCGACCCGCATCATCGTCTACACCGGCGAGCCCGGAAAGGATGTGCTGCGCCAGGCCGTGCGCCTCGGTGCGTGGGGCTTCATTTCCAAGAGCGACGAGCCTGAATTGCTCGTCGACGCCATCGCCGCCGTTGCGCGCGGCCGCATGTCGCTGCCGTATGTCGATCTGCAGGCGCTCACGACGGATCCGTTCTCCGAGCTGACTTCTCGCGAGCGCGAACTGCTTACCGCACTCGCGAACGGATGGACCAACATGCAAATCGCGTCACGCATTGGAATCTCGCGCAATACCGTCAAATATCACCTCAAGAATCTCTACGATAAACTCGGTGTTTCCAATCGCGCGATGGCCGTTGCGCTGTACATGCAGACGACGATGGATCAACGGTAGTTGGTCCGCATTTTGATGCGCTGCACAATGCGCGTGCGATTTTGCGCATTGCGCTACGAATGCAATTCGCTAAGCTTTTTGCGGGTTAGGGGCGCGGTCGAAAACGCGCACAGGGCAGCGAAAATTGCTCGCACACAGCGCCGCGCAACGGGGGTAGCACCGGCTACCCACCCGCACAGCCGATCCGCTACCCGACTGCGCCCAGCGGCTGCCCGATAGGGTGTTGCGCAGGCGTCGGAGCAATTAGATGCTTGCGGCCAAGCCGTAAGCAAAAGCACCACGGCGCGGCGCCTTCAGGCGACGCGTGCAAATGCCGACGAAGCAAGAAACACAACAAGCACGCCGACACTGGGGAAACGCTTCATGCTTGCCACGCCGAAACCGTCCATTCCCGCTGCGGCATGTGCCATGCTGCGCACGGGCGGCGCGTCCGGCGTCTGCATGCGCGGCTTCGTATCCTTTTACCGCTGTTGCGTGCAGCACAATCCGATCCACGCGGGTTGATTCAACGTCTTGGAGCGGCGTCCGAAGTTTCGGCGCCGCTTCGTTTTTCGTAGGTCCGCGATTTCGCTCCAAGCTTCGGCCAAAAGCAAATCGCATTCGGTCAAGCAAAAGCCGCCAGGAGGAATACCCTAATATGAGCTATACTCTCTACCCACTCCGTCAGTCCCGTCTGCAGCGTTCCGAGCTCGCCGTTCCGGGTTCCAACCCGACGATGATCGAGAAGGCCATCGCCAGCGCCGCCGACTACGTATTCCTCGATTGTGAAGATGCCGTTGCGCCGCCGGACAAGGA
>Ga0182749_1000972_pt1 | contig 23634 bp, 22 predicted proteins | sample eDN3rd37CKraftMG_FD_128875 | JGI IMG/M metagenome (GOLD analysis project Ga0182749, IMG submission 128875) | Enriched Miracle-Growth compost microbial communities from Emeryville, California, USA - eDNA 3rd pass 37_C Kraft MG (version 2) (version 2) ...
GGCACGGTCGCGGTCATCCCCGGCTTCCAGGGCATGATGGAGGACGGGCGCATCTCGACCTTGGGCCGCGGCGGGTCCGACACGTCGGCGGTGGCGGTGGCGGCGGCGGTGAAGGCGGACCGCTGCGACATCTATACCGATGTGGACGGCGTCTATACCACCGACCCGCGCATCGTGGCCCGTGCGCGCAAGCTCGACCTCGTCACCTATGAGGAGATGCTGGAACTGGCCTCGGTCGGCGCCAAGGTGCTCCAGACCCGCTCGGTCGGTCTTGCCATGAAGGAAGGCGTGGTCGTCCAGGTGCTTTCCTCCTTCGATGATCCCACTCAGGAAGACCTCCCCGGCACGCTGATCGTGAGCGACGAGGAACTGGAGGCCAAGCTCAAGGAAACCAAGATGGAACGTCAGCTTATCACCGGCATCGCCCACGACAAGAATGAGGCGAAGATCATCGTAACCCGCGTGCCCGACAAGCCGGGCGCGGTGGCGCACATCTTCGGCCCGCTGGCCGATGCGGCGATCAACGTCGACATGATCATCCAGAACGACTCCAAGGACAATGAAGAGACGGACGTCACCTTCACCGTCCCGCGCGCGGACCTGGCCCGCAGCGTCGACATCCTGGAGGCGCGCAAGGAGGAAATCGGCTTCCGCCGCATCATCACAGACACGGAAGTCGCCAAGATCAGCGTCGTGGGCGTGGGTATGCGCAGTCATGCGGGCATCGCCGCGACCATGTTCAAGACGCTGGCCGACCGCGGCATCAATATCGAGGCGATTTCCACCAGCGAGATCAAGGTTTCGGTGCTGATCGACGAGGACGAGACGGAACTGGCGGTGCGCGTGCTGCACACGGCCTACGGCCTGGACGCGCCGGCGGCTTGAACCAAACGCTTTACACATGACGTCATTCCCGCGAAGGCGGGAATCCATCTCCGGGCCATGACGCCTGGGGATGGCTTTGGAGATGGATACCGCCTTCGCGGGGATGACGGGACTATTGAGATGACCAACGCCAAACTCGTTTCCCTGATGGCTCGCGGCACTGATTTCCTGGGCTGCGAAACGGCGATCCTGTGCGGGGCGATGAGCTGGGTGTCCGAACGCCATCTCGTCTCGGCCATTTCCAATGCGGGCGGTTTCGGCGTGATCGCCTGCGGCGCGATGACGCCCGACCTGCTCGACACGGAAATCGCGGCGAGCAAAGCGCTGACGGACAAGCCCTTCGGCGTCAATCTCATCACCATGCATCCCCAGCTTTTCGAGCTGATCGAGGTCTGTTCGAAGCATGATGTGGGGCATGTCGTGCTGGCTGGCGGCCTGCCGCCCAAGGGCAGCATCGCGGCGATCAAGGCCAGAGGCGCGAAGCTGCTCTGCTTTGCTCCCGCGCTTAGCCTGGCGAAGAAGCTCGCGCGGTCGGGCGTCGACGCGCTCATCATCGAGGGGATGGAGGCGGGCGGCCATATCGGTCCCGTCGCGACCAGCGTGCTGGCGCAGGAGATATTGCCGGAAATGTCGCCCCAGCTTCCCGTCTTCGTCGCGGGTGGCATTGGCCGGGGCGAAGCGATCGCGGGCTATCTGGAAATGGGGGCGGCGGGCGTGCAGCTTGGCACCCGCTTCGCCTGCGCCGCCGAAAGCATCGCCCATCCCGCGTTCAAGAAGGCGTTCTTCCGCGCGTCGGCCCGAGACGCCATCGCCAGCGTCCAGATCGACCCGCGCCTGCCGGTCATCCCCGTCCGCGCGCTCAAGAATATGGGCACCGAAGCTTTCACCGCCAAGCAGCGCGAAGTCGCCAACCTGCTGGACAGCGGCGCGGTCGACATGAACGAGGCGCAGTTGCAGATCGAGCATTATTGGGCGGGGGCGCTCCGCCGCGCGGTGATCGACGGCGATGTGGAGGGCGGATCGCTGATGGCGGGCCAGTCTGTCGGCATGGTGAGCAAGGAAGAACCGGTCGCCGAGATCATCGCCCAACTGATGGCCGAAGCCGCGTCCGCGCTCGAACGCCGCGCGGCCTGAGAGCACCGGGATCGGATGGCGGTTTTGGGTGAAAGATGGGCGGTCCGCTTTTCCTCCTTCCTTTCGCCCTGGGTAGCCGCTGAGCCTGTCGAAGTGGCGTATCGAAGGATCTTCCCGCGCAGACCCTTCGATACGGGGCTTCGGCTTCGCTCAGCCCTACCCAGGGGAACGGATGAGGGGGAGTCCGCAACTGGCCGAAACCGGCTGTCGCACGACTTTGAGCTTGCGGCGCCTGTCATCGCCAAGCCGAAACCCGCCGAACCGAATCCCTTTCTGGACGAAGCGAGTCCGGTGCAGTCGTCAGGAACCCCCGCTTTTGGCATGAGTTTCTGCTGTCCGGATAATATATGGAAAAAGGGGATACAGGTGCCGCCGCGTACCGCATTTCGTCGCTTCCGTTCAGTGGCGTCCATAACGACGCTCGCGCTGATCGCGGGTTGCTCCACGCCGAAGAAGGAGGTCGTGGCCCCGCCGCCGGTCATTGAAACCATAAGGCCCGTTCCGCCCATGGGCGCGGTGGAGGGCATGAGCGTTCCGGATGTCGGCGCGGACGGGAAGCGGCTGACGCCCAATCGCGGCGTCACGTCGAACACGGCACTGTGGCATGTCCGCATGGCGCTGAACGTCGCCGCGCTGTCCTGTCATGAAGCGGGCGATCTGGCGCGGCTGCAATATAATCAGATGCTGCATGTCCATAAGGCGGTCCTGAGCGCGGCGAACGCCGCCGTCGACCGGAACTACCAGTTCGAATATGGCAGTACCGGGATCGCCCGGCGCGAACAGCTCAACACCGTCGTCTATAATTTCTTCTCGCTGCCGCCGGTGCAGCCGACCTTCTGCAAGGCTGCCATAGAGGTCGGGGCGAAGATGCTGTCGATGCCTTCCGCTTCGCTGCTGGCCTATGCGCCCGAAGCGCTGACGGCATTGGAAAAGCCGTTCCAGGATTTTTACGAAGCCTATGCCGACTATCTGCGGCGACTGGCGGAATGGCAGGCCCGCTTTGGCGCGAGCGTGACGGTGGTCGTGTCGCCCACTCCCCTGCCGTCTCCGCCGGTGCCGCCGGGCGAAGCGCCGCCACCGGGTTTCAAGCCGAGCCTGCCCGCAGCGCCGCAGTCCGCGCCAGTGATGCAACCCGCTCCAGCGCCGCCTGTCGCGACGCCGCCTGTGCCCGTCGTGCCGACGCTGCCGCCCGCGCAGCGCTGACCTTGCCTGTCGGGAGCGCGCCAACTATCTGGGCGGCAAGCGAGGCCACGTCCTCCCCCGCCTGATGCGGGCATAAGTCCGGGACGGCCCGGCTCTCTTTGCGAAAGGGGGCCGCATGGCCTGGATCTATCTGATTATCGCCGGTCTGCTGGAAATCGTGTGGGCATTCGCGATGAAGCAGTCGCAGGGCTTTTCACGCCTGACGCCCACGATCGTCACCCTGGTCGCGATGATCGGCAGCTTCGCGCTGCTTTCATTGTCGATGCGGAGCCTGCCGCTGGGCACGGCCTATACGATCTGGACCGGCATCGGCGCGGTCGGCGCGTTTCTGGCTGGCGTCGTCTTCCTGGGGGAGGGAGCCTCAGCGATGCGCCTGCTGGCCGCCGCGCTGATCCTTGGCGGTCTGCTGCTCATGAAGCTGTCGTCTCCGGCATGACCGTGGAGGGTGCCTTGGGCGGCAGGGGGAACAGCCGCACGAAGCGTTCGGCCAGCGCCCGGTCACCCTCGACCGTCAGCGCTCCCGCCACATCCTCGAACCGCGCTCCGCCATAGACGATGGCGGCGAGCGCATTCTGGTCGCCCGAAAAGATCGCGTCCGCGCCATCCGCCTCGCCCCGGTCGACGGTGAAATCGCCATCCCTTAACGTCGCGCGGAACGTCTCCTCGCCAAAGCGCATCCCGATGGTGGCGTCCATGTCGCCGATCCGGCTGCGGTCGATCATCGTGCGCATCGACAGGATCACCGACACATTGCTCATAGGCTGGCCTGGCTGCATCGTGGGGGAGCGACAGGCCCAGCGGCCCAGCACCTGGAACAATATTTCCGACTCGCGGCCCCATTCGGTCAGCTCGTAAATCTGGCTGGCGGCGGGCGGGGGCAGGCGGCGGCGGATCAATATGCTGGCCGCCTCCAGCTCCTCCAGCCGCTGCGTCAGCACATTGGCGCTGATTCCGGGCAGGCTGGCGCGCAGATCGGTAAAGCGCTTCGGCCCCAGCATCAATTCCCGCATGATGGGCATGGCCCAGCGATCCCCGATGATGTCGAGCGCATGGGCAACCGCGCATCCATCCAGATAGGCTCGTTTCTTCACCGTTTGAGAGTCCATAGTTATCTTTTATAACTTAACTGTTGTATAAAATAAGTGATCGGTGCACAAAATTCAAGTCGGCGATTCGCCCGCTCCAATCCGATGCGATGCCGGACCAGATAATCCCAAGGAGATGTGTGATGTCGAATGCCCCTGCTCCGAAGATGATTTTCGTGAACCTGCCTGTGAAGGATCTGCCTGCCTCGATAGCCTTTTATGAGGCGGTCGGCGCGCTGCGGAACAATGATTTCGCCGATGACAGCGCGCAGATGATAAGCTTTTCCGACACGATCCACGCCATGCTGCTGACGCATGAGCGGTTCAGCGGTTTCACCCCGCGCCGGATTCCCGATGCCCATGAAACCGCGCAGGTGCTGCTGGCGCTTAGCGAAGTGGGTCGTGCGGATGTCGACGCGACCGTGGAAAAGGCGCTGGCGGCGGGCGGGACGGAGCCTAATCCCAAACAGGATCATGGTTTCATGTATGGCCGCAATTTCGCGGATCTCGATGGCCATATCTGGGAAGTGATGTGGATGGATGTGGAGGCGGCTTTGACCGCCGGACAGGGGGAGCCTGCGGCTGCCTGAAAATCCGGACCGGGACATTAGGAGAGCGATCATGAGCTATATGGACGGTTTCGTGGTGCCTGTGCCCAAGGGCAAGAAGCAGGCTTACAAGGACGCGGCCGCCTACGCCGCGCCGATCTTCATCGAACATGGCGCGATCCGCGTGGTCGAATGCTGGGGCGATGACATCAAGGAAGGGAAGATCAACGATTTCCGCACCTGCGTCATCGCAGAGGAGGACGAGGAAGTCGTCTTTTCCTGGATCGAATGGCCGTCGAAGGATGTCCGCGACGCGGGCATGGCCAAGGTGATGGCCGATGAACGCATGAAGCCGCAGGAAGGGCAGGGCATGCCCTTTTCCGGCGCGCGGATGGTTTACGGCGGCTTTTCGGTGCTGCTGGACGAGCGCGCCTGAACGGCCGGCAATCAGGGAGACGGACGATGACCGATCTGACTGGCAAATTCTTCTGGTATGAACTGATGACCAGCGATCCGCAGGCGGCCCTTGCCTTTTACGGCAACGTGGTCGGGTGGAGCGCGCAGGCGTTCGAAGGCGGCGATCACAACTATCATGTGATTTCGGGCAGCGCCGGGCCGCTGGGCGGGATCATGGCGATCCCGGCGGAGGCCGGGGCGTGCGGCATGAGTCCCTGGTGGGGCGGTTATATCGGGTCGGCGGACGTCGATGCCGATGTGAAACGCCTTTCCGCAGCGGGCGCCAGGGTGCAACGCGCGCCGGAAGATATTCCGGGCGTGGGACGCTTTGCGGTGATGGGCGATCCGGGCGGCGCGACCTTCCTGCTGCTCAACGGCTCCAGCTCCGAAGGGATGGACGCCGCTTCGCCCATGGCGAAGGGCCATGTCGGCTGGCATGAACTCTATTCCGGCGATTTCGACGCAGACCTTGCCTTTTACACATCGCAATTCGGTTGGGGGAAAGGCGACGCCATGGATATAGGGGAGATGGGCAGCTACCAGCTTTTTTCCCTGAGCGGCGGCACGGATTTCAACAGCATGTCGGGCGGCATGATGAAGAAGCCCGCCGAAATGCCGCAGCCGCTCTGGCTGTTCTATTTCGTGGTGGGCGACATCGATGCGGCGGTGAACAAGGTGAAAGCGGGCGGCGGGACCGTGCTCAACGGCCCGATGGAGGTTCCCGGCGGCGCATGGATCATCCAGGCGACCGACCCGCAGGGCGCGATGTTCGCGCTGGTCGGCATGCGCTCAAGCTGAAGGAGAGGCGTCATGTCGAAGATTTCCCCCTGCCTGTGGTTCGACGGACAGGCCGAGGAGGCGGCGCGCTTCTACGTTTCCGTTTTTGGCGGATCGGTGGACGGCATCAGCACCTATCCGCCTGGCACGTCTTCTCCGTCCCCGTTCAAGGAGGGGGATGTGCTGGTGGCGGAGTTCACCCTGTTCGGTCAGAGCTACCAGGCGCTGAACGGGGGCCCGCATTTCGCCTTCAACGAAGCGGTGTCGCTGTCTGTATCCTGCAAGGATCAGGCGGAAGTGGACCGCTGGCATGACGCGCTGACAGCCGACGGCGGGGAGCCGGGGCCGTGCGGCTGGCTCAAGGACAAATATGGCCTGTCATGGCAGATAGTGCCCGAAGAGATACTCGCCCTGCAAAAGAGCGGCGACGCGCAGGCGGTCGGCCGGATGATGAGCGCGCTCATGACCATGGGCAAGCTGGATATCGCCGCGCTGAAAGCGGCTTTCGAGGGGGAAACAGTATGAGCGGCACGGAATTTGAGTTGTCGGTAACGCGCCATATCGACGCGCCTCGCGAGATCGCATGGAAAGTGTGGACCGACCTCAAGGACGAATGGTTCTGCCCCAAGCCCTGGCGGGCCGAGGTGATCGAGGAGGATCTGCGCCCCGGCGGCCGCAGCGCAGTCCGTATGTATGGTCCCGATGGCGAGGACACGGGTCCGATGGAGGGCATTTTCCTGGAGGTGGTGCCGCGTGAGCGCGTCGTTTCTACCGACGCCTATGCCGTTGGCTGGGTGCCGCAGCCTCCCTTCATGACTGCGGTGTGGAGCTTCGCCGATGAAGGGGAGGGCACGCGCTTCACTGCGGCAGCGCGCCATTGGGACGCGGAAACGCTTGAAAAGCATCTGGAAATGGGCTTCGACCCCGGCTGGGACCAGATGGCGGATCAGTTCAAGGCGCTTTGTGAAACGTCCGCCGCCAGCGCCTGACGAGACGGCGGGTCGGCGGCGGCTGCGGGCTTTATCGGTTTCGATACGAAATCGCATTGGACGCGGCCTGTTGATCTGATAGCGCATGGACATGCCCAGCACGCCAGCCGCCGCCGCCCGCCTGATCCTCACCAGCTTGCAGGAGGTCATGGCGGCGCGAACGAGCGCGCAGGCCAAGCTCAACAAGGTGGTCGACATCATCGGCCAGTCGCTGTCGAGCGAAGTGTGCTCCATCTACCTCGTGCGTGAAGGCGTGCTCGAACTCTTCGCCACGCGCGGCCTTAAGCAGGAAGCGGTCCATGTCACCCGCATGGCGATGGGGGAGGGGCTGGTCGGCCTGATCGCCACCAATGTCGAAACGCTGAACCTGGATGAGGCGGCGTCGCATCCCGATTATGCCTATCGCCCCGAAACGGGCGAGGAATTGTTCCACAGCTTCGCGGGTGTGCCCATCGTCCGGCGGGAGCGGGCCATCGGCGTGCTCTGCGTGCAGCATGTCGAGCCGCGCCGTTATGAAGAAGTGGAGATAGAGGCGCTCCAGACCGTCGCCATGGTGCTGGCCGAACTGATCGCCAATGCCGAACTGGCCGATGACGGCCCCGTCGACCAGCGCGAGCAGGAAACCGGCACCGTCGTCCTCCATGGCCTGCAACTGGTGATGGGCATGGCGCGCGGCCATGCGGTCTTCCATCAGCCCCGCGTCCATATCGAACACACTGTCGCGGAGGATGTGGAGGCGGAGCGCCAGCGCCTCCTCTCCGCCTTCGCGAAGATGCGCGAGCAGGTCGACCGCATGACCGGATCGATCGATTTCGGCATGGAGGGCGAGCATCAGGAGGTTCTCGAAACCTACAAGATGTTCGCCTATGACGAAGGCTGGATCCGCCGCATCAACGAAGCCATCGACAGCGGCCTGACCGCCGAAGCCGCTATCGAGCGGGTGCAGCAGCGCACGCGGATGCGGATGCGCCAGATCGACGATCCGTTGTTGCAGGACCGGATGCACGATCTGGAGGATCTGTCCAACCGCCTGCTGCGCACCGTGTCGGGGCAGCTTGGCACGGCGGCGCAGCTTGGCTTGCGGCAGGACGCGATCCTGATCGCCCGCAACCTTGGCCCCGCCGAGCTGCTGGAATATGACCGGCGGCGGCTCAAAGGCGTGATCCTGGAGGAAGGATCGCTGACCGCCCATGTCACCATCGTCGCGCGCGCCATGGGCGTGCCGGTGCTGGGCCGCGTGCGCGACATTCGGCACCAGGTGAACGAAGGCGACCTGCTCCTTATGGATGTGGGCGCCAATTCGCTGCTCATCCGCCCGACCGCCGACATGGACGAGGCGTTCGAGAACAAGCTGCACATCACGCAGAAGCGCCGCGCCGAATTTGCCGCCATGCGCGATCTGCCGTCCGTCACGCAGGACGGGGCGCGGATCGAGCTGATGGTCAATGCGGGTTTGCGCGATGACGCGCAGGCGCTCGACGTCGTGGGCGCGGACGGCATCGGCCTGTTTCGCACCGAATTTCAGTTCCTGGTGTCCTCCACCCTGCCGCAGCGGGAAAAGCAGCAGCGGCTCTACAAGGACGTTCTGGACGCGGCGGGCGACCGGCCCGTCATCTTTCGCACCGTCGATATCGGCGGCGACAAGGCGCTGCCCTACATGCAGCGCGAGAATGAGGAGTTGGAGGACAATCCGGCGATGGGCTGGCGCGCCCTGCGGCTGGCGCTGGACCGCGATGCGCTGATGAAGGCGCAGGCCCGCGCCCTGCTGGAGGCGGCGGCGGGCAAGGTGCTGCACATCATGTTCCCGATGGTGTCGGAACCCTGGGAATATGAGGAAGCCCGAGCCCTGGTGGAACATCAGCGCGAATGGCTGGTGAAGCAGCGCAAGAAGGTGCCGATCGCGGTCAAATATGGCGCCATGCTGGAAGTGCCCGCGCTGGCCGAGGTGCTGGACATTCTGTTGCCGCGCGTCGATTTCCTGTCCATCGGCACCAATGACCTGACGCAGTTCCTGTTCGCGGCGGATCGCGCGCATCCGCGTCTGGCGGAGCGTTACGACTGGCTCAGCATCGCCATTGTCCGCTTCCTCGACCGGGTCGTGCGGGCCTGCGAAGCGCATAAGGTGCCGGTCGGCGTGTGCGGCGAAATGGGCGGTCGAACGCTGGAGGCGATGGCCCTGATCGGCCTGGGCGTGCGGCGATTGTCGATCACCCCGGCCTCGGTCGGGCCGGTGAAAGCGATGATCCGGTCCGTAGACGTCACGGCTTTGCAGGTGTTCATGCGCGACATGCTGGATGGCCGCGTCGTCGATATCCGGGGCAGCCTCATCCAATGGGCGGCGGACAAGGGCGTCGAACTGAGTTGAAGCATATTTCCCGGCGTTGACAATCCCCGTCCCACAATGAGACAAGGCGACCCATCCCAGGGGTCGCGGAGCAACATGGCAGAAGAACCGGAAATCGAAACCGGCGCGGTCGACGCGCAGGATAGCCAGCCCTCCACCCCCGGCGCCAGGCTGCGCGCCGCGCGGGAAGCGCGGGGGCTTTCGATCCAGGATGTGGCGACCCGCACGCGAATCGCGCAGCGCCAGCTCGAAGCCATTGAAAAGGATGATTATACCGCGCTGCCTGGCATCCCCTATGCCGTGGGCTTCGCGCGCGCTTATGCCCGCGCGGTGGACATGGACGAAGTGGCGATCGCCGCCGAGGTGCGCGATGCCGTCCATAATTCCGAACTGGGCGCAAACCGCTATGAAGTGTTTGAACCGGCCGATCCGGCCCGTGTGCCGTCCCGCGCGCTGGCGTGGACGGCGGCCGCCATCGCCATCGTCGTGATTGCCGGCTTTGCGCTCTGGCGTTCGCAGTTGCTGACGCCGCCCACGACCGAGGAAATCGCCCAGCAGGAGGACGCCGCGCCGGCGGCGCTGCAGCGCCCCGTCAACGCCGCACCTGTTTCTTCCGCCGATCAGCCGGTGATCTTCACGGCGAACGACGATGTCTGGCTGCGTATCTATGACGAAGCGGGCGAGCGGCTGAAGGACGGGCTGATGAAAAAGGGTGAGAGCTTCACCCTGCCCGCCAACGCCCGCAACCCGATGATCCTGACGGGACGGCCGCAGGCGCTGGATGTCACGGTGGGCGGAAAGCCGGTTCCGCCGCTGGGCGCTGCCGACCGCACCATCGCCGATGTGCCGGTCGGGGCGGAGGCGCTGCTGTCGCGCGCCACGCCCGCCGGTCAGGCAGTGTCGCCATCGGCAGCTGCGCCCGCACAGCGTCCGGCTGCGGCTTTACCCTCCGGGGACGGGAGCGCTGCCGCCGCATCGCGGCCTGCCGCGCCGCCGGCGGAAGGAGCGCCCGCCAACTAGCCGGGGGCTGGGCTGCGGGATGAAAGTCGCGCTTTACGGCGCGGAATATCGCCTTATGGTTAAGGCGAAGGATTCAGTCGGGGATAATCATGCGTCACGCCTTTCTTGCGCCCTCCGCAATGGCTTTGGGGGTGTCGGCTTCTTTGCTATTCGCCATGCCGGCCGTCGGCCAGACAGTGCCGCTCGACACGCGGGTCGACCGGATCGAAAAGGAATTGCGCGCCGTGCAGCGCAAGGTCTTTCCCGCCGGCACGCCGGTGGAGCCGGAAATCACGCGGCCTGCCACCACCACGCCCCCGCCCGGAAGCCCATCCTCCGCCCCGATCGCGGATCTGACCGCGCGAGTGGGCGCGCTGGAATCGCAGCTTGCTTCGATTACGGGGCAGGTTGAGGAGAACAGCTACAAGCTCAAACAGCTTGAGGACGCCTTCAACAAATATAAGGCGGAGCAGGGCAGCGCCGTTGTGTCCTCCACCCCTCCGGCAGTCAGGCCCACCGCGTCCGCACCCTCGACCGGTGCGGCGCCCTCGCCCCGGACCGCCGCACCGGCTGAGGCGAACGATGCGCGCAAGACGGCGGTTGCAGCCATCGAACGGCCCGATACGGGAGATTCGGCGGGCGATGCCTATACTTATGGTTTCCGCCTGTGGGACGCCAAATTCTATCCCGAAGCGCAGACGCAGCTGAAGGCCACGGTGGAGAAATATGGCGACAGTTCCGTCGGCAGCCGCGCGCAGAACCTGCTGGGCCGCGCCTATCTGGACGACGGCAAGCCAGCGCTCGCGTCGGTCGCCTTCTACGAAAACTACCAGAAGCGCCCACGCGGCGAGCGCGCGCCCGACAGCCTCACCTATCTGGGCGAAGCGCTGATCCAGCTCAAGAAGCCCGCCGACGCCTGCAAGGTCTATGCGGAACTGGAGCAGGTCTATGGCGCGAGCCTGTCGGCGGGCCTGCGCGGCATGATGGAAAAGGGCCGCGTCAGGGCCAAATGTAGCTGACAGGCATGAAGGAAACGGCCGCGCTGAAGGCGCATCTGCGCGATGCGGTCGAAGGGCTGGCCGGGGATGGAGCCGGGCAGGCGCGTTTTGGAATCGCGGTGTCGGGCGGGCCGGACAGCATGGCGCTGCTCTTCCTTGCCGTCCGCGCCTTTCCGGGCCGGGTGGAGGCCGCGACCGTTGATCATGGCCTTCGGCCGGAATCGGCGGCGGAGGCGCGCATGGTCGCTGCATGGTGCGCCGCCCACGGCATCGCCCATGCCGTCCTGCATCCCGCCGCCCCGCGCACCGGCAATCTGCACGATTGGGCGCGCGCTGAGCGCTATGCGCGGCTGGAGGCGTGGCGCGAGGAGCGCGGGCTGGACTGGATCTTCACCGCGCATCATGCCGACGACCAGCTCGAAACCATGCTCATGCGCCTTAACCGTGGCGCGGGCGTCAGCGGCCTCGCGGGGATCAGGCCGCGCGCCGGGCATGTGCTGCGTCCGCTGCTCAACGTCAGGAAGGCGCGGCTTCAGGCGCTCGCAGACATAGAAGCGCTGCCGCATGTGCAGGACCCTTCCAACGCCGATCCCCGCTTCGACCGTTCCGTCCTGCGAAGCGCTCTGGCGGATGCGGACTGGCTGGACCCCCAGGCGGCGGTGCGCAGCGCATCGGCCCTGGCGGAGGTCGAGCAGGCGCTGCAATGGACCGTCGACCGACTGGCGGCGCGCCATCTGCGGAGGGAAGGGGAAGGCTGGCGTCTGGATCGCACCGACTTCCCCCGCGAATTGCAGCGCCGCCTGCTGCTTACCATGTGGGCGCTGGCCACGGGAAGCGCGCGCCCGCCCAGAGGCGATTCGGTGGATCGCGCCATCGCCATGGCCGCGACGGGCCAAAAGGCGAGTCTGGGCGACTGGCTACTCGTCGGCGGCTCTGGATGGTCCCTCCTTCCGGCGCCGCCGCGCCGATAGGGAACAAAGTTCCACGGATCGGCGCGTCTCTTCCACGCTTCATCCCTTTGGTGCGGTGCAACGATCTTTTCTTAATGGCCGCCATGGTTAATCCCGCCGGCTTCACGAGGAGGATTATCGGACATGATGGAATTCGCGGCGCTGACTTACGGCTTGTTGGCCAGCGTCATTCTTTCGGCGGCGCAACGCAACCGGAAATTGGCGCGTCCTCATCCGCCGCTGCTGCTTTATCTGGGCTATCTGCTCTGCGGCGTGTCAGCGGGCATCGCGCTGGTGCTGGCCTATGTCGCGCTCACCCTGATCGCGGGAGGCTGACGCGCGGGAAGCTTGCGGCTTCCTTTTCCGATCTGCTTGCGATTTTGCCCGCGCGCCCTATCTTGCGAAGGGAAAGTGAGTATCGATGAACGACGATAAAGACCCGCAGGGCAATCCCTGGATCAAGAGCGCGATGATTTGGGCGGGGGTGATCATCGCCCTGCTGCTTTTCGTCTCGATGTTCGACAGCCGCACGGCATCGACCGCAGGCACGGGCATCGCCTATTCCGAATTCCGCTCCAAGGTGCAGGAAGGGCAGGTCAAGGATGTCGCCATCGCACCCGACCGCATATCCGGCACCCTGTCGAGCGGGCAACGGTTCAATACCGTCCCCGTCAACGATCCGGGCCTTACCGGCCTGCTGGACGATTATAACATCAAATATTCCGGCCAGCCGGAGGAACAGCCCAGTTTCTGGCTGATCCTCGTCTATCAGTCGCTGCCGTTCCTGCTGATCCTGGGGATAGCCTTCTTCGTGCTGCGCCAGATGCAGAAAGGCGGCGGTGCGGGCGGCGCGATGGGTTTTGGCAAGTCGAAGGCCAAGCTGCTCACCGAAAAACATGGTAAGGTGACGTTCGACGACGTCGCGGGCATCGACGAAGCGCGTGAGGAATTACAGGAAATCGTCGAATTCCTGAAAGACCCCACCAAGTTCGCGCGTCTGGGAGGCAAGATTCCCAAGGGCGCGCTGCTGGTCGGATCGCCCGGCACCGGCAAGACGCTTCTCGCCCGCGCCATCGCGGGGGAGGCGGGCGTGCCCTTCTTCACCATCTCGGGCTCGGACTTCGTGGAGATGTTCGTCGGCGTCGGCGCGAGCCGCGTGCGCGACATGTTCGAGCAGGCGAAGAAGAACGCGCCCTGCATCGTCTTCATCGACGAAATTGACGCGGTCGGCCGTCATCGCGGCGCGGGCCTCGGCAACGGCAATGACGAGCGCGAGCAGACGCTGAACCAGCTTCTGGTCGAAATGGACGGCTTCGAATCGAACGAGGGCATCATCATCGTCGCGGCGACCAACCGTCCCGACGTGCTCGACCCCGCGCTGCTGCGTCCAGGCCGTTTCGACCGGCAGGTCGTTGTGCCGCGCCCCGACATCGAAGGCCGCGAGAAAATCCTGGCCGTGCACATGAAGAAGGTGCCGCTGGCTCCTGACGTCAATCCTCGCGTCATCGCGCGCGGCACGCCGGGCTTTTCGGGCGCGGACCTCGCCAACCTCGTCAACGAAGCCGCGCTGATGGCGGCCCGCCGGGGCAAGCGCCTCGTCGCCATGGACGAGTTCGAGGCGGCGAAGGACAAGGTCATGATGGGTAGCGAGCGCCGCTCCATGGTCATGACCGAGGACGAGAAGAAGATGACCGCCTATCATGAGGCGGGCCATGCCATCGTCGCGGTCCATGAACCGGCGTCCGATCCGATCCACAAGGCGACGATCATCCCGCGCGGCCGCGCGCTGGGCATGGTGATGCGCCTGCCGGAACGGGACAGCTACAGCTATCACCGCGACAAGATGCACGCGAACATGGCCGTCGCCATGGGCGGCCGCGTCGCGGAGGAGATCATCTTCGGCTATGATAAGGTGTCGTCGGGCGCTTCCGGGGATATCCAATATGCCACCAAACTCGCGCGTGACATGGTCACGCAATGGGGCATGTCCGACAAGCTGGGGCCGCTGCAATATGAAGAGCAGCAGGGCGAAACCTTCCTCGGTTATTCGCAGAGCCAGCGCGTCCATATGTCGGACGAGACGGCCAAGCTGATCGACAAGGAAATCCGCGGGTTGGTCGAGCAGGGCTATGCCCGGGCGCAGGAAGTGCTGCAAACCCATGAGGATCAGCTGCACCTGCTCGCCAATGCGATGCTGGAATATGAGACGCTCTCCGGCGAGGAGATCAAGACATTGCTCGACAAGGGCGAGATCACCCGTGACGATGGCACGACGATCAAGCCGTCGGCCATTCCGGCGGCAGGCTCCTCCATTCCCAAGACGCGCAAGCGCAAGGGGCCGTTCGGCGATCCGTCTCCCGTCGGGGTGTGACGTTCGGCGGATTGATGAAAGAAAGGCGCGGTTTTCCGCGCCTTTCTTCTTGCGATTGTGCGGGTGCGGATCGACGGTCGTGGGACATCCGTTTTCGGCTATTTTTCGCCATTCGACCTCGTCATCCCAGCAAAAGCTGAAACCTCTCTTTCTTAGGGTATGGCTAATCTTTCTTAGGGTATGGCTAAACCTAAGTGAGATCCCAGCTTTCACTGGGCTGACGGAAGAAAGGGCCTACGCAACGTCCGCTCTCCACCCTCATACACATGGCGTCCTACGGCACCGCCAACATCCTTGCCGCAGTGCGCAATAAAATATGCATCAGGGGACTGGTCGTTTCGGGGGGAAATGGTTACATGGGCCGCCACGATTCCCCAGAGGGGCCAGCCGCCGGTCCCGCAGCAGAAAGTGGCAGTTCACATGGATATCCGCCTTGGCCTCACCTTCGACGACGTGCTTCTTCAGCCCGGCGAATCCGACGTGTTGCCCAGCCAGGCCGATACCAGCACGCAGGTCACCCGCGAAATAAGGCTCAACATCCCGATCCTGTCCTCCGCCATGGACACGGTGACGGAAGCGGATATGGCGATCGTGATGGCGCAGCTCGGCGGGATTGGCGTGCTGCACCGCAACCTCTCGATCGAGGAGCAGGCAGCGGCGGTCCGCGCGGTCAAGCGCTTCGAAAGCGGCATGGTGGTCAATCCCATCACCATCACGCCTAACGCCACGCTGGCCGACGCGCAGATGCTGATGGAGCGCCACAAGATCAGCGGCATCCCCGTGGTGGAGGCTTCGGGCAAGCTGGTCGGCATCCTCACCCACCGCGACACCCGTTTCGCGGAAAATCCCGCCCAGCCGGTCAGCGAACTGATGACTCGCGAAAATCTCGCCACCGTAAAGGCTGGCGTCGGTCAGGACGAGGCGATGCGGCTGTTGCACCAGCGCCGCATCGAAAAGCTGCTGGTGGTGGACGATGCCTATCGTTGCGTGGGCCTCATCACTGTCAAGGATATCGAAAAGGCTGTCACCTATCCGCAGGCGACCAAGGACGCATCCGGCCGCTTGCGCGTCGCCGCCGCGACTACCGTGGGCGCCAAGGGGCTGGAGCGCACCGAGGCCCTGATCGACGCGGAATGCGATCTGATCGTCATCGACACTGCCCACGGCCACAGCAAACAGGTCGCGGTCGCCGTGGAGGCGGTCAAGAAAATGTCCAACCATGTTCAGGTCGTCGCGGGCAATGTCGCCACCGCCGAAGCCACCCGCGCTCTGATCGGTGCAGGCGCGGACTGCGTGAAGGTCGGCATCGGCCCCGGCTCCATCTGCACCACGCGCGTCGTCGCGGGTGTGGGCGTGCCGCAGCTCACCGCCATCATGGACTCCGCCGAAGCCGCCGCGAAGCATGGCGTGCCGGTCATCGCCGACGGCGGCCTTCGCACATCCGGCGACGTGGCGAAGGCGTTGGCGGCAGGCGCGGGCTGCGTCATGGTGGGATCGCTGCTGGCCGGAACGGCCGAAGCACCGGGCGAAACCTTCCTTTATCAGGGCCGCGCCTATAAGAGCTATCGCGGCATGGGCAGTGTCGGCGCGATGGCCCGCGGCAGCGCGGATCGCTATTTCCAGGCGGATATCAAGGACCAGATGAAGCTGGTGCCCGAAGGTATTGAGGGCCAGGTGCCGTTCAAAGGCCCGGCCAAGGATGTGATCCACCAGCTCGTAGGCGGCGTGAAGGCGGCGATGGGCTATACCGGCAGCCGCACGATCAAGGATCTGCAAGAGCGCGCGCGCTTCGTTCAGATCACCAATGCGGGCCTGTCCGAAAGTCACGTGCATGATGTGACGATCACGCGGGAAGCCCCCAATTACCCGACGCGCTAGACCCATATAATTCCCCTCCCTTCAGGAGAGGGGGCAGGGGAAGGCGGCGAGCATAGCGAGCCTCCCCGGCCCCTCCCGCTGGCGGGAGGAGGGAGATTCGCATGACTCCAGCCGCCCGCATTCAGGCCGCCATCGAACTGCTCGATGCCATCATCGCCTCCGCGCGCGACGGCGGCCCGGCGGCGGACACGCTCATCGCCCGCTATTTCAAGGAACGTCGCTATGCCGGATCGCGCGATCGGCGGGCGGTGCGCGACCATGTCTATGATGCGATCCGCCGCGCCGCCGACCGCCCGGACAGCGGCCGCGCCGCCATGGTGGGGCTGGCCCGCGAGCGTCCCGAACTCGCGGCGCTCTTCGACGCGTCCGCCCATGGTCCAGCGCCCATCGCTGGAGAGGAACCGGGTGCGCAGGCGGGCACGGTTCCCGGCTGGATCGCGCCCTTGCTGGCCTCGCCGGTGGAGCAGGCTGTGCTGCTGGGCCGCGCCCCGGTCGACCTGCGCGTCAACCGTCTCAAGGGTGCGATGGAAGATGCCCTGCCGCTCCTGCCCGATGCGAAGCCGGTCCCCGGCGCGCCTGACGCACTGCGCCTGCCCGAAGGCGCGCCTGTCGAAAAGAGTGATGCGTGGCAGCGGGGTCTGGTCGAAGTGCAGGACGCTGGAAGCCAACTCATAGCCGCCGCCTGCGAAGCCCGGCCCGGACAGACCGTCATTGACCTGTGCGCCGGCGCGGGCGGCAAGACGCTGGCGCTGGCCGCCGCCATGGACGGCAAGGGCGCGCTGATCGCCGCCGACACCATCCGCACCCGCCTCGCTCGTCTGTCCCCGCGCGCCGAGCGGGCTGGAGCGGGTTTCATCCAGACGCTGCTTCTCGATCAGGGGCATGAACGGCGCGGGCTTGAAAGCCTGCATGGCCGGGCCGATGCCGTGCTGGTCGATGCGCCCTGTTCCGGGACGGGCACATGGCGGCGCAATCCGGAGGCGCGCTGGCGGCTGACGGAGGCGCGGCTCGACCGGCTCGTCCGGGAACAGGCCCGCATCCTCGACTTCGCCGCGCCGCTGCTGGCGCCTGGCGGCGTGCTGGTCTATGCCACCTGTGCGCTGACGGACAGGGAGGGGCGGGATCAGGTGGATGCTTTCTTGCGGCGGCACGGCGGTTGGAGCGCCGACATGCTGAGCCTGCCGCTTGGCCGGGCGCATGGCGCGGGCTGGCTGCTGACGCCGGGGCATGACGGGACGGACGGCTTCTATTTCGCCCGACTGCGTCGGCCCGCATGAAAGAGTCCATGGACAAGCGCCCGCAAAATCGCGAGACTTGGCCGGAATCAACGCCTAAAACATGGCTGGAGACTGTGATGCGTTTTACCCCTGCTTCGATCGCCCTTGCCGCCGTGCTGACGACGGTGTCCAGCGCGGGTCTGACGCAGCGCCCCGATGCCCAGATCGACCCGCGCTCGATCGAATGGCAACATGCGGGCGAGGCCGCGCGCAAGTCGGGCAATCTGGAGGGTGCGAACGATGCGCTGGAAAGCGCGCTCGCCATCGATCCGCGCAACCGCGCCGCTTATATCGAACTGGCCGTGGTGGCGCGGGCGCAAGGCCTTCAGGGCAAGGCCATCCGCCTTTATAATGAAGCGCTGCTGCTGGACCCTGCGGATGTGGGCGCGCTGGTGGGGCAGGGCGAAGCGATGGTCGAGAAGGGAGCCATCGCCAAGGCGAAGGACAATCTGGCGCAGGCGCAGAAATTATGCCGCGCCGATTGCGGGGGCGTGGGCCAGCTTGCCGCCGCGATCGAAAAGGGACCGCCCCCCACGGTGCTGAGCGTCAAGGAAGAGATAACCGCGCCAAAGGCCGCGCCGACCGAAACGCCCTGATCCTTTCCTGAAAAAATATGCAACCCGCTTGGCATGGGCGGCGGCTTGCCCTATGGGCGGCGTCGTCCGGGACGTTTCGGCGTGCCGGGCATGATCGCGCTGGTGCCCCACGGGGCTTAAAAGGGAACGCGGTGCGGAGGGTTCGCCCTCTTATTCCGCGGCTGTCCCTGCAACTGTAAGCGGTGAGCGCGATGCGTAGAAGGTCCTTTTCAGCCGCGAGGGGGTGGGAAGGGACCGGCCACTGGACGCAAGTCCGGGAAGGCTGACGCATCGCTGCTGTGACCCGCGAGCCAGGAGACCTGCCTGCGTCTGGTCGCTCTTGCCCCGGTCCAGGGATAGGCCATGGCACGGTTTTCCGTCTGAGCGACGCTGCCAAGCGGCCGGGGCCGCATCGGTGCGCGTGGCGGGAAGGGGCGTTGGCCTGCCGCGCATACCGGCCGCGCAGGCGGAGTCCCTGGCCCTGAAAGTCGTAAATACGCTCAGGGAAGAAACGGAAAATGTTGAAATCGGGATTGTCGCTCGTGGCGCTGTTGGCGGCCATGCCTGCGTTGGCGCAGGATGACGACATTGTGGTCACCGCATCGGGCATCGAACAATCGCGGGACGAGGTGGGGCAGGCGATCAGCGTGATCGACGCCGACACCATCCGCACGCGGCAGGCGGTCGCCGTGACCGATCTGCTGATGACGACGCCGGGGGTCCGGTTCAACAGCAACGGCACTGCGGGTTCCTTGACTGGGATATCCTTGCGCGGTGCGGAAACGTCGCAGACGCTGGTGCTGATCGACGGCGTCAAGGTGAACGATCCCAGCAGCGATGCCGACCGTTTCGACTTCGGCAACCTGCTGGTCGGCAACATCCGCCGGATCGAAGTGCTGCGCGGTTCCAACTCGGTTGTCTATGGTAGCCAGGCGATAGGCGGCGTGGTCAACATCATGACCGGCGCTCCGGCGGAAGGCTATGCCGCCAATGCGTCGGTCGATTATGGCTATAGTGACACGTTGAACGCAAAGGCCGATATTTCCGGCAGCAGAGGTATCGCTTCGGGCGGCATCGGCGTCGCCTATTTCAACACGGACGGCATTTCCTCCGCGGGGCGTTCCGTCGGCGGCGTGGAAAAGGACGGTTACAAGAACATCGTCACCAATGCGAAGCTGAAACTCAACTTCACCGAGACGCTCAGCCTCGACCTGCGTGGTTATTACATCCATGCCGATCTGGATATCGACGGTTTTCCGCCGCCGACATATGGGCTTGCCGATACGCCGGAAGTATCGAAGTCCGATCAATATGTGGGCTATGCGGGCGTCAATCTCGCCCTGTTCGATGGAAAGCTGACGAACAGGGTGGCCGTGACGTGGTTCCGCCATGATCGCGATCACTATATGGCGCGCGGCGAAGATGCCGATTACGGCTTTACGGGCAAGAACCTGCGCTTCGAATATGAAGGCGTCTACGCGCCGGTGGATCAGGCGAAGATCCTGTTCGGCTATGAGCATGAGCGGCCGGACTATGATTATTACGACGCCTTCGGCACGACGCGCGCGAAGATCAATACCGACAGCGTCTATGCGCTCGCCATCGTGCAGCCGGCGGCCGGGCTTTCGCTCACGGGTGGCGTGCGCCATGACGATCACAGCCAGTTCGGCGGCGCGACGACCTTTGGCGCTAACGCCAACTATTCGCCCAACCACGGCGCGACCAATATCCGCCTGAGCTATGGCGAAGGATTCCGGGCGCCATCCCTCTATCAGCTTTACGATAGCTGGTCGGGCAATGCGAACCTGCGTCCCGAACGGTCGAAAAGCTATGATATCGGCTTCGACCAGAGCCTGGACGACGGCCGCGCGACCCTGTCGATCACGGCTTTCCAGCGCGATACGCGCAGCCAGATCAATTATGACTTCACGACCTCCACCTACAACAATCTGGACCGTACCCGCGCCAAGGGCGTGGAAGCGAGCGTGACGCTGAAGCCGGTGGATGCCTTGATTGTCACTGGCTCCTACAGCTATATCGACGCGAAGGACCGCTCGCCCGGCAGCTTGTATCAAGGCAATCGCTTGGCGCGCCGGGCTACCGACGCGGTCAGCGTTTCGGCGGACTATATCTGGCCCTTCGGCCTCAGCACTGGCGCGACTGTGACGATGGTGGGCGACAGCTTTGACGATCCGGCCAATACGCGCCGTCTCGATGGCTATGCGATCATCGGCCTGCGCGCCTCCTTCCCGATCGGCGAGCATCTGGAAATCTATGGCCGGATCGACAATCTGTCGGATCAGGAATACGCCACGGCCTATGGTTATGGGGTCTATGGCCGGTCGGCCTATGGCGGCGTGCGTGTCCGCTTCTGATCGTGCGGCAAAGGGGCGGGCGTGAACGTCCGCTCCCTAGCGGCGGCGTGGCGCGGCGTTGATCTGCGCCACGATGCTGCGCGCGGCCAGCCCATAAGCGGGGCCGCCGCACACCGTCCACGCCTGCGGCACGCGGATGCGCGGAATATCCTTCAGAATCGGATGGTGCAGCATCTCCGTCCCCTGATCGACCACCTGCTCGCTGCCGCTTTCGACGATCAGCCAATCGGGGCGCGCGGCGATCATCTCCTCCAGCGGAATCTGCGCCAGCGCAGGCTTCCCCAGCTTCGCGGCAAGGTTGGTGAGGCCCGCGCGCCGCATCAGGTCATCGACCAGCGTGCCGGTGCCGGTCATATAGCCGCGCCGCTGATAATAGGCGGCGACGCCTCCGCGATTCGGCCTGGGCAGGGCGGCAAGATCGCGGTTCATGCGCGCGATCAGCGCCTGGCCGCGTTCGGGATGGCCCACGGCCTTTGCCACCTGCCGAATTTGAGCCACTACCATGGGATAGTTGTCGGCGGTCGAAAGCCCCAGCATCCGCCACTGGCCCGGCGGCGCGCCCGCGACGGCGCCGTCCCCCATGGGAAAGCCCAGCAGCAGGTCCGGCCCGATCGCCGTCACCTCTTCGGAGGGACGGCGCAGGCTGCGGAAGGGACGTGCCTGCCGCGCCGCCGCCGACAATTCCGCATTATGCGCATTGCTGCTGAGGGCGGCGATCTGGCCCGGATCGGCGAGCGCCAGCACATATTGATCGGTGCAGACGTTGAGCGACACGATCCTGCGCGGCGCACCCGGAGCAGCGGCCGCGCCGATCAGGCCAAGCGCCGCGACGGTTCCCAGGAGTTTCATCCGATCCATATCCCCGCCCCTAGCAGCGCGCGGCGGAGGCGCAAGGCATGAGTGCGCGCCGCCGCCACCCACTGCTGCTTCCCCTGTTGCTCCTCCTGCTCGTGCTGGCGGCCTGCGGCTCCGTCACTTTGGGCGCGGTGCCGATCGCGCCGTCGCGCCTGCTTGCCGTCATGACCGGCGGCGGGGATGACGTGGCCCGCGCCATCGTGATCGACCTGCGCCTGCCGCGCATGGCGCTGGGCCTGCTGGTGGGGGGAATGCTGGGCCTGTCGGGTGCGGTGTTGCAGGGCTATCTGCGCAATCCGCTGGCGGAACCTTCGGTGCTGGGGGCGTCCAACGCGGCGGCGCTGGGCGCGGTATGCGCGCTCTATTTCGGGTTGGCACAGATGCATGTGCTGGCATTGCCGCTGCTGGCCATCCTCGTCGCACTGATCGCCATAGGCGGCCTTTTCCTGCTCGCCGGGCCATCGGAAAGCCCGCTGACGCTGATCCTCGCGGGGATAGCCATCGCGACGCTGGCGGGGGCAGGGATCAGCCTGTCGCTGAACCTCTCGTCCAATCCCTTCGCCGCGATGGAGATCATGAGCTGGCTGATGGGAAGTCTTGAAAACCGCAGCTATGCGCATGTGTTGACGGCGCTGCCCTGCGTTCTGATCGGCGCGGCGCTGCTGATCGCGGACGGACGGACGCTGGACGCGCTGACGCTGGGCGAGGATGGGGCGCAGGCGCTGGGCATCGACCTTCGGCGCGCGCGGCTGCGCCTGATGCTGGGCGTCGCCATCGGCGTGGGCGGAGCGGTGGCGGTGTCCGGCTCCATCGGGTTCGTCGGCCTGATCGTGCCGCATCTGATCCGCCCGCTGACGGACCGTTCCCCCTCGGCCATATTGGTGCCCTCGATGCTGGGCGGAGCGGCGTTGCTGACGTTCGCCGACATTGGCGTGCGGCTGATCCCGACGACCAATGAGCTGAAGCTGGGCGTGCTGACCTCCCTTCTGGGCGTGCCGGTCTTCCTTGTCCACCTGATGCGGGAGAGGCGGTTATGGTGACGATCCGCGCGCAGCATATCGTCGTGGAGCTTGGCCGCCATCCTGCCGTGCGCGGGGTCTCGCTGGACCTTTACCCCGGCCAGCTTGTCGGCATCATCGGTCCCAATGGCGCGGGCAAGTCCTCGCTGATCCGCGCGATGCTGGGCCTCGTGCCGCTCAGCGGCGGAGCGGTGTCGATCGACGGCAGCGACATTTCACGCCTCACCCGCCGCGACGTCGCCAGGCAGGTCGCCTATCTGCCGCAGGGGCAGACGCTGCACTGGCCGCTTTCGGTCGAGCGGCTGGTGGCGCTCGGCCGCCTGCCGCATCTGGGACCGCTTTCGCGCCTGACGGCGGCAGACGAGGCAATGGTCGACGCTGCGCTGACCCGCGCCGATGTGCTGCATTTGAAGGGACGGATCGCGACGGAACTCTCCGGCGGGGAGCGCGCCCGCGTCCTGCTCGCCCGCGCGCTGGCGGTGGGGGCACCCGCGCTGATCGCGGACGAGCCGCTCGCCGCGCTCGATCCGGGACATCAGATCGACGTGATGGACTTGCTGAGGGCGCAGGCCCGTTCCGCCGCGCTGGTCGCGACGGTCCTCCACGACCTGGGCATGGCGGCGCGTTATTGCGACCGGCTGATCCTGATGGACCGGGGCGAGGCGGTCGCGGACGGCCCGCCCGCGGCGGTGCTGACGCGCGCCAACCTTGCCCATGTCTACGGCATAGACGCCTGGATCGGCGAGGAGGCGGGGCGGCCTGTGATCCTGCCGCTCAGCCGCGTCTGATCGCTTCAGTCCGCGAAGCCGCGCGGCGCGGCGTCCACCACGGTGAAGGCGCCCGCACCCACTTCGGACACTTCCAGCGCCCGTTCCGCCACGCCGTCGCGGTTGAAGCGGAACGCGCCGTCGATCCC
>Ga0182749_1000973_pt1 | contig 23633 bp, 24 predicted proteins | sample eDN3rd37CKraftMG_FD_128875 | JGI IMG/M metagenome (GOLD analysis project Ga0182749, IMG submission 128875) | Enriched Miracle-Growth compost microbial communities from Emeryville, California, USA - eDNA 3rd pass 37_C Kraft MG (version 2) (version 2) ...
CAGCGGGCCGGGTTTCTGCGGTTGTGGGGGCTCGACATCGATGCCGAGACGATCGCCGTCTATTATGGCTTCCACCACCGCAACCGCGGCTATGCCTATCTCACAGGCTTCGATCCCGATTACGAGCGGGAAAGTCCCGGAGCCCTTCTGCTCGCGCACGCCATCGCGGAGGCGCAGCACGAAGGCGCCACGGAGGTTCACTTCCTGCGCGGACGCGAGCCCTACAAATATCATTGGGGCGCGATCGATCGCGGCAACGAGCGGCGCGTCTTCACCCGGGAGGATGCTTATGCCCATGCCTCCTGAGAGGCTGCCGCACGACCGTCTCGAGGCACCGCTGCTGCGCTGCGCGGCCGGCGACCTCGCGCCCAACGTGGCGCTGGCTCAACTGCTGATGCAGGCGAGAGACCACGGCGAGGCGGAAGCCGCATTCGCCGGGGTGCTGGAGCGATTGCCCCGCGAGCAGGCCGGTCGTGTTCATGACGCGCACGACCTCTGGAGAGATACGCCGGACGCCTTCGACACGATTCGCGGCATCATAAGCATTGTCGAGGACAGCCCGGAAGGCGCGGATTCACCCGAACATTGGAGCGCCGTGTTCGACAGGACGGCGAATGTGAGCGCTGTCGCAGGCGTCGCGCTCTACACGCTGGGTCGCGACGATCTGCTTCTCTCCGCCACCCGCGAGATCGCAGACCGTCTGCGCGAGTGGCGGATGCTGGACCGCGCGTCGGCGGTGCTCGACTTGGGCTGCGGCAGCGGCCGCATAGTATGTGCCATTGCCGACCAAGTGGATTTCGTCGTCGGCGCCGACGTCTCGCCGGCAATGCTGGCCGCGGCGCGCGAGCGCTGCCGGCCCCGAAGGAACGTGTCGCTGGTCTGCACTGCGGGACGCGACTTGGCGATGTTCGGCCCTCGCGCATTCGACGCCGTCGTCGCCGTAGACGTGTTCCCCTATCTCGTTCCCGCCGGCCTGGCAGCAAGCCACATCGGCGAGGCGGCGCGCGTGCTCAAGCCCGGAGGCCGGCTCGCGATCCTCAACTTCTCCTACCGCGGCGCGTTCGAACTCGACCGGGCCGATGTTGCGCGCATGGCGCAGGACCATGGTTTCGATCTTGTCCGCGCGGCAATCGGCGATTTCTCGCTGTGGGACGGCACGACGTTCCTGCTGCAAAGCACAGGACGGTCCTAGGAGGCACAATGGCACGCGCATTTCTGCTCGTTCTCGATTCCGTCGGCATCGGTGGTGCACCCGACGCGGCGCTTTACGGCGACGCCGACGCCGACACCGTCGGCCACATTGCGGAATGCTGCGCTCGCGGCGAAGCGGACCGCGCCGGGCTCCGCTCGGGTCCGTTGCGGCTCCCGAACCTGGCCGCGCTGGGACTCGGCGAAGCCTGCCGGCTCGCGACCGGTCGCATACCGCCGGGGCTCGCGTGCGAAGGCGCTCCACGCGGACGGTTCGGGTGCGCGGCGGAGACGTCCCATGGCAAGGACACGCCTTCCGGCCATTGGGAACTGGCCGGCGCGCCGGTGACGTTCGACTGGGGCTACTTCCCCCGAACGGAGCCGTGCTTCCCAGACGACCTCGTCGATGCCCTTTGCCGTCAGGCCGGCTTGCCGGGCATCCTCGGCAATCGCCATGCGTCCGGAACTGCCGTCATCGCCGAACTGGGCGAGGAGCACATGCGCAGCGGCAAGCCGATCTGCTACACCTCGGCCGACAGCGTGTTTCAGATCGCGGCCCACGAGCAATCGTTCGGCCTCGAGCGCCTGTACGAGGTCTGCCGTATCGCCCGCGCGCTCACCGAGCCATTGAACATCGGACGCGTCATCGCGCGGCCTTTCGTCGGAACCGGCCGGAACGATTTCACCCGCACGGCGAACCGCAGGGACTACGCGGTGCCGCCCCACGAACCGACGCTGCTCGACCGCGCACGGGAAGCGAACCGCGACATCATCACGGTCGGCAAGGTCGCCGACATCTTCGCCCATTCGAGCACCGGCCTGGCGATCAAGGGCGACGGCAACGCCGCGCTGTTCGACCGCACGCTGGACGCCATGGACCGGCTGGGTGACGGCGGCCTGGCGTTCGCGAATTTCATCGATTTCGATACCGTCTATGGCCACCGCCGCGACGTCGCCGGATATGCGGCGGCCCTGGAGCAGTTCGATGCGCGGCTGCCGGAGCTCCTCGCCCGAGGAAGGCCGGACGACCTGTTCGTCGTCACCGCCGACCATGGCTGCGATCCGACCTGGCCCGGCTCCGATCATACCCGCGAGCAGGTGCCGGTGCTGGCGTTCGGCCCCGCGGTAACTCCGGGCAGCATCGGCCGTCGCGACACCTATGCCGACGTCGGAGCGAGCCTCGCGCGATACCTGGAGATTGCCCCGCTGCAGCACGGCACCGTCTTCTGACCGCGAGGAACGGCGGTCTCCACGCCGCATTAAGAGGCCAAGCAGCATTGAAAGGAGATCCGCGATGTCGCAAGGCCACGTCACCACCGATCACAACGCGATCCGGCGCTGGGCGGAGGAGCGCGGCGGGAAGCCCGCCACCGTGAAGTCGACTGCGCGCCACGGCGATGCCGGCATTCTGCGGCTCGACTTCGAACCAAAGGACGAGGCGCTCGAGCCGATTCCGTGGGACCGCTTCTTCGAGAAATTCGAGCACGAGAAGCTGGCGTTTCTCTACCAGGACAAGACTGAAGACGGTTCGATGAGCCGCTTCCACAAGTTCATCAACCGCTCCTGAGCGCGATACCATCAATCGCGGCGCGTCCTGGAGCGCCGGTGCCGGCGGCGGTCGGCGAGCTGCATGAGCGGCGTCGACGTCACGCCGTGCAGAATGACGGACGTGAGCACCACCAGCGAGACGAGACTCCAAAGCTTGGGGCTGTCGGGAAACCGCGCGTGGCCCTGCGCATAGGCCATGTAATAGAACGTTCCAAGTCCCCGAATGCCGAAGAACGCCAGCAGCGCTCGCGCCATGGCCGGCAGCGGCGCACCGATAAGGCTGATCCAGCCTGCCAGCGGCCGGATGAACAGCAGCATGGCGATGGCCGCAAGGATCTCCGGCCAGCCGACTTCGCGCAACGCGCCCGCGGCAATGGCACCACCGAAGATGACGAGCACGATGACCATCAGCACCCGTTCGATCTGCTCGGAAAATTCCGCCATGGCGACGTGAAATCCATGGCCGCGGTCCGTGGCGCGCAGCGTTACGGCCGAGATGAACACGGCGATGAAGCCGTATCCTCCCATGAGCTGGGTCGCGCCATAGGATACGAGCGTCACGCCCACGGCGACGAGACCGTCTCCTGTTTTTGAGAGTTTCAGCCGCGGGAGCTTGAAGGTGAGCCAGCCGAACAGCCAGCCCGCGCCGTAGCCGATCAGGGCTCCGCATCCGATGCGCCAAAACACATCGATCAGGACCCATTGCTGCCAGGCCGAAGGTGTCGGCGTCGAGGCGAGCATCATGGCGAGCAGCACGAACGGAAAGGCCAGTCCGTCGTTGAGACCGGCTTCGGAAGTGAGGCCGAACCGCACCTCGCCGCCTTCCTCCTCCCCCGGCGGACCGGCCTGCACGTCCGCGGCGAGAACCGGGTCCGTCGGCGACAGCGCCGCGCCCACCAGCAGGGCGGATGCCCAGGGCAATCCGACCGCGGCCCAGCACAGCCCCGCCATGGCGAACAGCGTCAGCGGCATGGCGATGCCCAGGAGCCGGAATGTCGTCTGCCACTTGCGCCAGGCAAACGGCCGCTCGATCCGCAGCCCCGCGCCCATGAGCGCCACCAGGATCACCACCTCGCTCAGGTGCTCCAGCACCTGGTTCTGGAACAGCGCATGAATCGAGACATCCATCCACGGATCGCGCAATGCCGCATATCCGACGCCCACGGCCACGATCGGAAGCGACAGCGGCAGGTGCCGGAGGATCAGCGGCAACCACGCCGCGAGCAGGATAAGCGCGCCCAGCGACAGCGCGACCAGGGCGGCCCAATCGAGGAAGAGCGGCGCGCGATCGGACAATGACAGTAACATGCGGACCGTTGCTCCTCTCGCGCCTTCCCGGCCGGTGTCTCTTCAGGACACAGGCAGCTCGGTTTCCCGCTCATTGACGGCGTCGGCGTCCGCGCCGCGGTTGTCAATGTGCCACGGGACGTTGATGACGGTCAGCCGCGGGCCGCCGTGACGCAGCAGATTCACGCGCAAATGGCGCGCGTGATGCGCGTGGAGCAGGTGTTGATACCAATGCTCCTTCACCACTTCGGGGATAAGGACCGCGACCCGCCGGCCGTCGGACGTCTTCTCCAGCTGCGCCACGAGCTTCAGTATCGGCTCGTGAATCGCGCGGTACGTCGCCTGCATCACGATGAGCCGCGGCACCGGCAGTCCGGCGGCGGCCGCGGGCGCCTCCACGTTCTCGCGCCATCGCGCCTGCAGGGCGGCCTCGTGCTGCTCGGCTTCGGGGCCCGAGAGCTGGCTCAGGTGGATCGCCGCCACGTCGGGCGACAGCGACATCGCCAGGCGCAGGGCCTTCTCGACCAGCCGGTTCCAGTCGTCCGCGGCGACGAGCACGATCGGCGGAGTCGTGTCGCGCAGGGCCAGCGGCCTTGGCTCCGCCACGTTCGCGGCGAGATCGTCATAATAGCGCCGGATCGTCTTCAGCAGCAGGATCGCGAGCGGAATGACGAGGATGGTGATCCAGGCCCCCTCGGCGAATTTGGCGGCGACGATGACGACGAGCGCCGTGCCGGAGATCGCAGCGCCCAGGAAGTTGATGACCAGGTGCAGCCGATGCGCGCGCCGCGCGCCGGTTGCGTCAGGCTGACGCATGCGTTTGAGCCAATGCACCACCATCCCGGACTGCGACAGCGTAAACGTCAGGAATGCGCCAATGGCGAACAGCGGGATCAGCCGGTCGGTTATTCCACCGAACACGAACAGCAGCAGGCCCGAGGCGGCGGCGAGATACAGGATGCCCGCCGAGAACACGAGGCGACGGCCCGCGATGGCGAAAGGCCTCGGCAGGAAGCCATCCTCTGCGACCATACGGCACATACGCGGAAAATCGACAAAGCTGGTATTCGCCGACAGTGCGAGGACGGAGAGCACCGTCGCCATCGCGACGTAATAGAAGACGCCGTTGCCGACGACGGCGGCGGCGATCTGGGACAGCACGCTCCGGTAACCGGGCTGGCTCTGGTCCATCGCGCCAACGCCATAAGCGCGGACGAGATACGCGATTCCGATCAGGAGTCCTCCAAGAATGAGGACAATTCCGGCCAGCGTGCGGTGACCGTAGCGGACCCGCGGCTCCCGGAACGCGCTCATTCCGTTGCTCACCGCCTCGACGCCCGTCATCGCCGTGCATCCGCTCGCGAACGCGCGCAGCATCAGCCACAGGCTCACGGGACCTTCGGCTACCCCCGGTGCGGGAGGCGCCACCACCGGCCCCGGCTGGCCGCCGGCCAGGACAGCCTTGACCGTTCCGAGGCCGAGGATCACCGCAAAGCTCGCCACGAAGGCGTAAGTCGGCACCGCGAACAGGCGGCCTGCATCGAGGGTGCCGCGCAGGTTGACCACCACGATGAACACCAGGATGCCGAGGCAGAGCGGCAGGATATAGGGATGGAGCGACGGCACCGCGGATACCAGCGCGCCAACGCCCGCGGATATGCCGACAGCCACGTTGAGGACGTAGTCGATCATCAGCGCCGCGGCCGCGAGCAGGCTGGCCCCGGTCCCGAGGTTTTCGCGGGCGACGATGTAGGCGCCGCCGTTGTTGGGGTAAGCGACAATGGTCTGCCAGTAGGATACGAAAAGCGTCGCGAGCAGCACCACGATGGGGGCCATGACCCAGCCCAGCATGGCAGGGCCGGCCGCGCCCAGCGGGATCAGGATGGTAAGCGCCGCCTCGGGTCCATAAGAGGACGAGCCGAGACCGTCGAGCCCCATGGCCGGGATGCCTTCGAAGGCCCCGATGCTTCGTGCGCGGTATTCCCGATTGGCCAACCGGCGGCCAAGAAGAACCTGAAGTACGTTCACGCTCATCCTTGCTCAGGGCCAGCCTTCATAAGAGGGCCGCATCGCAGGCAAAGTTCCGCCGCGCCGTGCCGCTGCGGGGCCGGCTCCGGAGCAGCGAATGAAAATGCAAATGACCCGGAACCGATCGAACGCTCCGCGGTTGATCGAACGCGTGCCGGTTACCCTCACAGCCCCCAGCCCCGGCCGGTGCGCATCAGGAAAGCCCCGGCACGCCCTGCCGGGGCTTTTCGATTTCAGGGCTTCGATTTCATCGGCCATCAAGGAACTTCCGTCCTTCCGGGGACATTTGCACCCTGATTGTCGGGAGCAGGATCATGAACAACGATGCAGGCGGATGGCTCTGGCTGTTCATTGACGTCATTCTGACCGTGCTGCTGCTCGGAGGATTGATTTACGGTACGATCCAGTGGCGGCTGCGCTCGCGTAATTCCGACGTCCAGCAAGTGCGGAACGACCTCACGGCGCACAATTACCGCACGGCGCCAACGCGGAAAGGCGCTGGCAACACCGCCGGCTCGGCCACTATTGTCGCAGCCGCGGTCATCGTCGTTGCAGTGATTGCGCTCGGCCTTTACGCGCACTTCGCCGACCGCAATATGCAGCAGGCTGCCGTCAGTTCCGGCACGACGACCGACCGGATCGACAGGAACGCCAACCCCAACCGTTGAACCGGCAGCCTCCGGCCAACCGGGACGAACGGCTATTTCTGCCGCGGATCGGGAAGATCGGCGCCGGCTTGGGCGATCCGGCCCGCCCGCATCTCGACGACGCCATCGGCCAGCGTGCGGGCGGCGTTGGCGACTTCCTGCTGGATGGCGCGGTCGTCGTCCAGCGCGGCGTGACTGGTCGCATAGGGCCCCCAATAGCCGATGTAACGGTCGAACTCGGCCTTGGACCCGGCCGGCCTCATGTGCATGAAGCACATCCAGTCCGATAGCGCCCTCCTCAGGTTCTCGACGCCTTCGACGTCGCCGTGCACCACCACCGAAAACAGCCTGCCCGCAAGATGGCGCGGGTAGGCCCAGCCCTGCATCTCGATTTCCTTCGCCAGCCTCGCGTTCTTGCCATGGGTCAAAGTGGGATCCGGATTGCCGCCATCGGCGCAGACGAGCCGGTCCATCATGAGCTTCAGGGGCGACGAGGCCTGATACCAGTGCACCGGCGTAATGATCATGACGCCGTGCGCCGCGACCCACAGGGGATAGATGTCGTTCATCCAGTCCTGCGTCTGGCCCAGCGAATGGTTTGGATAGCAGGAGCAGGGCCAATGACAGAGCGGGGCCGCCGTCGAGAAGCAGGCCTTGCACGGATGGATGTGGCGGCCATATTCGGAGGTGAGGCGCGCCAAGTCGAGAATGTCGATGTCGCAAGGGTGACGCTGCTCGATCGCGTCGCGGGCGATTTCCAGGAGACGCCAGGACTTGGACATCTCTCCGGGGCAGGTGTGCTCGCTGCGCGGCGAGCCGTTGATGAGCAGAAGCCTTGGTTTCGAGGCCTCGTCATGCTTTCGCTGGGCATCCAGAATCGCCTGCCGCGCCGCCAGCCAATCCAGCGACAAGTCGTAGGCCGGATCGGCGAACCCGGAACCGGCTTTCCTCGTCAGCGGAGACTTGCGGGACGCCGCATAGGCTTGCCAGGCGATGGTCGCGGCCGTTTCCAGGTGCGGGCGGATCGAGTCGAACGCCGGGTCCACGAATTGCCGGAGATAACGCTCGCGGAACTCTTCGAAGGAAAGTCTGGGGCTGGGCATGCCCCGCCGCGGCTCAAGGTCTGCCTCTTCCGAACCCGCCATTGCGCGCTCACGCTGCAGCTCGTTCCGTGACTGGAACCAAGACGGTGCGATTATGTTCCGCGTCGCAGGCGACCGGCGCCGTTTCACACAAGCCCGCGAGGAAGGTTCTCGTCGCCGTCTCCTCGAGGAACGTAACGATCGCTCCGCCATTGACGGGCAGCGAAGCCGGCACTGGAGAGCGACGTGAAAGCTTTGACTTGGCACGGCAAGGGCGACATCCGCTGCGAGAGCGTACCTGACCCCAGGATCGAGCAGCCGCGCGACGCCGTCATCAAGGTCACGGCCTGCGCCATCTGCGGCTCGGATCTCCATCTGTACGATGGCGTGATGCCCTCCATGGAGCGCGGCGACGTGCTTGGCCACGAGACGATGGGCGAGGTCGTCGAAGTCGGCCCGGAGGTGAGCAACCTCAAGGTTGGCGACCGTGTCGTCGTTCCCTTCACCATCTCCTGCGGCGAATGCTTCTTCTGCAAGCGCGGCCTCTATTCAGGCTGCGAACGCTCGAACCCGAGCCGCGAGAAGATCGCCAAGCTGTGGGGCAATTCTCCGGCCGGCCTGTTCGGCTACTCGCACCTGCTGGGCGGTTATGCCGGCGGCCAGGCGGAATACCTGCGGGTGCCGTTCGCCGACGTGGGGCCAGCCAAAATACCGTCCGGCCTCAGCGACGAGCAGGTGCTGTTCCTCTCCGACATTTTTCCCACCGGCTACATGGCCGCCGAGTTCTGCAACATTCACCCCGGCGACACCATCGCGGTATGGGGCTGCGGGCCGGTCGGGCAGTTCGCCATCCGCAGCGCCTTCCTGCTCGGCGCGGAGCGGGTGATCGCCACCGACACGGTCCCGGAGCGGAAGGCGCTCGCGCAAGCGGCTGGCGCCGAGGTGCTCGATTTCATGGAAGAGGACATTTACGACCGCATCATGCAGTTCACCCACGGCCGCGGCGCCGACGCCTGCATCGACGCCGTGGGCACGGAGCCGGAAACCACCGCCAGCGCGGATTCCATTGTGGACCGCATCAAGGTGGCGACCTTCATGGGCACCGACCGGCCCCACGTCCTGCGGCAGGCCATCAACTGCTGCCGCAACTTCGGCACCGTCTCCATCGTCGGCGTCTATGGAGGCTTTCTCGACAAGGTGCCGATGGGCTCCGCCGTGAACCGCGGCCTCACCTTCCGGATGGCCCAGACGCCGGTCCAGCGCTATCTGCCGACGCTGCTCGAACGCATCGAAAACGGCGATATCGATCCGTCGTTCGTCATTACGCATCGCGCCTCGCTCGAACAGGGTCCCGAACTCTACAAAAAATTCCGGGACAAGCAGGACGGCTGCATCAAGGTCGTGATGAAACCCTAAACCCACTCGACCGACAGCAAGGAGTCGAACACATGGCTCAGCAAATTTCGTCGAAGCTCGCTCTGGTCAGCGGTGCCTCCACGGGCATCGGCTACTACCTCGCGGAACAATGCGCCAAGCACGGCTACGATCTCCTCATCGCCGCGGACGAGTCCCGCATCGCCGAAGCGGGCGAGGCGTTGAAATCCAACGGCGTGGACGTCCAGTACGTGGAGGCCGATCTCGCCACCGAAGAAGGCGTCGACAAGTTCTATGCCGCCGCCAAGGGACGGCCCATCGACCTGTTGCTTGCCAACGCCGGCCGCGGCCTCGGCGGCGATTTCCTCGACCAGGACTTCCGCGAAGCGCGGCGCGTCGTCGACACCAACATCACCGGCACCATCTACCTTATCCAGAAGGTCGGCCGCGAGATGCGAAGCCGCCGCGACGGACGAATTCTCATCGTAGGCTCGATTGCCGGGTTCACGCCGGGCACCTATCAGGCCGTCTATAACGGCACCAAGGCGTTCCTCGATTCGTTCTCCTTCGCGTTGCGCGCCGAGCTCAACGACTCCGGCGTCAGCGTCACCTGCCTGATGCCGGGCGCCACCGAGACCGAGTTCTTCGCCCGCGCCGGCATGCTCGATACCAAGATCGGCTCAGGCAAGAAGGACGATCCCGCCGAGGTCGCGCGCATCGGCTTCGAGGCCATGATGCGGGGGGACGGCGACGTCGTCAGCGGCTGGAAGAACAAGATGCAATCCGCGCTCGCTAACATCATGCCGGCATCGGTGCTGGCCGAACAGCACCGCAAGCAGGCGGAGCCCGGCGGCGCCCAGAAACACTGACCGTGGGCGCCGCAAGCCAACCCCGGGCCGCCGATGTGCGTGCCTGCTGGCCACTGGAGCGGCCGAATACGGCGAGCGCGGCGGACTCGCTGAGATTTTTCGTCAGGGTGGTTCTGCCGACGCTGGCGAAGGGCGTGCTGCTGCGCCGCCGGTGGGGCATGTCCCTTGCCGCCCGGCTCGATCTCGACGCCAAGGCCGTGAGGCTGATGCAGCGGCTCCGCCGGACTTATGGCGGGCAGCCCCTGCTGCTGCGGAACCCGATCCGGCCCCAGGCCGTGCTGCTGTCGTACGGTGATGTCGCGTTCGTGCTGAGCGGCGCGCCCGAGCCGTTCTCTCCGGCCAGCAAGGAAAAGCGCGCCGCCCTCGCTCATTTCGAGCCGCATGCGTCGCTGGTCACCCTTGGCAAGGCAAGGCAAAACCGCAGGGCGTTTCACGACGACGTGCTGGAGAGCGCCAACCCGGTCCATTCCATGGGCCGGGATTTTGCCGCTGTCGTGCGCGACGAGGCCGCCTGGCTCCTGTCCAACCTCCAGGACGGCAGCGACCTGACCTGGGAGGACTTTTCCCAAGCCTGGTTCAAAGCGGTCCGCACCCTCGTTCTCGGCCCCGGAGCGCGGGACGATCACGCTCTGACGGACATGTTGTCCCGCCTGCGCGCGAACGCCAACTGGGTGTTCGCGCGGCGGCCCCGACGGGCGCTGATCGAGCGTTATCACGATTGCCTGCAGCGCCATATCGCCCGCGCCGAATCCGGAAGCCTCGCCGCCCTGATGGCGCGGCGCCCTGCCGTTCCCGGAGAAGCGCGCTCGCACCAGGTCACGCAGTGGCTGTTCGCGTTCGACGCCGGAGGCATCGCGACCTTCCGCGCCCTGGCCCTGCTGATCTCTTCGCCGGAGGCCGCGGCGGCCGACCTCGAACGCTATCGCGCCGGCGAGATCGACCTGCCGTTCCTGCGCGCCTGCTTTCTCGAAGCCGTGCGGCTGTGGCCCACCACACCCTTCATCCTGCGCGAGACGACGCAGCCGGTGCAGTGGGGATCGGCTACGCTTCCGGCCGGCACGGGAATTGCGATCTATGCCCCGTTCTTTCATCGCGACACCGAGCGGCTTGCAGACTGCGAGTCTTTCCGGCCGGAACGCTGGATCGGACGAGACCCGGAAACCGTTCCTCCGTTCGTTCCGTTCAGCGCAGGGCCGGCGGTGTGCCCCGGCCGCCATGTGGAAACGCTCGTCGCGAGCTTGTGGCTCGCCGCGCTGCTGGACAGCGGAGCACTCGAACTCAGGCGCCCTGCCCCATTCGAGTGGCGCGGCCCGATGCCGGCCACGCTCGATCATTTCTCCATCTGCTTTTCCAGCCGATGGGTACGGAGCCGCGCCTCATGACCTGGCGCGGGCGCACGCCTCCTCGATGATGCGGTGCGCTTCTTCAATATCGCCCCACCGCAGCACCTTCACCCATTTGCCGTCTTCGAGATCCTTGTAGTGTTCGTAGAAATGCCGGACCTGCTGGAGGGTGATGTCGGGGAGGTCCCTGTAGGACTTTACGGCGTCGTAGCGGCGGGTGAGCCGTGGCGCCGGGACCGCGATCACCTTCTCGTCATGGCCCGCCTCGTCCTGCATGTAGAGGACGCCGACCGGACGGACGCTCATCATCGCGCCGGGCGTTATGGCGCGGGTGTTCACGACGAGTACGTCGCAAGGATCGCCGTCGTCCGACAGCGTATGCGGGATGAAGCCGTAATTACCGGGATAGCGCATCGCCGTGTAGAGGAACCGGTCCACCACCAGGATGCCCGAGGTCTTGTCGAACTCGTACTTGATCGGCTCGCCGCCGATCGGCACCTCCACGATGACGTTGACCTCGTGCGGCGGATTGGCCCCGACGGCGATGGTATCCAGCTTCATGAGCGTCTCCCGTTGCGTTCAACCGCGCCGGTCGGCTGCGGTTTCCGGCCCGCGAACCATGATGGCACGGCAGCAACGCGAATGCCCGGCCTCGTCGTCCGCCCGCGGAAGCGGCCGGAAGCCAAGCCGTCTGGAACCTCCTGGGCTGCCTATCCATTGAGCCGTCAGAGGAACACCGTTTTACTGTCAGGGCCCCATGTCCGAAGCATCGAAAAGCCGCGCCGCGAAATTCACCACCTACACCCATCCCTCCGGCGGCTGGGGCTCGGTCCAGTCGGTCGGCCGCAGCCTGCTCCGCGAGCGGGTTCCACTCAAGGGCGCGCGCTTGCTGATGCATCAGAACAAGCCGGATGGCTTCGCCTGCGTCAGCTGCGCCTGGGCCAAGCCGGCGAAGCCGCACCCGTTCGAGTTCTGCGAGGAAGGGGCGAAGGCCACCACGTGGGAAATCACCAACCGGCGCTGCACGCCCGCCTTCTTCGACGCGCACACGGTCACATCCCTGGAAGCCTGGAGCGATCGCGCGCTCGAAGAGCAGGGCCGCCTGACGCACCCGCTGCGGTGGGACGCGACGACCGACAAATACCTGCCCGTGACCTGGGAAAGCGCGCTGGCGGAGATCGGCAGCGAATTGAGAGCGCTCGATCCCAAGAGCGTCGTGTTCTACACCTCCGGCCGCGCCGCGCTCGAGACATCATACATGTACAGCCTGCTGGCCCGCATGTACGGCAACAACAACCTCCCCGACAGTTCCAATATGTGCCACGAGAGCACGTCGGTGGGCCTGCCGGTCAGCATCGGCGTCCCCGTGGGCACCGTGACGCTGGACGACTTCCATCACACCGATTGCATCATCGACATCGGGCACAACACCGGCGTGAGCAGCCCGCGCATGCTGCATGACCTTGAGGAATGCTCCAAGCGAGGCGTGCCGATCATCATCATCAATCCGCTGCGGGAACGCGGTCTCGAGCGCTTCTCCAACCCGCAGAGCCCGCCCGAGATGCTGTGGGAACCGTCCACGCGCATCGCGTCGCAGTACCATCAGATCAAGGTCGGCGGCGACAAGGCCGTGCTGACGGGGATCGCTAAGGCGCTGTTCGCCATGGACGACGAAGCGAAGGCGTCCGGCGGCGACCGCGTGCTCGATGTCGCCTTTATCCAGGAGCACACGCACGGCTTCGCGGAGTTCGAGGCCGCGGTGCGCGCGGCGAAATGGTCCGAACTGGAATTGCGCTCGGGTATCACGCGCCAGGCGATGGAGGCGATCGCCGCCGTCTATGGCCGCGCCAGGGCGGGCATGATCGCCTACGGCATGGGCATCACGCAGCAGGTCGGCGGCGTCGAGAACGTCCAGATGGTCGTCAACCTGCTCCTCCTGCGCGGCAATATCGGCAAGCCCGGCGCCGGCGTGCTTCCGATCCGCGGCCATTCCAACGTGCAGGGCGAGCGCACGGTCGGCATCAGCGAGAAGCCGGAGCTCGTGCCGCTCGACAAGATCAAGGAGCAGTTCGGCTTCGAGCCGCCGCGCGACAAGGGCCTCAACTGCACCGAGACCGCGGAAGGGGTCATGGACGGCTCGGTGCGCGCCGTGATCCAGCTCGGCGGGAATCTCGTGCGCTCCCTCCCCGACCACGAGCAGCTCGCGCCGGCATGGCGCAAGTTGCGGCTCACCGTGCAGATCGAGACCAAGCTCAACCGCTCCTGCCTGATCCACGGCGACGTCTCGTACATCCTGCCCTGCCTCGGACGGATCGAGATCGACGAGCAGGCGACGGGACCGCAGGCGGTGACGATGGAAGACAGCACGGCCTGCATCCACGGCTCCCGCGGCTTTGCGCGGCCGGCGAGCGAGCACCTGCGGTCCGAGCCATGGATCGTGGCCGGCATCGCCAAGGCCACCCTGCCGCCGAACCCGAAGCTCGACTGGGACGCCTGGGTCGCCGATTACAGCCGCATTCGGGATGCCATCGCTGAGACCTATCCCGAGGCGTTTCACGATTTCAACGCGCGCATGTGGCAGCCCGGCGGCTTCCATCGGCGGCTGCCGGCGCAGGAGCGCCAATGGAAGACCAAGACGGGAAAGGCGAACTTCATCACGCCCAAGGCGTTTTCGGGCAACATCGACACGGCGTCCGACATGATCTTCCAGCTCACGACGCTGCGCAGCCAGGGCCAGTTCAACACCACCGTCTACAACGAACGCGACCGGTTCCGCGGCGTGCACGGCACGCGGATGGTCCTGTTCATGAACCGCAACGACATCGACCGTCTCGGCTTGGCGGAGCGGGACATCGTCAGCCTCGTCACCGCCATCGAGTCGAACGTGCGCCGCCGGGTCGATGGATTCATCGTCCGACCTTACAACATCCCCGAAGGCTGCCTCGGCGGATACTATCCCGAGTGCAATCCGCTCGTCCCGGTGAGCCATTACGCGGAGGGCAGCTTCGTGCCGGCGGTGAAGGGAGTGCCCGTGCGCATCGAGCGAAGCAGTCCGCCGCCGCAGACGTGAGAGCGGGCCATCTTTGGGATCAACCCACCTCATTCGCGCGGAACTGCTCCGTTGCAGCACGGTTTCCTGTCCATGAAACCGAACCAGACGCCGGCGCCGAGGTCGCCTTCCGGCCCCAATACGGACGAGCTGCGCCACGATATCGATTCCGGACAGACCGGCGAAAAGATCCGCGGCTCCGATCCCGCGGCCGCGCCCCTGGGCGCCGACGAGGAAGCGGCCGGCGCACCGCCCTCGCCGGGCGATGTCGGCCTCGCCCGCGCGCGGGAAACGTCGATGTCCGCCGATTCGCAGGAGCGGAACCGCGGAGTCGGTGCGGCGTGGTTGCTTATCGGGTTTATCGTCGTCCTGGCGGCCGTTCTTATAGGCTGGATTTTGCTCGGGTCCCCGCGCTGAAAGGCCATCGCGGAACGAACGCCGCGATAGCGCATTTTCTCCTTCGATGCCTACCATAGTGCCGCGCCTTCTCCGCCGCGGACCTTGCCAGGAACGATCGAGGCGCACGTGAGCCCCCGGCGATCCCTCCTCAGCCGCATTGTGCCGCTCATGCTGGCCTGCGCCGCCCTCGCAGCCTGCGAGCGGGAGGAGCGCGTGCTCCGCATCGACCCGCCGGTCGCGGAAGCCCTGGCGGACGTCGAGCCGATGCCCAACGGGATCGGGGGCAGCCACCCGGAAGTCTATGCGGTGCTCGGCGCGCCCTATGAAACCAACGCCTACGACCTGAGCCAGGGAAAGCGGCTCTACAGCTGGTTCGGCTGCAAGTCCTGTCATGGAGACGGCAGCGGCGGCGCCGGGCCTTCCCTGCTGGACGGCTGGTGGCGATACGGCTCCGACATCGAATCCATTTTCCTCACGATCCGCGACGGGCGGCCGCACGGAATGCCGGCGTTCCGCGACAAGCTTACCACGGAGCAGGTCTGGCAACTCGCGGGCTATGTCCAGACGATCGGCGCCTATTCGGCCAAGACCGCGGCCCCCGGACGCGACGACGACAAGCAGACCCGCCCGGCGGAAAATCGCGCGCCGGCGGCGCTGCTGATGGAACGGAGGGGCAAGCCGTGACTCCACGTACTCTGCGCGTGCTTGCCGCCCTTGCGGGGGCATTGTCATGCACGGGCTGCTCGGGCTGGCAATCGGCGCTCGATGCCCACGGCCTTCAGGCGGCACATCTGCTCCGTCTCATTACGTTCATCGTCGTCGTTTGCACAGTCGTGTGGATTCTGGTTCTCGGCGCGCTGGCCGTCGCCCTGTGGCGGAGGCGGAGCGGACCGTCGGAGCCAAGCGACACCGGACCAGCCGTGGAGCGGCGGCTGACCGTCGCCGTGTCGAGCGCGGTCGCGGTGACGGCCGTCGTGATCGCCGTCTTCACCGCCGCGAGCTACCAGACCACACGGGCGCTGAGCGATCTTCCATCGGACGCGCTGACGGTGAAGGTTCGCGGCTATCAATGGTGGTGGGAGGTGAGCTATCAGGATCCGCAGTCCGGCCGTACCCTGCCGAGCGCGAACGAGATTCACGTCCCCGCGGGGCGTCCGGTGCGTTTCGTGCTGGAAGCGGCGGACGTCATTCATTCGTTCTGGGTTCCGAGCCTCGCCGGAAAGCAGGACCTGATCCCGGGCCGCACCAACGAGATCGCGATCATGGCCCAGCGCGCCGGCATCTACCGCGGGCAATGCGCGGAGTTCTGCGGACTGCAGCACGCGCACATGGCCTTCATGGTCATCGCCGAGGAACCCGCGCAGTTCGAGGCGTGGGCAACGGCGCAATTGCAGGACGCCGCGGCGCCGACCAACCCGGAGCAGGAGCGTGGACGGCAGATCTTCCTCACCAAGGCCTGTGCGGCCTGCCACGCCATCCGCGGCACGCCAGCTGCGGGAACAACGGGCCCCGACCTCACCCACATCGCGAGCCGCAGCACCATCGCCGCCGGACTGCTCGACACCACCCGGGGCTCGCTGGCGGCATGGATCGCCGATCCGCAGACCCTGAAGCCCGGCAACAACATGCCGATGGTCCCGCTTGCCGCCGACGAATTGCGGGCGGTGTCGGCCTATCTGGCCAGCCTCAAATGAAACCCGACGGGGACGTTCCCTTCACCGACCATGCGGAAGTCCCGCGCACCGCGGTGGAAATGCGGCTGGCGGACCTCTGGAGGACCCCGCCGGGACTGTGGGGTGCGCTGACCACGGTCGACCATAAGATCATCGGCCGGCGCTACATCGTGACGGCTTTCGTATTTCTCCTGCTCGGCGGGGCGCTCGCGCTGCTGATGCGGCTGCAACTCGCATGGCCGGAGAGCCGGGTGCTCGACGCCGATCTCTACAACCAGGTCTTCACCGTGCACGGCGCGAACATGATGTTTCTGTTCGCGGTGCCCGTGATGGAGGCGATGGCGGTCTATCTGGTGCCGCTGATGGTGGGCACGCGCAACATCGCCTTCCCCCGCCTCAACGCCTTCTCGTACTGGATCTATCTCGCGGGCGGCATCCTGCTCTGGCTGTCGCTGCTCCTCGACATGGCGCCGGACGTCGGCTGGTTCGCCTATGTGCCTCTCTCCGGGCCGCAATACGGCGCGGGAAAGAGGGCCGACATCTGGGCGCAGATGATCACGTTCACCGAATTGTCGGCGCTGGCCGTGGCCGTAGAGCTGGTGGCGACCATCTTCAAGCAGCGCGCCCCAGGCATGTCGCTCAACCGCATGCCGTTATTCGTCTGGTCGATGCTGGTGACGGCGTTCCTCGTCATCCTGGCGATGCCGGCGATCATGGCCGCGAGCACGACCCTGATCCTCGACCGGCTGATCGGAACGCATTTCTACAATCCGGCCGAAGGCGGCGACGTGCTGCTGTGGCAGCACCTGTTCTGGTTCTTCGGACACCCTGAAGTGTACATCATCTTCATTCCGGCAGTCGGCATGGTCTCGACGATCGTGCAGACCTTCGCGCGGCGGCCGGTGTTCGGCTATCTGGCCATGGTGCTGGCGCTGATTGCGACCGGCATTCTCTCGTTCGGCCTGTGGGTCCACCATATGTTCGTGACGGGCCTGCCGCGGCTCGGCGAAAGCTTCTTCACCGCGTCGAGCATGGCGATCGCGCTTCCGGCGGGCGTGCAGATATTCTGCTGGATCGCGACGCTGTGGGACGGCCGTCCGGTGTTCCGCACGCCGCTGCTGTTCGCGCTGGCCTTCATCGTCACGTTCGTGATCGGCGGCCTCACCGGCGTCATGGTCGCCTCGGTGCCGTTCGATACCCAGGTGCACGACACCTATTTCGTAGTCGCGCACTTCCATTACGTGCTGATCGGCGGCGCCGTGTTTCCGCTCATCGGCGGCATCTATTACTGGTTCCCGAAGCTGACCGGCCGGATGATGAGCGAGCGGCTGGGCCGCTGGGTGGCGGGCCTGCTGTTCGTCGGCTTCAACCTGACCTTCTTTCCCATGCATATCCTCGGGCTCGAAGGCATGCCGCGGCGGGTCTACACCTACCAGCCGGATGTGCCGTGGGCGGGACTGAACCTGTTCGTGAGCGCCAGTTCGCTCATCCTGACGGCGGGATTTCTCCTGTTCTTTTACGATGCGCTCCGCAGCGCGCGGCTCGGCGTGCCGGCGGGCGACAATCCCTGGGATGCCCCGACCCTCGAATGGGCGACGGCGTCGCCGCCGCCGGCCTATAATTTCGCGCGCATCCCCGTGGTCGACGGTCCGAGCCCCCTGTGGGAGCAGCGCGGCGAACTGACCGTCGCAGCCGGCCTCCAGCTCGACCGGCGGCAGTTGCTGGTCACCACCGTGGGCGACGCCCGCCCCGAGGCGCGGGAGTCCTCGCCCACCGGCTCGATCTGGCCCCTGCTGGCGGCGATCGCGACCACGGTGATGCTCATCGCCTCGATCTTCACGCCATGGGCGGTGGTCTGGGGATCGATCCCGATCGCCGTCGCGTTGATCGGCTGGTTCTGGCCCAAAGGCACGCCGGAGGACGAGGCATGAGAGAACGTATCGTGCTCGACGTGTCCACCTTGCCCCGCCATGGCATGGAAAGCGCGAGCCCGACGTGGTGGGGCACGCTCGCCTTCATGCTGATCGAAGGCAGCGGCTTCGCGCTTGGGATCGCGATCTATCTCTACCTGATGAGCCTCGCCCCGGCGTGGCCGACCGATGCCGCGCCGCCCGATCTCGGACCCGGGACGGTCGTGACCCTCATCCTGCTGGCGAGCCTCGTTCCCAACCATTTCCTGGCGCGCTGGTCTCGCAGCGGCGATCTCCGCAAGGTCCGCTGGGGGATCGGCGTGATGAGCCTGTTCGGCGTCGCGCCGCTCGTGGCGCGCGCTTTCGAATTCCCCGCGCTCAACGTGAGCTGGGACAGCAACGCCTACGGCTCCATCGTCTGGGTGCTGCTCGGCCTCCACACCACCCATCTCCTGACCGATCTCATCGACACGCTCGTGCTCGCCGCCATCATGGTGTCACGCCACGCCGACAGCCGGCGCCGGTTCGGCGACGTTCAGGACAACGCGCTCTACTGGAACTTTGTCGTGGCAACCTGGATTCCCCTTTATCTCTGCATCTATTGGATTCCGCGCCTATGAGAGCCGCGTTCTTCCGAATGAACCTGCAGCCTTGCGCCGGGCTTGTGGTCGCCCCCCTTGCCTGGGCGGCGAACACCCAGCTTTCGGAAATGCTGCCCTCGGTGGAATGCCGCGCGGGCTGGCCGGTCCTGGCCACCGTGTCGCTGGCCTGCGTGCTGGCGTCGCTGGGCGCCGCCCTGCTGTCCTGGAGCAGCATCGGCCGGCCGCCCTCCGCGGCCCGGCAGTGGTCCGCGTTCCCCCTCACGCTCGATTTCGTCGGCATGCTCGGCACGCTCAGCGGAGCGGGATTCGCCTTCGTGCTGGCGCTGCAGGGTCTCTCCTCGCTCATGCTGACCGGATGCGAACGCTAGGCGCCGCCCTCCTCCTGCTGCTGTGGGCCGCGCCGGCCGGCGCCCATGGCGGCGAGCATTTCGCCGGCCCGGCCTGGACTCTCGACCCCTGGATTGTCGCGCCGCTCGCGGTCAGCGCCGTGCTCTACCTCGCCGGATTCGCCGCGCTGTGGGGCCGCGGCGGCCCGGGCCGCCCGATCCGGCTCCGGCAGGCGGCGCTCTATGCGGCCGGATGGCTGGCGCTCGCAGGCGCGCTGGTCTCGCCGCTGCACTGGCTGGGCGAACATCTTTTCACGTTCCACATGATCGAGCATGAGATCGTGATGGCGATCGCGGCGCCGCTGTTCGTGCTCGCGCGGCCGGGCGGCGTGCTGCTGTGGGGCCTTCCGGCGGCCGCGCGCGCCGCCGTCGGCCGTGCGGTGCGCGCGGCCGCGGTCCAAGGCGTGTGGCGCAGGCTCACCGGCGCCGGCACCGCCACGGTCCTGCACGGCATCGCCATCTGGCTGTGGCACGCGCCGCCGCTGTTCGACGCCGCGGTCACCAACGATACGATCCACCGATTCCAGCATCTCAGCTTCTTCGTCACGGCGCTCCTGTTCTGGTGGGCGCTGGTCCGGCGCAGCACCTACGGGGCGGCGACCTGGCACATGTTCGTCATCATGATCCATACGAGCGTCCTCGGCGCGTTGATGGCGCTCGCGCCCCGCGTCCTCTATCTGGCGCAGACGGCCGACTCGACGGCGTGGGGACTGACCCCGCTCGAGGACCAGCAGCTCGCCGGCATCGTGATGTGGGTGCCGGCCGGAACGGTCTATGCCGGCGCAGCGCTGGTCTTCGCGGCGTCGTGGATTGCAACGTCCGGTCCATCGGAAAGGCGCGATCATGCCAAGGTCCGGCCTTAGACTCGTCGGCTGGCTCGCGGCCATCGCCGGCCTCTCCTATGTGCTGGGCCGCTATGGCATGAGCCACGGGGCAGACACCGCTTCGCCGGGCGCAGACCGCACCGGCGTTTCGCTATCCTCGAACCGCGGCGCATTCGCCCGCACGGCAGCAGCGGCGGCATGCGCGGTCGTTCTCGTGTGCGCCTGTGCCGCCGGCGGCGTGCGCTATGCGCAGCAGTCCCGGAACGAGGCGATCGCGCGCGCCCTGCTCCATGGCGATCCGGCCAGCGCTCCCGCGCTGATCCGCCGCTATGGCTGCGGCGGCTGCCACACGATCTCGGCGGCGCCGGGAGCGGACGGACAAGTGGGGCCTTCGCTCAACAACCTGCGCCAGCGCGTCTTCATCGGCGGCGCGGTGCGCAACGCACCCGACAATCTCGTGCGCTGGATCGTGTCGCCGTCCTCGCTCGCGCCGGGCACCGCCATGCCGGCTTCCGGCATCACCGAAGCGGAAGCCCGGGACGTCGCGACGTTTCTCTACGCGCACTGATCGCAGTGCGTCAGGGAATGGGCGTTGGGCGCGGCGGCAGCGATTTGATGTAGACTGCGATAGCCTCGCGGTCGCTCTGCGGCAGCATGGCCATGTTGGTCACCACATCGGCCATGGACGCGCCCATCACCCGGCCGTCCGGCGTGCGGCCCGTGGTCAGGGCGGCGACGATGTCCTGCACCGACCAGGTCCCGATTCCGGCCGGCGTGATGTTCGGGGCAAATCCGGTTCCTTCCGGGTTGGGACCGCCGGCGAAGCGGGTGGCCGGCTTCACCGCGCCGAACACATCGCGCGTCGAATGGCATTCCGCGCAATGCGCGACGGCCTCGACCAGGTAGCGGCCGCGGTTCCAGGCCGCGCCGCGGCCCGGGTCCATCGGCAACGCGCGCCGGTCCAGGAACAGCAGCTTCCAGAAGCCCAGGAAGCGCCGGATGGTGAACGGGAACGTCAGCTCGTGCGGCGGCGGTCGTCCCGCCACCGGCGGCAGGGTGCGCAGGAAAGCCATCAGATCGCCTACGTCGGCGACCGTCATGTGGACGAAGCTCGAATAGGGAAACACGGGATAATAGTGGGTCCCCGCGGGCGAAACCCCGCTGAGCAGCGCGTTCGCGAGATCGACGGTGCGCCACCGGCCGATCCCGTCGACCGGATCGGGAGAAATGTTGGGCACACGGAATGTGCCATAGAGCGAGGCCAGCGCCATCCCGCCGCCAAGCCGGAACCTATCAGTCTGGCCGGGCGAGGCGTGACAGGATGCGCAGTCGCCTGCCGCGAACACCAGGCGGCCCTTGTCCGGATCTCCGCCCTGGTCGGGAATGGCGTTGCCTGTCCTGTCGAACGCAGGCCGCGGCGCCGACAGCACCCAGCCGCCGCCGGCCAGCGCCGCCAGCACAAGAACGGCCGCAACAATCCAACGGGTGCGGGCCCTGTGCGCGCGACGGATCGCGCGCCCCCGGCTTGGCACGCCGGCCACGGTCATCGCACGCCGCTCCGCTAGGCTCTGAAGATGGTGAGGCCCAGGACCAGGAGCACGAGGAAGATGACCAGGAAAATGAAGAACAGGATGCGGGCAATATCGGCGGTCGCCGCGGAGATGCCGGTGAAGCCGAACAGCGCCGCGACGAGCGATACGATGAAGAAGAAAAGCGCCCACTTGAGCAGGGACATGACGCCACCTCCGCGCTGCCGCAGCTTAAATGCCGCGGCGGTAAATTTGTTCCGAAGCGGCGCTTTTCCAGCGTTCACCGGATGCGCGGCAGGCGTTTCAGGGTTCAGGCCGCGGAGCTGAGGCAATCGTTAACGGTCGCCACCTCGCCGCAGAACCGGCATTCGAACGACCGGCGCCGTTCGATGGCTTCCGGCGATACCATCGTTTCGGATTCGATGATCACCATCTTTACTGCGCAGGCGGTGCAGAAGGGAGACGAAGCGGTGGAACTCTTGCTACGGCCCGGAATCCGGTCGCTCATGCTTTTTCCTTGGTTGGAGCGCTTTGCGGCGGCAACAACGCCGTGAGCGGGGGATCGTTCCCGTCGCCGGGGGAACGTCGGCCGGTTCCATCGGTTAACGGGCGGAGGTCGCCCGATGGCCAAAATACGCATGATGCGCATTCACCGTTTCGGCGGCCCCGAGGTGATCCAGGCCGACGAGGTCGAGCCCTCGCAGCCCGACGCCAAGCAGGTTCTCGTCAAAGTCAAAGCCGCGAGCATCAATCCGGTCGATTACAAGATTCGCAACGGCCGGTATCCGGCGGTCAAGGAAGACCGGCTTCCCTACACACTGGGCCGCGACGTCTCGGGCGTCGTCGAGACATGCGGCGCGCAAGCCACCGCGTTCGAGGTTGGCGACGAGGTGTTCGGCATGGTCGGCATCGGCGGCGGCGGATATGCCGAACAGGTGGTGCTCGACCAGGGCACGATCGCGCGCAAGCCCGCGGGGTTGGACGACGCCCATGCAGCGGCGATACCGCTGGCGGGGCTGACGGCGTGGCAGGGATTGTTCCGGCATGGCCGGCTGACGGCCGGGCAATCGGTCTTGATTCACGGCGGCTCGGGAGGCGTTGGACATTTCGCCATCCAGTTCGCCAAGGCGAAAGGCGCCCGCGTGTTCACCACGGTGTCGACCGGCAACGTCGAATTTGCCCGGTCGCTCGGGGCCGACGTCGTCATCGACTATAAGAGCCAACGCTTCGAGGACCATGCTTCCGATCTCGACATGGTCTTCGACCTGATCGACGGAGAAACCCGGGAGCGGTCCTGGAGGCTTCTGAAAAGAGGCGGGACGCTGGTTTCCACCCTGACCGAACCGTCCCAGGAGAGAGCAAAGGAGTTCGGCGTCCGGGCCCTGCGCTATACGGTGGAGGGGGACGGAAAAGACCTTGCCGACATCGCCGGCCTCATTGCGGCAGGAAAGGTCAAGCCGCACGTTCAGAAAACCTATTCGCTCGATGCGGCGTCCGAGGCGCTGGCGTTCGTCGAGGAAGGCCACGCTGTTGGCAAGGTCGTACTCCTCGTCGGCTGAAATACTCCTGCACGGACATATTGGAAGTCCCACCGGGCCCATTCCGTCCGCAGCCGGCAATTTTATTGCGGTGCACGCCCCAAATGCGGCGCTTCGCCCCCATTGTCCCGGAGGCAAGGGAATTTTATTGTCGCCCACTTACTGCCCAACTCTTGACCCACTCGGCGCAGGCTGATTGAACCCGCTTGGGCTTCATCACAATCTCATCGCAGGGGAGTGACCCGAGGTGGCGCACAAGAATTATCTGTTCACGAGCGAGTCGGTTTCGGAGGGCCACCCTGATAAGGTGAGCGACCAGATTTCGGATGCGATTCTGGATGCGTTTCTGGCCAACGA
>Ga0182749_1000976_pt1 | contig 23599 bp, 10 predicted proteins | sample eDN3rd37CKraftMG_FD_128875 | JGI IMG/M metagenome (GOLD analysis project Ga0182749, IMG submission 128875) | Enriched Miracle-Growth compost microbial communities from Emeryville, California, USA - eDNA 3rd pass 37_C Kraft MG (version 2) (version 2) ...
CAGCTCGTCACGGATCGCGTCGGAACGGGCGAAATCCTTCGCCGCGCGTGCCGACTGGCGCCCGGCGACGCGGGCCTCCACCTCGTTCTGCGTCAGCGCCGCATCCTTCGGCCGGACGCGCAGCGCCGCGCGATCGAGCGTCGCGAGGCCGAGGCCCGTCACCAGATCCATGATCGCCGCCAGCCGCAGCCGGTCCGCCGCCGGGATCGCCCTGGCGGCCAGCGCCTCCTCGATGAGGGGTAAGGCGCGCGGGATCATCAGGTCCGCCGACACCGCCTCGTCGAACCGGTCGAGCAGCGCCAGCGCGGGGGCGGGCAGCCCCGCCTCCAGCACTTCGCGCTGATAGGCGAAGCTCGCCCCGCGCGATGCGTCCATCTCGCCCAGCAGCCGCACCCAGTCCTGCGGGCCGGCCTTGTCGCGAAGCTGCGCGACGGCGATCGCGAGCCGCCGCAGCCGGGTGAGCGCGGCGCCCAGCGCCTCGGGCGAGAATTCCAGCTCGCCGCGATAATGGGCGGAGAGGCACAGCAGGCGATAGGCCAGCGGATGCACGCCGCGATCGACCAGCGACTGGAGCGTCGCGAAGCCGCCTTTCGACTTCGACATCTTGCCGCCGCGATCGACGAGGAAGTTGTTGTGCATCCAGATGTTGGCTCCGGTCTTGCACGTGCCGGTGAACGCCTGGTTCTGCGCGATCTCGTTGACGTGGTGGATCTCGCGATGGTCGATCCCGCCGGTGTGGATGTCGAACTGGCTGCCCAGATATTTCATGCTCATGACCGAGCATTCCAGATGCCAGCCCGGCGCGCCCACGCCCCAGGGCGATGCCCATTCCATCTGGCGGCGGCTGCCGGGCGGGGAGCGGCGCCAGATCGCGAAATCGGCCGGGTTGCGCTTGCCCGCGACGCTTTCGATGCGGCCGATCTGCTCATCGGGCCGCTCGCCGGCCAGCGCGCCGTAATCGGGCACCTTCGACGTGTCGAAATAGAGGCCGCCGTCGATCTCGTAGGTCACGTCGCCGATATCGCGCGCGAAGCCGATCATGTCCTGGATATGATCGGTCGCGACGCTCCACAGCGTCGGCTCCAGGATGCCCAGCCGCTTCAGATCGTCCTTGAACGCAGCGGTGTAGAAGGCCGCGATCTCCCAGATATCCTTGCCGGCGCGTTCGGCGGCGGCCTCCATCTTGTCGTCGCCCTCGTCGGCGTCGGAGGTCAGGTGGCCGACATCGGTGATGTTGATGACGTGGGTGGTCGGCCACCCCTTCCAGTTGAGCGCGCGGCGCAGCGTGTCGGTGAAGACATAGGCGCGCAGATTGCCCAGATGCGCGAAATTATAGACCGTGGGCCCGCACGAATAGAGCCGCGCCATCGTCGGATCGATCGGCGCGAACGTCTCCGTCGCGCGCGTCAGGCTGTTGAACAGGGCCAGCGGCCGGCCGAGGGGGGCACGATCCTTCATCGCAGCGGCCGTAGCGCCGGGGCAGGCGGCGGGCAAGCGGCGGCGAAGGGCAGGGGACCGTCCCCAGCGTCCGATCCCCCGGCGCGTCTCGGTCAATCCGGCTTGCCGCCCTGCGCCTTGTCCTCGTCGTCGCGGCGGGTGCCCGTCACCTGCTCGTCCACATTGCCGGGCGCCTGGATCTCGCCCGACGGCGGCGGCGTCGCGCTGGAGCCTTCCGACGGGCCGGGGGCGCCGGCGTCATTCCCTGTCCAGAAATCGTCGTTGCCCGCGCCCGTCACCGGCTCGTCTATCATCGGCGCGAAGCCGAAGGGCGAGACGTCGGAGAACTGGATGATCGGTGTGTCGAACTGGTGGAGGAAGCCGAAGATTCCGCCCGCCCCGTCGATATCGGCATTGACGATCGCCTGGATCACATCCTGCACCGGCGGAAGAGTGAGCGTCCGGGAAACGCAGCTTCCGCTGATGATCTGGCACCCGTTCACCGTTGATCCGCCATCGAAGGACGCGCCCGTCGAGATGCCGCTCGCCGGGACGTCGTAAGAGGAAAGGGCGCTGCCGATGTTCAGCAGCGGGATGAGCTGCGTCCCCGTCGCGTAGCTGCCGTCGGCGAGGAGCTGGCGGCCGTTGATGACGATTTTGGCGGGCCCGTTCGCGCCCGGCGCGGTGAGGATCGACACGCCGCCCGTGCCGGCGGTGAAGCCCGCCCGTTCGTCGGGCGATTGCCCGCTGGCGCCGCTGTTCTGGATGAAAAGCCCGTTCGTCGGACGGAATTCCATGGCGTTGGCCTGGAGATAGCCTTCGGGTTTCGTCGGGCCGTCATTGCTGCCCAGCCGCTCGCTGATCGCGCCGATCGATCCGAGCGAGCCGATATCGGCGATCGCCTGCGCGCCGCCGACGGCGATCGTGCCGGCGGCGAGTACGAGCTTGCCGGCGAGCAGGTTGCCCGCGCCGAAAAGGCCGATCGAGCCGCCGGGCGTCACCACGTCGATCCGGTTCCCGGCGTAGATCGCCAACTGATCGCCCGCGCCGGCGGAGGTCAGCCGCACCGCGCCTTCGACGCGGACGTTGCCGCCGGTCTGGATCCCGAAGGAGGCGTTGTCGCCCACCAGGTTGCTCGCGCTGTCCCCGCCCGTTCCCGTGAGGTCGAGCGCCTGCACGACCACGCCGCCACTGGCGGTCGTTCCGTTCGACGATGTTCCGCCTTGCGCGACGATACGGATCCGGTTCGCCTGCGTCCGCCCCATCGCCGCGTTGGAAAGGGCGTAGGCCGCGCCCGTGCCGTCGCCGCCGATATAGGTCGGCCCCGTGCCGTTGTTGATGAAGGTCAGGCTTTGCGTCGCGCCGCTGCCCAGCCGGGCCGCGCCGCCGATGCCGATCGCCTGCGAGGCGAGCGAGATGTTGGTGCCGTTGACCGCGCCGTCGATCTGGAGGCTCCGCGCGTCGAGGAGCAGGTCGCCGTCGGTCGCCCCGGCGCTCGCGACGTGGAGGTTGCCGAGCGAATGCAGTGCCACGTCGCTGCCATAAGCGGTGACCTGCCCGCCGGCGGCGAGATCGGTCGACACCAGCACCGGGCCGGTCGCATTCAGTGACACATTGCCCGCCGACGCGATCGAATCGAGGCTGATCCTGTCCTGCGCGTTCACCGACACGCCGGTGCCGGCGCCGGGGCTGTCGATGGAATTGTCGCTCGATCCGCCCGTCGCCGTGCCCGTCGAGACCAGCCTGCCGCCCGTGACCGAACCGCCCGCATGGAGCGACAGGCCCCCGCCTGCGCTGAGCGTGGTGCCGGAGGCGAGCTGGATGTCGCCATCGCCCAGGAACGTGGCGTTGCCGAGGACCATGATCGCGCCGCCGCCGCCGGAAAGGCTGATATTGCCCCCGCCGCTTCCGCCGTTGCCGGCGAAGATGGTGAGATCGCCGAGCGAGGCCGGGTCGCTCGCCATATAGCCGAAGCGGATCGCGCCCGCCGGATTGGCGCTGGCGTCGCTGATGTGGACCGTGCCGCCGGCGCCGAAGCTGGCGGCGCCATAGCCCAGCACCTGCATCATGGTCGCCCCGGCGTTGAACGCGCCGAAGCTGCCGCCCACGGGATCGTCGCCGATGTCGATGCCGATCGCGCCGCCCTTGCCCGTGGCGCCGGTGGTGGATGCGGCACCGCTGCCGCCATTGCCGTCCGCGCCGCCGAAGCCGTTGGCGTTGAGCGACGTGTACCCGAAGTCGATCGTCCCGCCCGTGGCGGCGATCGCGATCGCGCCGCCTGTCCCCACGCCGCCGCTGCCGCCCGCGGCGGAGGAGCCGATGGCGGCGTTCCCGCCGCTTCCGCCATAGGCGCTGAGCGTCAGATAGGGGCCGTTGCCCTCGCTGTCTATCCGGAGCAGGCTGCCCGCGCCGCTCGTCGAGAAGCTGGCGGTGCCGCCGGTCGCCGCGCCGCCGTTGCCGGCAATCCCCGGCGCCGGGCCGATGCCCGCCACGCCGCCGTTGCCGCCGTCCGCGTCGATCACCGCGTTGAGCGCGGAGGCGTCCAGCGTGCCGCCGCCGCTCGCGCCCAGCACCAGCGATCCGCCACGCGCCGCGCCGCCGGCCCCGCCGTTGGAGCCGCGCTGGACGGGCGGGACGAAGCCGCCGCCCGCCGGCACCGATCCGCCACCGGAGCCGCCAAGGCCCGAAAGCGTGGCGCTCATGTTGCCGAGGGCGAGCGTTCCGCCGCCGCTCACGGCGAACGTCGCCGATCCCCCGGTGCCGGCGCCGCCCGCGCCCGCCTGCCCGCCGATCGATGCGCCGCCGCCGGCGCCGCCGGTGCCGATCGCGCTGAACGAGGCCGGTTCGGCGATGGTCAGGCCGCCGCTGGAATAGCCGAGCGTGATCGCGCCGCCCGTGCCGTTTCCGCCCGCGCCACCATCGCCGCCGATCCGCCCGGGCGCGTTCGCGCTGTCGCCGTCGGCGCCCGTGCCCCCGGCGTCGACCGAGAGGGACGAGAAGCGCGCGCCGCCCCCGCCGAAGGCCAGCGCGACGCTGCCGCCGGTGCCGCGCCCGCCGCTCGCGCCCGCCAGCGTTTGCGGCAGCGGGCCGGAGATGGTCGCGGGCACGCCGCCCTGGCCCGCGGCGCTGAACGTCGCGTTGCCGATATCGATCGTGCCCCCGTTCGTGGCGCCGCCCGAGGTTGTGAGGGATATGCTGCCGCCCTGGCCCGCGCCGCCCGCGCTGCCATAGCCCGCGCCGCCGCCATTGCCGTCCGCGATCAGCGAGAGGCTGCCCGCCGTCAGCGATCCTGTGGCGATGTCGATCCGGATCGTGCCGCCCTGGCCCGCGCCGCCGTTGCCCCCCGCCGCGTCGGCCATGAAGCTCGCCCCGGCTGTGCCGCCGGTGCCCGTCGCGCTCAACGTCGCATCCTCGCCGATCGCGATCGTGCCGCCATTGGCGATGCCCAGCGTGACCGTGCCGCCCGTGCCCGATCCCGACGCGCCGCCCGCGAGCGCGGCGCCGCCCGTGCCGTCGGCCGCCATTTGCAGGCTGCCGAGGTTGATCGTCGCATTGTCCGCGCTGATCGATGCCGTGCCGCCCTGGCCCGCCGGGCCGTTCGCGGGGGAGCCGTCCGCTCCGTCCGGGGCGTTCCCGTTGGCGTGGATATCGAGGCCGTCGCCGAAACCGACCGTGGCCCCTGCCGAGGCGGAGACGCTGGCCGTGCCGCCTTTGGTGAGGCCGGTCGCGCCGGCCGTGTTGCTGGCGTCGGCGCTCAACGATGATCCGTAGCCGATCTCGATATCCGTGCCCGCCCCGGTGGCGATGAGCGCGGCGGTGCCCCCCGTCGCCGCTCCGCCCGAGCCGTAGGCATTGGCGGTGGGCTCGAAATATATCTCCAGCGCCGTCGTGGCGCCGTTGCTGGCGGTGAAGATCGCCGAGCCGCCGGTCGCGTCCCCGCCGTCGAGGCTGATCGCATCCGCCGCCAGGGTGAGGCCGCTGCTGATCGACAGCGAGCCGCCGTCGAGCGTCAGCAGCGCGTGGCCGCCTGTCGCCGCTCCGCCCTGATCGGCGCCGTCTCCCAGCGCGCCGCCCCCGCTTGCGTCGATGATGAGCGTTCGGAAATCGCCGCTGCCGCCGTTGGTCGCGAATTCGGCGGTGCCGCCGGTGCCGGTGCCCCCGCCGGTGCCGTCGCCGCCCAGCCCGCGCGCGTCGATCGTCGCGGTCCGCCTGCCCGTGACCGATCCACCCGCCGCGACGAGGCGCGCGGTGCCGCCCGATCCGGCGCCGCCGGCCGGTGTCGTTGGGCCGCCATAGCCCGCATTGCCGCCCACGCCCGTCGAATCCACGTCGATATAATAGAAATCGAGCGCGCTGCCCGCGCCCGCCGTCACCGTCGCGCTGCCGCCGGCGCCGGTTCCGCCATTGCCGCCGCGCCCGCCCGCCGCTGAGTCGCCGTCGCCGCCGTCGCCGCCCTGGCCGCTCGCGTCGACATGGAGTTCATATCCTTGCAGCGTCACGCCGGTGAGGGCCACGCTGGCGGTGCCGCCGCGCCCGTTGCCGCCGGGGCCGCCGTCGGGATAGAGGGATGAGGATATCTGCCCGTTGCCCGTGGCGTAGCCGCCATTACCGGACGCAATCACGTCGACGTCGGCTTCGCCCAGATCGAACGAGCCGCCGCCGCTCATCGTCAGCGCCGCCGCGCCGCCGGTGCCGTCGCCGCCGCGCGCGTCGCCGTCGCCGCCAAAGCCCCCGGCATGGAGACCGATGCCGCCCGACAGGCTGAACCCGTCGCCCAGCGTGGCCGAAGCGGTGCCGCCCGTGCCGGCGCCGCCCAGCGCCCCGCCGGAGCCGCCATTCCCTTCCACGTCGAGGTTGAGGTTGCCGTCGATGGCAAGGCTGCCGCCCGTGTGGGCGAGGGTGGCTGCTCCGCCCGTGCCAGACCCCGCCGAGATACCGGCATCCGTTCCCGAGGCGAAGCCGCCCTGGCCGCTCGCGTTCAGCGACAGGTCATAGGCGGAAAGACTGGCGCCGCTCGTCACGTTGACGCTCACGATCCCGCCCGTCGCGTTGCCGCCCCCGGCGCTTGTATTTTCCGATCCGCCATCGCCGCCGGTGGCGCTCGCGCTGAGCGTGAGATAGCCGAGCGACGCCGCGCCCGTGACGGTGGCATAAGCGCCGCCGGTGGGGCTGCCGACGCCGCCAGCCCGCGCGTTGCCGCCGGCCGTGTTGACGCCATATTCCGAATAGCCGCCCGCGCCGCCGGTCGCGTCCGCCTCGATCAGGGTGCTCGTCGCGGTCACGCCGCCCGCGCCGGCGGCGAAGCTCGCCGTGCCGCCCGCGCCGTTGCCGGCGGCGCCCGCATTGCCGCTGATGCCGTAGCCGCTGTCATAGGCCGATCCGCCGTCGCCGCCCGTGCCGCCGGCGTCGATCGTCAGGCCGCCGGTGGTGATCGTGCCCCCGCCGGTCGTCACCTTTGCGGTGCCGCCGGTCCCGTCGGCGCCGCTGCCGCCGTCGGGGGCGAAGTCGAAGCTGGAATAGGTGCTGCTCCCGTTGCCACCCGTCCCGGCCGCGCTGACCGCGATAGAGGGCGCGGAGATGCCGCCGCCCGAGGCGAGGATCGTCGCGGTGCCGCCGGTTCCGGCGCCGCCGGAAATCCCGGAGGAGCTTTCCCCGATGCCGTTGCCGCCCTGTCCCGCCGCCGTGACCGAGAGCGCTCCGTCCTGCGAGCCAGTGGCGAGGCTTCCGCCGTTCAGCGTCTGGAGGATGGCGCTGCCCCCGCGTCCGGCTCCCGACAGGCTGCCATAGCCGCCGCCGCCATTGCCGTCGGCCGAGATGGTTGTCGAATTGGTGACGATGATCGTGCCGCCCCCGTCGATCGTGAGCGAGGCCGTTCCCCCGATGCCCGTTCCACCCGCATCGCCCACGCCGCCCTTGCCGGCCGCGCTGACCGTCAGCGAGGAGGTGTTAAGCGTGCCGTCGGTGGCCGTGAACGACGCGGTGCCGGCCATCGCCGTTCCCGCGTCCCCTTCGTCATTGTCGCCGCTGGTCGCGTCCGCCGTGATGCTGGTCGCGCCGTGGACGTCCATGGTGCCGCCGTTCGATATCTGCGCGGTTCCGGCAGCCACGTTGTCGTTGGCGCGGCCCTGGATCGAGGCGCTGACCGTGAGATCGCCGCCGACGGTGAAGGTCGATCCTGCCGCCGCGCTCGCCATGGCGGTGCCCGTCGTCGGGGTGCCCGCGGGGGTGGCGTTGAACGTGGCGATCGAGAGATTGCCGCCGATCGAGACGGTTTCGTCCGTGGCGGCGGAGACGCTGGCGCCGGTTCCCGCCAGCAGGCTGAGGTCGGCGCTGGCGGTGAGGCCGCCATGCGCGTCGATCGTCGAGAGCGCATAGGCCTGCGTCGGCGACGTGAAGTTCGCTCCCTGGATGACGATATTCGCGCCCTGGCCGTTCGAGAGGTCGCCGGCCGGGGTGATGGAGGGGCCGGCGTCGCTGCCCGTCGCGGCCGAGGCCGCATTCTCGCCCGCATAGAGCACGACATTGCCGTTCACCACGCCCGCGCCGGTCGCGTCATAGCCGATATTGCCGCCGACCAGCATGGTGACCGCGTTGTTCTTCGGCATCGCGACCATGTAGATCGCGCGCGGATCGGTCGCCCCGCTCGATCCCGCGCCGGTGGTGGTGCCGGTGTGGGAGAGGGTGGTCGCGTCGCCCGCCGTGCCGTCCGTGGCCGAGCCGGAGGTGACATTGATGTCGAACAGCCCGTCGTGGATCCTGATGTCGGCCGCCTCGGCCGCGATATAGGCCGCCGATCCGTTGACGGTGACGCGGCCCGCCATGTCGATCCGGGGCGAGACCATCGCGACATAGGCCGCGCCGCCGGTCGACATGTCGCCTTGCGCGACGATCTGTCCGCCCGCCGTGATATTGATCCGCGCGCGGCCGTTGGTGGCGGTCTGGAACCTGTAGACGCCCGTGGAGGCGCCGGTGACGAGATCGCTGTCGATGATGTCGAGCGTCGAGAGGCCGAGGCTGCCGACGTTGAACCGGGCGTTCGCGCCCACGACGATACCGTCGGGGCTGTAGAACCAGATGTTCCCGCCGACGGGGCTCGTGCCCGACGAGATATAGCTGTTGGTCGTGCCCTCGAAGGAGATCGGGCCGCTGCCCGGCGCGCCCGGTATGATCCGGTTGAGCACGGTGTAATCGCTTCCCGGCCCCTGGAAATTCGCGGTGGTGCCGGAACCCTGGAAGGCGATCACGCCGTTTCCGTCGGGCGCCGCGGACGGCGTCCAGTTGATGATCGCGGTGGAACTGCCGACGTTGATGGTGGTGTCCATCCCCTGCGTGATGGTGGCGCTGCCCGACACCACGGTATAGGCCGCATCGTAGGAGCCCGCCCGCACCGGCCCGGCATGGCCGAGGGCGACCAGCGCGGCGGCGACGGCGCAGCTTGCCAGCAGCGGCCGGTGCGCTTTCATGGCGATCGCCTTCCCAGTGATGTCGATGGCCGGCATGTTCCGTCCCCTTGCATTCGTCACATCGGCGCCTTCGCGTCGGCGCCCTTCACCCGGCGTCAGCCTGCCTATCGCGACCAGGGCCACAGCCGGGTCGAGAAGGAGACCAGCACCACCGCGTCGCCCCTGCGCGTCTGATATCCCGCGCGCCGCAGCGGCACCGCCAGCGTCAGGTCCAGCCGCGCCCGGTCGCCCCACGCGCCGCGCACGCCCAGGCCCGCCGAGGCAAGCTGCTGCGGATCGGGGTTGAGCGGGGCGCTCGGGCTGCCGCGGGTCCACGCCCAGGCATGGTCGTAGAAGGCATAGGGCTGAAGCGTGATCGCGCTGCGCGAGCGCGGCAGGAGCGTGCCATAACGCAATTCGGTCTGGAGGCCGACGCCGCTGTCGCCCAGCACCGCGCCGGGATCATAGCCGCGCCCGACCGTGAAATTGCCGCCGGAGAACTGGTCGTAGCTCAACAGCGGATCGGCGGCATATTGCGCGCGCGGGCTGAGCGCGAGGCTGATCCTCGGCAGCGGCCGGTATTCGCCCGTCCCCGAAAAGCGGACGAGGAAGGCGTCGGGCTTGCCCTGGAGCCGGCTCAACGGCACCGCGCCCGCCGCGTAGCAGCGCAGATAGGGCGCCGGGCCGCAATCGTCGCTCGCGCCCAATATGTTCAGGCCCTTGCGCATCTCCAGCGATCCGCCGATCCGCCATCGCGGCTCGACCGGCGAATAGCCCCTGACGCTGCGGATGCTGGCGCGGTCCAGCGCCTCGAAATCCAGCCGGGCGTAGAGCGCGCGGATATGATCCTCGCTGATCGGGATGCGTCCGCCGGCATCGGGCAGGAGGCGCGATGTCTGGTCGATCAGCTCGAAGCCCGCCGCCCCGCGCAGGTTGATCGCCTGGCTGCGGATGAAGGGATAGCCGACCTCGCCGCCCGCGACGAGCGTGCGCGCGGCCAGCCGCGCGTTCACGCCCCGGCCGAGATCGGGCTCGGTCCACGCATAAGCGAAGCGTCCGCCGATCGTCAGCCCCTCGCGCCCCGCGCGCAGGTCGTAGCCGAGCTGGACGACATGCTGCTCGTCGAAATCGGGGGTCGAGTAGAAGCCGGCGGTGAGCCGGTCGCCCAGCCCCAGCAGGCCATAGGCCTCGCCGCGCAGCAGCATGCCGACCGGGCCCACCGCATGCGATCCGTAATTCTGGACATTGGCGTCGACCGCGAAGAGGGTGCGCGATACCGAAACCTCGCCGATCACCTCGCCCGGCCGCGTGCCGGCGGGACGGAGCGTGAGGCGGACGTCATAGCCCGGCAGGTCGCGCGCGAGCAGCAGATAGCGCTCGGCATCGCGTTCGTTGAAGACCGGCTGCTCCTTGAGCGCGGCCAGATAGGCGGCGATCGTCCGTTCCGACTTGCCGGCGTCGCCGCGCACCTGGATCGCCACCAGCTTCGCCATCAGCACGTTGAAATGGACGACGCCGTTCTCGATGCGCTGGGCGGGCACCTGCACGGCGGCCAGATAGCCCTGGCGACGCAGGATGGTGGCGGCGGCGTCGCGAATCTCGCACACCACCGCGATCGGCTGCTCCGTGCCCAGATAGGCTTCGTAGGCCGGGCGGAGCGTGTCGGGCGACACCATCCTGAGATTGTCGAACAGGGCCTCGCGGATCGTCACCCTGACGTCGGCGAAGCGCGGATCGGCGAGCGGGCAGGGCGCGCGCTCTATCCCGCCTTCCACGGTGAGGCGCGAGGGGGGACGCAGATCGGCGGGCGGCGCGGCGCGGTTGATCTCCTCGCGCGTCGGCAGCTCGCTCCGGGGCGGCGGCGCCACCTGCGCCAAGGCCGGGCTGAGCGCCGTCGCCATCGACAGGCCGAGGATCGTAAGGCCGCTCTTATGCCGCAAGGATATCATTCATGCGCCCCCCTCGCGCTTTTCCCTTTCGGGTGGTCCCCCGCGCGGCAGCCCGCCGCCTTCCGCCGTTTCGAGACGGGCCGGGTTTCGGCGCCCCGATCCGGGCGGCTTGCGAAACGGGCCTTGCCTCCACGACATGCCGGGCGTGGCTGCACGCGGGGGCCGGATTTCCCCGACCAACGCCACAATTCGTCCTGGCGACCCATCAGGACATGAGGGGGCTTCGGCTGCTTTTCCGATTTCCCCCACGCGGATTCCGGCTATCAGCCGAACCCCTGTATTTCAAGTTTCCAAATCCTTGCCACCGCCTCGCGCCGGGCCGCGCGCGGACGGTGGGGACCATGCGTCACTGCGCCGCCGCGCCACCCGCGCCGGGCGCGGAGACGGTGTCGATCAGCAGGTTGAGCTGCGCCTTGCAGTCGCTCCTGATGAGCAGCGCCGCCGTATTTTCCAGCCCCGCCGGATTGGGGCCGAGCAGCGCGAACGTCACCGTCGTCGGCGCGCCGCCTTCACCTGCGATCGTGTAGCGCGCGCCATTGGCCACCGGCAGCGATTCCGGCCAGGGCGCGACCGACTGGTTGCGCGCCCAGCGCACCTCCTGCGCCTTGCCGTCGCCTTCGCGCGTCACCGTGAGCGTCGCGGGCGCGCGTTCGCCGCCGCGCCACAGCGTCAGGCCCTTCGCGTCGGTGATGCAGATGCGCCCGCTCTGGCCGACATCGACGAACCAGATATTGGGATTGCGCGTCGATTCCCCGATCTCCGCCACGCCGCGCACGGCGCCGATCCGCGCGCGCGTGCCGCTCGCCCGCGCCGGCAGGTCGCGCGAGTCCGCGAGCTGGGTGGACGCGATCGTCGGGCTGAAGGTGCCGGGCCCGCGCAGCGTGCGCGTGCCGCGCCCGTCGAGGATCACCACCGTGTCGCCCGCTTTCAGCGCGATGCGGGCGCTGCCGGGGATCGCCTTGCCCGGCGGATAGGCGCGCGCCGACGGGCCGCTGGATTTGACGACCAGCGGATCGGCCGCTGCGATGGTTGCCGTTCCGGCGATCGCGAGGGCGATGGCCGCGCCAGCCGGTCTGATGAAGCTATTCCAAGACAAAGCTACCTCCTGGGCCAACGTTGCGGAGACGATACAACAGATTGGCGAGCGCCGCATCATCGGGGCGATCCGCCGCATATGCCCCCAGCTCTTCAAGAGCGGTGACGTCACCATCGTCGAATCGGCGGACGAGTGCTGTGAGCGTCGTCACATCCTGCTCCCGCATGTGCGGGACGGGCTCGTAGATCGCGATCGGCGTCGCGCGGCCGCGCACGGCGACGCGGCCCATCGGGCGGAAACGCACGCTCGTCACCCCCGCCACGGCGGTCTCGCTTACCAGCGCATGGGTCTTGAGCTGCTTGTTCGCGCCCTCCAGCCGGGCGGCGAGGTTCATGCTGTCGCCGAGCGCGGTATATTGGATGCGACCCTCGCCGCCGAAATTGCCGACGATCGCGTCGCCGCGATGCAGGCCGACGCGGGTGCAGCCGATCGGGGGCACGCCCTCGGGCGCCTCGCGCCGGAAGGCCTCGCCCGCCTCGTACATCGCGATCGCCGCCCGGGCCGCGCGGTCGGCGTCGTCGGGCCGCGCGATCGGCGCCCCCCAGAAGGCCACCACCGCGTCGCCGACGAACTTGTCGATCGTGCCGCCATGGCGCAGCACCACCTCGCTCAGCACGTCGAGATAGCGGTTGAGCAGATAGGCCACCATCTCCGGCTCGATCGCGTGGCTGAGCCTGGTGAAGCCTTCCAGATCGGTGAACAGCGCGTGGATCGGCCGCTTCTCGCCATGGAGGGCGAGGCGGTCGGGATCGCGGATGATCTCGTTGGCGATGTCGCGCGGCAGATATTTGCCTAGCGCCGATTGCGCGATCCGTTTCTGCTGCGCGCCGATCGAGCTGACCGCCGCGCCGACCACCGCGAAGGCGATCAGCCACCCCGCCACCCAGCCGAACACGGGAAGCTGCTGCGTGTCGATCCCGCGCGACTGGATCCAGAAGGGCACGGCCGCCGCGACCGCCGCCGCGCCGACGAGCAGCACCGCCATCGCCCTGGGCCGCCCGGCGACGAGCCGCGTGACCGCGCCCGCCAGCACGAAGAACAGCGCCGCTCCCCACAAGGGAGCGCGCGGGATCGTGGGATAGCGCACATCGTCGAGGAGCTGGGCCAGCATGCTCGCATGGACCTTGAGCCCCGCGACGGTGGCGCCGGTCGCGCGCGTGGCGGGCGTGCTGAACTGGTCGACGTCGTCGAGGTCGCCGCCGATCAGGATGTAGCGCCCCTCCACCAGCGGCCGGAGCGCCGCGTCGGGAATCGCCGGATCGGTGAGGAACTGGAGCGTCAGCTCGGGAAAGACCGTGTCCTCCTTGTAAAGCGGCCGGCGGAACCGGATCGCGCCCCGATAATCATGGAAGCCGGCCTGCGCGCCGGCGAGCGCATAGGTCAGCAGCGGCGGCAGGCCCGGCGGCTCGTCGGGCCAGTTGCGGATCACATTGTCCGACGCGTCGGTCAGCAGGCGGATGCTCGCCGGATGCAGATTGGGCCCGGCCGCCGCCTTCAGGAAGCCGCGCAGGAAATGCTCGCGGTTGAGCGGCATGGCCTCGGCATTGGTCGCCTGCGTCGCGAAGCCCGGATAGGTCGGCACGCGCATCGCGCGGAAGGCCGCGATCAGCGCCGGGTCCTCGGGCGTCGCCTGGTCGATCAGCATGTCGATGCCGATCGCCTTCGGCTTCAGCGTGTCGAGGCGGCGCAGCGCCCTCGCGAGGATCAGCCGGTCGAGCGGCGAGATGCGCCCGGTCCTGATGCGCGTGTCGTCGTCATAGACGATCAGCGTGATGCGATCGTCCTGCGCGCTGCGCGGCTCGTTGGCGCCCGCGCGCAGGTCGTAGAGGAATTTCTCCGCGTCGCTCGCGAAGGGGACATCCCAGGCGAAGCGGGCGAGGAGCAGCGCCGCCGCGAGCAGCACCAGCGTCGCGCCCAGCCGCCACGGGCCGAGCTGGCGGACGAGCCGGCGCAATCCCCGCGCCATGCCGAGGCTTGCGCCCGTCTGGCTGTTTCCCGCTCGGGCGCCGCCGGGACGTTCGCCGCCGCGCGTGGAATCGGGGATGCTCGCCAAGCCGCCCGCCTCAGCGCGGCTTGAGCACGGGCTGGTCGCCGTCGCCGATCACGACGAAATCGGCCCAATAATAAGGATGCGAGGTTTCGGGCGCGTTCATCAGCTCGATCGCGCCCTGCTGGAGCGCGCCGGCGATGGTGGTGCCCGGCGGTGCGGTGAACAATCTGCCGATCAGCCGCTCGGTCGCCTTGAAATCGTCGGGGGCGGGCCAGTGGCTGGCGATCACCGATCGGCCGCCCGCGCCGACGAAGGCGCGCACCAGCCCGTCGAGCGCGCCGCCGCCGCCGCTGGTGATCCCCGCCTCGCGCGTTGCCGCCACCGTGGCCTTGCCTGCCGTGTCGCAGGCGGAAAGGATCACGAGATCGGCGTCCAGCCGGAGGTCATAGATTTCCTTGAACGTCAGCAGCCCGTCCGATGCCGGCCCGCCGAAGGATGTCAGCAGCGCCGGGCGCGCCGGGCATTCGGGGCGCGGCGCGGTGACGAGGCCGTGGGTCGCGAAATGGAGGATGCGGAAATTGGCGAGATCGCGCCGCGCCATCACCGCCGTATCGCTGAACGCGGCTCCGGTGACGACATCGGAAAGGTTGCGGCCGATGATGGCCTGCGCCTCGTGAAGCTCGGTCGCCTTGATCGGGCGATCCCATGCGGCGAGCGGCCATTCGCAGTCGATCGCCCCGTCCGACAGCATTCCCCGGCTCGACGCGAGGTGGGTATAGGAGGAAACGGGGGCGTTCTGGCCGAAACCCAGATATTGCTCCTTCGCCTGCGAGGGCGGCGCGTGGCGCACGTCGCGGAAGGCGCGCGCCGACACCGCCGTCGACACCTGCACCTTGCGGCCCAGCCAGGCGATCCCGCGCAGGTCGAACTCGTCGGCATTGGGCCTGGCCGCGCGCTTCAGATAATCGTCCACGCCCGCCTGCTCGGTGACGAGGAGGTTGACCGGAATGCGCAGCATCCCGCCGTCGGGCTCGAACACCAGATGGCGCACGCCCGCCAGCCGCGGCGCGATCGGCTGCATCAGCTCGACATAGAGCCGGCGCGCGAGCGTCACGTCGAAGGGATAGGTGAGGAGCTGGCCGTTCTCCTCGACCGAGATGGTGTCGCGCAGCGCCGTCACGTCGCGGTCCAGCGCCTGCGCGCCGGTGCCGGCGCGATAGGCGGTCGCCTCCTTCGGGGTCACGAAGACGCCGTAGACCGCGTCGCCCACCACGGCGAGCTTGAAATAGGCTTCGTCGGGCTTGAGCGCGGCCTGAAGGTCCGCGACCGTCATCGCGTCGGTGGAAAGCGCGCGATAGCGGGGATATTGCGCCAGCTTCGCCTGGGTGGCGACCTGATCGGCCTCCAGTCCCTTCAGCCCGTCCCGCAGCGCGGCGAGCTTCGCCTGATCCGCCGGCGTCGGGCTGGCGAGCGAGGAGAGCCGCGCATATTCGACGCGATCGCGCTCGATATCGCGGGTGAGGTTGAGCGACTGGCGGAACAGGCTCGCCGCCTCGTCGCTGCCCGCCGACAGCTCGCGCGCGAGGATCGCCTGCGTGTCGGCCACGCCGGGGCGCACCAGCGTCTCGCTGGCCAGGAAGAAATCCTGCACCAGCTCGGGATGCGCCGGAATCTGCCGCGCGAGCAGCGCGAAATAGGGCGCAAGGAGATTGCCGAAGCCGGTGGTGGTGCCCCCGTCCTTCGTCATGGTGGCGACGATCCGGCGGTAGAGCGCCAGCGCGGCGTCGTCCTGTCCGCGCCGCGCGAGATAGGCGGCCAGCCGCGCCTGTGTCGCGAATGCCGCCGCCGAGCCCGGATATTCGGTCTGGAGCAGCGCCACGGCGCCGCGCAGCAGCCCCTCCGCCTCGCCATATCGGCCCTCACCCTCGGCCACGGCCGCCAGCTCGCCCATCGTTTGCGCGCGCAGCCGGGTGATCGAGGTGACGCGCCCGCCGCGGATCGAAAGGAGCTGGGCCAGCGCATGGTCCAGCAGGCCGCGCGCCTTCGCCGTGTCGCCTTTCAGGCGGAGCACCGTGCCGCGCAGCTGCTCGGCCTGCGCGTCGAGGATCGCGGCCTTCTCCGCCGGCGTGAGCGCGACATTCTCGGTGATGCCGAGCTGGCGGGCGAGGGGCGCCCCCGAATTGATCGCCGCCGACGCGGCGGGATCGATCTCGGGCCCGGCGGCGGTGGTCGCGATGACCGCGCCGACGGGGGCCAGCGGCGTGTCCAGCTCCGCCATGGCCGCATCGGGCCGGCGCTGGTTGATCAGGTGCATCGCGTGGAAGTTGCGGCGCAGGCGAAGCTGCACGGGATCGGCCGTGGGGATCAGCGCCGCCTGCTCGAACAGCGCGTCGGCCTGCGCGAAATCGCCGAGATTGGAAAGCTGGAGCGCCCGGTTGACGACATATTCGCCCAGCCGCTGCTGGTCCATCCGGCCGCTGTCGGCACGCGCCAGCAGCGTGTCGAAGAATTCCGCCGCCTCGGCGTAGGAGCCGCTGTTGTTGCGCCGATAGCCTTCGGCCAGCGCCTGGTCGATATCCAGGCTGCCCGCCTGGACGCGCGCGAAGGCGGCGGGATCGCCGATCTGGGTGGTCGCGATCTCGATCCGGCCGGGGACAAAGCGATCGGCCACGATCGTGCGCAGCGCCAGCCGGATGGCGCTGTCATAGCCGGCCAGCCCCTCGGCCACATAGGTCGTGCGGCCCTTGCCCAGCGCGTAGACCCGATAGTCGACGTCGGCGGCCTTCATCGTGCAGCGGCGCGCGCCCACCGTGCCGAGATCGGCGATCGGGGTGGATGCGGGCACGTCGCACGTCGCCTTGTCGGCGCGCAGCGCGTCGAGCCGGGCGAGCGGATCGTCGCCGGCGCCCTCGCGCAGCGCGTAGACATGGCCGACCGGCGCCGCCGCGTCCCGGCAGACGACCGTATAGGCCCGGTCGAACATCGTGCGGAACGCGGGATCGGCGGTGGCCGCCTGCACCTGGCACAGCGCGCCGCTGGCGTCGCCGAGGCGGAACACGTCCTGAAGGCCGGGCCGGTCGGCCGCCGACGTTGCCGCACGGGCCGGAGCGGCCGTAAGGGCGAGGCCCGCCGCAAGCGCGGCCGCCGCGGGACCCGCCGCCAGAGCGTGCCGGATGCTTCGATCGATACGCACTGAAGTCGCCTCCCACCGCACGAGGCGCGGACCTTTGCCGCGCGAAAGGAGGCCCGTATCCGCCACCGGGCCGCGACCCCGTGGCGAAAAACCCCCTTGCTGATACCCGGTGCGCCCCGTTCTCGCCGTTTTCCGGCATTCTCGAATCACGCGGAACCTACAGCAGCCCGGCCGATGAGCGAAGCGCTAAGTGCAGGGCAGGGCGTTGCGAGGCCGCGACGAGCCGATCGCGGCGCGTCTCCGCCCGGCGCGGACGGCTGCGGCATAAGGTTTCATTTGAAACATTTATGTCGATGCGATAGCCTTGGTTTTATGAGCGATTCCGTGCTGCGCCTCGACAGTTTCCTGCCTTATCAGCTCTCGATCGCGTCCAACGCGGTCAGCGAGATGATCGCGCTCGCCTATCGCCAGCGCTTCGGCATCAGCATCGCCGAATGGAGGATCGTCGCGATCCTGGGCGAGGGCGCGCCGCTCACCCCGCGCGAGATCGGGCGGCGTTCGCGCATGGACAAGGTATCGGTAAGCCGTGGCGCGAAGATGCTGGAGGAGAAGGGGCTCGTCGAGCGTTCCGCCCATGACGCCGACCAGCGCTCGCATCGCCTGACCCTGACGCGGGCGGGACGCGACCTCTACGCGGATGTGGCGCCCCAGGCGCTCGCCTTCGAGGAGCGGCTGTTCGGCGGCTTCGAGCCGTGGGAGCGCGCCGCCCTGGCAAGCTTCCTGCGCCGCGCGCTGGCGGCCGTCGAGGCTTGCGAATAATAGTTTCATATGATACATTAATTATCCTCTCCAGGAGATCGGATCATGACTGCCGCCGCCGCCTCCCACCCCGATATCGCGCATGACAATCCGCTTGGCCTCGACGGGTTCGAGTTCGTCGAATTCACCGGCCCGGACCCGAACGCGCTGGCCGATCTGTTCACCGCGATGGGTTTCACCCATCTCGCCGACCATCGTTCGAAGAATGTCCGCCGCTATGCGCAGGGCGACATCAACTTCCTGCTCAACATGGATGCGGCCGGGCAGGCCGCCGATTTCCGCGCCGCGCACGGCCCCTCGGCCAACGCGATGGCGTTTCGCGTCCACGACGCGAGGGCGGCGTTCGAGGAGGCGGTGCGGCGCGGCGCGAAGCCCGTCGCCGGCCCGGTCGGCCCGATGGAGCTGAACATCCCCGCGATCGAGGGAATCGGCGGATCGAACCTCTATCTGGTCGACCGCTATGGCGCGCAGGAGATCTATGACGTCGATTTCCGCCCCGTTCCCGGCGCGCGGAAGGACGATCGGTCGGTGGGGCTCCACACGCTCGATCACCTCACCCACAACGTCAATCGCGGCCGCATGTCCTACTGGGCCGATTTCTACGAGCGCATCTTCAACTTCCGCGAGATCCGCTATTTCGACATCGAGGGGCAGGCGACCGGCCTCTTCTCCAAGGCGATGACCGCGCCCGACGACAAGATCCGCATCCCGCTCAACGAAAGCCAGGACGAGCATTCGCAGATCGAGGAGTTCCTGAAGGAATATAAGGGCGAGGGCATCCAGCATCTGGCGCTGGCGACCGACGATATCTTCGCCACGGTCGACGCGCTGCGCGCCAACGGCGTTCGTTTCCAGGACAGCCCCGACACCTATTTCGACATGATCGACAAGCGCCTGCCCGGCCACGGCCATGACGTGGAGGCGATGCGCAAGCGCCGGATCCTGATCGACGGCGCGCCGGAGACGGGCGGCGGCCTGCTCCTCCAGATCTTCACCGAGAACATGGTCGGCCCGATCTTCTTCGAGATCATCCAGCGCAAGGGCAATGAGGGCTTCGGCGAGGGCAATTTCAAGGCGCTGTTCGAGAGCCTGGAGCTGGACCAGATCCGGCGCGGCGTGATCCCGGGCAAGAGCGCGGCCTGAAACGCCGCGCCCGGCCCGCCGCCGGGGACGACAGAGAGGATGCCCGATCATGACCGCCACCTACCAGACCGGCTTCGGCAACCATTTCGCGACCGAGGCGGTGCCGGGCGCGCTGCCGCAGGGGCGCAATTCTCCCCAGCGGCCCGCCTTCGGCCTCTATGCCGAGCAGTTTTCGGGCACGGCCTTCACCGCGCCGCGCGCCGACAACCGGCGATCGTGGCTCTATCGGCTGCGGCCCGGCGCCGATCATCCGGCCTATCGGCGCCATGAGGGGGCGCCCCGTTTCGCGCCGGGCGTGGCGGAGGGGCCGCTGCCGCCGAACCGGCTGCGCTGGGACCCGCTGCCCGCGCCCGACGGCCCTGTCGACCTGATCGACGGCCTGTTCACCATGATGGCGAACCGCGATCCGGCGGGCATGGATGGCGTTGCGATCCACGTCTATTGCGCCAATCGCGGCATGGAGGACCGCGCCTTCGCCGATGCCGACGGCGAGCTGCTGTTCGTGCCGCAGGAGGGGCGCCTGCGGCTGCTGACCGAATTGGGCATCCTCGATCTGGCGCCCGGCGCGATCGGCCTCGTCCCGCGCGGCGTGCGCTTCCGCTGCCTGCTGCCCGACGGCGCGGCGCGCGGCTATGTCGGCGAGAATCACGGCGCTCCCTTCCGCCTGCCCGAGCTGGGCCCCATCGGATCGAACGGGCTTGCCAATCCGCGCGATTTCGAGACGCCCATCGCCTGGTTCGAGGATCGCGAGGGCGATTTCACGCTCATCCAGAAATATCGCGGCAGCCTGTGGCGGACCATGCTGGACCATTCGCCGCTCGACGTGGTGGCATGGCACGGCAATCTGGCGCCGTGGCGTTACGACCTCGCGCGCTTCAACACGATCGGCACGGTCAGCTTCGATCATCCCGATCCCTCCATCTTCACCGTGCTGACCTCGCCTGGCGATACGCCCGGCACCGCCAATTGCGATTTCGTGATCTTCCCGCCGCGCTGGATGGTGGCGGAGGACACGTTCCGCCCGCCCTGGTTCCACCGCAACATGATGAGCGAGTGCATGGGCCTCATCAGCGGCGCCTATGACGCGAAGGCGTCGGGCTTCGCGCCGGGCGCGATCTCGCTCCACAACATGATGACGGCACACGGGCCGGACGTGGCAAGCTGGCGCGCGGCGAGCGACGCCGCGCTCGCCCCGCACCGGATCAGCGACGTGATGGCCTTCATGTTCGAAAGCCGCTGGCCTTTCGTGCCGACGGCGCAGGCACTCGCCAGTCCGGCCTTGCAGGACGACTATGACGATTGCTGGCGGGGCTTTCCGAAAGCGCGGCTGCCTTAGCAGGACGCCGTCTCAGGAGCGCCGGCGCCATCGTCCCATGAATGATCGGTCCGCGAGGATGGCGTGGGCGGCGTTGTGCCCCGGCGCGCCGGTGACGCCGCCGCCCGGATGGGTGCCCGCGCCGCACATGTAGAGCCCGGCGATCGGCCCGCGATAGCTGCCGTGGCCGAGCAGCGGGCGCGCCGACCAGAGCTGGTCGATCGTCATCGCGCCGTGCATGATGTCTCCGCCGACCAGCCCGAACCGGCGCTCCAGATCGAGCGGGGAGAGGATCATCCGGCCGACGACGGAGGCGCGGAAGCCGGGCGCATGGTCCTCCACCGTATCGATGATCCGGTCGGCGGCGGCCTCGCGCTCGTCGTCCCAGCTCCGCCCGTCGGGCAGCTCGGGCGCGAATTGCTGGCAGAAGAGGCTCGCCACATGCCCGCCCGGCGGGGCGAGGCTGTCGTCGACGGTGGAAGGGATCAGCATCTCCACGATCGGCTTGCGCGACCAGCCATGCGCCTTCGCGTCGAGGAAGGCGCGGTCCATGTAATCGAGCGTCGGGGCGATGATGATGCCGGATCGGTGATGCTCGCCCTCGCCCGGCAGGCAGGCGAAATCGGGCAGGCGGGATAGCGCGACGTTCATCCGGAACGTGCCCGATCCGGTGCGGAAGCCGCGGATGCGGCGCAGGAATCCGGGCGACAGGTCCGCCGGGTCGACCAGCCGTTCGTAGAGCAGGCGCGGCCCGACATTGGCGGCGACCACGCGGGCATGGACCTCCTCGCCCGAGGCGAGCCGCACCCCCGCCACCCGCCCGCCGTCGACCAGCACGCGCTCCACCGGCGCCTCCAGGCTGATCTCGACGCCCAGCAGGCGGCAGGCCTGCGCCATCGCCTGCGTGATCGCGCCCATGCCGCCCACCGCATGGCCCCAGGCGCCCTTCCTGCCGTTCACCTCCCCGAAGACGTGGTGGAGCAGGACATAGGCCGACCCCGGCGTATCGGGGCTGGCATAATTGCCGACCACCGCGTCGAAGCCGAAGGCGGCCTTCACCGCCTCGCTCTCGAACCAGCCGTCGAGGAAGGCGCGCGCGGGCTTGGCGAACAGGTCGAGCAGGTCGCGCTGCCCCTCGACCGGGAGCGCGGCGAGGCGGCGGCTCTGGCGCGCGAGATCGATGAGCGTGCGCAATCCCTCGCCGGCATTGGGCGGCGCGCGCAGCGCCAGGTCGCGCAGGATATCGGCGACATTCTCCAGCGCGGCATGATAAGCGGGCAGCGCGTCGGCGTCCCTGGCGGAGAATTTGCGGAACTCCGCCTGCGTGCGCTCCAGCCCGCCGCCGAGCTTCAGGTGGCGCCCGTCCTCCTGCGGCAGGAAATTGGAGACGGGCCGCTCGATCACCCGATAGCCGTGATCGGCCAGCCGCATGTCGGCCACCACTTTCGGATTGAGCAGGCTGACCGTGTAGCTTGCCGTCGAGTTGCGGAAGCCGGGATGGAATTCCTCGGTGACGGCGGCTCCGCCCACCACCGCGCGCCGCTCGACGATCCGCACCCTGAGCCCGGCGCGCGCGAGGTAAAAGGCGCAGACGAGGCCGTTATGTCCGCCGCCGAGGATCAGCGCGTCATATCGGGCCGCCATGCGATGCGGCCTATCGCGACAGCTCGGTGAGGAGGACGTGCCATTGCGCCAGCGCGCCGTCGATCGCGGCGAGCGGGATGCGCTCGTTCAGGCCATGGGCGAACTGGTCGCCCGATTTCATGAACATGCCGGAGACGCCGTAGCTCGGCACGCCCAGATTGCGGAAGAACAGGCTGTCGCTCGCCCCCGATTCCTGCACCGGCGTGATCGGCAGGCCGGGATAGCGCACGTCGATCGCCTTGCGGATCGCGGCCATGATATCGGGGCGCAGCGGCGAGGGGCCGCTGAGGAAAGCCGGCACGACCAGCCGGATCTTCGCGCCGGGATCGCCGGCGACCTTGAGCAAAGTGGCCTGCACCTCCTCGACCGGCGTGCCGGGGAAGATGCGGCAGTTGATGCTGACCGTGGCGCTTTGCGGCAAAGCGTTCAGCGCATGGCCCCCGCGCAGCATCGTCGGCACGCAGGTCGTGCGCACCTGCCCGACATATTCGGGCTCGCGCGAGATGCGTTCGGCGGCGGCGGCATCGCCCGGATCGTCGGCGAAGCGCTTCATCGCCGCGCCCAGCTCTCCCGGCGTCCGCGCGGCGGTCGCCCGGAAGGAGGCGCGGGTTATCTCGTTCGACTGGACGGGGAAATGATAGGCATGGATGCGGTCGATGATTCTCGCCAGATCGGCGATGGCGTTGGTCGCGCCCGGCGCGCTGCTGTGGCCGCCGGGATTGGTGGTGCTGATCTCGAAATCGGCATAGGTCTTTTCGGCGGCCTGGAGATCGTAGATCAGTGGCCTGCCGTCCGCGTCGAGCTGTCCGCCGCCGGAATCGCCGTTGAGCACCATGTAGGCGTCCCTGTAGCGGGGCGCGAGCGCCTCGGCGGTATGCTGCGCGGTCTCCTCGTCGCCGGACAGGAGGAGGACGATGTCGCGCTTCGGCACGAAGCCTTCCCGCTTCAGCCGGACCAGCGTGGCGATGATCATCGAAAGATCGAACTTGTCGTCGTAGACGCCGCGCCCGAAGAGATAGCCGTTCTCCTCGGTGGCGGTGAAGGGATCGCGTCCCCAGTCGGCCGCCTTCGCCTCCACCACGTCCATATGGCCGAGCAGGACGAGCGGCTTGCCCGCCTCGCGGCCGTGATAGACGGCGGTGAGCGTCGCCGTCTCGCCCTGTGGCTCGATCGTGATGTCACTTCTGGCGAAGCCGCCGGCTTCGAGCACGCCGGCCAGATAGGCGGCATAAGCGGGCACCTGGCCCTGTCCCGCGACGGTGCGGAAGCCGACGCCGCGTTTCAATATGTCCAGCGCCTGCGCCGATTCGGCAGGCGGCGCGAGCGTCCGCGACGCCGCCCGGGGCGATGCGGAGGGCGAGGCGGCGGCGGGCGCCGTCCCGGCCGATCCGGCAGCCATGGCCAGCAGGATCGCGACGCTGCCCGCCATTCCGATCGATCGCATCTTTTTTTCCTGCTGCCGCCGGGCGTTACCCCGGATCCGGTTTCCGGCGGGCAGCCTATCGCCGCCGGGCGTGGCGTCAACGGGGCTTCGCGTCGGCGAGCAATCCCGGGGAACGGGATGGCCCCAAAACGAAACGGGCGCCCCGCGAGGGGGCGCCCGTCCGTCAATCTGCCTTTGCCCCCTAGGG
>Ga0182749_1000977_pt1 | contig 23582 bp, 17 predicted proteins | sample eDN3rd37CKraftMG_FD_128875 | JGI IMG/M metagenome (GOLD analysis project Ga0182749, IMG submission 128875) | Enriched Miracle-Growth compost microbial communities from Emeryville, California, USA - eDNA 3rd pass 37_C Kraft MG (version 2) (version 2) ...
AATTGGAGAGAGGGCAGTCCCGCGCAAGCGGGACCGAGGGCCCGTGATTTTGGGCCCGAGCCGAACGACTTGGCCGGACAGGCCCCCCGGCGCCCCCGCCCCGGCCCCCTGCCGGACAGAGGCGCCTAAAGAACCCCATTCCTACCACCACAACGTTGCTCTCCCGCGACAGAACTCTCTTTCCAACAAAATTTCAGTTGCAATTCAGCTTGATTTGTAGAGAATAAGCGCCTATCTAAATAAGAATTGTTCTGGTTTGTGTTTTACATGGAGAAGCTGCTGTGAAATCCCCCGAGGTATACCCTGTCCGTTCGCTGGCCGCCTCGCTAGCCACGGCCCTGGCCACTCCCGCGCTGTTCATGCCGGCCGCCGCCGGCGCCCAGCAGGCTTCCGGGTCCGGCGGATCGGTTTCCCAACTGGCTCCCGTGCAGGTCGAGGGCGCTGCCCCCCAGTCCTACGAGGTCCAGGAAGCTTCCCAGACCAAATTCACCGCGCCGCTCGTCGACACGCCCAAATCGGTGCAGGTCATCCCCCAGGCCGTGATCCAGGATACCGCCGCTACCTCCCTCCAGGATGTGCTGCGCAACTCGCCGGGCATCACCTTCGGCGCGGGCGAGGGCGGTCAGCCGCTGGCCGACCGGCCGTTCATCCGGGGCAATTCCTCGGCCAATAACATCTTCGTCGACGGCATCCGGGATCCCGGCGGCCAGAGCCGGGAAATCTTCAACCTCGAAAGCGTGGAAGTCGTCAAGGGCCCGGACTCGGCCTACGGCGGCCAGGGTTCCGGCGGCGGCAGCATCAACATGGTGTCCAAGCAGGCCAAGCTGGGCAACTTCGCCGAAGGCACGTTCAGCGTCGGCACGGACGCCTACCTGCGCGGCACGGCGGACGGCAACTGGCAGTTCAACGACAATTCGGCCTTCCGCCTGAATGTCATGGGCACCAAGGGCAATGTCCCGGGCCGCAACGTGGTCGATTTCAACCGCTGGGGCGTGGCGCCCTCGCTCTCCTTCGGCCTGGGAACGCCCACCCGCGTGACCCTGAGCTACTACCACATGCAGACCGACGATATGTCGGACTACGGCGTGCCGCTGGCCCGCAAGACCGGGGAAACCACCTCCGACGGCTTGCTCGATATCGGGCGCGACAAATTCTACGGCCTGCTCGATCGCGACTACCGCAAGACCAAGTCCGATATCGGCACGCTGCGCATCGAGCACGACTTCAACGACAACATCACCTTCCGCAACAGCACCCGTTACGGTCAGACGTTGAACGACTACGTAGTGACCAACCCCGGCGACGGCGGGGCCGCGGTTTTCGATCCGGTTACGGACGAGTGGTGGATGAGGCGCGGCACCAAATCCCGCTGGAACCAGACCACCATGCTGTCGAACGTCAGCGAGCTGTACGGCGAATTCAAGACCGGCTCGATCCAGCACAACTACGATGTCGGCGTCGAGCTCACCAAGGAACGCAACAAGAATGCCAGCTACACCGTCACGTCGACGGGCGGTAGCTTCTGCCCGGCGGTACTGGGCGGGTTCGACTGCACGCCGCTCTACCACCCGGATCCTCACGATCCCTGGATCGGGACGGTGGAGCGCGGCGACATCACGGCCGACGCCACCGCGAACACCAAGGCGGTGTACGCCTTCGACACGATCAAGTTCTCCGAGCAATGGTTGGCCAACGTTGGGCTGCGCTACGACCACTACAGCATCAGCGGCGATTACACGCCGCGCGGCGGAACGACGACCAGCAGCAACGATAGCTGGAACATGTTCAATTACCAGTTGGGCCTGGTCTACAAGCCGGCGCGCAACGGCAGCATCTACGTCTCCTATGCCACGGCCTCCACGCCGCCCTCGATCGCCGGCGGCGACCAGACCAGCGCGGGCGATTTCGGCCAGCTGGATCCGGAAAAGAGCCGCAGCATCGAACTGGGCACCAAGTGGAACGTGTTCGACGAGAAGCTGGCGCTGACGGCCGCGTTGTTCCAGAGCGAGCGCAAGGATGCCCAGATCGAAGTCGAACCGGGCGTCCTCGAGCAGGCCGGCAAGACGCGCGTGAAGGGCCTGGAGCTTGGCTTCGCCGGCAGCATCACGCCCAAGTGGCAGGTGTTCGGCGGCTACACCTATATGAAGAGCAAGCTCGTCAAGGGCGCCTATAGCGGGGTCAACGAAGGCGATCAGCTCGCCAATACGCCGGAGCACAGCTTCAGCCTGTGGTCGACCTACAAGGTCCTGCCCAAGCTCACCGTCGGCGGCGGCGCCTACTATGTGGGCAAGACCTTCGGCGGCAACCAGGGCGGGGCGGGCGGCGGCGCCAACGGCGTCTACATGCCGGCCTACTGGCGCTTCGACGCCATGGCGGCCTACGAGGTCACCGACCACGTCACCATGCAGCTCAACGTGCTCAACCTGACCGACAAGGACTACTACACCAGCACCAACGGCAACCACTACGTGCTGTACGGGCCCGGACGTCAGGCCATCCTGAGCGCCAATCTCCGGTTCTGATCGCGATACGGGCCGGCGGATCGTCCTTGCCGGCCGTCGCTGTTCCATCCCGCCGGACACGGGCTCGCAAGTTCTCTGCGAGCCCGTGTCCGGCGGGATTTTTGCTTTCTTCCTACAATCGCTCCTGTCGCGCCATGTTTTGAAGAGGAGCATTGCCCATGGAATCGCAATCCGCGCCGGTCTGGTTCATCACCGGTTGTTCCAGCGGCTTCGGCCGGGAACTGGCCAGGGAAGTCCTGGGGCAGGGATGGCGCGCCGTCGTGACCGCGCGCAATGCCGAGCATGTCGCCGACCTGGCGGGCGACGCCGGCGACCGGTGCCTGCCCTTGGCGCTGGATCTGGCCCAGCCCCCCGGCATCGCATCCGCGGTCGCGCAGGCCGAACAGCGCTACGGCCGCATCGACGTGCTGGTCAACAACGCCGGCTATGGCTACCAGACCTCGATCGAGGAAGGCGAAGACGCCGAGATCCGGGCCCAGTTCGAAACCAATGTCTTCGGGCTCTTCGCGCTGACCCGCGCGGTGCTGCCCGGCATGCGGGTTCGCCGCCAGGGGCGCGTGATCAATATTTCCTCCGTTGCCGGGTTCATCGGTTTCCAGGGTTCGGGATACTACGCGGCCTCCAAGCATGCGGTGGAGGGCTGGTCCGACGCGCTGGCCGAGGAAGGCAAGCCCCTGGGCATCAAGGTGACTTGCGTGGAACCTGGGCCGTTCCGCACCGATTGGGCGGGACGTTCGCTGCGGCAGACGCCGAGCCGCATCGCCGATTACGCCGAGACCGCGGCTGCCCGCATGGCCCGCACTTCCCAGGCCAGCGGGCGCCAGGCCGGCGACCCGGCGCGGGCCGCGCGCGCCATCGTGCGGATCGCCCAGGCCGAGCAGCCGCCGCGCCACCTGGTGCTGGGAAAAATGGGGATAGAAACCGTGACCAACAGCCTGAAGGCCAGGTTGGCCGAAATCGAGCGGTGGCGCGAAACCGGCCTGGCGACGGACTTTCCCGAGGCGGGCTGACAGGACCTGCGGCCGCGCCGGCCGGGTTTCAGTTCTCGAACCAGTTCAGTACACCGTCCAGACCGCTGACGTTCAAGGCGTAGCGCGCCTGGCGCCGCACCACCGGCTTGGCGCGATAGGCCACCGAATAGCCGGCCAGGCCGAGCATCTTCAGGTCGTTGGCGCCGTCGCCCATGGCGATGATCTGCTCGGGCGAGGCGCCGTGGGCGGCCGCGAACGCGCGCAAGTGCGCCGCCTTGCCGTCGGCGTCCACGATGGGCCCCGATACCTTGCCGGTGAGCAGTCCGTCCCGGACTTCCAGGGTATTGGAGTGGGTTTCGTCCAATCCCAGGCGGGGGCGCAGGCGGTCGGTGAAGAAAGTGAATCCCCCCGATACCAGCAGGATCTTGAGGCCGGCCGCCTGGACGCTGGACAGCAGCCGGTCCGCTCCCGGATTCAGGCGCAGTCGCTCCTCGTAGACCCGCTCCAGGGCGGCGACGGGCGTGCCCTCCAGCAGGGCGACGCGGCGCCGCAGGCTTTCCGAGAAATCGGCGATCTCGCCGCGCATGGCCGCTTCGGTAATGGCCGCCACCGCCGGCTTGAGGCCCATCATGTCGGCGATCTCGTCGATGCACTCGATGTTGATGAGCGTCGAATCCATGTCCATGGCCAGCACCCTGCAGTCGGCCAGCCGCCTGGCGGGGGGCACGAAGGCATAGTCAACGCCGGCGGCCTCGCACCAGTCACGCACCGCCGTCTCGGTCTCGGCATCGTGCCGCACCTGGATCAGCCGCGCGGCGGTCGCGTTCAGGCGGTGCAGGCCCTGGGCTTCGGCCAGGGCGGCCACGTGTTCGGTCGCCTCGGAAGTCAGCGAGGGGGCTTGCACGACGAGATTGACGGTGCTCATGTTGTGAGTTCGGATCGGGCATGGAATGGGAAGGCGGGGCCGGCGGCCGGCAAGGCCGGGGCCGCGGCGCAAGGCGCTACTGTACGACGCGCGGTCCCGGTCATGCCAGCGACCGCAGCACGGCGCGAACGGCGTCGATGCGGGCCGGGATGTCGGGGCTCTTGATCGCCAGCCGCAGCTTGTCCTGGCCGGCCAACTGGATATGCTTGTGCTTCTGCACCAGTTCGATGATGCGCAACGGGTCGATCGGCGGATTGGGCTTGAACTGCAGGGTGGCCGAGGCCTCGCTGGCGTCGATCTTCTGGATGCCGAGCGGCTGGGCCGCCAGCCGCAGCCGGTGCGTGGCGATCAGGTTGCGGGCGGCTTCCGGCAGCTTGCCGAAACGATCGATCAGCTCTTCCTGGATGGCGATCAGGTCGTCCTCGGCCGCCGCATGGGACAGCCGCTTGTAGATCGCCAGCCGCGCATGCACATCGGCGCAGTAGTCGGCCGGCAGCAGCGCCGGCGCGTGCAGATTGACCTCGCAGCCGGCCGAGAAGGGGGCGTCCAGGTCGGGCTCCTCGCCGGCCTTGAGCGCGCGGACCGCCTCGTTGAGCATGTCCGTGTACATGGAGAACCCGATTTCCTGGATATTGCCGGACTGCGATTCGCCGAGCACCTCGCCGGCGCCGCGGATCTCCAGGTCGTGCATGGCCAGGTAGAACCCCGAGCCCAATTCCTCCATGGCCTGGATGGCTTCCAGGCGCTTCTTGGCATTGCCGGTGATGGCGTCCTCGCCCGGCGTGAGCAGGTAGGCGTAGGCCTGGTGGTGCGAGCGGCCGACGCGTCCGCGCAACTGGTGCAACTGCGCCAGCCCGAAGCGGTCGGCGCGGTGGATGACGATGGTATTGGCCGTCGGCACGTCGATGCCGGTCTCGATGATGGTCGTGCACAGCAGGACGTTGTAGCGCTGTTGGTAGAAACCCTTCATGACCTGCTCGAGCTCGCGTTCGGGCATCTGGCCGTGGGCCACCGCGATGCGGGCCTCCGGCACCAGCTCTGCCAGCCGGGCGCGGCGGTTGTGTATGGTTTCGACCTCGTTGTGCAGGAAATAGGCCTGGCCGCCGCGCTTGAGTTCGCGCAGCAGCGCCTCCCGCACGGTGCTGCCGTCCTCGCGCCGCACGAACGTCTTGATAGCCAGCCGTTTTTGCGGCGCGGTGGCGATCACCGAGAAATCGCGTATGCCCTCGAGCGACATGCCCAGCGTGCGCGGAATGGGCGTGGCGGTGAGCGTGAGCACGTCCACCTCGGCCCGCAGGGATTTCAGCGCTTCCTTCTGGCGCACGCCGAAACGGTGCTCCTCGTCGATGATCACCAGGCCGAGTTTCTTGAAGCGCACGTCGCGCGACAGGATCTTGTGGGTGCCGATCACGATGTCCACCCGGCCCTGGTTGATGCCTTCGATGGCGGCGGACACCTCCTTGGCGGAGCGGAAACGGGACAGTTCGACCACCTGCACGGGCCAGTCGGCGAAACGGTCGGCGAAGGTCTGGGCGTGCTGCTCGGCCAGCAGGGTGGTGGGGCACAGCAAGGCCACCTGCCTGCCGTTGGCGACCGCCAGGAAGGCGGCGCGCAGCGCGACTTCGGTCTTGCCGAAGCCCACGTCGCCGCACACCAGGCGGTCCATGGGCTTGCCGGAGGTCATGTCGGCGATCACCGCCTCGATCGCCGCGGCCTGGTCGACGGTTTCCTCGAAGCCGAAGCCCTCGGCGAACGCCTGGTAGTCGGTCGGCGACAGCTTGAAGGCGTATCCTTCCCGCGCGGCGCGCTTGGCATACAGGGCCAGCAATTCGGCGGCGCTGTCGCGCACCTGCCTGGCCGCCTTGCGCCGCGCCTTGTCCCATTGGCCCGATCCCAGCTGATGCAGCGGCGCGGCCTCGGGATCGGCGCCGCTGTAGCGGGCGATCACGTGCAACTGCGAGACCGGCACGTACAAGGTGCTGCCGTTGGCGTATTCGAGATGCAGGAATTCCATCTCGCCTTCGCCCATGTCCATGTTGACCAGCCCATGGTAGCGGCCGATGCCGTGCTGGGCGTGGACCACCGGGTCGCCGGCGCGCAGCTCCGACAGGTCGCGCACCATGGCTTCGACGTTGCTGGCGCGCTCCTGTTCGCGCCGGCCGCGGCGCGGCGCCCCGGCGTGGTCGGGATAGAGGTCGTTCTCGGTCAGGAAGACCAGGCCGTCGGCGGGCAGCGCGAACCCCGCGGCCAGCGGCGCGACCGTCAGCGCGAAGGCCTGTTCGGAGGCCAGGAAATCCTGGATCGTTTCCGGCTGGCCGCCGGCCGGCAGGCCGTACTCCGCCAGCATCTGCGCGATGGTCTCGCGGCGGCCCGCGGAATCGGCGCACAGCAGCACCCGCGAGCCGGCGGCGTCGACCAGGGCGCGCAGCCGGGAGACCGGGTCGTCGGCGCGGCGCGCCACGGCGACGTCGGGCGCCTTGCCGAAAGCGGGATGCGCGGCCTCGGCCGTCAGCGCGAGCCGGGCGAACTGCCTGAGATGGCCGAACAAGTCTTCGGCATTCAGGAACAGGGCGGCGGGCGGCAGGACCGGGCGCTCGCGGTCGCTCTTGAGGAAGGCATGGCGGTTGGCGGTGTCCTGCTCGAAACGCCGCACGGTATCGTCGATGTCGCCGATGGTCACGGTGACCGCGTCGGCGCCCAGGTAGTCGAACAGCGTGGCGGTCTGCTCGAAGAACAGCGGCAGGTAATACTCCACGCCGGCGAAGGCGATGCCGTTGCCGATATCCTTGTAGGGCAGGGCGCGCGACGGATCGCCTTCGAAGACCTCGCGGAAACGCGCCCGGAAGCGGCCGCGCGCGGCCTCGTCCATGGGGAACTCGCGGCCCGGCAGCAATTGCACCTCGCGCACCGGATACAGGCTGCGCTGGGTATCGATGTCGAAGCTGCGGATCGATTCGATCTCGTCGTCGAACAGGTCCAGCCGGTAGGGCAGCACCGAGCCCATGGGGAACAGGTCGATCAGGCCGCCGCGCAGGCAGAATTCGCCGGGCGCCGTGACCTGGGTGACATGGCTGTAGTTGGCCAGGGTCAACTGGCCGCGCAGCGCGGCCTCGTCCAGCGTGTCGCCCTGCTTGAACGAAAACGTATAGGCCGCCAGGAAGGACGGCGGCGCCAGCCGGTACAGCGCGGTAGTGACGGGCACCGTCAGCACGTCCACGCCGTGGGTCATGAGCGCGTGCAAGGTTTGCAGGCGTTCGGACACCAGGTCCTGGTGGGGCGAGAAGCTGTCGTAGGGCAGGGTTTCCCAGTCGGGCAACTGCCGCACGCGCAGCGCGGGCCCGAACAGGCGGATCTCGTCCGCCAGCCGCTGGGCTTCCTGGGGATCGGCCGTCAGCACGACGACCGGCCTGCCGGCGCGGGCCGCCAGGTCGGCCAGCAGCCAGGCGTCGCCCGAGCCCGGCGGGCGCGGTTGCGCATAGCGCAGCCCCGGCCTGAGGGCATCGAGGACCGGAGCTGTGGAAAAAGCCGTGCTGGCGGAAGGGGGGGGAGGAGGCGCGTGCGTCGACATCAGGCGGGAGATTATAAAATCCCCGCTCCATGTCCCCGCAAATCATCGCTCTCGTGCCCGCCGCCGGCGTCGGCGCCCGCGCCCAGGCCGCGGCCCGGCCGGCCTGCCCCAAGCAGTACCGGGAAATCGGCGGCCAGTCCATGCTGCGCCGGGCCGTCGCCGCGCTGCTGGCCGACGCCCGCGTGGCCCAGGTGCGGGTGGCGGTGGCGCCGGACGACCAGCGGGCGGCCCGGGCCCTGGCGGGGCTGCCGCGCACGGTCGTGCGTCCCTGCGGCGGCCCCACCCGCGCGCAGACGGTCGCCGGCGCCCTGCGCGACAGCGGCGCCGGACCTGACGACTGGGTGCTGGTGCACGACGCGGCCCGCCCCGGCCTGCCGGTCGAGGCCCTGGCGCGGTTGATCGACGCCTGCCTGGCCGACGGGATCGGCGGGCTGCTCGCCCTGCCGGTCGCCGATACCGTCAAGAGCGGCGGGCCGCGCGTGGCGGCGACCCTGGCGCGCGACGGCCTGTGGCTGGCGCAGACTCCGCAGATGTTCCGCGCCGGCATGCTGGCGGAGGCCCTGGAGCGGGCTGCCGCCGCCGGCATCGCCGTGACCGACGAGTCCTCCGCCATGGAGGCGGCCGGCCATGCGCCCCTCCTGGTCCGCGGGGCCGCGTGCAATTTCAAGCTGACCTGGCCCGAGGATTTCGAACTGTTCGAAAAATGGCTATGAGGACACTTCCATGAATCCCGAGATGAGAGTCGGGCAAGGCTATGATTTCCATGCCCTGGTCGAGGGCAGGCCCTTGACCATCGGCGGCGTGAGCATCCCCCACACCCACGGCCTGCTCGGCCACTCGGACGCCGATGTGCTGCTGCACGCGGTCACCGACGCCATCCTGGGCGCCGCCGGACTGGGCGACATCGGCCGGCATTTTCCCGATACCGATCCGGCCTACCGGGGCGCGGACAGCCGCGTCCTGCTGCGCGCGGCATGGGACAAGGTGCATGCGGCGGGTTGGCGGGTGGTGAACGTGGACGCCACCGTCCATGCGCAGGCGCCCAAGATCGGCCCGCACGCGCCGGCCATGGTCCGGCATATCGCGGCGGACCTGCACCTGATGTCCGATGCGGTCAATGTCAAGGCCAAGACCAACGAAGGCCTGGGACCGGTCGGCCGCAAGGAAGGCATCGCCGCGACGGTCGTCGCGCTGCTGGTGCGCGCCGACGGCTGATATCGCCGCAACATTGCGTTGCCGTTTGGCCGTCCCGGCCGGGGTACTTGCCCATTGTCCGGGGGACGGCGCCAGCGTATGCTCGTCGCAGGGCCGCGGGCCGTATCGTCCGCGCGCCCCGCAACGACGATACCGTCGCGCAGTGACCGGCATCGTCGGCCGCCACGATCTGCAAATCTGACTCCAAGGAGACATTCATGGTTCATCCGTCCATGCCGTCCGTCAGCGATGCATCTCTCCCGGCCGAAGCCGGGACCGAGCCCGACCGACGGCGCTTCCTGCGCCGCAGCGGCGGCGCGCTGGTGGGCGCCGTGGCCGCCGGCACGGCCGCGGGCGCGCTGGCCCAGCAGGCCGCGCCGGCTGCGGAGCAGGCGGCCCCCGCGGCGCTGCCGCCCGACATTCCCCCATGGATGAAAACCCCCGGCGCGCCCACCGGCGGCCAGTTGTACGGCAAGCCATCCGAATTCGAGAAGAACGTCGTGCGGCACCTGCGGCCGACCGACAAGCAGTATTTCTCCTCGTCGACGCGCTCGCCGTTGCAGGAGCTGGACGGCATCATCACGCCCAACGGCCTGTTCTACGAACGCCACCATGGCGGCGTGCCGGCCATCGATCCGGCCCAGCACCGGCTGATGGTGCACGGGCTCGTGGAACGGCCGCTGATTTTCACGGTGGACGATCTCCGGCGCTTCCCTTCGGTATCGCGCATCCATTTCCTGGAATGTTCCGGCAATCCCAGTTTCACGGCGTATGGCAAGACGGCTGCCGAGGCCAACGGCCTGGTGAGCTGTGCGGAATGGACCGGCGTGTCCCTCAAGACTGTCCTCAAGGAAGCCGGGCTCAAGCCGGAGGCCAAGTGGGTCGTGGCCGAAGGCGCCGATGCCGCCGCCATGACGCGCAGCGTGCCGATCGAAAAATGCCTGGACGACGCCATGCTGGTCTATAGCCAGAATGGCGAACGCCTGCGGCCGGAGCAGGGATATCCGTTGCGCCTGCTGCTGCCCGGCTACGAAGGCAACATGAGCATCAAGTGGTTGCGCCGCCTGCACGTGGTAAAGGAGCCGGTCTACTCCCGCGAGGAAACCTCCAAGTACACGGATCCGCTGCCCGACGGAAAAGCCCGCAAGTTCACCTACTACATGGAGGCCAAGTCCATCATCACCTCGCCTTCGGGCGGGCAGAAGCTGATGGCCAAGGGATTCTGCGAGATCCGTGGCATCGCCTGGAGCGGCCATGGCAAGATCCAGAAAGTCGATGTGTCGGTCGACGGCGGCCGCAACTGGCAGCGGGCCGAGTTGCAGGAGCCGGTGCTGACGCGCGCGGTCACGCGTTTCCGGTTTCCCTGGGAGTGGAACGGCGAGCCCGCCGTCATACTGAGTCGCGCCACGGACGAGACCGGCTATGTGCAGCCTTCGCTGGAGGAGCTGATCGAGGTCCGCGGCACGGGTTCCTTCTATCACAATAACGCGATGACGCCCTGGCGCATCGCCGCGAACGGGGAGGTGACCAATGCGCGCGCCTGATTTGACACGCGACCGCGCCGTCGCGACGCTGATGGCGACCATGCTGGCCTGTGCCGGGCTCATCGCAGGTCCGGCGCGCGCCGATAGCCCGGACCGCTACGGCATCGGCCAGCCGGCCACGGAATCGCAGATCGCCGGCTGGAACATCGATATCGCGCCGGACGGCAAGGCCCTGCCTTCGGGCAGCGGCACGGTGGCGCAGGGACACAAAATCTACGACACGGCCTGTGCGTCCTGTCACGGCGCCAAGGGCGAGGGCGGCATGGGGGACCGCCTGGCGGGCGGCGAAGGCTCGCTTGCCAGCGCCAAGCCGGTTCGCACCGTGGGCAGCTACTGGCCGTACGCCACGACGCTGTACGACTACATCCGCCGCGCCATGCCGCTGACCGCGCCGCAATCCCTGACCAGCGACGAGGTCTACGCGGTCACCGGGTATGTGTTGTACCTGAACGGCCTGGTCAAGGAAGACGCGCGGCTCGATGCCGACGCGGTCCGGGCCATCAAGATGCCCAACCGCGAGGGTTTCGTGGACGATCCCCGGCCGGATGTCCGGCACGCCGCCTGCATGAAGGACTGCGACGGCGCGCTTTCGCCCTGATTCCCGGCGACAGCCAGGCAGGCCGGCCGCGGCGCGCCGCGGCCGGTCGTGGCTTATTTGCCCTGGGCGGCCAGCGCCAGGGCGGCGGCGTTGACCACCGAGGCAACGCGGCCGACGTCGCGCAATTGCTCGACCGTCAGTCCTTCCTTCTTGAGCAGCTCGTAGTGCGACTGCACGCAGAAGTGGCATTTGCCGATGATCGAAGCCGCCAGGGCGAACAGCTCGAAGCGCTTCTTCTCGACGCCGCCGTGGGTCGCATAGGCATTCATGCGCAATTGGGCCGGCAGGCTCTTGAGCTGGGCGTCGCCGGTCATTTCCACATAGGGATACCAGGCGTTGTTCATGCCCATCAGCGCGGCCGCGGTCAGCGCCGCGTTGGCGTCGGTTTCCGGCAGGGCGCCCTTGAACGCTTCCACCAGGACCGGGCTGCGCGCCGCGTAGGCGCTGGCCAGCGCCGCCCCGAGAGCGTCTTCCGGGCTCAGCGTGGAACGGCTGATCACGGCATCCAGGTTCAGGCGGATGTCCTTGGCCCAATCGGGAAGTTGTTCCTTAATTGAGGTAAGAAATTCCATAGTCTTAACCTATTATCAGGGGCTGAAAAAGGCCCGGACGAGCCGGGCCGGACGAATTACAGCGTCTCGCCGCCGACCGTGCGGTTGCACGGGCAGAGCTCGTCGGTCTGGAGGCCGTCGAGCAGGCGCAGGACTTCCTCGCGGCTGCGGCCGACGTTCAGGTTGTTCACCGACACGTGCTGGATGGTGTTGTCGGGATCGACGATGAACGTGGCGCGCAGGGCGACGCCGGCGCCTTTTTCGCGCACGCCGAGCTGGTCGATCAGCGAACCGGTGGTATCGCCGAACTGGTAGTGGCCCAGCTTGTTCAGGTCCGGGTGCTCGCGGCGCCAGGCCAGCTTGCAGAATTCATTGTCGACCGAGCCGCCCAGCAGGACCGCGTCGCGGTCTTCGAAATCCTTGGCCAGCTTGTTGAAGCCGACGATTTCGGTCGGGCAGACGAACGTGAAATCCTTGGGGTAGAAATAGATGATCTTCCACTTGCCGGGGAAGGAGCTTTCGGTGATGTCCTCGAAAGCCGACACGCCGTTTTCTTCGTGGTGGTTGAAACCGGGCTTCACGCCGGTGACTTTGAAAGGTTCGAGCTTATCGCCAACAGTTTTCATGGGAACTCCTGTGTGTTGGTGGGAGAAATATAGCCATCAATAGCGTTATTCTACGCTATTGATTCTCACTGTCTAATTGAAAATTCCTAATTCGCACTTTGGGGAGCTCTATGCGCGCGGTCAGTCCGCCCCCTTGTCGCGGCTCCAGCCGCAGGGTGCCGCCCACATGGCCGAGCAGGCGTTCGACGATCGCCAGGCCCAACCCCGCGCCGCTCACGCCGGTGCGCGCCGCCTCCCCGCGGGAAAAGGGCCGCAGCAGCCGGGCGACTTCTTCCTCGGGGATGCCGGGACCCCGGTCGGAGACCTCGATGATGAGTATGTTGCCGTCCGATTGCACCCGCATGACGATGTGCGCGCGGCCGTCGGACGATTTGCCGTAGCGCCGGGCGTTCTCGATCAGGTTGCTGACGATGCGCTTCAGGTCCAGCGCGGCGATGCGCGCCCGCAGTCCCGGCACGATCGACGCCTGCAGATGCCCGCCCAGGGTTTCGGTATGGCTGCGCTCGCGCTCGTACAGTTCCGTCAGCACGGCCGACACGTCGGTGGCCAACTGGGGCAGCGCGCCGGCCGGCCGCGCGTACTCCATGAGCTGGCCGATACTGTGGTCGATCTGCGCCAGGTCCTCGTCGATCGCCAGCCGGGCGTCTTCCGATACCCCGCTCATCTCGATTTCCAGCCGCATGCGGGCCAGGGGCGTGCGCAAGTCGTGCGAGATCCCCGCCAACATCAGTTCGCGGTCGGCCTCGGTCTGCCGCAGGTCGCGCGCCATGCGGTTGAAACTGGTGTTCAGTTCGCGGATTTCAAGGGGGCCGTGCTCGGGCAGCGGCGACGGGGTGTCGCCGCGCGACAGCGCCTGCGCCGCGCGCGACAGGCGCGACAGCGGCCGGTTGACGAAGCCGACGCTGACGGCCGCCCCGATCAGCGAGAGCAGCAGGGCGGTGGCGCCCCAGCCCAGCCATTCGATGCCGCCCGTCAGCCCGATCTGCTCGCGTTCGAACACCAGCCAGTAGTGATCGTTGTCGATGCTGAAGCTGACCCAGAAGCCGGGCACCTGGTTGACGGACCAGGCGATCTGCGTGTCGGACCCGAAGCGGGCCCGGATGTGTTCGGCCACCCGCTGCCAGTAGTTTTCGTCCGGCAGGGGCTCGATGAAATCCGTGCCTTCGCGGGGATAGACCTGTATGCCTTCGTTGGTGGCCAGGTCCAGCAGCATCTTGCTGCGCTCTTCCGGCTGCGAGTAGATGAGCGCGGTGCGGGTGATGTTCACGGACGTGACCACGCGCTGCCCCATCTGCGTGGCGCGCGGACCCATCTCCATGCTGAAGAAGACCTGCAGCCAGGCGCCCAGGCTGACCAGCATGAGCGCCGCCAGCAGCAGGAAGGTGCGGCCGAAGAGGCCCAGCCGCACACGGGAATTCAGCGCCTTGAACTGGCGGTATCCGTAGGGTTCCGAGGATCCTGGCCGGGAACGGGCAGGGGCGTCAGTTTCCGCCATCGGGCACGAACACGTACCCCAAGCCCCACACAGTCTGGATGAATACGGGCTTGGACGGGTTCGGCTCGATCAGCTTGCGCAGGCGCGAGATCTGAACGTCGAGACTGCGGTCGAAGGCTTCGTATTCGCGGCCCCGGGCGAGCTCCATGAGCTTGTCGCGGGACAGGGGAATCTTGGGATGGCGGGCGAAGACCTTCAGGACCGAGAATTCGCCGGTCGTGATGGGCACCTGCTCGCCGTTGCGGGTCAGCGTGCGGGTCGAGAGATTCAGCACGTAGGGACCGAACGCGATCGATTCGTTTTCCTGGCTGGGGGCGCCGGGGTGTTCCTCGGTGCCGCGGCGGCGCAGGATGGCATTGATGCGCGCCAGCAGCTCGCGCGGGTTGAACGGCTTGGACAGGTAATCGTCGGCGCCCATTTCCAGCCCAACGATGCGGTCGATTTCCTCGGCCTTGGCGGTGAGCATGATGATGGGGGTGTTGTCGTGCCCGCCGCGCAGCCGACGGCAGATGGACAGGCCGTCTTCCCCTGGCAGCATCAGGTCCAGCACCAGGAGATCGAAATGCTCCCGTTGCCAGAGTTTGCCCATTTCCTTGGCGTCTTCGGCGACGAAGACATTGAATCCCTGCTCGGACAGGTACCGGCGCAGAAGATCCCGCAGGCGGGGATCGTCGTCCACGACGAGGATCTTTCGGATGGGGGAGTTGTTCTGTGTGTTCATGGCCCGAAATGTAACAGCGTCGAGATCCAGCCGCTAGAGGGTGTACACAAGATATTACACATTGCGGCGATCGGTTGAAAGTGCGATTTCTTTCCTGGGAAAACAAGGAGTTCGGGCTTCTTTACAATGTGCCTTATGACACGGAATCTGCTGGCCCTGGAGACGTCTTCCACATATTGCAGCGTTGCGTTGCTGCGCGCGGAAGGGCGGTCATGCGCCCTGTCGGCGCGCGGGCACGACGGGGTGCAGGAACACGCCGAGCGCCTGCTGCCCATGGTGGACGAATTGCTGGCCGAGGCGGGCCTGCGGCCGGCGGATCTCGACGCCGTGGCCTTCGGGCAGGGGCCGGGGGGATTCACGGGGCTGCGCGTGGCCTGCGGCGTGGCCCAGGGCATGGCCTTGGCCCTGGACATTCCGGTCCTGCCCGTGGTTTCGCATCTTGCCGTGGCCGCCCAGGCGGCCGCCGAGCCCGGGGATATCGTCGCGGTGGCGCTGGACGCCCGCATGGAAGAGGCCTATCTGGCGGTGTATCGCGCCGGAGCCGACGGCTGGGAGGTGCTGCAGCCGCCCGTGCTGATGGCCGCGGGCACCGTGCCGGCATGGCTGGCTGCGGCCCTGCCCGGGTGGGACGCCGACGGTGCCGGACGGGCGCCGGTCGCGGCGGGCGACGCCTGGACGGCCTACGCGCCACGCATGCCCTTGCCGGCCGGCTGGCGGCGCGCGCCCGCCGGCCGGCCCGATGCCGCCAGCGTGGCGCAACTGGCCTGGCAGGCCTGGCAGCGGGGCGAGGTCGTGCCGCCGGACGCGGCCGCGCCGCTGTATGTGCGCGACAAGGTCGCCTACACCACCGCGGAGCGCCTGCAGGGAGAAGGGGGAAATCCCCGCGCGGCCGATCCTCCCGTTCCCGTCCTTGCCGGAAGCGAGCTGTCCGCCATGGCCGAGGCCGATCTCGACGCGGTCGTCGAGATCGAGCGGGCGGTGCAGTCCTTTCCCTGGACGCGCGGCAACTTCGCCGATGCGCTCCAGGCGGGGTACGATGCCTGGGTGCTGCGCAGCGAGGGCCGGGTCCGCGGCTTCTATGTCTCCATGGCGGCGCCGGACCTCGCCCACCTGCTGGTGATCGCCGTCGCGCCGTCCAGCCAGCGGCAGGGCCTGGGGCAACGCCTGCTGGCCCACTGCGAAGAGCGGGTATCGCGGGGCGGATCGGAGGCCGTGCTGCTGGAAGTCCGGCCCTCGAACACGACCGCCGTGGCGTTCTACCGGCATCGCGGGTACCGGCAGGTCGGCGTGCGGCGGGGCTATTATCCGGCTGGCAAGGGCGAGCGCGAGGACGCGCTGGTCATGAAAAAGATCTTGACGGCCGCTCCCGCCGCGACGGCCGAGGTGTCGGCATAGTGGAGGATCCTCGATGAACTCGTCGTCCGGTCGGACCCCGCAAGGGGTGCGCGTCGCCCCGTTGCAGCGGGCGTGGCTGCGCGAGATCGGCGTGGACCGGCCTTGGCTGCCGGACGTCCCGCAGGCGCCGGCCGGCAAGGACAGCGCCGCGGCCGCGCGGCCCGACGCCGGGGGCCAGGCGACCGGGCGGGCGGCGTCGGCATCGCCGGGTTCCGCGCCATCACGGGACCAGGCCTCGCGCAATCCGGGGGCGGCTTCCGGGTCGCCGGCGACCGCCATGCAGCGGCCCGCCCGCCCCGCGCCCGTCGCCGGCATTGCCGTCGCGGCGGCGGCAGCCACGCGTCCGGAAGTCGGATCGGCCGACCTGGACCAGTTGCGCGAGCAGGTCCTGGCCTGCACGGCCTGCGGCCTGTGTTCCGGTCGCAGGCAGGCGGTGTTCGGCGACGGAGCCCGACCGGCGCGCTGGATGGTGGTCGGCGAGGCCCCCGGCGAACAGGAAGACCGCCAGGGCCTGCCTTTCGTCGGCCGTTCCGGCCAGTTGCTCGATGCCATGCTCGGCTCGATCGGCATGAGCCGCCAGCGCGATGTGTACATCGCCAATGTCATCAAATGCCGTCCGCCCGGCAACCGCAATCCCAAGCCCGAGGAAATCGCGGCGTGCAGCCCCTACCTGATGCGCCAGATCGAGTTGCTGCGGCCCGAGCGCATCCTGGTGCTGGGCCGCTTCGCCGCCCAGACCCTGCTGGGCACCGACGCGAGCATAGGCAGCTTGCGCGGCCGCCTGCACCGGATCCAGGCAGGGGAGCGCGATATTCCCGTCGTGGTGAGCTACCACCCCGCCTATCTGCTGCGCAGCCCCAACGAAAAGTCGCGGGCCTGGCAGGACCTGCAACTGGCCATGCGCCCGGGCTGACGGGCGGTCGGACGGCCGCGGGCCCTACAGGGCCTTGCCGTGGCCCTCCTGGCCGATCTGTTCGTGCAGCGTGGGATCCTGCAGATGGTTGCGCCGGCTCCAGCGCATGAATACCAGCATGAGCGTGGCGACCAGCAGGCCGAAGATCACGATGATCAGGTTGATCGGCAGGTCCAGCCACAGCATGATGGTGTACATGGCCACCATCAGCAGGATGTTGATCTGCTCGTTGAAATTCTGCACCGCGATCGAATGCCCCGCCGAGAGCAGGACGTGGCCGCGATGCTGCAGCAGCGCGTTCATGGGCACCACGAAGTAGCCCGCCAGCCCGCCGGTGATCAGCAGCAGCAGGTACACGCTCCATGTGGAATGGACCAGCGGCATCATGAGCACCACCACGCCCATCGCCATGCCCACCGGCAGCACCGTCAGCGCCTTGTGCAACGGGATCCGGCCCGCCAGGATGGAGCCGAAGACGGTGCCGACGGCCGCCACCAGCATCAGGATGGATGCCTGGTCCAGGCGATAGCCCAGGTGGGCCTTGCCCCATTCGATGACGATCAATTGCAGCGTGGCGCCCGCGCCCCAGAACAGCGTCGTGACTGCCAGCGAAATCTGCCCCAGCTTGTCCTGCCACAGAATGCGCACGTAGCTGCCGAAGGTGCGCACCAGCGCGCAGGGATTTTTCTGCTGCGGCGGATAGGCGACGTGGGTGCGGGGTATAAGGAGGTTGCAGATCGAGGCGGCCAGGTAGACGAACGCGATCATCAGGATCGCGGCTTCGGCCGGCGTGTGGACCAGGCGCTGGATCCAGTGGTGGCTGAGCAGCCAGGCCGAGATGTCGGGCGAAATCAGCGCGCCGCCCAGGGCGGTGCCCAGGATGATCGAGATGACGGTCAGGCCCTCGATCCAGCTATTGCCCTTGACCAGCTGGTCCGGCGGCAGCATTTCGGTGACGATGCCGTACTTGGCCGGCGAATAGGCGGCGGCGCCGACGCCCACCAGGCCGTAGGCCGCGCACACCAGGTAGGTCTGGTGCAAGGTCGACAGGCCCAGGCCCGCGTACAGGAACATCAGCAGACAGCCCGTCACCTTGAGCGCGTTGGTGGCGAACATGACGCGCCCCTTGGGGAAGGAGTCGGCCACCGCGCCCACGAAAGCCGCCAGCAGCACATAGGCGAGGGCGAACCACCATTTCATCATGGGAGCCATCCAGTCGGGGCCGTGGAGTTCCTGGATCAGCGCAATGGCGGCGATGAACAGCGCATTGTCGGCCAGCGAAGACAATGCTTGCGCGGCCATGACCAGGTAGAAGCCTCTTTTCAAGCTGAAGTCCCAGGTTGCGGTCCGGATTGCGTTCGCCCCCGGCCCTCGTAGATGTATCGCGAGGAAAAAAGTGTCAAGAAGTATAGCCTCACCCCCGGGCTCGAACGGCCCGGCGGGCGGCGCCGGGAAGGCGAGGCCGGTCCGCCCCGGCGGGCCGGCTGGGGTATCATACAAGCCGCATAGATTCGGCCCCGCGGGGCCGTTTTGCAATCTGTGCCGATCCGTCCAACTCTCCGTCCTGTCACTGTGCGCCTGACTCAGATAAAACTCGCGGGGTTCAAATCGTTCGTGGACCCTACCGTCATTCCGGTTCCCAGCCAGATGGTGGGAGTGGTCGGTCCGAACGGGTGCGGTAAATCCAATATTATCGACGCTGTGCGCTGGGTGCTGGGCGAATCCAAGGCATCGGAGCTGCGCGGCGAATCCATGCAGGACGTCATCTTCAACGGCTCGGGCAACCGCAAGCCCGCGGCGCGCGCCTCGGTCGAACTGGTCTTCGACAACAGCGCGGGACGCGCGGCGGGGCAGTGGAGCACCTATGCCGAGATCGCCGTGCGCCGCGTGCTCACGCGCGATGGCACCAGCAGCTACTACGTCAACAACCAGCAGGTCCGGCGGCGCGACATCCACGATATTTTCCTGGGCACCGGCCTGGGCGCGCGCGGCTACGCCATCATCGGCCAGGGCATGATCAGCCGCCTGATCGAGGCGCGGCCCGAGGAACTGCGCGTGTTCCTCGAAGAGGCCGCGGGCGTGTCGCGCTACAAGGAGCGCCGCCGCGAAACCGAGAACCGGCTGTCGGACACCCGAGAAAACCTCACGCGCGTGGAAGACATCCTGCGCGAGCTCGGCAGCCAGCTCGAAAAGCTCGAGGCCCAGGCCGAAGTCGCCGGCCGTTATCGCGAATTGCAGGCCGAAGGCGAGAAAAAGCAGCACGCATTCTGGTATCTCAAGGAATCCGCCGCGCGCGAGGACCGTCAGCGCACCGCGCAGGAAATCGAAAAGGCCCAGACGGAACTCGAGGCGGCGCTGGCCGAGCTGCGCGCCGGCGAATCGGCCCTGGAGTCGCGGCGGCAGGCCCACTATGCCGCGGGCGATGCCGTGCATACGGCGCAGGGCGCGCTCTACGAAGCCAATGCCCAGGTCAGCCGCCTGGAGTCCGAGATCCGCCACGTCGTCGAATCGCGCAATCGCCTGCAGGCCCGCCGCGACCAGTTGGGCGAGCAAGTCGCCGAATGGGAGGCGCAGCAGACGCATTGCCAGGAGCAGATCGCGCAGACCGAGGACGACCTGGCGACCGCCGCCGCCCGCACCGAAGAAGCCCGCCTGGCGGCCGAGGCCGCCCATGCGGAGCTGCCGGACACCGAAGCCAGCGTGCGAGCGGCAGCGGCGTCGCGCGACGCCATGCGCACCGAGCTCGCCCGCGTCGAGCAGAACCTGGCGCTGGCGGCCCAGACCCAGCGCGAATCCGATCGCCAGATCCAGGCGCTGGACCAGCGCCGCGAACGGCTGGAGCAGGAACTGCGCGAACTGGACAGTCCCGACCCCGCGCGCCTGGAACAACTGGCCGGCGACAAGGTCGCGGCGGAAGATCAGTTGCGGGGCGCGCAGGACGAACTGACCACGCTCGAGGCGCGGGTGCCGGAAGCCGATGCCGAGCGCAGCCGCGCGCAATCCGCCGCGCACGACGAGGCCCAGTCGCTGGCGCGCCTGGAGGCCCGGCTGGCGGCGCTGACCAAGTTGCAGGAGGACGTCCAGAAGCAGGGGGCGCTCGAACCCTGGCTGGCCAAGCACGAGCTGGCGGGCCTGGGGCGGCTCTGGCAGAAGCTGCATATCGAGCAGGGCTGGGAAACCGCGCTCGAGGCCGTGCTGCGCGAACGCATGGCCGCGCTGGAAGTCCGCAACCTGGACTGGGCCAAGGCCTTCGCCGACGACGCGCCGCCGGCTCGCCTGGCGTTCTACCAACTGCCCCCCGCCGCGCCGGCGCCGCAGGTTCCCGCGGGCCTGACGCCCTTGTCGAGCCTGCTCAAGGTAACCGACCCCGATCTGCGCACGCTGCTCACTGGCTGGCTGCGCGACGCCTACACCGCGACCGATCTCGGCCAGGCGCTGGCCGCGCGCGCCACGCTGCCCGCGGGCGCCGTGCTGGTGGTGCGCCAGGGACATGTGGTGGACGCGCACGGCGTGCGGTTCTACGCGCCGGATTCCGAGCAGGCCGGCCTGCTGGCCCGCCAGCAGGAGATCGAGAACCTGCAGCGCGAGATCAAGGCCGCCCAGCTCATCGCCGACCAGTCGCGCGCGGCCGTGGCGCGCAGCGAAGCCGCCTGGCAGCAGGTGTCGCAAGCCCTGGGGCCGGCCCGGCAGCGTGTCGCGGAAGTCACCCGGCGCCTGCACGACATCCAGCTGGAGCATTCGCGCCTGCAGCAGCAGGCCGAGCAATCCGGCGAGCGCGCGGCGCGGCTGCACGAAGACCTGGCCGAGATCGCGGCGCAACAGGAGGAGCTCGCCGCGACCCGCGAAGAAGCCGAAGCCCGTTTCGAAACCCTGGACGCCGAACTGGCCGAGCATCAATCAGCGTTCGCCGACGCCGAGATCGCCGGCGAAACGCTGGCCGCCCAGGCCGAGGCCGCGCGGACCCGCCTGCGCGACCTGGAGCGCGCCGCCCAGGAAGCGGAATTCGCCGAACGCGGCCTGGCCGCGCGCATGACCGAATTGCAGCGCAACCTCCAGTTGGCCGGCGAGCAGATCCGGCGCGCCACGGTCGAGCGCGAGCAACTGGAAACCGATCTGGCGTCCCTGGACGCCACCGCGTCCCAGGCCGGCTTGCAGGACGCCCTGGAATTGCGGGCCGAGCGCGAAGACGCCCTGGGCCGTGTCCGTATCGAGCTCGATACGCTGGCGGCGCAACTGCGGGAAGCCGACGAAGCCCGCATGCAATTGGAGCGGTCGCTGGAGCCCCGGCGCGCCCGCATCACCGAATTGCAGTTGCAGGAGCAGGCCGCGCGCCTGTCCCAGGAACAGTACACCGAGCAACTCGACGAGCGGCAGGTCGACCGCGAGCAACTGGCGCAGGAACTGGCCGCCCAGCCCGAGACCTGGCAGCGCGCCAACTGGTTGCAATCCGAAGTGCAGCGCATTTCGCACCAGGTCGACTCGCTGGGTTCCGTCAACCTGGCGGCCCTGGACGAACTGAGCGCCGCGCGCGAGCGCAAGGGTTTCCTGGATGCCCAGCACCAGGACCTGCTGACCGCCATCGAAACACTGGAAGACGCGATCCGCAAGATCGATCGCGAGACCCGCCAATTGCTGCAGGAAACCTTCGATACGGTCAATGGCCATTTCGGCGAACTGTTCCCGCGGCTGTTCGGCGGCGGCGAGGCGCGCCTGGTCATGACCGGCGAGGAAATCCTCGATGCCGGGGTACAGGTCATGGCGCAGCCCCCGGGCAAGCGCAACAGCACCATCCACCTGCTGTCGGGCGGCGAGAAGGCCCTGACGGCGACCGCGCTGGTGTTCGCCCTCTTCAAGCTCAACCCCGCGCCGTTCTGCCTGCTCGACGAGGTCGATGCGCCGCTGGACGACGCCAACACCGAACGCTACGCCAACCTGGTCGGCAGCATGAGCGAGCAGACCCAGTTCCTGTTCATCTCGCACAACAAGATCGCCATGCAGATGGCTCGCCAGTTGATCGGCGTGACCATGCAGGAACAGGGCGTTTCGCGTATCGTGGCGGTGGATATCGATTCCGCCGTGCAGCTTGCGGCGGAAGCCGCATGATCCGGATGCCTGTCCGCAACGCAAGCGGAGTGAAACATGAGTGATTTGCAGATCGGATTGATCGTCCTGGGGATTTTGCTGATCCTGCTGGTGCTGGGATTCAACTGGTGGCAGGATCGCAGGGTGCGCCGGCGCATGCAGGAACATTTCCCCGCCAGCGAGCACGATCCATTGCTGGGCTCCGTCTCGACTCCGGGCGTGTTCCGGCGCGAGCCCGTCATGTCCGGCATGCCGCCGGGCGAGGCGGCCGGCGGCGAGCACGCCGTACGCGACGATCCGCGCGCCGATGCCGGGGACGATGCCGACGAAGCCGACCCGGCCTGCGAAGTCGTCATCGATGTCGCATTCGCTTCCCCCGTGTCCGGCAGCGAACTGCTGTCCGTGGTCCCGACGCTGCGGCAGGTGGGGCGCAAACCCTTGCGGGTATTCGCCGAAACCGATCAGAGCCGGCATCGCGCGCGACTGCGCCCGGGCGAATCCTATGCCTCGCTGCAGATCGCCGTGCTGCTGGCCAACCGCAGCGGGCCCTTGACCGCCATCGAATGGTCGCAGGCCTGGGCGCGGGCGCAGGACCTGGCCGAACGCTTCGACGCCGCCATCGAAGGGCCGGACCAGCAGGCCGTCCTGGAGCAGGCGGCGCGGCTGGACGATACCTGCGCGGCCCTGGATACCCAGGTCGGCCTGACCCTACTGCTGGCCGTCGGCGGCCGGCCGGCCGCCGACGTCTACGGGCTGGCCTGCGACATGGGGTTCGTGCCCGACGGCCCGCGCCTGGCCTGGATGTCCGATTCCGGCGTGCCGCGCTTCACGCTTTCGCGCGGCGACGGCGCGCCGTTCGAACCCAGCCAGGTCGGCGTCGAACGCCTGAACCTGGTGCTCGACGTGCCGTGCAGCCCGCCGGACAGCCAGGCCTTCGGCCGCATGGTGCAGGTGGGCCGCGACCTGGCTTCGCGCCTGCGCGCGGACCTGGTCGACGACCAGGGCAAGCCGCTGCACGAAGGCGCCGAGACCGTGATCGACGAGCGCCTGCAGGTGCTCTATACCCAGCTCGAGCAGGCAGGATTGCAGGCCGGCAGTCCGCGCGCCTGCAGGGTATTTTCATGACCGCAGCAGGACCCGGGCCCGGTGCGCCCGAACAAGTCGCGGCGCAGCTGCGCGCCGAGATCGACCGCCACAACCACCGTTATTACGTGCTCGACGATCCGGTGATATCGGATGCCGAGTACGATCGCCTGATGCGCCAACTGGTCGAGATCGAGACGGCGCATCCCGAACTCGTCACGCCCGATTCCCCCACCCAGCGCGTGGGCGCGGGGCCGTTGGCCGCCTTCGGCAGCGTGCAGCACGCGATTCCCATGCTGTCGCTGGGCAACGCGTTCGATCCCGACGAAGTCCGGGCTTTCGACAAGCGGGTGTCCGACACGTTGCGCGACGCCGGCCTGCTGGCCCCGGACGA
>Ga0182749_1000978_pt1 | contig 23577 bp, 18 predicted proteins | sample eDN3rd37CKraftMG_FD_128875 | JGI IMG/M metagenome (GOLD analysis project Ga0182749, IMG submission 128875) | Enriched Miracle-Growth compost microbial communities from Emeryville, California, USA - eDNA 3rd pass 37_C Kraft MG (version 2) (version 2) ...
AGGTTGAGAGCGTAGACGATGTTCGGGAACGGCGTGTGGAGATACATCATGTTGCCGATGACGAGGGGAGAGCCCTCGTGACCGCGCAGCACGCCCGTCGAGAACGTCCAGGCGACCTTCAGGTCTTTGACGTTCTTCGTGTTGATCTGGTCGAGCTTCGAATAGCGGGTGTTGGCGTAGTTGCCTTCCTGTTGCGCCCAGTTCTTCGGGTCTGCGGTGTTCTTCATGACGTCGTCATTTGCCACCGCGGGCATTGACAGTGCGCAAACGAGCGCGGCTGTCGCTGCTGCGTACACAACCTTCCCCATAGGGTGCTTCCTCCTTAATTTTTGCAACTTTGGCGAGGATCGCGCCGGGGATCGCCGATAGTCCGTCACTATCCTCAACCACTACGTTGAATATTAGTCGCGGGAAATAAAGTCAACCGAAGGGTTGAATATTCCCGTTGTGCGTTGCCATCGGAGGGAAGCTGCTCTTTGCGGTCGCCAGCGCTAGCCCGCCGCAACAATCCCTTTGATTTATGGGCTTTGCGCGCAGGTCATGCCTGCCTCGGCATCGCGGCGCGGACGCCGCCGATGCGGCGGTGGCCGGGGCACGCCGCCCGATGGACGAGCCTGCGCTGCTGGCTCAGCGGCACGTCCACAGCATCGGCTTGGCAAAAAATGCCGGGCCGATGCGCGCCATGGGGCGACATCCGTGCCCCATGCTTTGAGCACGGAACCCACTCGAACAGGGAAGGTTCTGCAACTCTGCGCAGGGTTTCAAAGCGGTAGCCGCGCCGGTGCATCGTCGGCCGTATCCGAAGGTGAGTTCTCGCGGGTCGGCTAGCGGAAGAAAAATCTCTCGCGCGCAGCGGGAACAAGTCCCTGCGTGCTTTTCACTGCAACGTACATTGTTCGAACATCGCTAGGTCGCCGCGGCGTTGCCCTCGCATCGAAACGGAAACTCTGAAGGGCCGTACGCGCTGGGCTCGAAACGCCAACCAGCTGAAGCCCGCAGGTTCTTCACGCGTCGGCGGATGGCGATCAGGGTGGGGAGATCCACGGGCATCGCGACACCTCCGCGTGTTTCGAGACGACGAAACGGTCGCGCTAAGAGTGTCCGGGACAATTCCGGCACTCCCTTAGTCCCGTTGTCCGTTTGTTCCTTTGGTGCTTCGCACGCAGAGCCGAAAATGTTCTGAAATCAGAGGAGTACTGGAGCGGGCGATCGGGATCGAACCGACGACATTCAGCTTGGGAAGCTGACGTTCTACCACTGAACTACGCCCGCGAACTCGAGGAGACAGGCTTTTAGCCCATCCCGTGTCCCGGTCAATTGGACAAAATTGAACCAAGCGGGCAAAACCGACAAGAGGGTTCCGGAATTCTCCGAAGCGATTGGGGAGGCGATTCCACGGGCGTACGGCCGAGCCTTTGCGAAGCGCCGCGAGGCGAGCATACGCCGACGCACGCTCCCCGCGCGCAACCGATACGAAAATCGCGCCGCCAGCGAAACAAAGCGAAGCCGGAGCGTTGCCATACGCCCCGGCTCTGCGCTTGCTCGCTGGCTTCAGCTCTTGCCCTTCACCAGCGCGTCGCGAATCTCGCGAAGATAGACCTCGGACGGGGGCGGCGGCGGTGGAGCAGCCTCCGGCGCGGGCTTGCGCATCATGTTGATGCCCTTGATGAGGAAGAACAGTGCGATGGCCGTGATGAGGAACTGCACGATCGCGTTGAGGAAAAGGCCGTACTTTATCTCTACGCCCTCGATGGGCGTGACGGCGAGCGAGGAGAAATCGACCCCGGCCGTGATGTAGCCGATGATCGGCATCATGACGTTCTGGACGAGGGTCGACACGATCGGAGAGAACGCCGCCCCGATGATGACGCCGATGGCGAGATCGAGCGCGTTCCCCTTCATCGCGAAATTCTTGAATTCTTCCCACATCTGCTTCATGGACGTTTCCCTCGTCTAGGCGCGGCTTCTGGGCCCCGTGCGGGGCCGGCCCGGAAGCTTATGCGAAAAATGCGCGCAAAGAACCTCGACTTGGGGCTATCGAGGTGGGAAACCCGCCATATATGCGTCGCAGTGTTGGCGTGTACGTGCTGGGTTGGGCCAGGCCGGCTCGCGGGTAGGGCAGGGGGAGCTTACGGACATGATGGAGCGCAAGGAGCGCAAGCCCTATTGGCGGCACACGAAGTGGCAGATGCTGGCCAGCCTCGTACCGTTTCTGGTGCTCATCATCGTGCTGCCGCTCTACGCCGAGAGCCTCAACGCCAAGCGCTTCCTAGGCTTTCCGCTTGGGTATTTCCTGAGCGCCCACGGCATTGCGGCCATCGCCATTTTCACCGTGGTCAGCTTCGTCAATCGCCAGGATGCCATCGACCGATGGCACGGAGCGCACGAGGACACGTGAGCGCCGCCAGGTCCGGGTAGAGAGCCATGTCCGTCACCTCGCGCGCCCGCTTCGTCAATCCGCGCCTCGGAACCTATTTTGGCATTTTCGTCAGCTCCCTCGCCGGGCTGGTGATTCTGCTCCTCATCTTCGAGGAGCTCGGCACCGCGAGCGCCCCGCTGCGCTGGGCCATGCTGCTGGGCCCGCTGGCCCTTTATGCTGCGATCGGATTGTGCGCGCCGACTCAGGAGCCGCTGGAATTTTTCGCGGCCGGCCGGCGCGTGCCGGCGGGATACACGGGGCTCGGCATCGGCGTCGCCAGCATGGGCGCAACGGGCATCGCCGCGCTCACGGGTGCGTTCTTCCTCATCGGCTTCGACGCTCTGTGTCTCACCATCGGCGGCCTCGCCGGGTTCGTCATCATGTCGGTGATGCTCGCCCCTTTCTTCCGCAAGTTCGGCACTTTTACCGTTCCGAGCTACCTGGGGCGCCGCTTCGAGAGCAAGCCCGTGCGCGTGTTGTCCGCTGCGCTGCTCGCCATTCCTGCCCTGTTGATGATCGCCGCGGAGCTGCGCATGGGCGCCTTCGCAGCGGGCTGGCTCGTCGGTCAGCCGCAGAGCCTCATGATCGTCCTGCTCTCCGTCGTGTTTGTCGTCACCGGTGTGGTGGGCGGAATGCGCTCGCTCACATGGTCTGGCAGCGCCGCCGCCATCGCTGCCGTCCTGGCGCTCCTGGTGCCGGTGACGATCGTTGCGGTGATGGTGAGCAATTTCCCGCTGCCCCAGCTGACGAACGGTCCGCTGCTGCGCGCGCTGATGCACCTCGAAGGCGCGCAGGGGTTGGCGATTACCGATGCCACCCCGCTTGCCTTTGCAATGCCGGGAGAAGGCATCTCCCACATCGCCAAGCGTTTCACCGCGCCCTTCGGTGCCATCGGACCCACGGCGTTCGTCGTCGCGATGCTCACCGTGATGGCGGGTATTGCTTCCTCGCCCTGGCTCATCCCCCGCGTGACGATGACACCGGGCGTCTACGAAACACGTAAGTCGCTCGGCTGGGCGACTGTCTACTATGCGCTCATCACCCTCACCGCTGCCGCCGTCGCCGTCTACATGCGTGATTACGTGATGGACATGGTGCGCGAGCAGCCCGCATCGCTGCCCGATTGGGTGCGCCAGCTCGTCGAGTTCGGGCTCGTCAGCGCGGCGAATGCATCCGCGCCCACGTATGCCGGGCTCGGCTTCGCCCGCGACGGCGTGTTGCTGGCGCTTCCCGTGGCTGCGGAAATGCCGAGGGTCGTGCTGTATTTCGCCGCGACGGGCATTGTCGCGGCCGCGGTCGTCGGCGCCGGCGCAGCCGCCAGCGCGCTGGGCAACGTCGCCGCTGAAGACGGCGTCAACGGACTTTCCTGGGAGCCATTGGCGCGCCAGGCTCGCGTGCAATTCGGGCGGCTCGCGATTGCCGCCGTCGCGGTTGTCGGTGGGCTTTTCACACTCCTGGCACCCACCGATCCGCTGCGGCTGATGCTGTGGTCGCTGGCACTCAGCGCCTCCGCGTTCTTCCCCGTGCTCGTGCTTTCGATCTGGTGGAAGCGCATGAATGCCTTCGGCGCGATTGCGGGTATGAGCTGCGGTTTCGGCGTTGCCCTCCTCACCATTCTCGCCGCCGAGGCTGGGATCGTCGGGCTCGACGGTGCGTTGGCCGGGATGTTCGGCTTGCCCGCGGGTGTGCTCGGCGCCACGCTCGCCAGCATCACGACGCCGGGGCCGAGCCGGAGCATGCTCGAGCTGGTGCGGGAGATCCGCATCCCGGGCGGGGAAGTGATCTACGACCGCGAAATGCGCCTTTTGCGTCTCAAGAACCGCGAACGGGCGTAGCCCGCCGAAGCCCGCGCGCGCCCGGGTTGCCGCGACGCTCGAGAGTTACGCGCCGGCGCCACCGTCACGCCGCCCCCGGAACCGGACGCTTCACGGAGATCGATACAACTAACCGGCGAACGTCCCGAGATAGTGCATGACGACTTCCCGCCGGTGCGCACGGTCGCGGTGCTCCGCGACGTAGATCCCCTGCCACGTGCCCAGCAGCATCCGCCCGGCCTGCACCGGAACCGCGAGGGAGGTTGCCGTCAGTGCCGACTTGATGTGCGCCGGCATGTCGTCGGGGCCCTCGACCGCATGCACGTAGTGGGCACCGCGCGGTGCCAGCCTCTCGAAGGCGGCCAGCAGGTCGGTGTGAACATCCGGATCGGCATTTTCCTGAATGAGCAGCGACGCCGAGGTGTGGCGGATGAAGAGCGTCAGGAGCCCTTCTTCGGCGCCGATTGCGGCGAGCCAGGCCCGCACGGCGGCCGTCTCGTCGTAGAGCGCCGGGCCTCTTGTCTCAACGTGGAGGATATCGAGGGCCTGGCCGAGCGGGCCCTCGGACCGGCCGCCTGTCGTCGATCTCGCCATCGTCTCTCCAATCCGCTGCCTGCGCGCACCTCGCCACGCTGCACCGCCTTCAAACGCGCATTTTGCCGCTAATTGCACCCCCCAGTACAATTTTTACGCGCCGCTTAACCTCACGTTTACCGAGACTGGCGAAGCCTGGGGACGAGCGGACTTTTGTTTTGCGCGTCCCGATTCGGCAACCGCACCCAGCACAGCCAGCAGCCCCGGCAGGGCACAGCGACCAGCGCCAAGGGATTGAAATGTCTAATCAAGCCTACAACGGAATCTATGGCGCGCACGCCGATGCCGCTGCCATGGCCGCACATGAATCCTCCCAGGCGGTGATGTTGGACCAGATGCGCGACAGGCTCGCCGCGCTGAGCGATGAGGCACGCTCGATAAGAGCGCAGGTGCCCCATGAGCTCGGGCCCGATGTGGAGCGCATCCAGCAGCAGATGCAGCGCCTCGGCGAGCGCCTTGCCGATCTCGGCCGCGGCGTGCTGGTGCCATACAACGCGGGCAACCCCGAGCACCGCGCGACCGCCGCGCGCTTCAAGGCCATCCGCTACGTCACCGAGGACGATGTGCGCGTCGCCCGCGTCACCCCCGACGAGGTGATCGCGCTCGGCCATCACCATGGCGTGCAGCGCGCCGCTGCCGAAGCAAATCCCTGGGACGAGGCATCCGCCAGCGCCCTCGTGCGGATCTATGAATCGGGCGAGGCGTTCGCCGCCGGCGCCCGCCGCGAGATTCCCGCTGCGCCGCGCGCCCAATCCGCGCCCCCCCGCGCTGCCGCGCAGCAGACCGTCCCCGCACGCAATCCCGTTGGCGCCTCGACAGCCCCCATGGGCATGGCGGGCGACGTCGCGCAGTCCGCCACCCCCCGCGGCTGCGCGATCGATTCCGGCCTGCTCGACCAGCGCTTCGCGGAGATCGCCGCGCGCATCGAGCAGTCGCTGGCGCAGATCCGCCCCGAGAACGCTCTCGCCTCCCTCGGCCGCCGGTTCGATGACCTCGAAGCGCAGCTCAACTCCATGCTCGGCCAGATCGCGACCCGCGCCGACATCGACGAGCTGCGTGCCGCCGAAAGCCAGATCGAGGAGATCGCGGGCCAGCTCGAGCAGTTCCGCCGTCAGCTCGCGCGCCTCGACATGATCGACGCGCACCTCGGCACGCTCACCTCGCAGCTGTCCGACGAGCGCCTCACGCGCCTCTTCAATGAGGGCGTGGCGGTCTCGGCCGACGTCGGCCGCCTCGACGCCATCGACGCGCAGCTGCGCATGATCGCCGTGCAGCTCTCCGACGAGCGCCTGTGCGGTCTCGTCAGCCGCAGCTCGGCCCACGAGATCAGCTACGAGGATCTCGCCAACGCCGCCGCGCAGCGCGTCGCCGCCGACTTCGCCGAGTCCGGCATGGGCAAGTCCCGTGCAAACGAGATCGGCGAGATGCGCGGCATGATCGAGAACCTGATCAACGAGCGCCGCAACAGCGACGAGAACAACGCCAGCATGCTGGATACGATGCAGCAGGCGATCGTCCGCGTGCTGGACCGCATCGACGCGCTGGAGGAGCTCGCCCGCGACCAGCACCAGACCTGGCAGCAGGCCGCCCAGGCCCCGCAGTATCAGCAGGCTCCGCAGTACCAGGAGGTCCCGCAATACCAGCCGGCCCCGCAGTATCAGAAAGACCCCGCGCCCGCCGTCGCCACCGCTGAGGCATTCGCCGCGGCGCACACGCCCCCAATCGCCGAGCAAGCCACTCCTGCTTCCGCTACGCACACGCCCCCGGCGCCGCCCGCCCTCGCGCAGGATCCCGACGACCTGATCCCCGCGACGGCGACGGTCTACGCCGAGATGGCATCGAACGACGCCGACCAGTCGGACTTTCTCCCGATGGAAGAACTGGTCGATGCCAACGTGCGCGCCTACCGGGAGGATACCGAAGCCGAGAAAGCCCCGCGCGTGCCGGTCTACACCACCGCGGGCTTCGATCTCGACACCGCTTTCTCCCGTTCGCGCGACGAGGAGGCCGCCGTTTTCGACGAGCCCCAGCAGCAGCCCAAGCGCTCGATGGAGGTTCTGCGCCACGATTTCATCGCCGACGCGCACCGCGCCAAGCTGAAAGCCGCCGCCCGCCCCGAGAGCGCGCCCGACAGCGACCTGCGCGCTGGCACGCTCCTGGCCGGCACGCGCGAGGAGCCAGCAAAACCACGCGCGCGCCGCTCGATCTTCAGCTTTCGTTCGCAAAGGGTGGCGATGAGCCTGCTCGTGCTGCTGGCTGCAATTCCGGCGGCGATCTTCTTCATGCCGCACACCACCGCGCCGGTCGACGCGCACACCGCGCCAGCCATCGCCCCGGTCGCTGCACCGGCCCATGCGGCCCCCGCTGCCCAGCCTTCGGCCGCTGAAGCTCCCGCTGCTCCGATGATGGCGCCGGATGCCGGTGCGCCCGCGACGTCGCCCGCGCCGCGCCAGACCAAGCAGTTCGTGCCGCCGATCGAGCAGGGCGCCATCGAATACGAGGACGTGCAGGTCAACGGCTCCGCGATCGACACCGCCTCGCTTCCGAACGGCATCGCGATGCAGACGAACGGCGCCACCGCCGCCGAGATCGCCCAGATGAGCGAGCAGGCGCGCATGGCCCACCTTTCCGGCCAGCTCGGCCTCGCCGCAGCCCATGCAACCCCCGCCGCGCTGATGGAGCAGCACGTTCTTCAGCACAACGGCGGCGCCGCCACGGCCCAGATCGAGGATGAGGCGATCGAAGCCGCCCCGGGCGCTTCGAAGCTTCCGCCCGCCACCGTCGGTCCGTTCTCCATGCGCCTCGCCGCTGCCCAGGGCGATGCCTCGGCCCAGTTCGAGGTGGCCTCCCGTCTCGCCGAGGGTAAAGGCACCGACCAGGACCTTCGCGAAGCTGCCCAGTGGTATCAGCGCGCCGCCGCCAACGGCTTTGCCCTTGCCCAGTTCCGCCTCGCAACGCTCTACGAGCGTGGCCTCGGCGTGAAGCAGGACCGCCAGCGCGCGCAGGTCTGGTACGAGCGCGCGGCCGCCCAGGGCAACGTGAAGGCGATGCACAATCTCGCCGTCATCGCGGCTTCCCGCAGCCCGACCGGCGACTACGAGACGGCCGCCCGCTGGTTCCAGGCCGCGAGCGAGCACGGCCTCGCCGACAGCCAGTTCAATCTTGCGGTGCTGTATGAGAACGGCATGGGCGTGTCGAAGGATCTGCAGCAGGCCTATAAGTGGCTGGTTCTCGCAGCTAAATCCGGTGACGCCGACGCCGCCGCCCGTCGCGATGAGATGAAGGCCAAGCTCGACCCGGGCGCAGCCGCAGCCGTTGAGGCGGAGATCGCCGCCTGGCGCGCGAAGCCGGTGCAGGGTCTCGTCAACGATGCCCGGCTTGCCGGTCAGGCCTGGAAGGGCACCAGCCGCCGCGGCTGATCTGCCACGCAGGTGTGAGGAATGTGAATGCGCCGCGTATCCCGCGGCGCATTTTGTTACGTGCGTCGCCTATCTTTACTTCCCGCGCGTATGCTAGTCGGCAGGCTGCCGCCGCCTTGACGCTACCCGCAATGTCAGAGCTTCAGGCGGCGTCGCCGTATGCGTCCAGGCGTGCAGGGGCGCTGCAAGGGTAAGTGCGCAAGCGAAGCTGATGAACATCTACCTGCCCATTGCCGAGATGTCCGTCAACGTTGTGCTCTTCCTCGGCATGGGCTCGGCCGTCGGCTTCCTTTCCGGCCTTTTCGGCATCGGCGGCGGCTTTCTGCTCACCCCGCTTTTGATGTTCATGGGTGTGCCGACGGCGGTCGCGGTCGGCACCGGCTCGATGCAGATTCTCGCCTCGTCGGTTTCCGGCGCCATCGCGCAGTACCGGCGCAACAACGTCGACGTGAAGATGGGCGTTGTGCTGGTGGCCGGCGGCGTCATCGGATCGGTCATCGGCGTGCAGTTGATGAAAATCCTGCGCCAGATCGGCCAGTTCGACCTGTTCGTATCGCTGAGCTACGTGACATTCCTCGGCGCGGTCGGCGCGCTGATGCTGATCGAAAGCATCGGCACCATTCAGCGCCAGCGCACCGGGCAGGTCGCGCCGGTGCGCAAAACCGGCCAGCACAGCTGGGTGCACGGCCTGCCGCTCAAGATGCGCTTCCACCGCTCGAAGCTCTATATCAGTGCGCTTCCTCCCGCGATGATCGGCGCATTCGTCGGCTTCATGGCCGCCATCATGGGTGTGGGCGGCGGCTTCGTCATGGTGCCGGCCATGATCTACCTGCTCCGGGTGCCGACGAGCATCGTCATCGGCACCTCGCTGTTCCAGATCGTATTCGTGATGGCGGCGACGACGCTGCTGCAGGCGATGGAGAACAAGGCGGTCGATGTGGTGTTGGCGCTGCTGCTCATCGTCGGCGGCGTGATCGGCGCGCAGTTCGGCGCCGCCGCGGGCGCGCGGCTCAAGGGCGAGCAGCTCCGCTTCATGCTGGCCGCGCTCGTGCTTCTGGTTTGCGTGCGCATCGGCTGGGACCTGATGGTGAAGCCAACCGAGCTCTTCTCCATCGGGCCCGTCATCGGGGGAGGCAGCTGATGCGGAAAAGCCTGCTCGCCTGCTGTCTCGCCATCGCCTTTGCACTGCCGGCGTCTGCCCAGGAGGCCGAAGCGCCGCCTCCCGGTGTGCCCGCGCCGACGGTCGTCCCGCCGCCGCCCCAGCCGAAGGAAACGGTCGAGGCGGATATTTCAACGCGCGAGCTGGCGGTCACGACCGGCTTTACGGGCCATGAGATTGTCGTCTTCGGCGCCATCGACAACAGCCAGGCGCCGAAAGAGGATGCGACCGGCTATTACGATGTCGTCATCGTCGTCGAAGGAACGCCGTTTCCGGTCGTCGTACGCCGCAAGAGCGACGTCGCGGGCGTATGGATCAACACCTCCTCGATCACGTTCAAATCGGTGCCGAGCTACTATGCGATCGCATCCACGCGGCCGATCGAGGAGATCGCCGGCCCGCTCGTGCTCGAACGCCACGCCATCGGTCTGCACCACATCAAGATGACGCCCGCGGGGAATACCGGCGCGGGCTTGAAGGATTATGAGCTCGCGGCCTTCAAATCGGGTGTCATCCGCCTGAAGAAGAAAGAGAACCTTTACGTTCTCGACCCCCACGGCGTCACCTTTGCCGGCCGCAGCCTTTTCCGCAGCACTATTGCGCTGCCGGCCAACGTGCCGGTCGGGCCCCTGGTTGCGCGCACCTACCTGTTCCGTAACGGCGAGGTGGTGAGCGCACACATCGGCCGCGTGACGTTGCACCGGGCGGGGATCGAGCGTGTCGTGCACAACTTCGCGTTCGTCTACCCGACGACCTACGGCATCGTGGCCGTGCTCATCGCGGTCCTGTGCGGGATGATCGCGTCGACGTTCTTCCGCCGCAAGACGGCATGATCGGCAGAGCTGTGCGGTGTAGGGAAGGGCCCGGGGCGGGGGTGAGGAGGCCGCTTAGTCGTCCTTCAAGAGACGCGTCGCGACGGGGTAGAGCCCCTCCTGGCCGAGCATCCACACCTGCATGCCCTCGAGCCCGAACAACGGCTCGAACGGCTCGGCGAGAATGTTGAGACCGCCCGTATATGTGCCGAAGGCGGGTAGCACGAGCCTGCGGCCATTGCCCACGAAGCAGGGCCGGCGCAGCGTGTAGCCGTACATGGAAAGTTTGGCCGCCGGGTGCAGATGCCCAGCGATCTCGTGCGTCATGTGTCCGGGGTGCGGTTCGTGGCGCAGGGTGAGGCCGTCGATTTCGATGTCGCCCACCACCGTGCCGCCCAGACGCTCGCCGATCTCCGGGTCGTGATTGCCCGTAACCCAGATCCACTCGCGGTCCTCCTGCATGATCTGCAGGATTTCCAGCTCCTCGATGCCGATGCGCGCGGAGGCATCGACATCGTGCAGGCTGTCGCCGAGCGCGATCACCGTCCCCGCGTCATAGCGGTCGATGACGGCGGCAAGCTTGTTGAGTGTCTCGCGGGTATCGTACGGGGGCACGAGCTGGCCGCGCCGGGCAAAGGAGGAGCCCTTTTCCAGGTGCAAGTCGGCGACGATCAGCGCATCGACCGCGGGCCAATAGAGCGCGCCCGCCATGTCTGCGCGGAACAGCTTCCCGCAGATCGCGACCTCCTGATTGCGGTAATCGTCGAAGGCGAGGCGCTCAGGTTTCAGCTCGAGCATTTCGTTCCCTTCTGCTCCGCATCCCGCAACGTCATCGCCGCCGCCTCGCGCAGCAGCTCCTCGCGGGCGAAACCGGCCACCGTCTCGCGGCCGATCTCCAGCAGAATAGGCACGGAAAGCGGCGACACCCTGTCCAATGGTTGATGCCTGATTCTGCCCTCGATGCGGCGCAGAAAATCGCCGAGGCGCGCAATGTCGAGAAGGCCCGTTGCCGCATCGGCCCAGGCGGCCTCCAGAAGGACGTGGTGGGGATCGTGCCGGCGCAGCACGTCATAGATGAGGTTTGTCGATACGGCCACCTGCCGTCCCGTCTTCTCGCGGCCGGGGTGCCGGCGTTCGACGAGCCCCGCGATCAGCGCCACATGGCGGAATGTGCGCTTCATGAGGTTCGATTCCGCCAGCCAGGCATCGAGATCGTCCCCCAGCATGTCCTGGTCGAGAAGGTCGTCGAGGTCGAGCCGGCCCTGCGCGACGAGGTCCGAAAGGTCGCCCATGGTCCAGAGCGCCATGCCGTAATCGTTGGCGACGAAGCCCAGCGGACCGGCGCCGATGCGGTCGAGTCGCCGCGTCAGCAGCATCCCCAGCGTCTGATGCGCCAGCCGGCCCTCGAAGGGATAGGCGACGAGGTAATGGCAGTTGCGCCGCGCGAAGGTTTCGATGAGGAGCTCCTCGCGCCCCGGAATGGCGGAACGCTCCTGCTGCAGGCGCAGCCAGTCCGCCACCGTAGAAGGCAGTCGCGACCAGGCATGATCGTCGGCCAGCATGGCGCGCACGCGCTCGGCGAGGTGTGTGGAGAGCGGAAACTTGCCACTGTTGTAGCTCGGGATGATGGGATCGCGGGCTTTCGCACGGGTCACATAGGCTTCGTTCTCGCCCATTCCCTCGAAGCGCAGCACCTCGCCCGCGAGCACGAAGGCCTCGCCCGGGCGCAGCTGCTCGATGAAGTATTCATCCACTTCGCCCATCACACGGCCCCCCACGAGCGACCTGCGCGAAGCCGCCGCCCGTTGCCCCACCAGCCGAACCTTGATGAGCGGCGCGGCGACGATGGTGCCCGCGTTCATGCGATAGCCTTGCACGAACCGCGGATGGGCGATGCGCCATTGCCCCTCGGGCGTCTGCTTCAGCTTCGCGAAGCGGTCGTAGGTTTTGAGCGCGTAGCCGCCGTCCGCGACGAAACCGAGTACGCGGTCGAAGGTGGCCCGCGTCAGGGGAGCATACGGCGCCGCGGACGTCACCTCCGCATAGAGCTTCGCGGCATCGAAGGTCCCCGCACATGCCGTGCCGAGGATGTGCTGCGCCAGCACGTCGAGCGCGCCCTGCCGCGAGAAGGTGACATCCTGCGCGCCCGCCTCGGCGGCATCGACGGCGGCGCGGCATTCCAATACCTCGAAGCGGTTCGACGGCACGAGCACCGCTTTCGACGGCTCATCGAACCGGTGATTGGAGCGCCCGATGCGCTGGATGAAGCGGCTGGCGCCCTTCGGCGCCCCCACGTGGATGACGAGGTCGACGTCGCCCCAGTCGATGCCGAGGTCGAGCGTCGACGTCGCGACCACCGCCCGCAGGGTGCCCGCCGCCATCGCCGCTTCCACCTTGCGCCGCTGGTTGGCATCGAGCGAGCCATGGTGCAGTCCGATCGGCAGGCCGAGGTCGTTGTTCCGCCACAGGTCCTGGAACAGCAGTTCGGCTTGCATGCGCGTGTTGACGAACAGCAGGCTCAGCCGATGCGCCTCGATGGCATTGTAGATTTCGCCGATGGCGTAGCGGCTCGTGTGCCCGACCGCCGGCACCGTCTCGTCGAGCTCAAGGATATCGATACGCGGCCTCGCGCCGCCGCCGACCAGAACGAGGTCTGCCAGATCGATCTGCGACTGCGGCGCGTGCTGCGGCACGAGATAGGCGCGCAGCTCGGACGGCCGCGCCACCGTTGCCGATAGGCCAACTGTGCGCATCCCGGGCGCGAGCGAGCGCAGGCGCGCAAGGTCGAGCGCCAGCAGGTCGCCGCGTTTGGTCGCGGCGAGCGCATGCACCTCATCCAGGATCACCGTATCGAGATCGGCGAACAGCTCGGCACTGTCTGCGTGGCTGAGGAGCAGCGTGAGCTGTTCCGGCGTCGTCATCAGGATGTGCGGCGGCGAGCGGCGCTGGCGCGCCCGGCGCGCCACGGACGTATCGCCGGTACGCGTCTCGGTCCGGATGGGCAGCGCCATCTCGGTAATTGGTGCCAGAAGATTGCGGGCGACATCCACTGCCAGCGCTTTCAGCGGCGATATATAAAGGGTGTGTAGCCCGCGCCCGCGGTTGGTGCGCTTCGCCGGCGCCAGATCGATGAGGCTCGGCAGGAAGCCGGCGAGCGTCTTGCCCGCTCCGGTCGGCGCGATGAGCAGGCTGGAGCGCCGCTCCCGGGCTGCCTCGATCAGCGCGAGCTGGTGCGGACGCGGCGTCCAGCCGCGCGCCGCGAACCAGCCGGCGAATGGCTCCGGCAGCGTCTCGGCGACACTCTGCTCCCTTCCCCGCCGGCGGCGGACCCCATTTCGTGGAGAGCGCACGGGGGCGCCTCGGGCTGGCTTCGTCTGGGTCATCGGATACGCACGTACGCTGTCGAAACGGCTCGGCAACTATGCTAATGGCCCTAGGTCGCCGCCAAGTCCCGACCAGGGCCCATACGTTCCGGGCCAGGGTCTAGATGGTGGCTTCCGGCCCGCGCCGCCATGCCCTGCAGGAGATCAGCTCGATGGATCGTAACACCTTCCTTGGCGGAAGCGTCGCCGGCGTCATCATACGTCTCGTCGTGCTGTCCATCGTCGTGGGCGTGGTGCTCTCCGCCCTCGGGATCACGCCGGACAACATCTTCGACCGCATCAACATGATGCTGCGGCGAATCTACGACCTCGGCTTCGGCGCCATAGATTCCCTGCTCGGCTATTTCATTCTCGGCGCCATGGTGGTGGTGCCGATCTGGTTTATCTCGAGGCTCCTGCGCACCGTGAAGGGCTCGGATAACCCGCCGCCCCCGCGCCCCTGATCGGTTCAGAGCATCAGCCCTCCAGCGGCTTGGCGGCCCACTCGGCGGCGCGCCGCCCAACGAGCTCGCTGAGCGAGGCAGCACCCGATCGGCGCACGGCCGCCGTAAGCGCGTGCTTGATCTCGGTGATGAGGCTCGGCCCGGCGTAGATGAGCCCGGTATAGAGCTGCACGAGCGTGGCGCCGGCCTCGATCTTGGAGAGAGCCGCGGCGCCGCTGTCGATGCCGCCGATACCGATCAGCGGTATTTTTCCCCCCGTCGCCCGATAGACGCGGGCCAGCATGACCGTGGCGCGGTGGAAAAGCGGCCGGCCCGAGAGCCCGCCCGCCTGCCGCACATTGGGATGCGACAGCCCCGCGCGCGACAGCGTCGTGTTGGAGACCGCAATGCCGTCTACACCCTGTTCGACGAGCGGCTCGAGCACGGCATCGAGATCGTGTTCGGCAATATCCGGTGCCAGCTTGACGATGAGCGGCCGGCGCGGTTTGCCTATACGCATTTCTTCACCGCGCGCCGCCATCACGCGCTGGAGCAGATCGGTCAGCGCCGCGGGATCCTGCAGGTCGCGCAGGCCCGGCGTGTTGGGCGAGGAAATGTTGATCGTAAAGTAGCTGGCGACGTCGTAGAATGTTTCGATGCCGCGCACATAGTCGGCAATGCGGTCGGTGGAATCCTTGTTGGCACCGATGTTGACGCCGACGACGCCCGCATGCGGCCGGCGCTTCAGGCGCGCCAGCGCCGCGGCGTGACCGCCGTTATTGAACCCCAGCCGATTGATGACCGCGCCGTCCTGCGGCAAGCGGAAAATACGCGGCGTGGGGTTGCCCGGCTGCGGCAGCGGCGTCACGGTACCGATCTCGGCGAACCCGCAACCGAGGCGCAGGATGGCATCCGGCACCCGCGCATCCTTGTCGAACCCCGCTGCGATGCCGACAGGATTGGGCACCAGCAGTCCTGCAAAATGCATGGCGAGCGCGGGATCGTCCCGCCCGTGTGCGGCCGGAAATGCGCCAAGCTCCAGCGACTTGAGCGTAACCTCGTGCGCTTCCTCCGGTGGCAGCAGGCGCAGCGCGCGCGGAGCGAGGTCGAACAGTCGTCTCAGCATACGGAGAATTCCTCGGGTAGTGCCGGTACGTCGTCGACGAGCTGAATATCGTGCACGGCGAGGGCGCGATCCGTCGGCAGCGGCGCATAGAGATGCGGGAACAGCGCGCCGCCGCGGGATGCTTCCCACCGCAGAGCATCGCCCAGTGTCTCCGTCGCGAACTGCACGAGCACGAGATCTCCCTGGCCGCGGAAGTGCTTGGCGAGCGTTCCGGGCAGTTGTTCGCATAGCGACAAATGGATGAAGCCATCGCGTCGATCATCGGCCGAGCCAGCATAGGAGCCGGTGCGGCATGCATCGCGCCATGCATCGCGCGGCAGCACCTTGTACACGAATTGTCGAGCATCACTCATTGCTTGCTCCACTTAGTCGCATTGTGAAAAAACAGGTCCGGAACAAGCGCGCCGTTTGCGCGCGCGGCGCCCCGTCGCGTTGCTGTCTCCGCCGATCAACACCGGACGCGCAACCTCTCCAAAGAAAGATCTCTTTTCCCATATCGCGTCTGTCACCGCGCACGCACTCATGGTACCTTCATCAGCCTTGTTCCCCGTGCTCCCCGGCGCTCGCGAACATCCTGCACACGCGACACCAAAACAAAAAAGTAGTTCGATGTTCCCCGGTCTTCCTACAGCGTCTCTGACCCTGACGAACCTGTTTTCCTCGCCGTTCCACTTTTCCGTGCCCGCTTTCCAGCGGCCGTATTCGTGGTCGACGGCCGAGGCGGGTCAGTTGCTGGAGGACATCCTCGGCGCCGCCGGGCTCGGAGGTAAGGTCGGCGCGGAGGAGCCCGATTACTTTCTCGGCACGATCCTGCTGCTCGACAATGCCGATGGCGGTCTGCCCAAAGCGCCCGAGCGCGAACGCGAGCCGCGCCTGTTCGACATCATCGATGGCCAGCAGCGCCTTGTCACCCTCGCCATCCTTGTGGCGGTGCTGCGCGACCTCGGCACCGAGCGCTGGCGCTGGGGCGCGCGCAACCGGCTCGATCATCTCATCCTGGCCGATACCGCCGCTTCACGTCAGTTCGGCGGAAAGTTTCGCATCGAGGTGAGCGCGCGCGAGCAGTCCTTCCTCGAAAGCTACGTCCAGGCCCGCGGCGCCTGCACCTCCGCGCCCACCGCCGAGGAGCTGAGCGAGGCGGAAGAGCGGATGCTCGCCGTCCGCGACTATTTCGTTCGCGAGGTCTCCGAGCTCGATGAAGCCGATCGCCGGCATCTCGCTGATTACCTCTGCGAGCAGTGTCATTTCGTGGTGGTCCTGACGCGCGACATAGACAGGGCTCACCGCCTCTTCACGGTCCTGAACGAGCGCGGCCGCGCCTTGCAGCGCAACGACATCCTCAAGGCCGAAATTCTCAAGAATGTGCCGAAGGAACGTGTGGCCGCCGCTTTGGAGAAGTGGGACGCCGCATCCCAGCTCCTCGGGCCGAACTTCGAGACCTTCTTCAGCCACATCTTTACGATCCACGGCCGCGAGGACACCAAGATCATCGCCGGTGTGCGCCGTACGATCCGTGACATCGGTGGTCCCGAGGCCTTCCTCAACGACGTGTTCGAGCCGCTCTCGAGGGCCTACGACACCGTGCTGCGGGCGAGCGACGTCAATCTCAACCTCGATCCCGAGGTGCGCCGCTATCTGGTCTATCTCGGACGGCTACCGGAGGGCGACTGGGCGCCCGCCGCTATTCTCGCCGTGCACCAGTACGCAAACGATCCCGAGCGCGCCCGCGTGCTGCTGAAGGAGATCGATCGCCTCGTGCATCTGCTGCGCGTGCTATGCCTCGGCACCGGCAAGCGCGTGCGCCGCATGGCGGCGGTCGTGCAGCTGGTGAAGTCCGGCGCGCCGGTTCGCCCCGGCGAAGGACCGTTCGCGCTCAGCCGCGATGAAATGCGCAACATCGGCTATCATTTGCGCTCGATGTATCGTCGCGACGCGCAGGTCTGCAAGCAACTGCTTCTGCGCCTCAACGACGAGATGACCCGCAGCGCCACGGTGCTCGACCCGAAGGACTACAGCGTCGAGCACGTGCTTCCGCAGCGGCCCGGCGCCACGAGCGAATGGCGGCGCTGGTTCGCCGACGCCGAGGAGCGCGAGGCCTGCACCGAGAGCCTCGGCAACCTCGTCGCCGTCACGCAGCGACAGAACGACCGCGCCCGCAATCAGGACTTCCACCGCAAGCGAGAGATCTATCGCGGCTCCGAGGACGATCCGCCCGTGCTGGCGATCACCCGCGATGTAGCCGAGGCGAGCGCGTGGCGTGCGGCCGAGATCAGAGAGCGGGAGGCCAGGCTCCTCGCACTCATGCGGGAGATCTGGGGAATTGAAGCCGTCGGCATGCAGGGAGCGCGCAGCGACGTCGCCTAGCGGCTGTGCTGGGCCACGATTGCTCCGCGCCTATCCCTCCGGGCCCCACCGCTCCGAAGCGTGAAGCATTGGCGTGATCAGAATACGGGAGCCGTGTACGTTCCGAAGAAGGCGCGACCGGGGAATTAAAAAAGCTGATCGCTGCGGACGATTTCCAGGAAGCACTCCTGAATGGCGTCGTCGAGATTTCGCTCCGCCGGGCCTTTCGCCACCTGACGCTTGATGCAGGCGTCCATGCCCTCGAATTGGTCGTCCTCGAGCCAGACGTCATGTTTGGCCGCGATTGCGTCGATCGCCCTGGCCTTTTCCTTGACGGTATACTTGCTGTAACTGGCCAGCGTATCGGGCACGGCGGGCGTCGCCATGGTCACCACCAGCAACGCGCATAGCGAAATCGCGGTCCTGTCGCGCATGTGCTCACCCCCCCAAAGGGCTTCGCCCGCGCTAAGCTCCGAAAACGTCGTCACGCCGGATGATGACTAGGCGGGCTTCGTCGCAGTGAACTCCCCGCTGAGCGCCCGGTCAATCAGCTTGCGCGTTTCGTTGATGCCGTAGAGCTGCACGAAGCTGCCGAAGCGCGGCCCCTTCTCCTCGCCCAGCAGCACCTGGTAGATGGCGCCGAACCACGCGTTCGAAACGCCGGGACGCTCCGGCGTCGCGCCTTTGGCGTTCGGGTCCTGATAGCGCGGGATCGAGCGGCCGACGTCGTAGATGAGGGACTGCAGATCCTCCGCCGAGGCGTCCGCATCCGCACCGGCCAGGGTATCGGAAAGCGCGCGCAGCGCCGCCGCCTCGACCTCGTCAGCCGCGCGATACTTCTTCTGCGGCTTTACGAAATCCGCGTAGTAGCGCACCGCGTAGCCCGCAAGCTCATCGAGCAACGGATGCGTCTCGGGGCTCACGCCCTTTACATGGCGGCGGATGAAGCCCCACAACACGCTCTTGTCCTCCGCGTTCGAGGCGGCGACGAGATTGAGCAGAAGCGCGAAGGTGATCGGCATCTCGGCCGCGGGGGGATTGCCGGCATGGATGTGCCACACGGCATTGTCGAGCCGGGCCTTGCCGTCCTGGCGCGGATACGCCGCGAGAAGCTGCACGTATTCGTCGACCGCGCGCGGGATCACGTCGAAATAGAGCCGCTTCGCCGACTTCGGCTTCTGGTACATGAAGAGCGACAGGCTCTCGGGGCTCGCATAGCGCAGCCACTCGTCGATGGTGAGACCGTTGCCCTTCGACTTGGAAATCTTCTCGCCGCGATCGTCGAGGAACAACTCGTAGTTGAAGCCCTCCGGCGGGGTGCCGCCGAGCGCCTTGCAGATGCGCGAGGAGAGCTGAACGCTCTCGATGAGATCCTTGCCCGCCATTTCATAGTCGACGCCGAGCGCCGTCCAGCGCAGCGCCCAGTCGGCCTTCCACTGGCACTTCACCGCGCCGCCCGTAACCGTCGTCTCGACCTTTTCGCCCGTATCGGGATCGATGTAGACGATCGTCCCCTTCTGCGGGTGCCGCTCGATCATCGGCACCTGCAGCACCTTTCCGGAGGTCGGCGAGACCGGCAGGAACGGCGAATAGGTGGCGCGCCGCTCCGGCCCGAGGGTCGGCAGAATGATCTCCATGACCTTGTCGTAGGCGTGGAGCATCTTCAGCAGCGTCTCGTCGAAGCGGCCGGACCTGTAGGCCTCCGTCGCCGACATGAACTCGTAGGAGAAGCCGAAGCGGTCGAGGAAGTCGCGCAGCATCGCGTTGTTGTGGTGGGCGAAGCTCTCGAACTTGCCGAACGGATCGGGCACGCTCGTCAGCGGCTTTTCCAGGGCCGCGTGCAGCAGCGCCTGGTTCGGCACGTTGGAAGGCACCTTGCGCAGCCCGTCCATGTCGTCCGAGAAGCAGATGAGCCGCGTTGCGCGCTTGCCCCCCGTCAGCAGCTCGAACGCGTGCCGCACCATGCTCGTGCGGGCCACCTCGCCGAACGTGCCGATATGCGGCAGCCCCGACGGGCCGTAGCCCGTCTCGAAGATCACCGTTTTCTCCGCCCCGCCCTTCAGCTTGTCGAGGCGCGCGATGAGCCGGCGGGCTTCCTCGAAGGGCCATGCCCTGGCGTCGGATAGGGCGGACGTGATGGCGGCGTCGGAAGGGGACATCTAAAGCGGTCTTCTATGTTGAGATGATTGGGGGCCGTGGAAACGGCGTGCGGGCGAACCTATGTTCCGCGCGGCCTTGGCGTCAACGCCCAGCATCCGCTGGGACGCGGGGTCGTGCGGCGCTTTTGCCGCGGATGGAGGGAAGCACGTGCAACGGGACGAACAACGCAGCCTCACCCCGCAGGAGGCCCTCATCTATACGATGGTGGCCGTCGCCGCGTCCGATCGCGCCATCTCCGAGAAGGAGCTTGCGCGCATCAACTCGATGGTGGTCCAGCTCCCGGTCTTCCGCGATATCGACGGCGAATGGCTGAGCCGCGAGGCGCAGGATTGCGGTCGCATTCTCGCCCGGCCCGAGGGGATGACGAAGGTCGTGCGCCTGATCTCCGAAGCACTGCCCGTTCCCCTCCGCGAGACCGCCTACGCGCTGGCCGCCGAGGTCGCCGCGAGCGATCTCGCTATAAAAGCGGGCGAGAAAGACTTTCTGTCCCTTTTGGCCGAGGGGCTGCAGCTCGACGAGCTCGTTCGCGCCGCACTGGAGCGTGCCGCAGCAGTGCGGCATCGCCAAATATAGCGTTCTTCGAATAAATTTCCCCCGATTGACGAGGATCAGACCGCAGACAATCTTTGGGCGGATGTCCAGTGATGTGACACCGGTTTAGGTGAATTGACCTTATTGTGGCTATCGGGGAGCAGGACGCAGGATATCTGTAACCCATTTTTTATGGGAATTCGTGATTGAATCCGGTGGTCGCGATGTTTGCGCATCGCAAGTTATCCACCGGGGCGCCTAGCCGGATGCCAGTGCGCGATTATTCAGTCGAGATAGAATATGCGCCCCACGCGCCCGTCGCTCTTTTCAACGAGCGCGGGAAGTTGTGCGGCTGGTCTCCCGCGTTCGCCGACCATTACGCCCATGCTGCGCTCCAATTGCGGGACTGCCTCGCCGGCGATGTATGGCCGGAGCTGGATGGCGCCCGCTGGGAAGAGGTGTGGAACAAGGCCCAGAAGAACGGCACCGCCTCCGTATTCCAGGTCCGCGGTCTCACGCGGACGGGCGAGGTCGGCGACGTCGTCGAGCTGGAGATCGGCCGCTTCCTGAGCCGGGAAATCCCCCTTGCCAAGGTCGAGGTGCGCCGCACTGCGGTACGGCGCCTTCACCTCCTTCAGCAGGAAATCCTGCAGAGCATGGCCAACGGCGTGCCGCTCCAGGACATCATGGAAACCCTGTGCCGCCGGGTCGAGGCGCTGGCGCCGTCGGTCATCTGCTCGGTGCTCGCCGTCGACCGTGAGCACCGGCTCCGGCACGTCGCCAGCCCGAGCCTGCCCCCCAATTTCCAGCGCGCGATCGACGGCTCGCTCATCGGCCCGTGCAGGGGCTCCTGCGGCACGGCGGCGTTCCGCTGCGAGCCGGTTGAGGTCACGGACATCGCAACCGACCCGCTCTGGGAAAACTACAGGCACCTCGCCCTGCCGCTTGGCCTGCGCGCCTGCTGGTCGAGCCCCATCAAGGGGCATGACGGGCGCGTCATCGGCGTTTTCGCCTTCTATTATCCGCGCTCCCGCGGCCCGACCCTCTTCGAGCGCCAGATCGTGGCGACCTGCCTGTACCTATGCATGATCGCACTGGAGCAAGAGGAGACCCGCGCCAGGGCCTACGAGCATGCGTTCACCGATCCACTGACGCAGCTGCCCAACCGGGCCCGATTCCAGCAGCGCCTCACCGAGACGATGTCCATCGTCAGCGAGACGGGCCAGAGCGTCGCCGTGCAGTACATCGGGCTCGACCGCTTCCAATCGATCAACGAGACGCTGGGCTATGCGGCCGGCGACGAGTTGATGCGCCTCGTCGCCACGCGCCTGCGCGGGCTGCTGCGCGATCACGATGCGGCGGCGCGCATCGGCGGCGACGAATTCGCCGTGATCCAGGTGGGCGACTTCCGGGCTGAAGACATCGCCAAGCGCGCGCACCGTCTCATCGAGACCATCGGTGCCCCGGTCATTTCCAGCGGCCGGCATGTGCAGCTCGGCGCCAGCATCGGGATCGCCATCGCCGATGATGCCTGCAGCGCCGATGAGCTCATTCAGGATGCCGCTCTTGCCATGCGGCGGGTGAAGGAGACCGGCCGCGGCAGCTACGTCTTCTACGAAAAAGAGCTCAACGCGCGCATGCAGGCGCGCTATCGCGCCGAATCCGATCTGCGCGTGGCCTTGGAGAAAGGCCAGTTCGAGCTGTATTTCCAGCCCATCTTCTGCATGGAGCGCTGCGCGGTCGTCGGCGCCGAGGCGCTGCTGCGCTGGCATCATCCCGAACGCGGAATGGTGCCACCGGACGAGTTCATACCGCTCGCTGAGCAGAGCGGCGTCATCGGCCAGCTCGGCGTCTGGGTCATTCGCGAGGCCTGCCGCGTCGCCGCGACATGGGACAACGACTTCAAAATTTCGGTCAATCTCTCCCCCGTGCAGTTTGAGAAGCCCGGCCTCGTGGCTGCCGTCGTGGAGGCACTGGAGGAATCCGGTCTCGCCCCGCGCCGGCTGGAGCTCGAGGTGACCGAGTCCGTCCTGCTGCGGGACAACGCCGTCAACATCGCCGTGCTCGATGAGCTGAGCGACCTCGGCGTCTCCATCGCCCTCGACGATTTCGGCACCGGCTATTCCTCGCTCAGCTACCTCCACCGCTTCTCGTTCGACCGCATCAAGATCGACCATTCCTTCATCCGCGACATCACCCGCAACCGCGACTCCCTGAAGATCGTGCGCGCCATCGTCATGCTGGCACATAGCCTCGGATTGGAGGTAACGGCAGAGGGCGTCGAAACCGACGAGCAGCTTGCTGCGGTTCGCGGCGAAGGCTGCGATTTCGTGCAGGGCTACTACATCGGCGCGCCCATGCCCGTTGCGACCTTCCTGGAGCAGGCGGGTATTCCCGGCCGCGGTTGCGTCTCTCCCGCGCCGGCTGCTCAAATCCCCTCGCGCTTTTGCCATTCGAAGGTTACAATGTAGCACTTCGCCGTGCAGCAAAGCCGCACAAAAACGCTAAAGGGGACCCCGTGCCCGTCTGGGAGAGAACGATGAGATTGCCGATTACTGCATTAGTGTTTTCCTCCTTCGCGCTGCTGCCTTTGGCCGGCGCCGCCCATGCGGCGAGCCTCACCTCGGGTAAGAAAATCGAGATCCGCGTCGACGAGGAAAAGGTCGAAGCAGAGCGGAAGGCCCTGTGGGATCAGTTCGGCGGCTGGTGCGCGATTGCCGAGTGGCACCCTGCGGTGAAGTCGTGCGAGGAATCCAAGGAAGGCGATACCGAATTCCGCACGCTCACCTTGCAGGATGGCGGCGTGATCAAGGAGAAGCTCGTCGACAGGCGCGGCACGAGCTATCAGTACGAGATCGTCGAGAGCCCGCTGCCGGTAAAGAACTACACCGCGCAGTTCTCGGTTACCCCCGATGACGACGACCTCGACGAGGTCAACATCGTCTGGGCCGCAACCTATGACGCCGCTGACGGCAAGGATGACAAAGAGGCACGCAGCACCATCGACGGCATCTTCAAGGATGGCATCGAGAACATCAAAGCCAAGCTCGGTGAGCGTGTCGTCGACCGGAAGAAGAAGAAAAAGAACGACGACGACTGATCGCGAAAGCGTAACCGGGCGCAAAGCTTCCGGAGCCTTGATTGAGGTCTAGACCATGATCGCTTCGGACCCTATCAGTCCGAAGCGTCAATCATCGGTCTAATCAAAAAAAAGCGCCGTGCTTTAGAAGGCGTCCCGCCAATGGCGGGGCGCCTTCGGCTTTTCAGCCCGCGTGCTTCCGGAAAAGTGGGCACCGGTTTTCCGATGGGAAGCACGCGAGATGGAGTGCTTCCGGAAAAGTGGGCACCGGTTTTCCGATGGGAAGCACGCGAGATGGAGTGCTTCCGGAAAAGTG
>Ga0182749_1000979_pt1 | contig 23570 bp, 24 predicted proteins | sample eDN3rd37CKraftMG_FD_128875 | JGI IMG/M metagenome (GOLD analysis project Ga0182749, IMG submission 128875) | Enriched Miracle-Growth compost microbial communities from Emeryville, California, USA - eDNA 3rd pass 37_C Kraft MG (version 2) (version 2) ...
ACGCCACGGCTGGCGGGTCAGCAATCCGAATACCTTGCAAAGACCATGGCCGATTTTCGTAGCCGCGCACGCGCCAACAATCCCGGCATGTCGGATCTGATGAACGCCGCACAACCAGCCGATTTCGGCCCGATCGCGCAGTATCTCGCGAGCCTGTCTGTCGTCGGCGGAAACGGTCAATAGGCTTTTCGAGTTCGAATCCGAGCTTCTAGCGCTGCGCACACCGCGACAACAATCCGGCGAGTTGTTCGCATCTCCCCGCCAATCGCTTCTCAGTCACCGTGAATGAGGAGCACATCGACGGCGACCGTCTCAATGTGCTCTCCGTTTCTGACGCACGCGCTGATGCTCAGGTCTCCAGCTTATCCTGAGTTCTCGTTTTGAAGTCGCTTGCATCGTGACGCTCGCGCAGTTGCCCCGCGAGCGGGCCAGTAATGCGATTGACCATGCGTCCGCGCTTTACGGCCGGACGCTCCCAGATCGCATCGGCCCAGCGCTTCACGTGCGTATAGTCGTGCACCGCCAGAAACTCGGCGACGTCATAAATTTCGCCCCTGACAACCGCTCCATACCAGGGCCAAATCGCGATATCGGCAATCGAATACTCATCGCCCGCCATAAATTGGCGGCCCGCCAAATTCCGGTTGAGCACATCCAACTGACGCTTGGCTTCCATGGCAAAGCGATTGATCGCATACTCGATCTTTTCTGGGGCGTAGGTATAGAAATGCCCTAAACCGCCGCCCAAATAGGGCGCACTCCCCATTTGCCAGAACAACCAGTTCAACGTCTCTGTGCGCTTATCCGGATCACTCGGCAGCAACGCTCCGAATTTTTCCGCGAGATAAAGTAGAATTGAACCGGACTCGAACACGCGCCTCGGCTTTTCGCCACTGCGATCCATGAGAGCCGGAATTTTTGAATTCGGATTAATTTCGACGAAACCGCTGCCAAACTGTTCGCCGTCGTCGATACGGATCAGCCACGCATCGTACTCGGCCCCGCTATGGCCGAGCGCCAGCAGTTCTTCGAGCATCACCGTGACCTTCACGCCATTGGGCGTGGCGAGGGAATAGAGTTGCAACGGATGTTTGCCGATCGGCAATTCCTTATCGTGGGTTGGGCCTGCGATTGGCCGGTTGATGGATGCAAATTTTCCTCCGCTTGGCTTTTCCCACTTCCAGACTTTCGGTGGCGTATAACCCGCTGAATCATTCATGTTCTATGTCCACTATTGCTGGCTGTATGCCGAGCAGGCGAGCATCATCTCTCGCCATAACGTGACCAACAACATCGTCACCGGCGAAACTGCTCGCCGCAACCGCGTGTCTGCTAACGCGCGTTGTTTGGCGTCGAAAGAAGAAAGCGCTCAATCGAAGCTGCCAGGCTTTCGGGATCGACCACACCGATCGACATGTGGGAACGACCATCGAGTTTCGCAACTTCGACATTTGCCAGTTCCCTCCGGACACGCTCGATGCTCGCACGGCGGAACGGCACCACCACGTGCTCTTCGAAGTCGCGCAGCTTCAGAGCCAACACCGCATCAGTGCGATCCACTGGGAAGAACGAAGTCGCGTAAATTGCGAGCGCAGGCGCCCGGACCTTGGTATAATCGCGCCGCCACTCCCCAAGCGTCGTCATCAGCGTTGTGAGCACTTCGATCGAAGGGATTGGATCAACCCTGCCATTTGGAGCGATGCGCACGGCATCGCGAAGAAAGGCTTCGAGCGCTGGCGTCCAAGAAACGCCACGGCCGACCCACGCCGCATGATACCAGCTGCGGAGATTGTCGAGCGAACGCAGCGTCTGCGGGCGAGGACTATTCACGACAAGCATATCGGTGAATGGCTTGAAGAACGCCGGCTCAGACCAATCGTAGCCGCCCTCCAGATAAACGAGCTTGTCGACACGTTCGGGATAGCGCCCCGCGAACTCGGTAATTTCGTCTCCGCCCATCGACCAGCCGAGCAGATTAGCCCGCTCGATACCAAGATCATCGAGAAGACTGCGAAGGTCGCCGACGAGAGCCTCGGAGTCATACGGACCGGGCGGTGCATCGGATTGCCCGTGTCCACGCCTCGCATAGGCAAGAACCCGAAAACGCTCAGATAGCAATGGCGCAAGATCATCGAAGATGTGCGGACTGTTCGCGATCCCGTGGATCAACACAAGCGGAACGCCGTTGCCGCCCCAATCGAGAAAATTGAGACGAACACCGTCGCCTTGGACAAATCTCGAACGATGGGAAGAAGTATCGCTCCAGCTCCAAGCTTTCGCCGCTTTTGCTTCGCCGCCGCCAATGTCTGCTGTGCTCATATCTCCAATCCTAAAGCCATGACTGCAAACAGAAGCAAAAAATTCATCGCTCGGGGCAATAATATTGCATATGAAACCTCAATCGTTTCATGTTATCGACCGAAAGCAAAGCCGCTCTGCGTATATATCTTGCATATTGAGCAATGGAACGAATTGGAATAATTGCCGAATGGGAATGTCGGCGAAGTACGGCGCCTCGATAGCATAGCTAAATTGTGGACCATCGTTATCGCCGCGTTAGGCAGTCTGAAGTTTTCCCCCTTGGCCTTCCCCCCGATCTGCTAGCGATTTGGATCTAGGCACATTCCCCGGAAAACCATGCAAATAGGAGTAAAACACTTGTTGCGAAGTCTCACATTCGTAGCCGCAATCGCAGCCGCACTGTTCATGCCGTTGACGGCGGAAGCAAAATCGCACGGTCATGGCGGCCATCATGGCGGTGGCCACCATAGTGGCGGTCATCACGGAGGCGGTCATCACAGCGGTGGCCATCACGGTGGCGGCCATCACCGAGGCCATCACAGCGGACATCACTATGGCCATCGCGGCCATGGCCATCACCATTCTCATAGCCGCCGGTTCTGGCACGGCCACTGGTACGCATACGGCGTCGGTGCATGCTGGCGTTGGTCGCCATACTACGACGAGTTCATCTGGGTCTGCCGTTGATCGGCTAGATGCGATACGTTAACGTCGGAACATGCTCGAAGACCGCGGCTTCTAGTCCGCGGTCTTTTTTTGTTGCCAGCTTACCGCTATTTTCGGCGTCCACGGATCAGCTATCCTCAGACCACCCCGATTTCCATCCGAGGCCGGTCACATGCTCCCCGACGACGTTTTCCGAGAACGGCTCGAACAAACGCTGATCGATCTCGAAAACTGGGCCGACGAGATGCGCGATTGCGCCGATATTGAAATCAGCGCGTCGGGGCAATATTGGCGGATGTCGGTCCGCCCACATTTCCCGAACACATGCCCATTCGAACTGCTGATCCACCGCGATCAGACATTCGACCTCGCCCTTGCGGGAGAACGCTATGAAAAGAAACCCATCGAGAGATTCGACCTGTTTTTGAAACTGGTGAAAGCCATATCGGCAGGGCAAGTCGACAGGATCGAGACACGCAACACGTTGACGGGTGTCCTCATCGCAATCACCATGCGTGTTGAAATAGCCGAAGGCTGGGATTGGTTGGGGCACCGTACGGTCCTGAAACGATCGCTGGACGCGCTGAAGCAATCGGAAGAGCGCCAAACGTTTCGTTTCCTGCCGTACAGACGCTAAGCTGAAGACCTCGATAGGCGCTTCACCGCAACGATATCGCCGGCCGTCTTCCGGATACGCTCCGCGGCTTCGGGCAGCGGCTCGACGGCAACGAGCATATGATGCGCATTCGCGTGCACCATGAGCACGCCATCGATCATAATTCCTACATGGCCTTTCCAGAACACGAGATCGCCACGCGCGAGGTCTTCGAGCTCGTCCCGGACGACAACGCCTTTCCCCAGTTCCGCCTGCTGCATGTCCGTATCGCGTGGCGCTGCGAAGCCCGCCGCGAGCAAAGACGTCTGAACAAGGCCGGAGCAATCGATGCCGATGTGGCTGCGGCCGCCCCAAAGGTAAGGCGTGCCGACAAACCGCTCGGCAATCTCAACGAAATCCCGTGCGTTGCGCTCGATGGCCATTGCGTGGCGTCTAAAAACGAAACCGCCGCCGCTGAGTTCCAGAAACCGCTCGTCACCGGCCCGGACCGTCAACAGCGCATTCATCGAAAGATGCATGATGGGCGGCGACTTGATGTCCGGCGCACTATAGAGAAACGTTCCGAGCGTCTGAATCCGATGCGTTGGACGGGAAACGCCTCGACGCAATGCGTCCGCCGGCATGTAACCGACATATCCGTCGCGCATAAGCTGGACCCAGGCCCAGCCGTTCGCCTCGTCGAAGATCGTTACCGGCTCTCCGAATAGCGCTTCCGTTTCGAAAGCTTTCGAAGCCTCGGGTGATTTTCGCAACGGGACGGCCGCACGCACAACGATCGCCGGATCACCGGCAACGTAGCGCTCCGCCATGACGACACCTTCCAGCGCTTTCGCCGCAAGATCAGGGCGAAAGGCATTGCGTCGTGGATCGAGAGTGCCGCTCATGCGATTTGAAACCGTAGCTGTCACGCTGCCAGCTCCCGCCTTAATTGTTCCATGACGGCGCGTGCCGTTTGCGGCTCTCCGCCTTTCGGACCGAGCGGCCGCGTCGCCGGACGCCACCCATAAAGATCGAAATGGGCGAAACGCCGGGCATTTTTAACGAAGCGTTTTAAAAACAATGCCGCGGTGATGGCGCCAGCAAAAGGCGATTCCCAGATGTTGTTGATATCCGCGATGTCGCTATCCAGATGGCGACGATATCCATCCCATAGCGGCAAGCGCCAAAGCGGATCGCCGATCGTGGCGGCGAGTGGTGGAAGCGCTTGCGCCAAGGCTTCATCGTCGGTGAAGAACGCCGGCAGATCCGGTCCGAGCGCGCTGCGGGCAGCACCCGTCAGGGTCGCAAATACGAAGATGCTGTCGGGTTCGTCACTATCCGCAAGCGCTAGCGCATCGGCCAGCACGAGACGGCCTTCCGCGTCGGTATTGCCGATTTCCACGTTCAAACCGGCGCGGCTCGGCAGAACGTCGCCGGGCCTGAAGGCGTCGCCGCTGACGGAGTTTTCCGCGGTCGGAATGAGAACGCGCAATCGGCATTTCAAACCCTGGCCCATGATCATGTGCGCGAGAGCGAGCGCCGTCGCGGCCCCGCCCATGTCCTTTTTCATGAGAAGCATAGCGCTCGGCGGCTTGATGTCGAGGCCGCCGGTATCGAAGGATATGCCCTTGCCGACCAGCGTGATCTTCGGCCCCCCCGTCGCTCCCCACGTCAGATCGATCAGCCGCGGCGCACGCGGACTGCCACGCCCGACAGCATGGATCATCGGAAAATTTTGAGCGAGCAAGTCGTCACCCGTAATAACGGACACTGAAGCCCCATGCCGCTCGGCGAGCAAGCGCGTAGCGGCTTCGATATCGGCCGGCCCCATGTCGGAAGCCGGTGTATTGATAAGGTCGCGACCGAACCAGACGCCCTCCGCCGTATTGATGACGCGCGCAGCATCAGCGCCGCCGAGCCGAAGCTTCGCGCGCTCGCCGCCATTTTTGTTTCTATATCGCGAAAAGGAATACGCTCCGAGCGCCCAGGCAAGCTGAGCTAAAAAGGCTTCATCGGGATCAGATGCAAAACGATAGGTACCAGCCGGCAAGGCGGCAGGCAGCAACCCCATGAGCATTTCGGAGGGGCCGCTCGGTTCCCCTTGGTGCCCGTCGCCTAATCCAAAAACGACGGAAGCGATCGTCCCGTCCGCGCCAGGAACGAGAACGTGCCGCTTCGCAGCACCCGAAAAGGCCTGCGCCGCAAGCCATGCCTTTTGATGATCGTCGAGCCCGCCGAGCGCCCCCGGACTAGCTGAGCGCGCGAAATGGATCGGCACGTCGGCAGCCGATTGAGGTCCTTGCACGAACACATCTTTGACTGACCAAGCTGTTGTTTCGATCATTAGACCTCTCGCAAGAATAGAAAATTCTCGTCCATCCAACAGAGTTCGCCGCAGGCTGCAAGCTGGCGCCGTCCCAGGAGGAGGAGGTTGCATCAGCTATCACAGGCCGCGGCCGAACCTTAAGCGTTTATTGACGGCTGCCTCGGAAACTGACGGTCTCGCAGATTCGGCGGATTTGGGCCGCGAATCTTGGCCCGACGGAGACTGCAATGAAGCGTATCGCGCGCGCCCACCACCTGCTTCCGCAATCGCCCATCTCCCGGCGCCTAGGAATAATCGCAAGCCTGACGGCCTCCCTGCTCCTGGGTGCATGCTCGGCATCGCCGAGCCTGCTGCAGGATATCGCGCTCAAGCCGGAAACTACCAATAGCACCGATACATCGACGACTGGACCACAGGCCGAACTGCGGAAGGCGACAATCTATTGGGGCAAGGAATTCGCCAAGAAGCCAATGGAACTGCAACCGGCGTTGAACTATGCAAAAGACTTGAAGGCGCTAGGCGAGAAGCAAAAGGCCCTGTCCGTTCTCCAGCAAGCGAGCATGTTTCACGGCAAGGACCCGCAGCTCACCAGCGAATACGGACGCATGGCGCTTGAGCTCAACCAGACAAATCTTGCCGGCCAGTTGCTCGCCGCCGCCGACGATCCCGCCCGGCCGGATTGGCGTGTCGTCTCCGCGCGCGGCACGGTTTTGGCGAAGCAAGGCAAATACAGCAATGCCATACCGTTCTACGAACGTGCACTGTCGCTCTCGCCCGACAATCCGACTATCCTGAACAATCTTGCGATGGCCCACGCGATGATGGGCGACCCGAAGAAAGCCGAGGAGATCCTGCGTCAGGCCCTCGCCACACCGGGAGCAACGCCAAAGATGCGCGAAAACCTCGCTCTCGTGCTCGGATTGCAAGGCCGTTACGACGAATCTAGATCCGTTGCCTCAACCGTCCTTGATTCCCCTACCGTCACTTCTAACACCAGCTATCTGAAGCAGCTGGTCAAGCTCGACCCGAAAAGCGAAATGCCCAACGCCAAGGACTTCGCGTCTCAGACGACAGTCGCGCAAGCTACGCCGGAGCCGGAGCGAGAGGTTCATCAGGCTGCCTTCAAAACAGACGTGTCGGCGGCAGCCGACGCTCAAGCCAACTGGCAAACAACCAGTGCTACGGCCATTCCGCTCAAAGGCATGACTCACTAATCCAGCCCTCCCCGCGCGTACCGCAATCCTACCTACCAGCGTCTGATTTTGAGGACGCTGGGAACCGGCATCGGCATGCGACAAAAAAAGTTGAGGCCCTGACCTGCGAGCAGATCAGGGCCAACGCGACACTTATCTTTTTAAATCCAGTCTTACTTCGGCAGCTGCATGTAGCTGATGCCGGCCGGACCGAGGATGACGATGAAAAGCACCGGCAGGAAGAACACGATCATCGGCACGGTCAGCTTCGGCGGTAACGCCGCTGCTTTTCGCTCCGCTTCCGACTGGCGGATTTCGCGGTTTTCCTTGGCCATCGTTCGCAACGCTTGACCGACAGGCGTACCGTAACGCTCGGCCTGAACGAGCGCGGTCGTGACACCCTTGACGCCCGGAAGCCCCGTTCTTTTTGCTAGATTATCGTAAGCGTGCCGACGATCCTGCAAATAGGAGAGTTCCGCGGTCGTCAGCGCCATCTCTTCCGCAAGCTCCAGGGATTGACCCGCGATCTCCTGCCCGACCTTGCCGAATGCGGCTTCGACCGACATGCCCGACTGCACGCAGATCAGCAGCATGTCGAGTGCATCTGGAAATGCCTGTTTGATGGATTGCTGGCGTTTCTGCACGCGGTTGGTGATGAACATGTTCGGCAGGTAAAAACCGAGAAATCCAGCACCCAGCGCAATGCCGAGATTAACGAGCGGCGGATAGCCCGTGTCATAGAACACGAAGAGATAGATGAGCGCCATGAAGAATATGATGACCGGCGCCGCGACGCGGAAGAACATGAAAGTGACGATGTTGGCTTGACCACGTAAGCCCGCCCGCTTCAGGTTTTCGCGCAATTCCTCGTTGTCGAACCTCTCCCGCAGTCGCAGCTGGTCCACGATCCGCTGCATAAACCCCCGCGGAGCCGAGCGCAGCTTGCCCGCCTGGCGCTCCTTTGTTGCCATTTCCGCAAGCCGTGCCGAACGCATCTTACTGCGTTCGATCGCCATCTCTTTCATGCGCCGGTTCATCTGGTCCCGCTGCAGCATCGGCAAGGCGATGGTCAGCACCGTGGCGAAGACGCAGACGGCGGCGAGCATGGTCGCCACCAACTGGGGATCCATCACCGTTTCAATGAAGTCCGTCATTGGTGCACCATTGCAGCGTGAAGGTGAACGAAAGGCTCAACCTAGAACTTGAAGTTGATCATCTTCTTCATAACCAGGACGCCGGTCAGCATCCAAAACGCGCCAATCGCGATCATGAAATGGCCGATGGTCGTCGTGAATAAGGGCTTCATGTAGTCCGGCGACGTGAGGTAAACCATCGACATTACCCCCGGGGGCAAGGATGCGAGCACGATCGCCGAAGCCTTGGCTTCCGCCGACAGCGCTTTGACTTTCAACGCCAGCATGTGGCGGTCGCGGAGAACGCCTGAAAGATTAGCGAGCGCTTCCGACAAGTTGCCACCGGCCTGCTGCTGAATGCTGATGACGATGGTCAGAAAACGTACCTCTGCCAGCGGCATGCGCTCGCAGAGGCGCTCAAGACCGTCCGCCAACGGCACACCCAATCTCTGTTGTTCGACGATATTGCGAAACTCGCCGGCCAGCGGTTCGGGGCTTTCCCGCGCAATGACCTGCAAACATTCGTTGAGTGGCAATCCGGACTTGACGCCGCGCACGATCACATCGATGGCGTTAGCAAGCTGAGCGGTAAACTTCGCCTGCCGGCGTTTGGTGATCTTGTTGAGAATCCACCTCGGAAGTCCGAGCCCGCCGACGAACACCGCGACGACGACTGCGCCGATCGGCAGCTCAAGAATACCGTAAACGATGCCGGAAACGATGACACCCAGCGTGGCGCTGAGAATATAGAAGTCTCTCGGAGTTTGCTTCAGTCCGGCGCGCTCGAGTCGAAGCCCCATCGTTATTTTCTTATTGGCTTTCTTCCGCTGATCCATTTCTTTCAGGGTATCGGCGACCGACTTTTTTCGGCTGCTCTGCACTTCAGCCGGTAGGCCTCCTATGCTTCTCGTCCGCGTCCTGGCGACACTCGCAAGCCGCTTGTCCTTTTGCCTATCGGCGGAAAGATACGGATAAGCAAGAGCATAGATCGCGCCGGCAAAAGCAAATGCCACCAGCAAGGGCGGCAACATATTCAGAAGCGCGCTCTCACCCATGACGATCACCCGATGTGCCGCCTTCGTCCTCAAACTCCGCCGCAGCGAGCGCGTGGGCCAGGCGTTCGGTCTCCCGGTAGTACTCCGCCCGTTCCCAGAAGCGCGGACGCGCTATGCCCGTCGAACGATGACGCCCGGTGAGCCTGCCGTGCGCATCTTCTCCGGTGATCTCGTAAACGATGAGGTTTTGAAGGGTGATCGTCTCTTCTTCCATACCGAGCACTTCGGTAATGTGAGTGATCTTGCGCGAGCCGTCGCGCAGACGCGATGCTTGCACGATGACGTCGACGGAGCCGACGATCATTTCTCGAATGGTCTTGATGGGCAGCGCATATCCGCCCTGCATGATCATCGACTCGAGGCGGCTCAACGCTTCTCGCGGACTGTTGGCGTGCAGCGTTCCCATTGAACCGTCGTGTCCGGTATTCATGGCCTGCAAAAGGTCGAAAGCTTCGGGGCCGCGCACCTCGCCGACGATAATCCGCTCCGGCCGCATGCGCAGGCAGTTCTTGATGAGATCCCGCATCCTGATCTCACCTTCACCTTCGAGATTCGGCGGCCGCGTCTCCAGTCGAACGACATGCGGCTGCTGCAGCTGAAGTTCGGCCGAATCTTCGCACGTGATGATACGTTCGTCGTGGTCGATCGACCCGGTAAGACAATTGAGGAGCGTCGTCTTGCCCGAGCCCGTACCGCCCGAGATGATGACGTTGCATCGCACGCGCCCGATGATCTCGAGAATTGTCTTGGCTTCCGGCGTAATGGAACCGAACTTGACCAGCTGATCGAGCTTGAGCCGGTCCTTCTTGAATTTTCGGATGGTCAGCGCCGGCCCATCGATCGCGAGAGGAGGCGCGATGACGTTGACACGCGAGCCGTCGGGAAGGCGCGCGTCGCAGATCGGACTCGACTCGTCGACGCGACGACCGACCTGGCTGACGATACGCTGACAGATATTCATCAGCTGCTGATTATCGGCAAAGCGAACGCTCGTCTTCTGGACTTTGCCCGCGACTTCGATGAACGTCGTGCCAGAACCATTGACCATGATGTCGGCAATATCATCGCGCGCGAGCAACGGCTCCAGCGGCCCATAACCCAGAACATCGTTGCATATGTCTTCGAGCAGTTCTTCCTGCTCCGAGATGGACATCACAACGTTCTTGATCTGAATGATCTCGCTGACGATATCGCGAATTTCTTCGCGCGCAGCGCCCGTGTCGAGCTTGGAAAGCTGAGTGAGATCGATCGTATCGATCAACGCATTAAAAACCGTCGTTTTGACGTCGTAATATTCTTCCGAGTGTTTCCGCTGTGTTTCGACAACAGGCTCGGGGCGCGGCGGAGGAGCACTTGGCGCCGGCTGGCGCTGCGCCGGTCTTTGCGCGGGCGTTGATGGCGCGCGGGTTTCCGGCGCGATGGGCACGGCGTGAGGGGCGGGCGCCAGCGGCTCCGCACTTTTCGTTGGGACAGGATCGTTCGAACGCCTACCGAACATAGCGAGGTCCTAACGCTTCAGTTTCAGCTTCTCGAATATTGGTGCGAATGCCGCGAAAGATGAGCTTCCTCTTTCAGGCTTCACATCCTTGCGCCCGGTGATCTTGAGCGCGATATCGTGAAATTTTTCTACCGCCTTTGCCTTTGGGCTCAATTCCGCGATCATCTGGCCATTGTTCGAGGCTTGGCTGAACGTTTCGGCATCGTAGTCGATCACCGCCAAGACCTTGGCATCGAGCGCCTGCTCAAACTCCTTGACGGTGATTTCCTGGCGCTTCGGCAGATTAACCGTATTCAGGATCAGGTGTGGCTTGCTGTCGTTTTTGCGCGACGCCCGCAAAAGATCGACGATGTTTTTTGCATTTCGAAGGTTCGCGAGATCCGGTGCGGCTGTGATGATGACTTCATCCGCCTGTAGCAGGACGCGCTTGGATCGCGGCGACCAATCGTGCGGCAAATCCACGGCGACATAGGGCACGTTCTGCCGAGCCACATCGAGGACCAGATCGCAAGCATCCGCCGAGATCTCGTAGTCCCGGTCAATGACGACCGGCGCCGCAAAGATCGACAAGTGCTCCGAACATTTCGTCAGCAGGCGATCGAGCAATTGATCGTCGAGGCGTTCTGGCGCGGCAAGCGCTTCCGCGATCCCCTGGATCGGATCCTGATTGAAATCGAGTCCCGCGGTGCCAAACGCGAGATCGAGATCGGCGATGGTAACGTCCGTCTTCAAGACTTCGGATATGGTCCAGCCGACGTTGTGGCAGATGGTGGAAGACCCAACGCCGCCCTTTGCGCCGACAAACGCGAAAACGTGTCCGACCGGATCGGTATCGGGATTGTTGTAGAGATTGGAAATGCCTTCCATCAGGCCGATCGGGTCAACCGGGGAAACAAGGTATTCCCCGACGCCGCGCTTCAGCAGCTCACGATAAAGCAGCACGTCGTTGTGCCTGCCGATAACGATGACTTTCGTCCCGGGATCGCAGCTCTCCGCCAGCCGATCGAGTTCGGCGATCAACTCGCCTGCGCCCAGCGCGCTATCGATTATGATGAGGTTTGGCGTGGGGCTATCGATGTAATGCGAGATCGCAGCGGAGATGCCGCCCATGTGGACGCCGACATGAGCCTTCGATAAGCGGCGATCGTCGGCCGCGTATTGTACCGCGTTGGCGACGCTGACATTGTCGCAGAAAGCCTGGATCGAGATGCGCGGAATTGGACGGGCACGGTCACTGCCACGAAACTCCGCCTGCTCGCCGCCGTACGAAAGTTCCGCGCCCTCGGGGTCAAATTCCAGTGGGGTGTTACTATGCTGGGACATGCCGTCTCCAAAAACGTCAATTAGAAAGTTTCTCAATCGTCGCCGACTCGGCAGTGGCGCCGATGGGCTGACCTTTCACATATTTTCCATACATATCGTCACGGCGATTGGAGTCGCGCGATGTCATGGTGCGCGGTCCAAGCAGATCCGCCGGATTAGCGACCATCATCGCCAGATTGCGCTGATTGGAGCAGGCGAAGTCGGGATAAGGCGTATTTTGGTACGTCCGCGCGAGATTTTCCGACCAGTCCTGTCCACAGTCCGGCGCTTCGGCGACATAGCGCATATACGAGATGCGTAACGGCGCATTGCGGCCCGAGGCCTGATAGGCGTCGGTCGCGATCGAAGTCTCCGAATACCCGCTCGCCAGCATCAGCCGCCGCGCGTCGTCGGCGGCGCTCATTGCCGCGTCCTCGTTCGCCGACCCTGCTGGCGCGGCGATGACGAACCGGCTGTTACCGGCATCGCCAGCGCGGCTCCGTTCGATGAAATCGATGACGCGGCTACGCTGCGACGGCGTCAAACCTTCCGAGCCGGACGCAACGTGCAAGTTCAAGACAGCAGGCTGCCGCGAGACCAGAATGGGATGGCGCTGTTCGGGATCGACAAGCTGCCAGCCTGCCACCTGCGGGCCAACCTGATCATGCTCGCAGCCGGCCATCGCGACGGACAGCGCGACGAGCATCAGGATGTTCGCAAAGCCGAACCGCATCTTACCCGGTCCGCGGAGTGTCGTATTTTCGATCTGCATGATGCGTCTCCGGAACCTGACTATTCGACGATGAAGCCATAGTCGCCCTTCAAACCGCCGGAGGGCGCGGCGTCGCCTCTGCCGTAGATCCGATTGAGGTGACCGAGGAAGTCCGCTTTGAGATCGGTCGCGGGGTAAAGACCATCAGCAGGCGTCGCGAGCTGCTGGCGTGAGACCGGGCGCACGAGATAGGGCGTGACGATAACCACGAGTTCGGACTCATCATTCTGGAAATCGCGGCTGCGAAAGAGCGTGCCGAGAATTGGAATGTCCTTGGCTCCGGGAAGACCGTCGATGTTCTGCTGCGTCTTCGTCGAGATAAGACCCGCGAGCGCCAGCGAACCGCCGGAAGGCAACTCAACGACCGTCTTCGCCTGACGTGTATCGAATACCGGATTGTTCGCTACGAACCCCGAGATGTCACTGACGCTGGTATCGATCTTCAGGCTGATCCGGCCCTCGGTGAGAACAACGGGCGTGAAGCTCAACTGCACGCCGAACTTCTTGAATGCGACCGAACTGACGCCCGTCTGCGTATCGACGCCCGTGACGTAGGGAACTTCACCGCCGGCAAGAAATTCGGCCGGCTCGCCCGAGATCGCCGTGAGGTTCGGTTCGGCAAGTGTGCGGATCAGGCCGTCCCGCTCAAGCGCGCGGATCGCCGATTGAATATTGTTTTGGCTGTTGCCCCAGCCCGAGACGAGGCCGCTATTGCCGAACGAACCCGCACCCGGCCCGGGATTGAAGGCGCACACCTGCCCTACGGCGCAGGCGGCACTCGCAGCGGCCGTGCCGACACCGAAGGTCGGAAGCGAACCCAATCCCTGCGCGGAGGTGATCGGAAACGCATTCGCCGTCAACAACGTCGTCGTGAAACTGCCTGATTGCAGCATGCCGCCGAGATTGACGCCCAATTGTTTCAGCAGCGTGCGCTTGACCTCAGCGACCGTGACTTTGAGCATTACCTGCTCTTCGGCCTCCACCGTCAGCATATTGATGACGGATTGCTTGACCTGAGACGACTGCGTTTCCTCTAGGGCGACGCCGTCCTTCACCTTGCTTGAGGAACTGACGAGCTGCTGCGAAATAAACTGTGCTGCAATGTCTCCGGCGCGGGTCGAATCGACCGGGCTCTTGACCGTCCCGGTCAGTATCACCGTCTGATTGAGCATCTCGACTTTGATCGATGCGCCCGTGATGATGCGGTTGAGAAGCGCCTGAAGACCGCCCGTCTCGCGTTCGATGTAGATCTCCATCGTCGCGAATTGCGCACCCGAGGTATCGAAGAAAAATGCGTTGGCTTCGCCGCCGCCTTTGGCAAGGAGAAACACCCGGTTTGAACTCAAAACCACGGCATCGACGACGGCGGGATTCGAAACCATCACGTCACGGACGGGGCGCGGAAACTCCAGCAGAACGGATTTTCCAAGACCGATCTTGATGTTCTTATGGATCGGCGCGCCGCCCGTATCCTCGATGCGGATAAAGGATTGATGATCAGACGGACCAGCCAAGCCGCGATCAAAATTTCTTTCCATGGCGTGCTGTCCCGCCGATGCGGTTGCAGCGGCGCATAGCATCACGGTGAACACGATGAGCATGCGCGCGGCCGCGCGCCATGGACATCCAAGTATGAAGTGCATGAAGTTCCCGCCTTATGACGACACTGACCCTACTGACTCAGTTCACGCCATACACACGCGACTTTGCGCCGTAGCGCACTACACGCACCGAATTACTCATAGGCTTGTTGAGATCGATACCGGCTCCACGCTCCGGTTCCGAGTTCAAGTCTGCAATGCTACGCAACGACAGCGTGATTTCGCCCATCGAATTTGCAAGCGCCATCATCTCGGCCTGCCGCGGCGTCAGCTCCAACGTGGCGGTCGAGGCCGACGCATCCGCCATTTTCTTGCCTGCCTTGGTTTCGATCTGCTGGCCGATCGCCATGACCCGCACATTGCGGAAAAGCGTATCCGAGACGTTTTCTTCCTGACCGTTGCGGCCGCGCAGATGACGGATCAGGATGACGTCGACGTGATCGTTCGGAAGGATGAGGCTACCCGCCGCCGTCTCGGCTCTGATCTTCGTCGAGATGGCGCGCATGCCGTGGGGGAGGATCGCAGCTAGAACTCCGCCCTGGCCCGCTTTGATCAACTTTTGCGCCGTAACGGGCTCACCCGCGAGAAGCGCCGAACGCGCGACCGAACCCGAAAGTTCGTGCATTTTCGCGACGCCACCATTTTGTTTGGTGATGTACTGAGGTGATATCGACTTCTTCGGCCATGAGACCCAGCGGAAATTGCCTTCGTTGACGAACTGGCCCACCGCCACGTTCGAGGCCGCAACCAACACTTCGTCGCTTTCGACCTTTTTTACGACGGTGATCGGTGCCGCCGGCTGCATGAATGAACTCGCGACGTAGTAAGCGAGCCCCGCCGCAGCGAAAGCTACGGTGAAACCAATGACCTGTGCCCGCTTCATTGCGCCCCCGAAGTCCTTTCAACTAGGTCCGGAATCATGGCGCCGATACTGGGGGACAAACGTCAATGCGAGGTTAACCGAAGTTTCAGATTGGGGCGCAACCGTTAAGGCATTGCCACGGTTGGTGAGCTTCGGCGCGTTAGCGGATGCAAGAAGCGAAGGCTTGCGGGAGTCAGGCCATCACCGCATGGAAAAGCTCTGTCGTTGGAAAAACCATCAGTCCGCCGGCCGCAATCGCGATCCCATAAGGAATGGGACCGCCGGCAGTATGGAGGCGTTGGGCCCAATCCGGCAAAGGTAAGAGACCCGCCGGCACCCGGCGATACCCGAGAATCACCACGCACAGCACGCCTCCGAATATCGTAACGAAGGCCAGATATTCGATGACGTGCGCGCTACCCATCCAGAGCGCTCCGGCAGCCATCAGCTTGGCATCGCCGCCGCCCAGGAGATTTTTCGCAAAAAGCGCGAACGTGAAGGCCAGGACTGCGACCGCGCAAGCGAGATGTATCCCGAAGGTTTCCATCGGCATCCAGGTCAGAAGCGCGACCCCGAGAAAGCCACCGATCAGAGCCAGGGAAATACGGTTCGGGATCTTCATCGTGAAAAGGTCGTTTGCCGCCGAAAACGCCATCGCAACGGGAAAGACCATCATCAGAAGGGAGGTAACTGCGGACATTATTCTGCTTCCCGAAAAGGACCCCACTTATGCAAGGAGTGCGCATATTTCGGTAAATATTGACCTAACAAGACGCGGTTGTTGTTCACGGACCGCTTTGTGAAAAGCCCGACGCGACCGCGCTGAAGCTGCTGCTCAGCGAATTCCGGACTCCGATCGCCCCGGCAATGATCGCGATACTGACAATGACGGCGATCAAGGCATATTCAATCGAAACAGCACCCCGGTCGTCGCTCGCGAACGTTTGCAATAGGTGGCGCCTTGGTTTGAGTTGCATGCAGAATCCTCGCACGTGCAGCTCCGATCAGCGTTCTGGAGAGGTTAAAAAAAGCGCGTCCGGAGAGATCTCCGAACGCGCTGTTCGGCTATCATGCCGAATGCTGCGCAATTACTCGCCCGAAGCGCTGTTCGCGGTGTCAAGCTTGTCGCTGATCGTCGAGAAGGTCGTGCTCAGGCTCGTTTTCAGCTTGCCCAGGGCAACGATGATGCCGACGCCGACGATGGCAGCAATCAGACCGTATTCGATGGCCGTTGCGCCCGACTCGTCGTTCATGAAACGCGAAAACATGGTCATTGGTGTCTCCCAATCTACTCTTCAATACTTATCCGATCCACGTCCCTCGGGAGAATGTCCTCACCGTTGAACTAGCTCTAAAAGTAAATTGGAAAAATTAAAGTCAGGTAAAATCAGTTTTCACGCGATTAATGGGACGCAAACGGAATACTGTTCCGCATCAACCAGACAAAAAAACTCAAATACCGAAGTATTTCGGCATATATTTCTTTGTATAACTTAGATAGTAAACTTTTTATCGGAGTACAATACAAATATATACGGGTTAATTGTTGGTTTTTCCAAGTTTTACACGTCGCATTGTGCAGGCAAGATAGAGCCGCTCTGCTGCTTCCGCTTTGACTCAAAGACTAGATAACTTTACGCGCAAACCTTTTGCTTCCTGAATTCGTCAGCTGTCAGATCAATGCCTCGGCGAAGTGGATCTGGCGCGAATTCGCTCCGGCCGAACGACAAGCATACGCCGCGGAGCGCGTTGGGACGGACGTTTGCAGTTCCTTCACCAATTTATGAGGAAGTCTCGTGGCAACATTTGAGGAAGCGCCATGCGTCACGGGTCAGCAGCTTGGTTATTGCGCGCCGTCGGCGGCGCATTCGCTATTCTGGCCGCGACGCTTGTTTCGTCCGCCTCAGCCAACGATCTCATTGTCCGCTACGATCAATCGGAATTGCTCCGGCTGCCGCGAGCCGCCGCGGAAGTCATCGTCGGCAACCCCTCGATTGCCGACGTGACGCTTCAGGATGGCAATCTGCTGATCGTCACCGGCAAGACATTCGGTATAACGAACGTCATTGCGCTGGACGCCGCTCATAATGTCATCCAGGACCAACGCGTGATGGTCGAGCGCGATGACAGCAAGATCGTCAATCTCCATAAAGGCAGCACGCGCTTTACATACGCATGCACCCCGAATTGCGAGCCGACCCTGACGATCGGCGACGATAAGGACTTCTTCACCGAAGTGCAGGACGCGAACTCGCAGAAGATCAAGTTTTCCGAGAGTGCGTCCGACTCAGGCAACAGCGCCAATAGCCAGCAATAACAACGACACAGGCGACAACGCGCTGGTTTAAGGCAATCTGGCGAAGCGTTGCGCGCCGCACGTGATTCACACTTACGAAACCATCGGTTGCGAAAGATCTTTCGATAAATGCCGTTTTAATCCGCACCAATTTATTGGTGGAGTGATTATCTCAAAGAGCGATCGCGAACGTACTCCATGCGTATCAACGGCGTCATTAAAGCGATCTCCTCCCGCATAGCGCACCGGCCGGCCTCGTCCTTCAAAGCTGACGAGATCGGAGCCACAGCCGTCGAATTTGCCATCGTCGCGACGCCGTTTCTGATGTTCATTTTTGGACTCATCGGCTGCGCGCTCTATTTCTTCACGACAAGCTCCATTGAGAACGGAATGGATCGAACCAGCCGCCTGATCCGTACGGGCGAAGCAGTCACCGACAAGATGACAGTGGAGCAATTCAAGCAGGATATCTGCGACGCGGCCGGCGGTTGGGTCGATTGCAAAAAACTGCAGATCTTCGTTCAATCTTATTCGAATGGTTGGGCCGGCCTCCAAGCCGCCGCGCCACAGCCATGCGTCCAGGATGGCGCCATCGTCATGAACCCGGCGCCAGGAAGCGACCTCATTGCCATCTACTCCGGAACGGCGAGCGACGTCGTCGTCGTGACGGCGTGTTACAAATGGGATTTCACGGCGAAACTGCCGTTTCTCAAGCTCGGCAATATGCCTGACGGATCGATGATGCTTCAAACGGCGACGTCGTTCCGTAGTGAGCCCTACCCAGGATCCTGAACCGATGGGGTTCGCCTAATCGTGGAAACCCGCCCATGTCCCTGCTCTCCCAAGTGAGCGCCAAAGCGCGACTTCGCCTTTTTGTTTCTGATGTGGCAGGCGTCGCCGCAGTCGAGTTCGCATGTCTTGCACCGTTGTTGATGCTCATGACGTTCGGGACATTCGAAGTGTCGCGGGCGCTGCTGGCGAACAAGCGGTTTCAGCGCGCAACCGCGATGGTGGGAGATCTCGTCTCTCGCGAAAAGCAGATTGGCGATAATCCCGGTGACGCATCGGATACGCTGAACGGCATGCTTGTTTCCGCCGAACACGTAATGCAACCGTACAGCTCGGCCCCGCTGCAAATGGCCGTCACCCAGCTGCGAGCCTCGAGCACGGACGCGACGAAAACCACGATCGAATGGGCCTGGTCCTATCACAACATGCCGATCGGTCTCTGCGGCGATCCAAAGACGCTGTCGAACACGAACATGGTCACCAAAGGGAACGCCGTAATCGTTGTCGAAGCAAAATATTCATACAAGCCCCTTTTGACCAAGATCATACCGGGCTTGGTCGGGGATATGACATGGACCGATACCATGATGTTCTCGCCGCGCTACGGATCGGTGTTTTACGGACAGGATAAGCTTAACACGCTTTGCCCGCCCGGAACCGGCTGATACGAAATCGCGGAGGAGAAAAAATTTAATCGTTCAACACGGTTGGAGATTCAATTTTCTCGATTTTTCTGCCAGCCGGTCGGCTATGAACGCCGTTCTTCGTTTGTACGCTGATTAAATGCTGCTGGGCCTATGAACGCGGATTCAATTTCCTCCAAATTGCATCCGCGAAATGGCAGGCGGCGCCTCTAAACGGCCTTCGCTAATCTTGCGTTGTAACGCTCATAAGCTAGAGTTTCAAACGTTCATCCTAACACAGGACGGGCAACCAATGGGACGGAGATCCGTTCATTCGCCGGAAGAGCTTCGCCAGCTCATTCTCGACGCCTCTCGAACCATCGTAGAACGCAACGGCATAGCCGGCCTCTCGGCGCGCGAGATCGCCCGTATGATCGGATATTCGCCGGGAACGCTGTATAATATTTTCGAAAACCTCGATGACGTTCTCCTGACATTACAGGTTCAACTGCTCTCCCGTACCGTAGATCATCTGAAACAGATCCCTCTCGATTCTGACGGAGAAAAAAATATCGACGCATTGACACACGCCTATATCGACTTCGCACTCGCCAACCGCCGCATGTGGAATCTCCTCTTTGCCCACAGTGTCCCGAGCTCCAGCACGGTCCCGGCGCCGTTCCACGAGCACCTGAACAGTCTCGCTGAGGTGGTGCGCAAGGCAGTGATGCCTGTTACCCCGGCCGCATCGCTTCAAGAACTCGACACGACCGCACGCGCCCTCTTCGCCGGCGTGCATGGCATCGCGTCGATCGCGGCAAGCGAAAAAGGCGCACATTTGACGCCCGCCACCGCGCAAACCTATGCGAAAGAGCTGACGTCGAACTTCGTCAGGGGCTTGCGCGCCCGTTCGGCTCAGTAGACGTCGAAGTCACGGGAGCGGCTGGCGGTACCGTTGGCGTTGCAGGCGACACGTTGCCCGCGTTCGCATGCGCCGTGTTCTGCCCGATCGAACCCGTCGCCACACCGGTCGTCACATCGTCGTGCCGACGTGCGATACGGCGCATGTCGACCAGACCGAACCATTTATCCGCGGGCAAGAGACGCTGCTCGAGGCCGCTCCAAAGGCTTCGCGACGCCAGTCCGTTGACGAAACTGTGAGTCGACGGAGATACGACGATAGCGGCGAAAGTAGCGGCCGCCATTCCGACGGACGCATAGAAATGGCGGCGGTCGAAGAACTTCAGTGCAGTACCGAACGACGCCTTCAATCGCGTATCCATGACATCGACGGAATAGATTTCGTCGAGCGTCAGGTGCGTCAGATAACCAACGAACATGAACGCCGCCCCGAGCCACGCAACGCCCGACGCCTTGCCAAGAAAGTTATGAAAGACGATTGCCGTCACGACCGACGCGAACACCGCGGCAAGAATCGAATGCCAGGTGCCACGGTGGACGGAAACGCGATGGAAAAGCGTATGAAGGCCATAGCGAACGAACAGCAAGGTTCCGAACCACAGTATCCAAAGCTCGGCAATCGAAAACTTCGTCGCCGCATTAAAGAGAACCGCGAACGAGAAAAAAATCGCGAGCCCCGCGAACATCGCCCGGCTGGGCCGCGAATCTTTGAGGTCGATATCCGGCAATACCGACCCGAGAACACCGGCCATCGTCACCGCCACGAGATTTTCCGGCGCGACAACATCGGCTGCCAGCGTCAGCGTTGCAAGAGCGCCGGATACGATGGTCCCGACTGCGATATGCGTCGTAAAATTGGCCATGACATCCCCCAAACCCCATCAGGCTTGCTCAAGCAGATCGGTGGCCGCCAGACGAATATTGCAGGATCAGATTCGTGCGTTTACGACGAGGCGCGGCACCACATGGCGTGTGGATAAGATTGCTATTGCGCCGCACATTCGCATGCTGCTGTCGAAGTGGCTTTGATCGGTCGAATATGGCACGTAGGCCCTTGGCTTCCGTGGAAATACAATCAGCATGGCGACAGCGCTAAGATTCGACGACGTGCGACTTTTCCGGGTTGCAGCAGCAAATATCGCGGTTGCTCTGGCGGTCGTCGGCATCAAATACGTCGCGTATCGCGTGTCGGGATCAGTTGCGCTCTTCTCCGACGCCATTGAGAGCATCGTCAACGTGATGACGGCGATCGCCGCGTTCGTTGCTATTCGATTCAGCGCCAAACCCGCCGACTCCGACCATCCCTTCGGGCATCACAAAGCGGAGTTTCTCGCCGCGATGTTGGAGGGCGCGATGATCGCCGTGGCGGCGGTCCTCATCCTGCTCAAAGCCCGTGAGGCGCTTCAGCAGGGGGTAAAACTCGAGCAGTCGGGTTTCGGTATTGCTCTCAACATCGTCGCGTCCGCCATCAACGCTGGATGGGCCTGGCTCCTGATCAATCGCGGCAAGGTTTGGCGCTCGCCCGCGCTCGTTGCCGACGGTCAGCATCTTGTTACTGACGTCATTACGTCGGCGGGCGTCGTTGCCGGGCTGGCACTTGCGCTTTTGACAGGCTGGCACATCCTCGATCCGCTCATCGCAGGGGCCGTGGCGCTCAACATCTTATGGATGGGCTATAAGATTGCCGTGCATTCGATGTCACATCTTCTCGATCAGGCAGCGAGCCCGGAGATCGAGCAGCGAATCCGCGCCATTATCGAGGCCAACGGCCACGGCGCGCTCGAAGCTCACGATATCCGGACGCGGCAGGCCGGACGGGCGCTCTTCATCGAATTTCACCTCGTCGTCCCCGGCGTAATGACGGTAGATGAGGCTCACGCAATTTGCGATCGCCTTGAGCATTCCATCGAAAACAGCATCGAGGGCTCCGAAGTCGTCATTCACGTCGAGCCGGAGCACAAAGCGAAACCCGAAGAGTCGGGCGCCGTGCCGCTATAGGCGAAGCCCGCAGGACTCGCACGACGAAGCCGAGGGTTAGGCCTTGTGGCTGCCCTCTGAACCTTTTTCCATTTCGATCCGCGAGATGGCCTCGTCATACCCGCTCTGGTCGCTGTAGACCGCAAGCGCCATCAAGGCCGTGCCGATCGCCGTCGCGAAAAGAATACCGAGCAGCGCACCGACCGTGGCGCGAACACTCACGCCAGAGAACACCCCGAGTTCCCACATAACGCCGCAGCTAACGACGAAAAGGCCCAGGCACGCGGACGAGAAAATCGTGATCCAACGCATGGAAAAATGCCCTTCTGCGAAGCGATTAAACATTCATCTAATATAGATGATTTTCCGCAACGCTCAACCGACAAGCATTTTTCGACCTGCGGCCAAAAAGCCGGAGCAGAAACGCTATTTTCCTGATTTGGTTATAGAGACTTAACGCCTAGGCATCGGGCGCAACGCGTGCGGCCCAAAGATCATAGTCGCCAGCCGCGGCAACCTTCACGCGCAGCAGGTCGCCGGGCTTCGCCTGCACGTCGCCGTTGAGGAACACGTTGCCGTCGATCTCAGGCGCGTCCCACTTCGAGCGGGCGATCGCGCCCTCCTCGTCGACCTCATCAACCAGAACGTCGATGACAGATCCGACCTTGCTTTCTAGTTCCGCGCTGCTGACGTCCTTTTGCGCCGCCATGAACCGGTGCCAGCGCTCCTCTTTTACTTCGTCCGGGACAGCGCCTTCGAGAGCGTTGGCCTTCGCGCCTTCGACGGCTTCGTATTTGAAGCATCCGGCGCGGTTGATGCCGGCCTCCTTGAGCCAATCGAGCAGAAACGCGAAATCCTCTTCCGTCTCACCGGGAAAGCCGACGATGAACGTCGAGCGGATCGCCAGATCCGGACAGACTTCGCGCCAGCGGCGAATGCGCTCCGCCGTCTTTTCCTGCGCAGCCGGACGGCGCATCGCCTTCAACACGGCGGGCGACGCGTGCTGAAACGGAATGTCGAGGTAGGGCAGAATTTTGCCCTCGGCCATCAGAGGAATGACGTCATCCACGTGCGGATAGGGATAGACGTAATGCATGCGGACCCAGACGCCGAGTTCGCCGAGCGCGCGCGACAGGTCGAGAAACCGCGCCTTCAGCGGCGCGCCCTTCCACGGGCTTTCGGCATACTTGAGGTCGAGGCCATACGCGCTCGTATCCTGGCTTATAACCAGAAGCTCTTTGACGCCTGCGTTCACGAGCCGCTCGGCTTCGCTCATGACGTGATTTGATGGGCGGCTGGCAAGGTCGCCGCGAAGCGATGGGATGATGCAAAACGAGCAGCGGTTGTTGCAGCCCTCGGAGATCTTCAAATATGCGTAGTGGCGCGGCGTCAGCCTGAGCCCTTCGGCAGGCACCAGATCGACATAAGGATCATGCAGCGGCGGCACTGCGTCGTGTACGGCTTCGACGACCTGCTCGTATTGATGCGGACCGGTGACGGCCAATACACCCGGATGCGCCTCGCGGATGCGATTTTCCTCAACGCCGAAGCAGCCCGTCACGATGACGCGGCCGTTGGCGTTCATCGCTTCGCCGATGGCGTCGAGACTTTCTTTCTTCGCTGAATCGAGGAAGCCGCAGGTGTTAACGACGACGACGTC
>Ga0182749_1000980_pt1 | contig 23558 bp, 25 predicted proteins | sample eDN3rd37CKraftMG_FD_128875 | JGI IMG/M metagenome (GOLD analysis project Ga0182749, IMG submission 128875) | Enriched Miracle-Growth compost microbial communities from Emeryville, California, USA - eDNA 3rd pass 37_C Kraft MG (version 2) (version 2) ...
GACGCGCTCGGCGTGCCCGAGCGCCCGTCGCAGCATTTCGCGGCCGATGCCGCCACCCTGCACGCCGGGGGCGACGAACAGCTCGGCGAGAAACCACAGATCGCCGCACGCCCAGCTGAAGGCGGCGCCGAGCAGTTTCCCGTGCTCTTCGGCAATCCAGAACCCGCCGGGATCGTCCTTGTGACAAAAAAGCTGAAATGCCGCAGGGCGGACCGAGGCCATCGCGCCGAAGCCGTGACGCTTCGTCAAATCGTTGATACTGCCGACGATGAGCTCCTGCACGTCCTGCAGTTCGTCGGCTCGTGCCGGCCTTACGATGGGTGACATTGCCGCCCCGGCGCTCAATTGGTCCTGCCAATCCTAGCGCCTTGCACCCGTTCTTGACACACCGATTGCGGCCCCGCTCGCCCCGCAGGCGGGCGATGGCGGCGGGTTCAGCCCTCACTTTTGCCCGCCGGCGGGACGCCGAACCTGTTGTTGGTCAGGAAGCGGTCGGGTCGGATGCGGCCGGCGGCGGCGCGGTCGCCGCGCCAGTCCTTCAGGTCCTTCAGCGACATCGTGAAGCTGCGGCCGGCGGTGTCGATCCAGGTCAGCCCCTTCTCCACTTCGAAGGTCGCGACGTCCGAGAGGCCCTTGTCGAGATAACGCTGCAGCCGCACGCCGCGGCCCTTCGTCATCTCCGGCACCTGGTCGATGCCGAAGATCAGGAGCTTGCGATTCTCGCCGATCGCCGCGACCTGCTCGCCGTCGACGATAGTCATCGCGGCGGCGCGGTCCGGCGCCTTCAGGTTCAGGACCTGCTTGCCCTTGCGCGTGGTGCCGAGCACTTCCGCCTCCGGCACGATGAAGCCGTTGCCCTGATAGCTCGCCACCAGGAACTTGCGGCTGCCGTCATAGGCCATCGCGGCGACGACGTCGGCGTCCTGCTCGAGATCGATGAACAGGCGCAACGGCTCGCCGTGGCCGCGGCCGCCGGGCAGCTTCGAGGCGTCGATGGTGTAGAAGCGGCCGTTCGAGCCGAACACCAGTATCTTGGCGGTGGTCTCGGTCGGGAACGCGAATTTGAGCGAGTCGTCGGTCTTGAATGAGACGTTCGAGAGATCGGTGACGTGGCCGCGCAGCGCGCGCACCCAGCCCTTCTCCGAGACGACGACGGTGATCGGCTCGCGCACCACCATCGCCTCCTCGATCGCGGCGACATCGTGCGCGGGCGCCTCGGCGAAGTCGGTGCGGCGGCGGCCGAGCTCGGTCTTCGGGCCGAAGGTCGCCTTGATCTCCCTGATCTGGCCGGCGACCGTCTTCCACTGCTGGTCTTCGGACGCGACGAGCGCCTTGAGCTTCTTCTGCTCCTCGCGCAGCGCCTTGTCCTCGGCGCGGATCTCCATCTCCTCGAGCTTGCGCAGGTTGCGCAGGCGCATGTTGAGGATGGCGTCGGCCTGGACGTCGGTGAGCTTGAAGGTCTTCATCAGGACGGGCTTGGGCTCGTCCTCGGTGCGGATGATCTTGATGACCTTGTCGAGGTTTAGATAGGCGACGAGATAGCCGCCGAGCACTTCGAGCCGGTGCTCGATCTGCGACAGGCGATATTTGGAGCGGCGCACCAGCACGTCGCGGCGATGGTCGAGCCATTCGCGCAGCGCCTCGGCGAGGCCCAGCACCTTGGGGATGCGGCCCTTCACCAGCACGTTCATGTTGAGCGGAATGCGGCTCTCGAGCTCGGTGAGCTTGAACAGCGATTCCATCATCAGCCCGGCGTCGACCGTGCGTGCGCGCGGCTCGATGACGATGCGGATGTCCTCGGCCGACTCGTCGCGCACGTCGGCGACCAGCGGCAGCTTCTTGTCGTTGAGGAGCTCGGCGATCTTCTCGATCAGCCGCGACTTCTGCACCAGCCACGGGATCTCGGTGATGACCACGACATAGGTGCCGCGGCTCCCCTCCTCCGTGGTCCACTTGGCGCGCACGCGGAACGAGCCGCGGCCGGTGGTGTAGGCCTCTGCCAGCGCCTCGGCCGAATCGACGACGATGCCGCCGGTCGGGAAGTCGGGCCCCTTGACGTATTTCAGGAGCGTGCGGCTGCGCGCTGCCGGCGTCTCGATGAGATGCAGCGCGGCGTCGCACAGCTCGGCCGCGTTGTGCGGCGGGATCGAGGTCGCCATGCCGACGGCGATGCCCTGCGAGCCGTTGGCGAGCAGGTTCGGGAAGGCCGCCGGCAGCACCACCGGCTCCTCGTTCGAGCCGTCATAGCTCGGGCGGAAGTCGACCGCGTCCTCGTCGAGCCCGTCGAGCAGCAGCCGCGCCACCTCGGTCAGCCGCGATTCGGTGTAGCGCATGGCGGCGGCGTTATCGCCGTCGATATTGCCGAAATTGCCCTGCCCGTCGACCAGCGGATAGCGCTGGGCGAAATCCTGCGCGAGCCGCACCATGGCGTCGTAGATCGCCTGGTCGCCGTGCGGATGGAAATTGCCCATCACGTCGCCGACGACCTTGGCCGACTTCTTGAAGGCAGCGCCGGGGTCGAGGCGCAGACCGCGCATCACGTGCAGGATGCGCCGGTGCACGGGCTTGAGGCCGTCGCGCGCGTCCGGCAAAGCGCGGTTCATGATGGTCGATAGCGCGTAGGCGAGATAGCGCTCCTCGAGCGCTTCGCGCAGCGCGACCTCTTCGACCGCGCCTTTCTCGGGGGGAATCAGTCTGGAGCCCATGGGGGAGTGCTAATGCCTTGGAAGTCGATGAACAAGCGATGAACGCGCCGGCCAGCGAACCTTCGAATTTGATTCGTAGGATTGTGAACCCGGAAGGCCCGTCCGCGTTGTAATGCGTTCTTGACCCCCTGGTCGGGCTTTTTTGCGATGGAGGAGCATATGCGCCGGACTATTCTCGCCGCCGCCGCCACACTCGCCGTGCTGGCGGGGGCCGCCCTGACGCCACAGAGCGCCGAAGCCATGACCCTGCCCGCACCGGCGGGCATTGCCGCCGCGGTCCAGGAAAATACACTCGCCCAGGACGTGGCCTATGTCTGCCGCCGCGTCTGGCGCTGCGGCCCCTACGGCTGCGGCTGGCGGCGCTCCTGCTACTACACGCGGCCCTATCGCTACTCGCGGCCCTATCCGTACTACCGGCGTCACTATTATTACCGCCGCTGGTAATCCAACTGTCGTGCGTTTGTTGAAGTGCGGCCGGCTTCCGCCGTGGGACGGCTGCAGGATGGAGCTACGGCACTTTCACATCGTGCGGCGCGCCGGACAGGTGTCCGGGTAAGGGCGGCACGACACACCTAAAGGGTATGCCAAGATGCGCAAGATCGTTCTGTCGGCTGTGTTCGCGTTGGGCATGGGCCTAGCGGCCTCGACCGGCGCTTCGGCCACGCCGTTGTCGGCGGGCCTGAGCACCGGCACCGCCGCGGTGCCGAACGCCTCGCTGCTCCAGGACGTGGCGATGGTTTGCCGCCGCATCACCGTGTGCCGCCGCAACTATCACGGCCGCCGCATCTGCCGCGTCGAGCGCGTGTGCCGTCACCGCTGGTGATTGCGTCGGCCCTCGCGGCCCATGACGACGGCCCGGCCTTCGCGCCGGGCCGTTTCGTTTTCGGGCACGCCGTCAGGCGGCCGGCGGCAGCGCCCGGGCGAGCGCGGCGATGAAATGCGTGCGCTCGTCTCCGAGCAGGAGACCGCGCGGCTCGAGCACGTAGCGGTCGAGGAAGAAGCCGGTGAGCGCGAAGCCGTCGGCGACGTCGGCGCCGCTCGCCGGCGCGGCCGCATCGCGCAGGAAGGCCGGCAGGCTGAGCATGCGCCCGGCGTAAGGCTCGCCCGCCGCGCGGGAGACGGCGCGGCCCGATTTCGGCGAGACGTAGACGAGCTCTTCGGTCGCGCCGGTCGCCACACATTCGGTCAGATCGAGGCCGAAGCCGAGGTCGGAGAGCAATTGCAGTTCGAAGCGCACCACCAGCGGCGCGATGACCTGCGCCTCGTCGAGATAGTCGAGCATGCTGTCGAACAACTCGTAAAGGCTCTCGTGCGGGTCGCGCTCCGGCAGCAGCCGCATCAGCGCGGTCAGATGCGTGAGGCCGTAGATCGCGTGCGGCGCGGCGAAGAAGCGCGAGGCGCGCAGATTGAGCGCCTCGACCGTGTAGTGGCCGAGATGCTCGTCGAGGCGCGCGCGCCAGTTCGCGCTCACCGTATTGCCCGGCTGCAGGATGGGTTTGAGGCGCGAGCCGGTGCCGCCGCGCACCATGCCGAGATGGCGGCCGTGCGCGCGCGTCATCAGGTCGAGGATGGCGTTCGCCTCCCCGTGCCTCTTCACGCCCAGCACGATGCCTTCATCGGTCCATTGCATATCTTGTCGTCATTGCCGGGCGTTCGCCGAAGCCGAACGAGCCCGGAATCCATACTCCCCAACTCGTAGAAAAGCACGGCGTCTGCGGCGTATGGGTTCCGGGCTCGCGCTTTTCGGCGCGCCCCTGAACGACAGCTACTCCTTCGGAAACTCCAGGCCCATCGCGCGGTAGCGTTCGGGATCCTCGCCCCAGCCCTCGCGCACCTTGACGAACAGGAACAGGTGCACCTTCGCCTCGAGGATGTCGGTGAGCTCGCGCCGCGCCGCTTCGCCGATCGCCTTGATGGTGGCGCCGCCCTTGCCGAGCACGATCTTGCGCTGGCTGTCGCGCTCGACATAGATCGTCTGCTCGATGCGCACCGCGCCGCCGCGCAGGTCCTTCCACTGCTCGGTCTCCACCGTCGCCTGATAGGGCAATTCCTGGTGCAGGCGCTGGAACAGCTTCTCGCGCGTGATCTCGGCCGCGAGCTGGCGCATCGGCGCGTCCGACATCTGGTCCGGCGGATAGTGCCACGGTCCCGGGGCGACGTGATCGGCGAGCCAGCGCTTGAGGTCGGCGACGCCGTCGCCGGTCAACGCCGAGATCATGAACGTCGCCTCGAAGCGTGCCTTGTCGTTGGCCGCCTGCGCCAGGGTCAGCAGCGCCTCCTTGGCGACGACGTCGACCTTGTTGAGGATCAGGAGCTTCGGCGCCTTCACCTCGGCAAGCTGCGCCAGGATCGCCTCGTTCTCCTCGTCCAATCCCTTGCGCGCGTCGATCAGCACGCCGACCAGATCGGCCTCGTGCGCACCGCTCCACGCGGTCGTGACCATGGCGCGGTCGAGACGGCGCTTCGGCGCGAAGATGCCGGGCGTGTCGACGAAAATGAGCTGCGACTGGCCGGCGACGGTAATGCCGCGGATGAGCGCGCGCGTCGTCTGCACCTTGTGCGAGACGATGGTGACCTTGGAGCCGACGAGCGCGTTCAGCAGCGTCGACTTGCCGGCATTTGGCGCACCGATCAGCGCGACGAAGCCGCAGCGCGTGCTGTCGGTGTAGACAGGAGGATCTTCAGACATCGATCTTGTCCGTCGCAACGCCGACGGCGATGAGCATCTCGGCGGCGGCGGCCTGTTCGGCCGCGCGCTTCGACGAGCCCTGCCCTTCGGCCGGCTCCCGGTCGGGCAATTCCACGGCGACGCGGAATTTGGGGTTATGATGTGGACCCGTGCGCGCCAGCTCACGGTAGGCAGGCGTCGGCAGGCCGCGCGCCTGCGCCCATTCCTGCAGCATGGTCTTGGGATCGCGCAGCGGCCTCAGCGGCTTCAACATTCGCTCCTTCCAGAAACGCTCGATGAAGCTCTCCGCCGCGGGATAGCCTCCATCGATGTAAACAGCGCCGACCAGGGCCTCGCAGGCATCGGCGAGGATGGTCGCGCGCAGGCGGCCGCCGGCGCTCGATTCCGAGGAGCCGAGGCTCAAGGCCGGGCCGATGTCGATCGCGCGCGCGACGTCTGCGCAGGTTTCCTTGCGCACGAGATCGGCCAGCCGGCGCGACAGTTCGCCTTCATTGGCGCGCGGAAAGGCGCGGTAGAGCATGTCGGAAATGACGAGGCCGAGCACATGGTCGCCGAGAAATTCAAGCCGCTGATAACTGTTGACGCGGGCGCCGCCGGAGGCGGCCGAGATGTGCGTCAGCGCGCGCTCGAGCAGCGTCTTGTCCGCGAAGTGGTAGCCGATGCGGTCTTCCAGCGCACCTCTGTCCTTGGCCCGTCCCCGGCTCATCGCACGATCGTGAACAACCGGCTCCACCGGACCGAGAAGGGCCACCGCCAGAACTCCCAGGCCCGCTCGCCGTCATAGACGGAGAAGAAGATCAACTGCGCCTTGCCGACGAAGTTCTCGAACGGGACGTAGCCGACCTGCGGGAAGCGGCTGTCGGTCGAGTTGTCGCGGTTGTCGCCCATCATGAAGTATTCGCCGGACGGCACAGTGTAGACCTGCGTGTTGTCGGCGAAGCCGTTGTCGACGAGGTCGAGCGTGTAATAGCTCTTGCCGTTCGGCAGCGTTTCCTTCCAGCGTTTCACCGGCGCCTCGCGCACGCCCTCCTCCGTCTCGACGAAATCGGGCGCACGCTCGCGCTTGACCGCGGTGCCGTTGATGAAGACCTGGCCGTCGATGACCTGGATCTTGTCGCCCGGCAAGCCGATCACGCGCTTGATGTAGTCGACCGAGGGGTCCTTCGGCAGGCGGAAGACGACGACGTCGCCGCGGTCGGGCGTCAGCCCGTCGGGCACGCGGCCGGAGAACAGAGGCGGCGACAAAGGCAGCGAATACTTGCTGTAGCCGTAGCTGTACTTGGACACGAACAGGTAGTCGCCGACGAGCAGCGTCGCCTTCATCGAGCCGGACGGGATGTTGAACGGCTGGAACAGGAAGGTGCGAATCACGAGGGCGATGATGAGGGCGTGGAATACGACGCGGGCGGTCTCGCCAATGCCGCCTTCCTTCCGCTTGGTTCCGGATGTCACGCTCATCTGCCTCTCGCGCAAGCCTTAACGCCCCGCGCACTTGTAGCGGGTGGCCCCGACAGGCGCAATGAAGATCGCCGGGACTTTCCCCTAACCGATTGCAAGGACTGGTTTTCCTCGGCTCAGCGGGCGGCGGAGCCGAGCGGCACTGCCTGGATGATGACGATCGCCTGAGAGAGCGGCCCCTCGTCGGTCAGCGAGACGTCGATCACCGCCTCGTGGCCGGCCGGGGTGATGGATTTCAGGCGCGCGAGCGCCCCGCCGGTGAGCTTCATTGTCGGCCGGCCGGACGGCAAGTTGACGACCCCCATGTCGCGCCAGAACACGCCCTTGCGGAAGCCGGTGCCGAGCGCCTTGGCGCAGGCCTCCTTGGCCGCGAACCGTTTGGCGTAGGTCTCGGCGCGGTTGGCGCGCCGCTCGGCCTTGGCCCGCTCGGCCGCCGTGAAGATGCGGGCGAGGAAACGCTCGCCATGCCGCGCGAGGACCTTCTCGATACGGCGGGCATCGCACAGGTCGGAGCCGAGGCCGATGATCATGCCTGGGCCTTGATGCCGGTGCCGGCCTTGGCGCGTCCGCGCTCCATCGCAGCGCGCATCAGCTTGATGGTGGCATCGAGGCCTTCGAACACCCCCTCGCCGACCAGGAAATGGCCGATGTTGAGCTCGGCAATCTGCGGCAGCGCCGAGATGGTCTCGGCGCTGGCATAATCGAGGCCATGCCCGGCGTGCACTTCGAGGCCGAAATCGTGCGCGAGCAGCGCACCGGCGCGCAGCAACTCCCATTCCGCCTCGGCTTCGACCCTGCGGCTTTCGGCCAGCGCATCGCACCAGGCGCCGGTGTGCAGCTCGACGACCGGCGCGCCGAGCGCCGCCGCCGCCTCGATCTGCGCCGGATGCGGCGCGATGAACAGCGAGACGCGAATGCCGGCGTGCTTGAGATCGTGCACCACGGGGCCGAGCTGCGCCTGATGCCTGACCGCATCGAGGCCGCCTTCGGTGGTGCGCTCGGTGCGCTTCTCCGGCACGATGCAGACCGCGTGCGGGCGGATGGCGAGCGCGGCCGCCACCATCTCGTCGGTCGCCGCCATCTCGAAATTCAACGGCTTGTCGATCTCGGCCTTCAGCCGCGCCATGTCGTCGTCGCGGATGTGGCGGCGATCCTCGCGCAGATGCGCGGTGATGCCGTCGGCGCCAGCGGCGATGGCGAGCTTTGCCGCGCGCACCGGATCGGGATGACGGCCGCCGCGGGCGTTGCGGATGGTGGCGACGTGGTCGACGTTGACGCCGAGGCGGATGCGTTTGCTCATCGTCTTTACTACAACTGCCAATTTCGCTGCGTCATGCCCGGCACAAGCCCGGCCATAACGAAAACACTACCCGTTCACGCGCTCCGCTTTCGCCACCATCGGCTTGGCCCTGAGTTGCGCCAAGATGGCGGTGAGATGCTTCAGGTCGTAGACCTCGAGATCGATCGTCACATCCGTGAAGTCCGGCGCGCGCCGCGCCATGTGGATGTTGTCGATGTTGCCGTCGTGCTCGGCGATCACCTGCGCGATCTGCGCGAGGGAGCCCGGCTCGTTCACCGACTGCACCGAGATGCGCACCGGGAAGCGGCGCGGCGTGCGCTCGTCCTCGTCCCAGCGCAGGTCGATCCAACGCTCGGGATGGTCTTCGAACTCGCTCAGCGCCGGCGACTGGATCGGGTAGATGGTGATCCCCTCGCCCGGATTGAGGATGCCGACGATGCGGTCGCCGGGCACGGCGCCGCCGTTCGGGGCAAAGCGCACCGGCAGGTCGTTGTTCATGCCGCGCACCGGGATCGCCGCGGCGGAGGCTTCCGGCACCTTGAACTTCACCGACTTGAGGCGCTTGAGGCCGAACCAGCCGCTCTCGACCTTCTTCGGCCGCAGCGCCAGCGCCGCCGCGCGTTCCTCCTTGTAATCCGGATACATCGCGCGGGCGACGTCGGAAGCTTTCAGCTCGCTGCGGCCGACGGCGGCCATCACCTCCTCGATCGAGGAGCGCGCGAGGCGCGGCAGCGCGCCGGTCAGCTTCTCGTCGGAATAGGCGATCTTGGCGCGCTGGAACAGGCGCTCGACGATGCGGCGGCCGAGGCCGGCATATTGCGTGCGCACGGCCGCACGCGTGGCGCGGCGGATCGAGGCGCGCGCCTTGCCGGTGCGAACGATCGATTCCCACGCCGCCGGCGGCGCCACTTGTGCCTTCGAGGTGATGATCTCGACCTCGTCGCCGTTGGTGAGCTCGCTGGTGAGCGGCGCGATCTTGCCGTTGACCTTGGCGCCGACCGCGGTGTTGCCGACGTCGGTGTGCACCGCATAGGCGAAATCGATCGACGTCGCCTTGCGCGGCAGCGCGATCAGCTTGCCCTTCGGCGTGAAGCAGAACACCTGGTCGTGGAATAGTTCGAGCTTGGTGTGCTCGAGAAACTCCTCCGGGTTCGAGCCCTCGGCGAGCAGCTCGATCGTGCGGCGCAGCCAGGCATAGGCGGTCGACTCGCGCGACAGGAGCTCGGTCGGCGAGCCGGCGCCGTCCTTATAGAGCGCGTGCGCGGCGATGCCGTATTCGGCGATCTCGTGCATTTCCACGGTGCGGATCTGCAGCTCGACGCGCTGCTTGCCGGGACCGATCACCGTGGTGTGGATCGAGCGGTAGTCGTTCGCCTTCGGCGTCGAGATGTAGTCCTTGTAGCGGCCCGGCACCATCGGCCAGGTCGTGTGCACGATGCCGAGCGCCTGATAGCAATCGGCGAGAGACTTCACGATGACGCGAAAGCCGAAGATGTCGGAGAGCTGCTCGAAGCCGATCGACTTGCGCTCCATCTTGCGCCAGATCGAATAGGCGCGCTTGCGCCGGCCGCTGACCCTGGCGGTGATGCCGCGCTCGGCGAGCTTCTTGGTGAGCTGGCTTTCGATCTCGCCGATGAGGAAACGGCTGCGCTCTTCGAGCCCATTGAGGCGCGTCGAGACGACCTCGTAGGCCTCCGGGTAGAGCTCGCGGAAGGCCAGGTCGTCGAGCTCCTCGCGCATCTCGTGCATGCCCATGCGGCCGGCGAGCGGGGCATAGATTTCGAGGGTCTCCTCGGCCGCGCGCCGGCGCGACGCCTCGGGCATCCAGTGCAGCGTGCGCATGTTGTGGAGCCGGTCGGCGAGCTTGATCAGCAGCACGCGCACGTCGTCGGCGATGGCGAGCAGCAGCTTGCGCAGGTTCTCGGCCTGCTTCGCCTCCTTGGTGACGAGGTCGAGCTTCTTGAGCTTGGTCAGGCCCTCGACCAGCCGGCCGATGTCGGGGCCGAAGAGCTGGTCGATCTCGGCCCGGGTGGCGTCGGTATCCTCGATCGTGTCGTGCAGCAGCGCGGCGGCGATGGTGGCGTCGTCGAGCTTGAGGTCGGTCAGGATCGCGGCGACCTCGATCGGGTGCGAGAAATACGGGTCGCCGGAGGCGCGGCGCTGATCGCCATGCGCCTTCATGGCGTAGACATAGGCGCGGTTGAGCAGCGCCTCGTTGGTGTTCGGATTGTAGGCGCGCACCCGCTCGACCAGGTCGACCTGGCGCATCATCGGTAAACGGCGAATTTCTTGCGGTTTCTCAGCGGCTTGCGTAGCGGCCGTGGCGGGCGCGACCGGCGGCGAAGGCGCCCTGACGGGGGCCTGCTTCTGCGTGCGTGGCAGGTCGGTGCGCGGGCGGATCATCAAACCTTTCATGCCGTCGCCGGTCCCGGATGAACAAACATGTCCGCCGCGGCCTTCCCCCTAGATATCACGGTAAGTTCACGTGATCGCAAGCCTTTCCCGAATGGTTGACGAAAAGACGACGGCCCGGCTTTTGGCCGGGCCGTTATACGGAATTTATGTGCAGCCGGGCCCTTACTCGCCCTCGTCCTCAGGCACCTCTTCCGGCGGCGCCAGACCCTCGAGGCCCTTGAGCAGCTCTTCCTCGGTCATGCGGTCGGCGGTGACCTCGGTGTCGTCGGAATCGACGCCGCTGCCGGACCCGGCACCGATCAGCGGCACCTCGGGTTCGGGCTCGTCGACTTCCACATATTTCTGCAGGGAATGGATCAGGTCTTCCTTCAGATCGCCTGGCGACACGGTGGTTTCGGCGATCTCGCGTAGGGACACGACCGGGTTCTTGTCGTTGTCGCGATCGACGGTGATCTGCGACCCGGACGAAATCATACGTGCCCGGTGGCTGGCGAGCAGCACAAGGTCGAAGCGGTTCTCCACCTTGTCGATGCAGTCTTCTACGGTGACGCGGGCCATCGGCGGGTCACTCCTTGCGCTGGAACGGATGTCCTGAAATTCAGGCGGTAGCTATCCCCTGCCACCGGGAATTTCAAGCTTTTTTGTCTTGGTTTGGCCGCAACCGTCTGTTACGGAACCGCCATACGCAAGCACCGCAACGGTTTTCGGTCGCGGTGGCGTTGATTGCACGGATACCAGCATCTTTGCTTCCAGGGGTGCCGCTTAACCGTTCCAAGGGCCCGAAGGCGCCTCATACGCGCCCTTCCCTGCCGCGCGGGCAATTTTGCATTGGGCGCGCCGCGCGCCGGCTTTCACAGCGCCCGTTCGAGAGATGATTCCATGACGGTACCCGGCGAAAAGATCGCCTTGTTCATCGATGGCGCCAACCTTTACGCGACCGCCAAATCGCTGGGCTTCGACATCGATTACAAGAAGCTGCTGCGCGAATTCCAGTCGCGCGGGTACCTGCTGCGCGCGTTCTATTACACCGCGGTGATCGAGGATCAGGAGTATTCGTCGATCCGCCCGCTGATCGACTGGCTCGACTACAACGGCTACTCGGTCGTCACCAAGGCGACCAAGGAATTCGTCGACCAGACCGGCCGCCGCAAGGTCAAGGGCAACATGGACATCGAGCTCGCGGTCGATGCCATGGAAATCGCCACTCACATCGACCACATGGTGCTGTTCTCCGGCGACGGCGACTTCACGCGGCTCGTGGAGTCGGTGCAGCGTCGCGGCGTGCGCGTGACCGTCGTCTCCACCGTCTCGACGCAGCCGCCGATGGTCGCCGACGAGCTGCGCCGGCAGGCCGACATCTTCCTCGACATCGTCACCCTGCAATCCAAGATCGGCCGCGACCCGTCGGAGCGGCCGCCGCGCGAAGCGCGCGGTCCGCGCGAGGAGCGCGAGCCGGGGCACACGCCGCAGTTCCTGCAGCGTCCGGCGACGCCGCAGCGCGCCGGCGCCGGCGCGCCGGCCGACGATGACGACGAAGACTCCTACGAATAGCCCTGCGGCCGGCCATGCCTTCCCTCGCCGCCACGCCCGGGCGCGACTGCCCGCGCTGCCCGCGTCTCGTCGCCTTCCGCAAGGACGCGCGCAAGAAACAGCCCGAATGGTTCAACGCGCCGGTGCCCTCGTTCGGTCCGGTCGGCGCGCGCCTGCTGATTGTCGGCCTGGCGCCGGGACTGCAAGGCGCCAACCGCACCGGCCGGCCCTTCACCGGCGACTATGCCGGCGTGCTGCTCTACGAGACGCTCGGCAAGTTCGGCTTCGCGCGCGGCGAGTACAAGGCCCATCCCGACGACGGCCTCGAGTTGATCGACTGCCGCATCACCAATGCGGTGCGGTGCGTGCCGCCGGAGAACAAGCCGCTGCCTGTGGAGATCAACACCTGCCGCGATTATCTCAAAGCCACCATCGCCGAGATGAAGGCGCTGAAGGCGATCGTCGCGCTCGGTCGCATCGCGCATGACAGCGTGCTGACCACGCTCGCCGCGAAGAAGTCGGCGCACCCGTTCAGCCATAACGGCCGGCACGAGATCGGCGGCGTCACGCTGTTCTCGAGCTATCACTGCTCGCGCTACAACACCAACACCGGCGTGCTGACGCCGGAGATGTTCCGCGCGGTGTTCAGGGACGTGCGCCAGTATCTCGAAAATTGAGCTGGCGGGCGCGCGCGCAGCTTCGCTTCAGGATGGCGGTCGCTTTCGCCGTCCGCGCGAGGAGCTTGTCGATATCGGCGAACCTGACCCCGAGCATCCGGTCGCTTCGCCACAATACCTCACAGGTGTGCCTGCTTGCGTCCGGCACCTTGAGCACGAACACGTTGGGAAGCGCGACGTCGGGAGCCGACACACATGCGCCGTCCCGCGAGATATTGATCAGCTTGCAGCGCAACGACGCCTGCCCTTCGCGTTCGATCTGCGCCGGCAGGCCGATACCACGCCGCAATAAAGTTCGTCGCTCGGAGAGTGAGATTAATTCGCCCATGCCCGAGACCATAGGGGCAGGGTTTGAAGAGCAGGTTGAAAAGTGCTGCTAACGGCAGCCTATGAAATCGATCGAATTAGAACGAAGGTTCCCCGCTGATTGCAGTCATGCGCCGGCAGCGGCGCCTTTCAGCCAGTGCACCACCTCCTCCGCGTTCTTGTCCGGCGGAAACACCGGATAGAACACCTGGGTAATGACCCCGTCATCGACGATCCAGGCCATGCGCTTGATGAGCCGCATGCCGTCCACGTCAAAGGTCGGCAGCCGCAGGGCCTTGGCAAAGGCGAGATGCTCGTCCGACAGCAGAGCGAAGGGCAGATGCAGACGGCTCGCCGCCTCCTGCTGATAGGCGGTATCCTGCGTCGACAGGCCGAAGAGATGCGCGACGCCGAGCCGCTTCAGTTCGCCGGCGTGATCGCGGAAGCCGCAGGACTGCGGTGTGCAGCCGCGCGCGCCGGGAATGTCGTCCCAGCCCGTCGGCAGGTCGACGCCCGGCCGGCCGGTGCGCGGATAGATATAGAGCACGGTGCGACCCGCGAGTTTCGACAGGTTCACCGTCGTGCCATCGGTCGCCGCCAGCGCGATGTCGGGCAGCCGCATGCCCTTGAGATGGCGGGCGCCGCCATCGTCCTGCGGCGCCGGGATCCCCGCCGGCAGGATGTTCGGATTGTGCAGGCCCGGCGCTTCCGCCATCGTCATTCTCCGCTATCGCTTCAGGACACGTTCGATACCAGTGTCGTGACGCCGCCGGTGGCGAAATTGGAAAGGTCGGCGACCGTCGCCTTGCCTTCCGGCGTCGACATGACGCGCTGCATGTGGGCGACATCGTCGAAATAGAGATCGGCCAGCCGATAGAAGGCCGCAGGACTGCCGTCGGCGGCGCCGGTTACCTTGGAGAGCTCGATGCGGCGAACGCCCTGCATCTTCGCGGCGAGCGGCAGGTGCGTCTCGGCATAGTATTTCTCGAACGCGTCCGGGCTCGTCGGCTGTCCATACAGCACCGTCAGCTTGACCATGGCCGTCCTCCGTTCACGTGGTTGGGGCCCCGTCTTTTTACCGCAACCTGTCCGCGTAGGACATGAATTCCATGAGCGAGCCGTCGGGGTCGCGGAAGTAGACCGAGGTTCCCGGTCCCTTGGCGCCGAAGCGTTCGAGCGGGCCGAGTTCGACGGCGACGCCATGCGCGTTCAGGTGCTTGACCGCGTCCTCGATCGGTCCGTGCCATTCGAAACACAGGTCGCTGTTGCCGGGCTGCACCGGCAGCCGCGCGACCTCGGCCGGCTGCACGCCGGGGCCGTGCACGTTGAGCTGCCTGTCGCCGAAGCGGTAGGCGAAGCCGACCGGCCGTGTGACCAGTTCGGCGCCCATGACGTCGACATAGAACGCGTTCGAGCGCGCCCAGTCGCTGACATGGATGACGCAGTGGTCGAGGCTCGTCCTGACGTTGCGCGTGGGCATCTCGGCAGTCCCCTTCGGCCGCCGAGATTAACCGTGTTCCCGCCGGCGCGGAATGGACCGCGGCCGTCCGGGTTCGTACGATTGCGCACCGGCCCGCGCCCGGGCCGACCAGGGAGCGACACATGACGATTGCCAGTCTCAAGCGTGCCGGCTTTGCCGCGCTCATCATCGCCGCCACCGCCCTGCCCGCATCCGCACAGAGCGCGAAGGCGACGCTGAAGACCGCCGACGGCAAGGATGCGGGCAGCGCGACGCTGACGCAGACGCCGTCCGGCGTGCTGATCGCGCTGGCGGTGAAGAACCTGCCGGCGGGCGAACATGCCTTCCACGTGCACGCCGTCGGCAAATGCGAGCCGCCCTTCACCAGCGCCGGCGGCCATTTCAATCCGGAGAGCCGGAAGCACGGGCTGATCGCGGCGGAAGGCCATCATGCCGGCGACATGCCGAACCTGCACTTCCCGGCGAGCGGCGACCTCAACGTCGAGGTGCTCAACGCCAGCGTGACGCTCGAAAAGGGCAAATCGAACTCCCTCTTCGGTCCGAGCGGCACCGCGCTCGTTGTCCATGCCGGCAAGGACGACTACAAGACCGACCCGACCGGCGAGGCCGGGGGCCGCATCGCCTGCGGCGTGATCGAGTGACGTCCGAGCCGCGGCGACGCGCCGCTCTTCTTTCCAGGTGGCGCAGGACGCAGCAAGAACGCATCCAAGGACCCTTCATGCCGCCCCCGTTTCCGGTCAAGCTCGTGCCGCACGATCCTCGCTGGATCGGCAAGGCTGCCGAAGAAAGCCGCGCACTCGCGACTATGATCGGCTCGTGCCTGCGCGTGATCCACCACATCGGCTCGACCGCTATCCCGAACATCCGCGCCAAGCCCATCGTCGATCTGATGCCGGTGGTAACGAACCTCGCAGCACTCGAGGCGCTCCGGGGCGAAATCGAAGCGCTCGGTTACGAGTGGTGGGGAGAACTCGGTCTCCCCGGCCGGCGCTACTGCAGCAAGATCGACCCCGAAACGGGACTGCGGCTCGTGCAGTTGCACTGCTATGCGGAAGGTGCCCCGGACATAGCCCGCCATCTGGCCTTCCGGGATTTTCTGCTGGAACACCCGGCCATCGCCCAGGACTACGATCGCGAGAAAGTGCGGTGCCAGAGCCTGCATCCCGGGGATTCGCATGCATACTCGGACTGCAAGAACGGATGGATCAAGAGGATCGAAGCCGAAGCAATGGCCCGCTACCATCGGGACGGCCAGTGGCTGCGCCCGACCTGCGGCGTAAGGTGACTATCCCTTCAGCCGCAGCAGCCGCCCCTTCTCGCGCTCCCAGGAGCGCTTCTTCAAGGTCTCGCGCTTGTCGTGCAGCTTCTTGCCGCGCGCCAGCGCCAGCTCGATTTTCGCCCGGCCCCTCTCGTTGAAGTAGAGCTTGAGCGGCACGATGGTCATGCCCTCGCGCTCGATCCCGCTGGCGAGACGCTCGATCTCGCGCTGGTGCAGGAGCAGCCGGCGCGGCCGCTTCGGCGCGTGGTTGTTGAACGGGCCGGCCTGCAGGTATTCGGGGATGTTGGCGTTGACCAGCCACAGCTCGCCGTCGCGGGCATCGGCATAGGACTCGGCGATCGTCGCCTTGCCCGAGCGCAGGGATTTGACCTCACTCCCGGTGAGGGCAATGCCGGCTTCGTAGGTGTCGCCGATTTCGTAGTTGAACCGCGCCTTGCGGTTTTCTGCGACGACCTTGAGACGCCGCTCCGGTGCTTTGGCCATGGCGCCTTAGCTAGTGGGCTGGCGCGCTTTGAGCAAATCCCGGATCTCGGCGAGCAGCTCTTCGTGCTTGGTCGGCGTCGGCGCCTTCGCCTCTTCCTTCTTCATCATCCGGCTCATGCCGCGGATCACCAAGAACAGCACCCAGGCAATGATTATGAAGTTAATGACGAGGGTTACGAAATTCCCCCAAGCCAATACTGCGCCTTGCTTTTTTGCCTCCGCCAAGGTCGCCGCGGTGACCTTGGCCGAGAGCGGCAGGAAGTAGTTCGAGAAGTCGATACCGCCGGTGATGGCGCCGACCACCGGCATGATGATGTCGGCGACCAGCGAGTTGACGATCGCGCCGAACGCCGCGCCAATAATGACGCCAATGGCAAGATCGACAACATTGCCGCGCAGGGCGAACTTCTTGAAATCCTCGAACATGCGACTTCTCCCCTGCGCGACGGCGCCTGTCGGCGGCCAGTCTACGCGATCCGCAGCGCCGGCACACGCCGCGGCCGCGAGACTTCACAGGACGCTGCCCGGCCGCGGCGGCCGGTTGCGCAGACCGGGCGCGGCCGCGCGCGCCGCGCGCCTAGTTGATCAGGCCTGCGTGGACCATGGCTTCGCGCACCGCGGCCTGCGCCTTCTCGCTCGCCGGCACCATCGGCAGGCGCACGGTCGTCGCGCACTTGCCGATCAGCGACATCGCGTACTTGACGGGCGCCGGGCTCGTCTCGACGAACAGGTTGATGTGCAGGGGCGCGAGCTTGTCCTGCAGCTTGAGCGCGGTGGCGAAGTCGCCCTTGAGGCAGGCGTTCTGGAATTCCGCGCACAGCCGCGGCGCCACGTTCGACGTCACCGAGATGCAGCCGTGGCCGCCATGCGCCATGAAGCCGAGCGCGGTGATGTCCTCGCCCGACATCTGGTTGAAGTCCTCGCCCATCGCCGCGCGCTGCTGCGACACGCGCGTCATGTTGGCGGTCGCGTCCTTCACGCCGGCGATGTTCGGAAGCTCGAAAAGCCGCTTCATCGTGTCGACCGACATGTCGACGATCGAGCGGCCGGGGATGTTGTAGATGATGATCGGAATGCCGATCGCGTCATTGATCGCCTTGAAGTGCTGATACAGCCCTTCCTGCGTCGGCTTGTTGTAGTAGGGCGTGACGACCAGCACCGCATCGGCGCCCGCCTTCTCCGCGTGCCGGGAGAAGTCGACCGCCTCGGCGGTCGAGTTGGAGCCGGCGCCCGCGATCACCGGCACGCGTCCCTTCGTCTGGTCGACGCACCACTCGACGACCTGCTTGTGCTCGTCGTGCGACAGCGTCGGGCTTTCGCCGGTCGTGCCCACCGGGACGAGACCGTGCGTGCCTTCGGCGATCTGCCAGTCGACAAGGTCGCGGAAGGCTTTCTCGTCCACCGATCCGTTCTTGAACGGAGTGACCATCGCGGTGAAGGAGCCGCGAAAGCGTGTCTTGGCGGTCATGGCACGAAAATCTCCGACGAATGAACCCGCTATCAATATCGCCAAGCCGGCGACGATGAAAGCCCCGCGGCAACTTGACCTTTGTCACGGCCTCTGTTTCGCCCGTATCGGCGGCCAAAGTGCCGCGGCTCACCGGACCGCCTATCGCATCGGGGGCGAGTTTGGCCTAGTAAAAGAACAGTCCAGAAGCGCTCCGATTCGGCGCGCCGGGAACCTTGGGCGCCATTTGCATGGGTGGAACCGAGCGCAGGCCGTGGGGCCTCACCGTCGCCGTCCTGACCGCCGCCGCGCTGGGCGCCGGCCCTGCCGTCGCCGCCTCGAAGGTGCCGACGCCCCGGCCCCGCCCCGCCGTGAAGACCGCCGCCGCCGCGCCAAAGCCCCAGACCAAGGCCCTGCCCAGACAGGACGTGCCGCTGCCGCCACGGCGGCCGCAGATCGCGCAGGCCGCTCCCCTGACCATCGAGAAGATCGTCGCCGCCTCGGCGCCAGCGGCGCCGCTCAAGCTCGCGCCGCCGCCCATGTCCGGCCACATCCTGGCGGCGCCGGTGCTGCGTCCGAGTGCGGCCCCCTTCGCGGTCGCCGCGTCGCGTGAGACACCGTCCGGCGACATCGCCGGCCTCAAGCGCGTGATCGAGGCGATCCGCGGCGGCCGTGCCGCCGACGCGGATTCGATCGAGCGCACGCTCACGGACCCGGTCGCACGCAAGCTCGCCGAGTGGATCATCCTGCGCTCCGACGCGACCGACGCCTCCTTCGCGCGCTACGCCGCGTTTATCGAGGCGAACCCGACCTGGCCGCATGTCGCCCTGTTCGGCCGCCGCGCCGAGAACGCGCTGTGGAACGACAAGGCCGACGACGCCACCGTGCGCGCTTTTTTCGCGCACCGGCAGCCGACCATGGCGAAGGGACGCTACGTGCTGGCGCGCGCCCTGCTCGCGCAGGGCGACCGCGACGGTGCGGCGGCGCTGGTGCGCTACGCCTGGCGCAACGACGACAGCAGCGCCGAGGTCGAGCGCCGCGTGCTCGACATGTTCGGCGACATGATCACGCCGGCCGACAACCGCGCGCGCATGGAGGATCGCCTCTATGCCGACGACACCGAAGCCGGCCTGCGCGCCGCCGAACGGGTCGGCGGCACGGCGCTGACCATCGCGCGCGCGCGCGCAGCCGTGATCAAGCACGCCCACAACGCCCAGGCGCTGCTCGACGCGGTGCCGAGCGCGGCGCGCGGCGATCCCGGCTACATCTTCGCCCGCGTGCAGTTGTTGCGGCGCGAGAACAAGCCGGAGGAAGCCGGCCGCCTGCTCTTGAGCGCGCCGCGCGAGAACAGCGATTTCGTCGACTCGAACCAGTGGTGGATCGAGCGGCGCCTCGTCATCCGCAAGCTGCTCGACGATCACGACGCGCAGACCGCCTACCGCATCGCGCGCGACGCGGCCCAGCCGAAGCAGGCCAACTACCGCTCCGACCAGCACTTCACCGCCGGCTGGATCGCGCTGCGCTTCCTGCACGATCCGAAGACGGCGCTCGTGCATTTCGCCCGCATCCTCGAGGGCACACACAATCCGCACGCGCTGGCGCGCGGCGGCTACTGGCTCGGCCGCGCCAACGATGCGCTCGGCGACCGCGCCAAAGCGCGCGCCTATTACGAGCAGGCGGCGCAGTATTCGGCGACCTATTACGGCCAGCTCGCGCGCGCCCGCGCCGGCCTGCCCGATCTCGGCCTGCGTGGCCCGCCGGCGCTCGCGGCGAAGGAGCGCGAACGGCTCGGCAATCTCGAGGTCGTGCGCGCCGCCGAGATCCTCTATGCGCTCGACGAGCGCGACATGCTCGCCTCGATGTATGCCGAGCTGGGCGAGAGCGCGCAGGACGTCGCCGGCATGGCGATGCTCGGCGAGATCGCCGCCAGGCATCATGACGGCCGCGCGATGGTGCTGCTCGGCAGCGGCGGTTATGGCCGCGGGCTGCCGCTCGAGTACTACGCCTATCCGGTGGTCGGCCTGCCGCGCTACACGCCGATTGCGCCGCCGATCGAGGACGCGGTCACCTATTCGATCGCCCGCCAGGAGAGCCGCTTCAACCAGAAGGTCGTCTCGGTCGCGCACGCGATGGGGCTGATGCAGGTGACGCCGGAAGCCGCCAAGGATACCGCCCGCCGCTTCAAGGCGAGCTACAACCGCGCCCGGCTGCTCAGCGATCCGGTCTACAACATGCAGATGGGCGCGGCGGAGCTGTCGGCGCTGCTGTCCGGCTACAACGGCTCCTACCTCCTCACCTTCGCCGGCTACAATGCCGGCCGCGGGCGCGTGCGCCAGTGGATCGCCGCTTTCGGCGATCCGCGCGACCCCAAGGTCGATCCGGTCGACTGGGTCGAACGCATCCCGATCTCGGAGACGCGCAATTACGTCCAGCGGATCATGGAGAACCTGCAGGTCTATCGCGCGCGCTTCAACGGCAGCAACCGGCTGGTGATCGAGGCCGACCTGCGCCGCGGCGCGTCGAACTAGGTCGTGAACCCATAAGGTGGGCAGGGCCTGCGCTGCAGGATGACGGATGTGCGCCAAGCCTTGAGCGCATTACGCGCCATCGATAGTCCAAGGCTGGCTTGCCTCTGCGAGTTCGTATGTCTCGCGCAATCCAGGACCGCTTAACTATGCTCACCGTCTATGGCGAAGGGCGTGGCTTCCGCGTCGTTTGGCTGCTCGAGGAATTAGGATTGGCTTATCGGCTGCGCCCGGTCGATGTGCTGGCCGTCGAGAACGATCGCGATTTCCTCGCAATCAACCCCGCCGGCTTCATTCCCGCACTGCAGGACGGCGAGACGATCATGGTCGAATCGATCGCGATTCTCGAGTACCTGCTCGCCCGCCACGGCTCAGGTTCGCTTGCCGTCGCGCCGGACGATCCGGCCTTCGCTTCCTATCTGCAATTTCTTCACATGGGCGAGGCCGGGCTCGCCGGGCCGATGAACGCCGTCTTGGTCGGTCGCCAACTGGCGCCCGAAGCCGAGCGAAATGCCCGGGTGACCTGCTGGGCATTCGAGACCTTCAAGAGCCGGCTGGGGTTGGTTATCCGTCGCCTCGCGGATTGCCCCTATCTCGCCGGCGAGCGATTCACTGCGGCCGATATCTCGGTGAGCTACGCCCTCCTGCTCGGCCTGCGAACGGGCAACTACGTCCCCGGTTCTACCGAGCGGGACTATCTCGCCCGCACGACGGCACGCCCTGCCTATGCCCGGGCGATGGAAAGCTGCCAGGCCACCAAGGCCTGGGCGGCGAGATCACCGGGATTGTAGCGCTCGCTTCATCGGAGCGGCCAGGCACATGATCGAGTCGTTGCGAGTGCTCACGAGTCTACGGCCCAGGCCCGTGCGAGAGGTCTTCCCCGTCACTGCGTCTCGGCCGGGCAACCCGGGGCGGCGCTGGACCCGCCGGTCGTAAAGCTTGTCGCGGCCGTCCAGGTCTTCTACGTCTTTTATGCACACTGAGGGCGTGGATGTCCGAGACGATCCGGGCATGACGGAGGACGTTGCGCATGCCGACCAACTCTTCGGCGCAGTCGGTTTTCATCTCCGCCCCCGACGGCCTGCGCCTGCACGCGCGCTGCCATGGGCCGCGCAGCGCCGAGCGCGCCGTCCTGTGCCTGCCGGGGCTCGCCCGGACCGAAGCCGATTTCGAGGCGCTCGCCGCCGCCCTGACCGCCCCCGGGGAAGCGCGCCGCGTCATCGCCCTCGACTATCGCGGCCGTGGCCGGTCGGACTACGACCGCGACCCGGCGAACTACAATTTGCATGTCGAGATGGCCGACGTGCTCGCGGTCCTGACCGCGCTCGACGCCCTGCCGGCGGTGTTCGTCGGCACCTCGCGCGGCGGCATCCTGACCATGCTCATGGCCGCGGTGCGGCCGACGGCGATGACCGGCGCGGTGCTCAACGACATCGGTCCGGTGATCGAGCCGAAAGGGCTGATGCGCATCAAGGGCTATGTCGGCAAGCTGCCGGAGCCGCGCTCGTTCGAGGACGGCGCCGAGATCCTGCGCCGGCTGTTCGACGCGCAATTCCCCACGCTGACGCAGGCGGACTGGCTCAAGGCCGCGTCGCGCACCTTCAGGCAGGTGAACGGGCGGCTGGTGACGACCTACGATCCGGCGCTCGCCAGGACCATGGAGGGCGTCGATTTCGAGAAGCCGATGCCGCCGCTGTGGAAGGAGTTCGAGGCGTTGCGGCACGTGCCGGTGATGGCGGTGCGCGGCGGCAATTCCGACCTCCTCACCGAGGCGACGGTGACGGCGATGGCCGAGCGCCACCCCGACTTCGAGGCGTTCGAGGTGCCCGATCAGGGCCATGCGCCGCTGCTCGCCGAGCCGGAGACGATCGCGCGGATCGTCGCCTTTGTGCGGCGCTGCGAGGCCGGACACCCCGGCTGAGCGGCGCGCCGCTGGCGCTCGCCCGCCTCCTCACCCTTTGCCAAAAATGAAAACCCCCGGCGGTTGCCCGCCGGGGGTTTCATCACACGATCGGGTTCAGCCGATCACGGATAGAAGTTGCGCTGGACGCGGAAGATACCCGAGACCCAGTCCTGATCGCTGACCGGGATGCCACCCGGGACGGCGACCTGGCCCGAGAACGCGGTGTCGAGCCTGTTGTACATCACCTCGACGCTCAGATCGAGGTTGGTGACCGGCGTCCACACGGTGCGCGAGCCGATCTGCCAGAAGTCCCAGTTCGCCGACGCACCGGCGATACCGCCCGACAGAACGAGGCTTGCCGCATCGCTGTAGCGCACCTGACCATAGGCACCGTACAGCGAGGTCTTCCACTGGCTGCTCCAGAAGTGCTCGAAGCCGCCGGTGACGCTCCAGCCCGAGGTCAGGTCCAGATTGTTGCCGGGTACGAGAACCGCATCCCACATCGGGCCGAAGCCGACGGAGCTGAACGGATAGTCCTTCGTGACCGCCATCAGCGGGTTCGAGCCGCTGGCCACGTAGTCCATCGCGCCCTTGCCGTAGGTGACCTGGGCGATGACGTAGTCGCCCTTGCCGAGCATCGGCGCGTTGAGCTTCAGGCCGGCGCCGACCGCCCAGCCGGTCTGATCGCCCGGATGCGAGCCGGCAACGCCGGCGACGTCGCTCGCGCGCACGTCGTGGATCGAACCCATGATCTGGGCGCTGCCCCAGGCCTGGTCGATGCGCAGGTTGCCGACGATGTCGGGCCACGCCTGGTTGCCGTAGGTGACGGTCGTCGCGCCGGTCGTGTAGGTGAACCACGGCGGGGCCGCAGCAACAGCACCGAGAACGGCGGCGCCGTTCGTGATGCCCATCGAGTGGCCTTCGGCGTTCTCGGCCGCGATCGAGGCCGACAGGCCGTTGCCGAACTGCGCGGTGTAGGCGAACAGCTCGACGCCGTTGCCGCCGTTGTTCGAACCCCAGAAGTTCGACTGGTTCGAATAAGGCTGCCCGTCGAAGTCGAAGAACGAGCCCGTCTTACCGGCCGTGAAGCCGGCGAACTGGATGAACGCCGCGGGGGCATAGAGGCGGGTGTAGCCGCTCGAGCCGGCGCCGTTGGCGGGAGCCGGGTTGGCGGAGTTACGACCGCTCTCGTCGTCCGTCGCGGTGATGAGCAGGTACGAGCGCAGCGTGCCGTATTCGGTCTGGCTGCGGGCATCGAGCGTGATGGCCGCGCGCGAGCGCCAGTCCTGCATGAACGCGTTGCGGTTGTTCAGATTGAACGACGCCGGGCTGCCGCCGCTCGGGCCGACCACGCCGAACGA
>Ga0182749_1000981_pt1 | contig 23544 bp, 23 predicted proteins | sample eDN3rd37CKraftMG_FD_128875 | JGI IMG/M metagenome (GOLD analysis project Ga0182749, IMG submission 128875) | Enriched Miracle-Growth compost microbial communities from Emeryville, California, USA - eDNA 3rd pass 37_C Kraft MG (version 2) (version 2) ...
CCCGCCGACCGGGATCGTCTTGACCTCGATCTCCGGCGCGCCCGGCTCGCCCCGGCGCTTGGCCTCGATCATCGCCGCGGTGAACGGCGTCGCATAGACCGGCACCTTCAGCTTCGGCCACAGCTCGAACAGCGCGCCGAAATGATCCTCATGCGCATGCGTGATGACGATACCGGCGAGGTTCTTGCGCTCGGATTCGAGATAGCGGATGTCGGGCAGGATCAGGTCGACGCCCGGCAGATGCTCCTCCGCGGCGAACGAGACGCCGACGTCGACGGCGAGCCATTGCCGCCGGTTCTGCGGCCCGAGGCCATAGATCGACAGGTTCATGCCGATCTCGCCGACGCCGCCGAGCGGCGCGAATACCAGTTCCTGCTGACCGCGCGCCATCACGACGCCCCCAGTCCGAACACTTCACCGGCAGTGATCACGGTGGGGCCCGAGGGTCCCCGCAGCAACAAACGGCCCAATTCATCTACTCCTTCAAAACGCCCGGTCAGTTCGCGCTCCGGTAAGCGCACCTGGATTTCCTTGCCGAGATTGGCGGCCCGCTTGAGCCAGTCGGCCCGGATGTCGGCAAAACGCGCACCGCGCTGCCATTGGGCCAGCCGGCGCTGCATCGCGGCCGATAGCACGTCCGCCAGCCGCTCGGGCGCTACCACGGCACCGGCGCTGACAAGGTCGGTCGCCGGGTAGCGCGTATCGTCGGGATGGTGCGCGCAGTTCACGCCGATGCCGATGGCGACGGCAAAGCGCGGCTCGCTCTCGCCTTCGATCAGGATGCCGACGAGCTTCTTGCCGCCGAGCAGCAGGTCGTTCGGCCATTTCACGCTGAGCATGGGTCCGAGCTGCGGCGCGCATTCGGCGACCGCATCGTGCACCGCCAACGCCGTCACGAACGACAATTGCGGCGCCACGTCCTTCGGCGACGGATCGGTGAGCAGCAGTGTCGCGTAGAGATTGCCGGGCTCGGAGACCCAGGCGGCGCCGCGCCGGCCGCGGCCGGCGCTCTGGCGCACGGCGGTGATCCACAAAGGTCCACCCTCGCCGGCCCGCGCGCGCGCCAGCGCCTCGGCATTCGTCGAGCCGAGCGTCCCGTAGCTTACGTGTCGGACCCCCGCCAGGTCCGTGGCTTCGCGGTTCATCTCGTTGACGGCGCGCGGCTCTCAACGAAGCCGGCATCCGGCTTCCCGATCACGCGCCGGCGCGCCTGCCCTAGGGCGGGCGCGTCAGAAGAGCGACTTCGCCGCCGCCGTCGCGGCGACGACGAGCGGCGCCGGATAGACGAAGAACAACAGGTTGGCGAGGCCCGACACGCCGAGCACTAGGCGCAGCAGCACCGGCATCGGCTCGAAGCGCTTGGCCGGCTCGTCGAAATACATGATCTTGACGATCAGCAGATAGTAATAGGCGCCGACGACGCTCGCCAGAACGCCCAGCACAGCCAGCGTGAACAGCCCGGCTTTGATCGCCGCGAGGAACACGTAGTACTTGGCGAAGAAGCCGGCGAGCGGCGGAATGCCCGCGAGCGAGAACAGCAGCATGCCGAAGAAGAACGCGATCGTCGGATGCGTGCGCGACAGGCCGGCGAGATCGTTGATGTTCTCGACCATGACGCCGTCGCGGCGCATGCTGATGACGACGGCGAAGGAGCCGAGCGTCATCGCGACATAGATGGCGATGTAGATCAGCACGCCCTGCACGCCCTCGGGCGTGCCGGCGGCAAGGCCGACGAGCGCGAAGCCCATGTGGCCGATCGAGGAGTATGCCAACAGGCGCTTCAAGTTGCGCTGGCCAATGGCGGCGAACGAGCCGAGCGCCATCGAGGCGATGGCGACGAACACCACGATCTGCTGCCATTCGTGCACGATGCCCGGGAACGCCGTGATTGCGGCGCGCACGAAGATGGCCATGCCGGCCACCTTCGGCGCCGAGGCGAAGAAGGCGGTGACCGGCGACGGCGAGCCCTCGTAGACGTCCGGCGTCCACATGTGGAACGGCACGGCCGAGATCTTGAAGCAGAAGCCGGCGAACAGGAACACGAGGCCGAAGATGAGGCCGACGCTGGGGCCGGCCTTCGTCGCCGCGGCGATGCCCGAGAAGGTGATGGTGCCGGTGAAGCCGTAGATCAGCGAGGCGCCGTAAAGCAGCATGCCCGACGACAGCGCGCCGAGGACGAAGTACTTGAGGCCCGCTTCGGTCGACTTGACGCTGTCGCGGTTGGACGCGGCGACGACGTAGAGCGCGAGGCTCATCAGCTCGAGGCCGAGATAGAGCGCCAGAAGGTCGCCGGCCGAGATCAGCATCATCATGCCGAGCGTCGACAGCAGGAACAGCGCGCCGTATTCGAACTTCTGCAGCTTCTCGCGCGTCAGGTAGTTGAGCGAGAGCACCAGCGCGCCGGCCGAGCCGGTGATCGCCAGCAGCTTGAGGAAGCGCGCGAAGTCGTCGACGATGAAGCTACCGCCGAACATGGTCGTCTTGCCGCCGGGCAGCAACACGACCGCCGCGCCGGCCACGATCAGGATCAGGATCGAGACGCCGTTGACGAAGCTGCTGCTGCGCTCGCCCGCGAAGGCGCCGAACATCAGCATCAGGATGGCGCCGCAGGCCAGGATCAGCTCCGGCAGAAGCGGCGCGTAAGCGTTCAGGGTCGTCAACTCGTTCATTGCGCGATGCCTGCGGTCGGAGCTTGGATCGGGGCGGCCTCGGCCGTCTTCTTCACGGCGATCGCCTTGTTGTAGCCGTCGAGCAGCTGGGCGACGGACGCCGCCGACATGTCGAGAACGGGCTTGGGCGCGACGCCGAACAGGATGGTGAGCACCACCAGCGGCGCGAAGATCACCGCCTCGCGCAAGCCGATGTCCTTCATGGTCTCCAGGCCCGGCTTGAGTTTACCGAAGATCATCTTGCGGTAGAGCCACAGCGCATAGCCCGCCGACAGGATGATGCCGAGCGTGGCGATGGTCGCGACCTGGATGTTGGCGCGGAAGGTGCCCATCAGCGCCAGGAATTCGCCGACGAAGCCCGAGGTGCCCGGCAGGCCGACATTGGCCATGGTGAACAGCATGAAGATGAAGGCGTAGATCGGCATGCGGTTCACGAGGCCGCCATAGGCGGCGATCTCGCGCGTGTGCAAGCGGTCGTAGACGACGCCGACGCAGAGGAAGAGCGCGCCCGAGACGATGCCGTGCGAAATCATCTGGAAGATGCCGCCGGCCACACCCTGGGTCGTGGCCGCGAAGATGCCCATGGTGACGAAGCCCATGTGCGCGACCGACGAGTAAGCGATCAGCTTCTTCACGTCCTCCTGCATCAGCGCCACCAGCGAGGTGTAGACGATGGCGACGACCGAGAGCGTGAACACGAACGGTGCGAAGAAGTGGCTCGCCTCCGGGAACATCGGCAGCGAGAAGCGCAGGAAGCCGTAGCCGCCCATCTTCAGGAGGATGGCCGCGAGGATGACCGAGCCCGCCGTCGGCGCCTCGACGTGCGCGTCCGGCAGCCAGGTGTGCACCGGCCACATCGGCATCTTCACGGCGAAGGACGCGAAGAAGGCCAGCCACGCCCACTGCTGCAGACCGGACGGGAAGCCGTGCTTGAGCAGCACGGTGATGTCGGTCGTGCCGGCCTGCCAGTACATCGCCATGATGGCGAGCAGCATCAGCACCGAGCCGAGCAGCGTGTAGAGGAAGAACTTGAACGACGCGTAGACCCGGCGCGGACCGCCCCAGACGCCGATGATCAGGAACATCGGGATCAGGCCGCCCTCGAAGAACAGATAGAACAGCACGAGATCCAGCGCCGAGAAGGTGCCGATCATCAGCGTCTCGAGCACCAGGAAGGCGATCATGTATTCCTTCACGCGCTTCTGGATCGAGGTCCAGCTCGCCAGGATGCACAGCGGCATCAGCGCGGTGGTCAGGATCACGAAGGGCAGCGAAATGCCGTCGACGCCCATGTGATAGGAGGCGACGCCGAGCCAGTCCTGCTTTTCGACGAACTGGAATTCCGCCGACGAGGAGTCGAAGCCCTTCACCAGCAGGAGCGAGACCGCGAAGGTGACGAGCGTCGTCCACATCGCGATCCAGCGCGCGGTGCCCTTGGCGAGGCCTTCATTGCCGCGCACGAGCAGCATGATCAGCACGGCGCCTAGCACCGGCAGGAAGGTGGTGACGGAGAGGATCGGCCAGTTGAGGGTCATCAAAGTCGCATCCGCCCGTTAGTGCACCGAGAACATGAACCAGGTGATCAGCAGCGCGGCGCCGATCAGCATGGCGAACGCGTAGTGATAGAGGTAGCCGGTCTGCAGCCGCACCACGCCGCGCGTGATGTCGAGGACCCGGGCCGAGACACCGTCCGGACCGAAGCCGTCGATGAGCCAGCCGTCGCCGCGCTTCCACAAGGTGCGGCCGAGCCACTTCGCCGGACGCACGAAGATCGCGTCGTAGAGCTCGTCGAAGTACCACTTGTTGAGCAGGAACAGGTACAGCGGACGGTGCTGCCGCGCGAGTTCGGCCGGGATGTCCGGACGCTTGATGTAGAAGATCCAGGCGATCACGAAGCCGACCGCCATCATCACCGTCGGCAAGGTCGCGATGCCGAGCGAGATATGGTGGATCTCGTCGAGGATGTGGTTCTCCTTGGCGAAGGTCAGCGAGCCGCGGAAGAAGTGCTGCACCCCGTGGCCGGCGAAGACGTCCTTGAACGGGAAGCCGGCGGCGAACGAGCCGATCGCAAGAACGCCGAGCGGGATCAGCATCACCAGCGGGCTCTCGTGCGCGTCGCGCCAGTGCTGGCGGTCATGCGGCTCGCCGTGGAAGGTCTTGAACACCAGACGCCAGGAGTAGAACGAGGTCAGCAGCGCCGCCACGATCACGCAGGCGAAGGCGTAGAGCGCCATCGGGTTCTTGCCGACATAGGCCGCCTCGATGATCGCGTCCTTCGAGAAATAACCGGCCGTGAGCGGGAAACCCGTGAGCGCCAGCGTGCCGACGATCATCACCGCATAGGTGAACGGGATGCGGTCCTTGAGGCCGCCCATGTTCCGGATGTCCTGCTCGTGGTGCATCGCGTGGATCACCGAGCCGGAGCCGAGGAACAAGAGCGCCTTGAAGAAGGCGTGCGTGAACAGGTGGAACATGCCGATGGAATAGGCCCCCACCCCCATCGCCACGAACATGTAGCCGAGCTGCGAACAGGTCGAGTAAGCGACGATGCGCTTGATGTCGTTCTGCACGAGGCCGATGGTCGCGGCGAAGATCGCGGTCGTCGCGCCGATGAAGGTGACGAAGGTCTGCGCGTTGGGCGCGAGCTCGAACAGCGGCGACAGGCGCGCCACCATGAACACGCCGGCGGTGACCATCGTCGCGGCATGGATCAGCGCGGAGACCGGAGTCGGGCCTTCCATGGCGTCCGGCAGCCAGGTGTGCAGCATGAACTGCGCCGACTTGCCCATGGCGCCCATGAACAGCAGCAGGCAGGTCAGCGTCAGCGCGTCGACGTGCCAGCCGAAGAACAGGATGTTCTTGCCGACGAGCGATGGCGCCTGCGCGAAGACGGTGTCGAAGTCGACGGCGCCGGTGAGATAGAACACCGCGAAGATGCCGAGGGCGAAGCCGAAGTCGCCGACGCGGTTGACCACGAAGGCCTTGATGGCGGCGGCGCAGGCCTCCGGCTTCTGGTACCAGAAGCCGATCAGCAGGTAGCTCGCCAGACCCACGCCTTCCCAGCCGAAGAACATCTGCACCAGATTGTCGGAGGTCACCAGCATCAGCATGGCGAAGGTGAACAGCGACAGATAGGCGAAGAAGCGCGGACGGTACGGCTCCTCGTGCATGTAGCCGATCGAGTAGAGGTGCACGAAGGCGGACACGGTGTTCACCACCACCAGCATCACGGCGGTGAGCGTGTCGATGCGCAGCGCCCAGTCGACCTTGAGGTCGCCGACGACGATCCACGGCATCAGCGGCTCGCGGATGTCCTGGCCGCCGAAGCCGACCTGCACCAGCGCGATCCACGACAGCACCATCGAGATCATCAGCAGCGTCGTGGTGATCAGCTCGGCCGTGCGCGAGCCGACCGCGGCCGGCTCGACCGGGCCGTGGCCGTGATCGTCGTGGCCGTCACCCGGCTCGTGGCTCGCATGATGAATGACGCCGCCGCCGTGCACGCCGGGGGCGTGGTGATGGCCGTGCGCGTCGGTCGCGGTGTCTTCCACGCCGGGCAAGGGCCCCTGCCCCGGGAAACGACCGCGCGCGCCGACCAGCGCAATCAGGCCGGCCAGGATGGCGCCGAGCAGCGGAAGGAATACGATGGCTTGATACATTAGAGCGAAGCCTTTTGCTCTACGCGCATGATCTTATCCGAAAACGGGTTCCCACGTGCCGGGATCATCCGCTCAGCCCTTCATCAGATTGATGTCTTCGACCGCGATCGAGCCACGGTTGCGGAAGAAGACCACGAGGATGGCGAGGCCGATGGCGGCTTCCGCCGCCGCGACCGTCAGCACGAACAGCGCGAAGACCTGGCCGACGATGTCGCCCATATGGGTCGAGAACGCGACGAGGTTGATGTTGACCGAGAGCAGAATGAGCTCGATCGACATCAGGATGATGATGACGTTCCTGCGGTTCAGGAAGATGCCGAAGATCCCGAGCGTGAACAGGATCGCGGCGACGCTGAGATAGTGGCCGAGCCCGATCGTCATACGTTGCTCCCCAGGCCTTGGCCGGTCTTGACCTTGACGACTTCGATGGCGGTCGCCGGCGTGCGCGCGTTCTGCGCCGGGATGCTCTGGCGCTTGACCCGCTCCTTGTGGCGCAGCGTCAGCACGATGGCGCCGACCATGGCGACCAGCAGGATCATGCCGGCGGCTTCGAAGAAGTAGACGTACTTCGTATAGAGCACGAGGCCGATCGCCTCCGTGTTCGTGACGTTGGTCGGGATCGGCGAGGTGATGGCGGAGGTCACCTTCGGGCCGATCGCCCAGGCGCCGACCACCAGCACCAGCTCGGCGAGGAAGATGCCGCCGATCAGCATGCCGACCGGCAGGTACTGCAGCGCGCCCTGCTTGAGCTGGGAGAAGTCGACGTCGAGCATCATGACGACGAACAGGAAGAGCACGGCGACGGCGCCGACATAGACGACGACCAGGATCATCGCCAGGAACTCGGCGCCCATCATCACGAACAGGCCGGCCGCGTTGACGAAGGCCAGGATCAGATAGAGGACCGAATGCACCGGGTTCTTCGACGCGATCACCATGAAGGCGCTCGCGACGCAGATGCCGGCGAAGAGGTAGAAGAACAGCGCGGCGATCATGAACAAAGCTCCACGCTCTCCGCCGTCATGCCCGGCCTTGTGCCGGGCATGAACGTCTGACGAGCGGTCAACAAAGAATGGCGTGGATGGCCGGGACGAGCCCGGCCATGACGCTGAATGCTTGGCAACGCCTTGCTCATCTCCAAATCACCTATAAGGCGCGTCGAGCGCGATGTTCTTGGCGATCTCGCGCTCCCAGCGATCGCCGTTCGCGAGCAGGCGCTCCTTGTCGTAGTAGAGCTCCTCGCGCGTCTCGGTCGCGAACTCGAAGTTCGGCCCCTCGACGATGGCGTCGACCGGGCACGCCTCCTGGCACAGACCGCAGTAGATGCACTTCACCATGTCGATGTCGTAGCGCGTCGTGCGGCGCGTGCCGTCGTTGCGGCGCGGGCCCGCCTCGATGGTGATCGCCTGCGCCGGGCAGACCGCTTCGCACAGCTTGCAGGCGATGCAGCGCTCTTCGCCGTTGGGATAACGGCGCAGCGCGTGCTCGCCGCGGAAGCGCGGCGAAATCGGGTTCTTCTCGAACGGATAGTTGAGCGTGGCCTTGGGCCTGAAGAAATAGCGCATGGCCAGCACGAAGCCGGTCACGAACTCCCAGAGGAAAAGGGCCTTGGCGGCGCCAACGAGTCTCATAGCGACCTCACTTCACCGCCTGCATCGCCAAGCCGCCGTATTGCAGCACACCGGCGACGATGACGACCATGGCGAGCGACAGCGGCAGAAACACTTTCCAGCCGAGACGCATCAACTGGTCGTAGCGATAGCGCGGGACCATGGCCTTTGCCATGGCGAACAGGAAAAACATGAACAGGGCCTTGAGCACGAACCAGATCACGCCCGGGACCCAGGTGAACGGCGCGAACGGCACCGGCGGCAGCCAGCCGCCGAGGAACAGGATGGTGCCCAACGCGCACATCGTGCCGATGGCGACGTATTCGCCGAGCATGAACATCATGTACGGGGTCGAGCCGTACTCGACCATGAAGCCGGCGACGAGTTCGGATTCGGCTTCGACGAGGTCGAAGGGCGGCCGGTTCGTCTCGGCGAGCGCCGAGACGAAGAACACGACGAACATCGGCAGCAGCGGCAGCCAGTACCAGCCGAGCAGGCCCCACTTGGAGTTCTGCGCCTCGACGATCGCCGTCAGGTTCAGCGAGCCGGCGCAGAGCAGCACGGTGATGATGACGAAGCCGATCGAGACCTCGTAGGACACCATCTGCGCCGCCGAGCGGAGCGCCGCCAGGAACGGATACTTCGAGTTCGACGCCCAGCCGGCCATGATGATGCCGTACACGCCGAGCGAGGAGATCGCGAAGATGTAGAGGATGCCGACATTGATGTTGGCGATCACCCATCCCGCGTTCACCGGCACCACGGCCCAGGCCGCGAGCGCCAGCACGCAGCTCACCAGCGGCGCCAGCAGGAACACGCCCTTGTTGGCGCCCGCCGGGATCACCGGCTCCTTGAGCACGAACTTCAACAGGTCGGCGAAGGATTGGAACAGGCCCCAGGGCCCGACCACGTTGGGGCCGCGCCGCAGCTGCACCGCCGCCCAGATCTTGCGGTCGGCATAGAGCACGTAAGCGATGGCCACGAGCAGCACCACCAGCAGCAGCAGCGACTGCGCGACGATCACGGTCACGGGCCAGACATAGCTCCAGAAGAAGTCCATCATCCCTACTCCGCCGCGGTCTTGTGTGCCGCGTTCGCCAGCGCCGAGCATTCCGCCATGATGGCGGAGGCACGGGCGATCGGGTTGGTGAAATAGAAGTCGGTGATCGGCGAGCGCAGCGGCGCCTTGTCGGGCGAGCCGCCGAGCTTGGCAACGGCGCCGATGTCGGAGCCCTCGCCCGCCGCCACCTGGCCGACGCGCATCAGATGCGGGTGGGCCGCGAACATCAGCTGGCGCAGCGCGCCGAGCGAATCGTAAGGCAGCTTCACACCGAGCACATCCGAGAGGGCGCGCAGGATCGCCCAGTCCTCGCGGGCATCGCCCGGCGGGAACGACGCACGGTTGGCCATCTGCACGCGGCCCTCGGTGTTGACGTAGATCGCCGACTTTTCCGGATAGGCCGCGCCCGGCAGGATGACGTCGGCGCGGTGCGCGCCGCGGTCGCCATGCGTGCCGATATAGACGACGAAAGCGCCCGGCTTCACGTCGATCTCGTCGGCGCCGAGCAGGAACAGAACGTCCGCCTGGCCATTCGCGAGCTCGAGCGCGGTCTTGCCGCCCTCGCCCGGCACCAGGCCGAGATCGAGCGCACCGACGCGCGAGGCCGCCGTGTGCAGCACCGAGAAGCCGTTCCAGCCGTCCTTGACCGCGCCGACGTCGGCGGCGGTCTTGGCGGCGAGCGCGAGCAGCGCCGCGCCGTCGGCCCGGGCCAGGGCGCCGGCGCCGACGATGATCAGCGGGTTCTTCGCCGCCTTCAGCGTCTCGCCGAACTTGCTGCCCGCGAGGCCAGAAAGCGTCTCCGCGCCGGCGCCGAGATAGTCGTAGCTGTAGGTCAGGTCGGCCTGCTCGCCGATCAGCGCGATCGGGAAATTGCCCTGACGCCAGCGCTTGCGGATGCGCGCGTTGAGCACCGCCGCCTCACGGCGCGGATTGGCGCCGATGATCAGCAGCGCATCGGCCTGCTCGATGCCGGCGATGGTGGCGTTGAACAGATAGGACGCGCGGCCGTGCTTGGGATGGAACGGCGCGCCGTCCTGACGGGCGTCGATATTGGCACTGCCGAGCCGGCCCATCAGATCCTTGAGCGCGAACATCTCTTCCGCGCCGGCCAGATCGCCGACGATGGCGCCGATCTTGTCGGCGCTCGTCGCCTTCACCCGGTTGGCGATGACGGCGAAAGCTTCCTTCCACGACGCCGGCGCAAGGCGGCCGTTGACGCGCACATAAGGCTGATCGAGGCGCTGCGTGCGCAGGCCGTCCACCACGTGGCGGGTCTTGTCGGAGATCCACTCCTCGTTCACCGCGTCGTTGTTGCGCGGCAGGATGCGCAGCACTTCGCGGCCGCGCGTATCGATGCGGATGGCCGAGCCGACCGCGTCCATCACGTCGACGGACTGCGTCTTGCCGAGCTCCCAGGAGCGCGCGGTGTAGGCGTAAGGCTTGGAGGTGAGCGCGCCGACCGGGCACAGGTCGACGACGTTGGACTGCAATTCCGACGTCATCGCGTGCTCGAGATACGTCGTGATCTCCATGTCCTCGCCGCGGCCGATGGCGCCGAGCTCGTTGACGCCGGCGACCTCCGTGGTGAAGCGGACGCAGCGCGTGCAGTGAATGCAGCGCGTCATGATCGTCTTCACCAGCGGGCCGATATACTTGTCTTCGACCGCGCGCTTGTTCTCGACATAGCGCGAGGAGTCGACGCCGTAGGCCATGGCCTGGTCCTGCAGATCGCACTCGCCGCCCTGATCGCAGATCGGGCAATCGAGCGGATGGTTGATCAGCAGGAATTCCATCACGCCTTCGCGCGCCTTCTTCACCATCGGCGTCTTGGTGAACATCTCCGGCGGCTCGCCATTCGGGCCCGGCCGCAGGTCGCGGACGTTCTGCGCGCAGGAGGCGACCGGCTTCGGCGGCCCGCCCTTCACCTCGATGAGGCACATGCGGCAATTGCCGGCGATCGACAGCCGCTCGTGGAAGCAGAAGCGCGGAATTTCCGCGCCCGCCGCTTCGCACGCCTGGAGCAGCGTGTACTCCGGCGGAACGTCGATCTCCTGGCCGTCGATGATAACTTTTGTCATGCCGCGTGCTCGCTGGGCGCGCCGCAGCGCGCCGTCTTCCAGAATTTCGCCGCCGGGATCTGCTCCCAGCCGAATGCATGGTCGCTCGGACCGTGCGCCTTGAGGTGCTCCAGCCGCGCGACGCCCTCGTCCATCGAGGGGCGATGGCCTTCCGGCACCCACCACATCACCAAAGGCGTATCCAGGTGCTCGAACCAGGTCTCGCGCTGGCCGTAGAAGCGATTGTGCACCGTCTTCCAGACGAAGCGCTCGAGCGCCTCGACGTTCTGCCACACCGTGAGGTTCGGCAGGATACGCGTGTCGCCATAGACGGTCATGTCCATCGCGTTGCCGCTCTCGCCGGCCAGGCGCCAGACAAAGCCGTCGATCTGCTCGGCCAGAGCGTTCACGCGCGCGACATTGCTCACGAACTCCGCCATGCGCGGATCGTCGAGCGGATACTTGATCCGCGCGATGTTGAACTGAGCGAGATGGCGCGCGCCGGTCATGGCTACTCCGCCGCCTCGGCCACGGGCTCGGGATGCGGATTGGCCGCATACCGGTCGATGCGCGCTTCGATGTCGTGACGGAAATGCCGGATCAGGCCCTGGATCGGCCAGGCCGCCGCGTCGCCGAGCGCGCAGATCGTGTGCCCCTCGACCTGCTTGGTGACGTCCAGCAGCATGTCGATCTCGCGCTTCTGCGCGCGGCCTTCGGCCATGCGCGAAAGAACGCGCCACATCCAGCCGGTGCCCTCGCGGCACGGCGTGCACTGGCCGCAGCTCTCGTGCTTGAAGAAGTACGAGATGCGGGCGATGGCGCGGACGATGTCGGTCGACTTGTCCATGACCAGGACGCCGGCGGTGCCGAGGCTCGATTTGGCCGCGCGCGTGCCGTCGAAGTCCATGATCAGGTCGGCGCATTCCTCGGCCGGAATGACCGGACAGGATGCGCCGCCGGGGATGATGGCCAGCAGGTTGTCCCAGCCGCCGCGGACGCCGCCGCCGTGCTTCTCGATCAGCTCCTTGAACGGAATGCCCATCGCCTCTTCGACGATGCAGGGCGTGTTCACGTGGCCGGAGATGCCGAACAGCTTGGTGCCGACATTGTTCGGACGGCCGATGCCGGCGAACCAGGACGCGCCGCGGCGCAGGATGGTCGGCGCGACCGCGATCGACTCGACGTTGTTCACCGTGGTCGGGCAGCCGTAGAGGCCGACATTGGCCGGGAAGGGCGGCTTGAGGCGCGGCTGGCCCTTCTTGCCTTCGAGGCTTTCCAAGAGCGCGGTCTCTTCGCCGCAAATATAGGCGCCGGCGCCGTGGTGCACGATGATGTCGAAGTCCCAGCCGTGCACGTTGTTCTTGCCGATCAGATTGGCCGCGTAGGCCTGATCGACGGCGGCCTGCAGATGCTCGCGCTCGGTGATGAACTCGCCGCGCACGTAGATGTAGGCCGTGTGCGCGCCCATCGCGAAGCCGGCGATCAGACAGCCTTCGACGAGATGATGCGGGTCGTGCCGCATGATCTCGCGATCCTTACAGGTGCCCGGCTCGGACTCGTCGGCGTTGACGACGAGGTAGTGCGGGCGCTCGCCGACCTGCTTCGGCATGAACGACCACTTCAGGCCGGTCGGGAAGCCGGCGCCGCCGCGGCCGCGCAGGCCCGAGGCCTTCATCTGGTCGATGATCCAGTCGCGCCCGGCTTCGAGGATGACCTTGGTGCCATCCCAGGAGCCGCGCTTGCGCGCGCCATCGAGGCCCCAATCGTGGTGGCCGTAGATATTGGTGAAGATGCGGTCCTTGTCCGAAAGCATCGTCCGCGCCTCACTTACCCTTCTTGCCGCTGGTCGGCTTGGCGCCGACCTTCTCACGGTCGGCCTCACCCTCGGCCTTCACCGCGGGCGCCGCCGGCGGCTTCGCTGGAGCACTGCCGCTCGGCGCGCCCTGCGCCGGCTGCTGCCGGTTGGCCGCGGCCTCGCGCGCCGCCGCCAGACCCGCGCCCTGCCCGATCATCGAACCGTCGAACAGCGACGGATCGGTCAGACTGGTCAGTCCCTTCAGCGGCTCGGAGCTGCGACGGCCGATCTGCGGACCCGTCTTCGGCTTCTCGCCGCGCGCCAGCGCATCGATGATCTTCTCGAAGCTCTCAGGCGTAAGGTCCTCGTAGACGTCCTTGTGCACCTGAACCATCGGCGCGTTCACGCAGGCGCCCGCGCACTCGACTTCCTCCCAGGAGAGGTTGCCGTCTTCCGACAGATGGAAGGGATCGTGGTGGATGCGGTGCTGGCAGACTTTGATCAGCTCGCCGGCGCCGCGCAGCATGCACGGGGTCGTGCCGCAGACCTGGATATGCGCCTTGCGCCCGACCGGCGCGAGCTGGAACTGGGTGTAGAACGTCGCGATCTCGAGCGCGCGGATATAGGGCATGCCGAGCATGTCGGCGACGCGCTCGATCGCCTTCTGCGGCAGCCAGCCGCCGATCTGCTCCTGCGCCCGCATCAACAGCGGAATGACCGCCGAGAACTGCCGGCCTTCGGGATATTTGGCGATGGTTGCCTTGGCCCAATCGAGGTTCTCCTTGGTGAAAGAGAACTCCTTCGGCTGCTGCTCCGGCGGGGCGAGACGGCGGACGCTCATCGGTCGACCTCCCCGAACACGATATCGAGGGAGCCGAGGATGGCGGAGACGTCAGCCAGCATGTGACCCTTGCAGAGATAATCCATGGCCTGCAGATGCGCGAAGCCCGGCGCGCGGATCTTGCACTTGTACGGCTTGTTGGTGCCGTCGGCGACGAGATAGACGCCGAACTCGCCCTTGGGCGCTTCGACGGCCGCATAAACCTCGCCGGCCGGCACGTGATAGCCCTCGGTGTAGAGCTTGAAGTGATGGATGAGCGCTTCCATCGAGCGCTTCATCTCGCCGCGCTTGGGCGGCACGATCTTGTGGTCGTCGACCTGCACGCGCCCCTGGCCTTCCGGCGCGCGCAGCTTGGCGATGCACTGCTTCATGATGCGAACCGACTGGCGCATCTCTTCCATGCGGATGAGATAGCGGTCGAAGCAGTCGCCGTTCTTGCCGATCGGGATGTCGAAATCGAGCTCGGCGTAGCACTCGTAAGGCTGCGACTTGCGCAGGTCCCACGCGGCGCCCGAGCCCCGCACCATCACGCCCGAGAAGCCCCAGTTCCAGGCATCCTGCAGCGACACGACGCCGATATCGACGTTGCGCTGCTTGAAGATGCGGTTGCCGGTGAGCAGCGCGTCGAGATCGGCGACCACATTCAGGAACGGATCGCACCAAGCGTCGATATCGTCGATCAGCTTGCCCGGCAGGTCCTGATGCACCCCGCCCGGCCGGAAATAGTTGGCGTGCATGCGCGAGCCGGAGGCGCGCTCATAGAACACCATCAGCTTCTCGCGCTCCTCGAAGCCCCACAGCGGCGGGGTGAGCGCGCCGACGTCCATGGCCTGCGTGGTGACGTTCAAGAGATGCGACAGGATGCGGCCGATCTCGGAATACAGAACGCGGATGAGCTGCGCGCGCCGGGGCACTTCGATGCCCAGGAGCTTTTCGACCGCCAGGCAGAAGGCGTGCTCCTGGTTCATCGGCGCGACGTAGTCGAGCCGGTCGAAATACGGCACGGCCTGCGTATAAGTCTTGGCCTCGATCAGCTTCTCGGTGCCGCGATGCAGGAGACCGATATGCGGATCGACGCGCTCGACGACTTCGCCGTCGAGCTCCAGCACCAGACGCAACACGCCGTGCGCGGCCGGATGCTGCGGGCCGAAGTTGATCGTGAAATTGCGGAGAGTGGTTTCGGCCATTACGAGCCCTTGCCCTCGGTCTTCGCCTTTTCATCGCCCGGCAGCACGTAGTCGGTGCCTTCCCACGGCGAGAGGAAGTCGAAGTTGCGGAATTCCTGCGCGAGCTGAACCTTGTCGTAGACGACGCGCTTCTGCTCGTCGTCCCAGCGCACCTCGACGAAGCCGGTCAGCGGGAAATCCTTGCGCAGCGGATATCCCTGGAAGCCGTAGTCGGTGAGGATGCGCCGCATGTCCGGGTGACCGGTGAACAGCACGCCGTAAAGATCGTAGGTCTCGCGCTCGAACCAGTCGGCGCCCTTGAACACGTCGATCAGCGACGGCACGGGCGTGACCTCGTCGGTCTGCACCTTGAGCCGGATGCGCTGGTTCAGACGCGGCGCGAGGAAATGGTAGACGACGTCGAAACGCTGCTCGCGCCCCGGCCAGTCGATCGCGGTGATGTCGATGATGCAGACGAACTGGCAGGCCGGATCGTCGCGCAGGAAGGTCGCGACCTTCACCACGTCGGCCGCGCGGGCGAGCACGGTCAGCTCTCCGCGCACCACTTCATGGCCGATCACGGCGGACGGCAGCGCCGTCTTGATCGCGTGGCCGAGGTTGTCGAGCGTATCCATGCGTCAGCCCTGTCGCCGCGAACAGCGAATAGCGGATAGCGAGTCCAAAGAGTTCATCTTCATCCGGCCGCTCAGTCCCGTTTCCACTGTTCGCCTGGTTCCTGGTCTATCCGCCGCTTACCGTTCGATCGTGCCGGTGCGGCGGATCTTCTTCTGCAGCAGCATCACGCCGTACAAAAGCGCCTCGGCGGTCGGCGGACAGCCGGGCACGTAGATGTCGACGGGCACGATGCGGTCGCAGCCGCGGACCACCGAATACGAATAGTGATAGTAGCCGCCGCCATTGGCGCAGGAGCCCATGGAGATGACGTAGCGCGGCTCCGGCATCTGGTCGTAGACCTTGCGCAGCGCCGGCGCCATCTTGTTGGTCAGCGTGCCGGCGACGATCATCACGTCCGACTGGCGCGGCGAGGCGCGCGGCGCAAAGCCGAAGCGCTCCGCGTCGTAGCGCGGCATCGACATTTGCATCATCTCGACCGCGCAGCAGGCCAGGCCGAACGTCATCCACATCAGCGAGCCGGTGCGGGCCCAGGTGATGAGGTCGTCGGCGGCGGTGACGATGAAACCCTTGTCCGACAGCTCGGCGTTGACGCCGGCGAAGAAAGCATCGTCCGATCCGATCGGCCTGCCGGTGGCCGGATCCAGGATGCCTTTGGGAGCAGGTGCGACCAGAGTCATGAAATCAATCCCATTCCAGCGCCCCCTTCTTCCACTCATATATGAAGCCGATGGTCAGGACGCCCAGGAAAAGCATCATCGCCCAGAAGCCGAACAGACCGACCTCCTTGAAGGCCACCGCCCAGGGGAACAGGAAGCTGACTTCCAGGTCGAAGATGATGAAGAGGATGGCCACCAGGTAGAAGCGCACGTCGAACTTCATGCGCGCGTCGTCGAACGCGTTGAAGCCGCATTCGTAGGCGGACAGCTTCTCGGGATCCGGCTGCTGATAGGCGACCAGGAACGGCGCGATCAGCAGCGCAAGACCGATGACAAGCGAAACGCCGATGAAGATAACCAGCGGAAGATAATCCAGCAGCAATGCGCTCATGGCGACCTCAAGCGTATAGCCCGCCCAACCCGGAAATACGCCCGCCCTGGACTGCTCGGCAGCCGGAGAGGCGCCGTGAAACCACACAAAAACGCCCTTGTTTAGTTTGGAATAGCTCAAGGACGGGAGCGCGGGAGGCTTAACGCAACGCACAAAGGGAGGCAAGCCATCCGTCAGCGACATCCACGAGGGTCGCGCCTCCCGCAGAGCCACACCGCAATGCTGCATGATTGACGGGGGCACCCCTGCCCTCGATAGTTGACCCGGGCGCGCTCACAAACAAAAAAGCCCGAGGAAACGCATGCCAATCCTGCGATCCGTCGCAGCCCCGCTCCTTGCGGCGGGCCTGCTCGTGTCCGCGGCGGCGCACGCCGAGGATTACCCGTCCCGGCCCGTGAAAATCATCGTGCCGTTCGGCGCCGGCGGTCCGACCGACGTCTTCACCCGCGCCATCGCCGACGAACTGCACAAATCGCTCGGCCAACCCTTCGTTTTGGAGAATCGCCCCGGCGCCGGCACCACCATCGGTACGGAGCTGGTCGCCAAGGCTCCGCCCGACGGTTACACGCTGCTGATGGTGTCCGGCACCCAGGCGGTGAACGAGACGCTCTATGCCCGCAAAGCCTACCGCCTGATGCAGGACCTGGTGCCGGTGGCGCCGGTTATCGACACCGACCTCGTCCTGGTGGTCCATCCGTCCGTACCGGCGCGGACGCTTGCCGAGCTACTGGCCCTCGCGCGCGCCAAGCCGGGCACGCTGAATTACGGCTCCTCGGGCCCGGGCTCCAACTACCATATGGCGGGCGAGCTGCTGCGGAACCTGGCCGGCGTCGACATCGTGCACGTGCCGTACAAAGGCTCGACCGGCGCCCGCAACGATATCCTCAGCGGCCAGATCCAGCTTCTGTTCGACAGCGTGCCGACCATGGCGCCGATGATCCAGGCGGGGATGGTCCGCGCCCTCGGCACGAGCGGCCTGCAGCGCTCCCCGACCCTACCGGACGTCCCGACCCTGGCCGAGGCCGGGGCGCCGGGATTTCAGGCCACCCTCTGGGTCGGGCTGATGGCGCCCGCCGGCACGCCGCCGTCCATCATCGAGAAACTCAATCGCGAGATCGGCAAAATCGCGCAACGGCCGGACATCAAGGCGGCCTGGGAGAAGCAAGGCGCTGTGCCCATGGTGATGGGCCAGCCCGAGTTCGCCGCGTTCATGCAGGCCCAGGTCGAGAAATGGGCCAAGGTCATCGCCGACAACCACATCCGTCCGATCAACTGACGGACGGCTAGGGCGTCAGGACGATCAGGCCGGTCTCGACACCGGTTTCATTGCTGAGCGCATTGTCCGAGATGACCAGCGACGAGCCGACGGCCAGCAGCTCGCCGATGCGGCCCGCCGTCTCCGGCGACAGCGTGAAGCGTCCGAGCGCCTGCGCTGCGGTCGGGGCATTGGCGAGGTCGCCGGCGCGCTGCTCCAGACGCTCGCGCGCCTTCGCCGACTGCGAAGCCGCCTTCTTGCCGAGCTTGTGCGCGTAGCCGCTCGGGATCGTCAGCGCGGTCCACTGCGCATTGCCGTCCTTGATGTCGCTGACCGTGAAGACGTGCGTGCCCCAGGGCTGCTCCGGCTGGGCGATCGTCACCGGCGCGTCGAACAACGGCTCGAAGCCTTGGCGCACATACACCTTGCCTTCCTTGCGGCTGACGAAAGCGTGCACCGGCGACTTCGGCTTGAGAATGGCGACCGGCTTGGCGTCTTCCTGCTTGGAGGCGTCGGCCTTATCGGCGCCGGTGGTGGCGGCGAATTCCTCGGTGACCGCCGCCATCGCCTCGCCCGAGAGATCCGGCGCCGGCTTCAGCGCGATCAGATGCGTATCGGTAAAGCGAACGGGCGCGACCGGGTCGCGCGTGACCACGACGCGCGTGCCGAGCTTCGTCAGGCCCCACAGCTTGATGGCAAAGGATTCCGGCAGGCGGATACAGCCATGCGAGGCGGGAAAGCCGGGCAGCGGCCCCTGATGCAGGGCGATGCCCGACCAGGTGATGCGCTGCATGTAGGGCATCGGCGCACCGCTGTAGATGTTCGAGCGGTGATGGCGCGATTTGGCGATGACCGAGAACACGCCCAAGGGCGTCGGATGACCGGGCACGCCGGTTGAGATCGGCGCCTCGGCGATCGCGACGTCGTTGGCGAACAGGGTCGCGCGCTGCTTGGCGATCGACACCACGATCTGCAGCGGGCCCGGCGACAGGCTCTGCTTCTTGTCTTGCGTGAGCTTGGCTTTCGGCTTGCTGTGCCTGCGCGGCGCCGGCGCGGGGCGCGTGCTTTGCTCGTAGCCGCCGCCGTCGTCGTACCGCCAGGACCAATCGGCCGAGGCCGGCGCGGTCAGACCGCAAAGCAGCGCGGCAGCCATCCAGACCGGCGACCCGAACGCAAAGGGCCGCCACGAACGCACTGTACAAAACTCTGTCACGCGTACTCCCATCCGTCGCCGAGCAACAAAGGGTCCGGCAATTAAGACGCGGCCGCGTGTAAATCGCAATGCGCCTTCATTTACCGGGGACACCCCCCTTGGCGGGCATACGGTCATTGACTTACCGTCCCAACACGAAGCCGCAGACGCCGGCTTCCAAGAAACGATACGGGGAAGCGATGAACGAAATGATGCAGCCGGTCATCAAGGCCGAGGATCATTGGACAACCAAGGACGGCGGCGTGAAGCTGTTCCTGTTCGAAAAATATGTCGGCGATCCGGCGGCGACGAAGGGCACCGTGCTGTTCGTGCACGGCTCCTCGATGGCGGGGCAGCCGACATTCGATCTGCAGGTGCCGGGGCGGCCGGATTCCTCGGCCATGGATCACTTCGCCAAGCGCGGCTACGACTGTTGGCTGGTCGACATGGAAGGCTACGGCCGCTCGACCAAGGACCGCGACAACAACGCGCCGATCTCGATGGGCGCCGACGATTGCTACGCGGCCGCGCAGTATATCCAGAAGCTGCGCGGCGCGCGTCCCCTGCTCGTCTATGGGATTTCGTCGGGCGCGCTGCGGGCGGCTTTGTTCGCCGAGCGCCATCCGGAGCTGGTGGCGCGGCTCGCGCTCGATGCCATGGTGTGGACTGGCGAAGGCTCGCCGACGCTCGAGCAGCGCCGCAAGCGCCTGCCGGAGTTCCTGACCATGAACCGGCGGCCGATGAACAAGGCCTTCATTCACTCGGTGTTCGATCGCGACCATCCCGACACCGCGGAGCGCCAAGTCATCGAAGCCTTCGCCGACGCGGTCTGCGCGCTCGACGATTCCGTGCCGACCGGCACCTATGTCGACATGTGCTCGAAGCTGCCCGTCGTCGATCCCGACAAGATCACCGTGCCGACCCTGATCATGCGCGGCGAGCACGACGGCATCGCCTCGATGGACGACCTCATGAGGTTCTTCGCCAAGCTGCCGAACCCGGACAAGCAGTTCACCGTCATGTCCGGGATCTCACATGCGAGCTTCCAGCAGAAGAACTACATGATGGTCTACCACATCCTCGCGGGCTGGTTCGCCCAGCCCGAGCCCATCTACAAGGGCTAACGGCCCGCCGCGAAGAGCGCCGTCACCTGTAATAGCGATAAGAGCGATGGTGACGGTGCACGCGCTTGTAGTTATGGCGGCGCTCATAGGCGTAAGAGCGATAGCCGCGGCGCTGCGGTAGCGGCTTTGCGCCGCTATACGGCTTGCCGTAGCTGTCGATGTTCGCCGGGGCATTGGCGCCGTAGTTCGGCAGGCTTTGCGCGTTTGCGAAAGTCGTCGCCGCGAAGACGAGCGCCGCACCCAGAATCATTTTCTTGATCATCGTCCTCTCCGTCGTTGCACGGTTGTGAACCGGAGACGGACGATAGAAGTTCGCTCACAAACCCGTGTTCCGGTGCGCGCACCGGCGCCGCGCGATCGGCCGCGCGTCAGGCGCCGAGCTTGTCCGCGATCTCGTCGAGCCCCTGCCCGACGAGATCGACCGGCACGGTCGGCGCCAGCTCGCCCTTGCCCGGTCCGTACTCGTTCGGGCGCGCGATGTGCGCGGTGCGCAGGCCGCACGCGGCGGCCGCCGACAGGTCGCTCGAATGCGCGGCCACCATCATGCACTGCGACGGCGGCAGATCGAACGCTTCGCAGGCCGCCAGATAAACGCGCGGCTTCGGTTTGTAGTCGCCGGCCACTTCGGCGCCGAGGATCGCATCCCACGGCAGACCGTTGCGCCGCGCGAGATCGACCATTAGCGAGATGTTGCCGTTCGAGCAGGGCGCGATGCGAAACCGGCGCTTGAGCCGCGTGAGCGCCGCCGGCACTTCCGGCCAGGCATCGAGCCGGTGCCAGGCGAGCGTCAGTTCGTGCAGAACGGAATCGGACAAACCCACGAGCCCGAATCGCGGCGCGAACCGCTCGAGGTTCTTGCGGTGCAGGACGTCGAGCTTGGCGAAAGGCAGACGGCCGGTGCGGACCTCGTCGAGGCCGGGCTGATACTCGGCGCGCCATGCGTCCGCGAAAGCGCCCCAGTCGAGACTGTGACCGAGCGGCGCCAGGATGCGTTCGGCCTCGCGCGCGACTGACGTGCGCCAGTCGACCAGGGTACCGAAGACGTCGAAGAAGAGAGCCTGAACGCCGGTCTTGGAAGTTTCAGCGTTCATGGACAACACCCCCGAAGGGGGCCCGCAATATGGGCTAAGTGTCTGATAGAAATGGCGGGAGCGACGGGACTCGAACCCGCGGCCTCTGCCGTGACAGGGCAGCGCTCTAACCAACTGAGCTACGCCCCCGCGGGCGTGGGGCAGGAGTTATAGGGGGCTCGGACGCAAGTCAAGAACTGATGATGAAACAAATACCGATTTACGAAAAAAGCCTTATTTTGCGCGACAAATCGATGGTCACTGCGGGCCCGAATCGTCTAATCCGGGCCACGGGCGCCCGGCGTCTCGCCGCGCGCTGCGGATTCGACAGGAGGGTCCCAACGATGGCTACACCTGGAAAGACAGCGACTCCGGCTACCGTCACCCTGAAGCACCTGGCTGCCGCGCTGGCCGATGCGCACGAAATTCCGAAGAAGCAGGCCGAATCCGTTCTCGGCGATCTCGTCGACAACATCGTGAAGCACCTGAAGAAGGGCGAGAAGATCCGAATCGGCGGTCTCGGCATCCTCCAAGTCCGCAAGCGCGCCGCCCGAATCGGCCGCAATCCCGCGACGGGCGAACAGATTCAGATCAAAGCTTCCAAGAAGGTCGCCTTCCGCGCCGCCAAGGAGCTGAAGGAAGCAATCTGATCGCGATGCGATCGACCCTCCGGGGATAATTTTCGCGGCAGGCGTGGAGCGATGGCTCGCGCCTGCCGTTTTGTTTTGGGACACTCGTCCATCCGACATGCAATTTGCGAGTTCGCCAGTGCCGACGCCGCTCGTCTTTGATCACACCGTCCTGGAACGCTTCCTGCGCTACGTCACGATCGACACCCAGTCCGATCCCGATTCGCCGACGACGCCCTCGACCGAGAAGCAGAAGAATCTCGGCTGTCTGCTCGTCACCGAGTTGCGCGAGATCGGTCTTGCCGACGCCGACATGGACGAGAACGGCTACGTCTACGCGACGCTGCCGGCCACCAGCGCCAAGACGGTGCCCGTCATCTGCTTCTGCTCGCACATGGACACCTCGCCCGATTGCACCGGCGCGAATGTGAAACCGCAGATCGTCCGCAACTATCAGGGCGGCGACATCACCCTGCCCGGCGATCCGAGTCAGATCATCCGCGCCGCGGAGCATCCCGCCATCGCCACTCAGATCGGCAACGACATCGTCACCACGGACGGCACGACTTTGCTCGGCGCCGACAACAAAGCCGGCGTCGCCGAGATCGTCGACGCGATGCGCTTCCTGGTGAACAATCCACAGATCAAGCACGGCGCCATCAAGGTGCTGTTCACGCCCGACGAGGAGATCGGCCGCGGCGTCGACAAGGTCGACCTCAAACGTCTCGGCGCCGATTTCGGCTACACCATCGACGGCGAGAGTGCCGGCAGCGTCGAGGACGAGACCTTCTCGGCCGATGCCGCCGTGGTCACCATCCAGGGTGTCAGCGCCCATCCCGGCTTCGCCAAGGGCAGGATGGAGAACGCCATCAAGATCGCCGCCCGGGTGATCGACAACCTCCCCCAGGACACCTGCTCGCCGGAAACGACCGAAGGCCGCGACGGCTTCGTGCATCCCCACGGCGTCGAAGCGAGTCTCGACAGCGCCACGCTCAAATTTATCCTGCGCGACTTCACCGACGAGGGTCTCAAGGACAAGGCCGCGGTGCTGGAGCGCGCGGTCCAGGCCGCACTCAAGGATTTCCCGCGGTCGAGCTACCGCATGAAGATCACCGAGCAGTACCGCAACATGCGGCAGGTGCTCGATCGCCATCCGCAGGTGGTCACGCATGCGATCGAAGCTGTGCGGCGCGCGGGCCTGACGCCGGTCAAGAACAGCATCCGCGGCGGCACCGACGGCTCCCGGCTGTCCTTCATGGGGCTGCCCTGCCCCAACGTGTTCGCCGGCGAGCACGCCTTCCACTCGCGCCTCGAGTGGGTAAGCGTGCAGGACATGGAAGCCGCCGTGCGCACGATCGTGCATCTGGCGATGATCTGGGAAGAGCAGGCCTGACCGCGCATCGCGCGGGCCGCTGACGCCGCCTGATGGCGGCGGGCCGGCAATCGCGCAGCCTGCGGGCGATGGCGCGGCGTCAAAAAAAACGCGCGGGCTTTTGGCCCGCGCGCCTCAGGCGAGGTCATTCGACCTTGATGTTGGCGTCCTTGATGAGCGGCCACCACTTCTTGATCTCTTCGTCCTGGAACTTGGCAAGGTAGGCCGCCGAGCGCTGGTCGGCCGGATAGACATCCTGACCGACGCTGGCGAGGCGCTTCTGCACTTCCGGATCGGCCAAGGCCTTCTGCGCCGCCGCCTCGAGCTTGGCGACGACCGCCTTGTCCATGCCCTTCGGGCCG